>FRDC01000682.1_pt1 | contig 24303 bp, 35 predicted proteins | sample 1106171 | NCBI WGS metagenome assembly FRDC01 (sample SAMEA3930566, study PRJEB13176) | freshwater metagenome | biome: Drinking water system; feature: drinking water; material: water | place: Singapore | collected 2014-12-20 | reverse complement strand
ACGACGGGCGGACCGATCACCCTGAACATCGTGACGCAAGCGTTTTACTACAAGGTGACCGTCAGCGGGGCCAAGGTAGATGTCTACACCACAGGCTATCAAGTACCCAATGGCGATCAGTAACAGGGGGAGGACGCAATGGCAGACCTGACCGGAGCGGGTGGGGCGAGTGCATTTCCGAGCGCGTTGGATACGGCGAGTGTGACGTTTCTCAACAAGTCGCCGGAGATCACGGACGACGCGTATCGGATCGATGCGGAGTGGGCGAACGCGATCACGGACGCGGTCTTGAAAGTCGAAGATTATCTCTTGAACGGCGGCGGGTCCGGATGGATGTTCGATACGACGAAGAAACTGCTCAGGCCACGGTATGACTACGACCCCAACGATTCGTCGTTCAACAACGTCCATTATCGCGGACAAATTTATATGGGCAATCACACGACAGGGCAATATCTTGACCGGCGTGGGCGGATTCTCTTTCCGACCGGGGAGACATTCTTCGGGGGGACGCAATACGGCACGTTCGGGATCGGCATGATCACGGCGAACGATCCATTAGGGCCGGGGGGGACGTTCAATCACACGTTGCAGATTGGGTACGAAGCCGCGCAAAACGTGGATGGGGGGCAAGGCCGCAATTGGATGCAGTGGGAATCGAATTGGCATTACGACTCATCCTATCGCGTGATGGAAGTCAATTCCAACATGATCGACACGCGCGATTCGTCGATGCGGTGGCAGCATCTCGCGGTGAATAAAGACGTCTGGGATGACGGCGGCTCGTTCGGATTTCATTCGGCGGATCATTATGAACTGCGCCATCTGGCGAGCAGTACGACGATGTATAAGCACAAAAAGTACGGCAGCCTATATACGGTGAATCTCGTGCCGGGCGGCGGGCGTGTCGGGATCGGGCAAGTGTTCAATAGCGGCGATCAGGAGCCGGGCGGACCGTTGCATGTGGCGCATCAGTATGCCAAGGCGACGGATGCGACCGCCCGCGTCGCGGCCTTTACGTCACTGGATGCCAGCAATCCGTGGGGCCTGGATATGAAGATGGTCACCACCGGCACCCTCGCGAATCGCATTTTTAGCCTGCAGACGTGCGATCTCGAATCGACGAACGGCGGGTATCTCAGTCTGCAACCGGACGGCGGCGGCATCCTGGTTGGATGGGGGAACAATGGCGGCGCCACCCCGCTCCAGGTCAAGGTCGGGAACAATACGCAAGCGGGCGTCGCGGGCATCATCGTGAGCCCAAACAGCGGGGCGAATTATTACGGAGGCGTGATCGTCAAAAATCAGCTAGGGGGGAGTTTGGGGGCCTATGACGTGAAGACGATCACGCTTGGCGATAACTCTGTTGCCGAAGGACAAGCGCGGATCTCGGCGGCGAAGGCGGGGACGTTCCATGAAAATCTGTTGGTCGGCTACGACAACATCGGGATCTTCGGGGAAATCTCGCCGGGCGGCGGTGTCGGCGTGGTATTTCTGGCGAATCGGGCGACGGCCCCGAGCAGCAATCCGAGCGGCGGCGGGTTGATCTATTGTGAGTCAGGGGCCCTGAAATATCGTGGCTCCAGCGGAACAGTCACGACAATTGCGAATGCATAGAAGGGGGACACGATGAGTCAGATTCCACACGGACGGCGAAGCGATCGGGAGGAGCAATTCGAGCGGCAGCGGCAGGAACAACCGAAGGCGGCGACGATGCGAAAGTTGGAGTTGCGCGAGATCGGCAAAGAGGGCGCATTCAAATATCGCGATCTGTTGAAAACGATCCTCGTCGTGCCGAGTGACAAGGACGTCGGGATGCGGATTGCGGAGATCCGCGTCTGCATGAAGATCTTGGACAAGTTGGACGCGAGCGACGAGGCAGTGTTGTTGACGCAAGAAGAATGGGTCTTTCTCCGGCATCGGCTAGAAGTCTTTCCGTTCAATCGCGCGGGGCATGAGATCGTGACGTTTGCGGATGATCTGGCGAGCGCGGAGGAAGTGGCGGTCGAAGAGAAAAAAGGCGCGAACGAAGCCCAGGTCGGCGAGTAGCCACGAAAGGGACAAACGACACCATGAACAATGCTGTGACCAGGATCGAGCGGAGGCCGGACCGCATGGCGCGGGTGCATGGAACTCTGAGCGTCGATCGGTCGCATCCGTCTGAAGTCAGGATTCTCTTGAAGGACCAGGAGGAAGAGCAAGACGAGCTGGCCGGCCTGCGGAACACGCTGCAAAGTATGACGCAGGGAACAGGGGTGGATGCCTTCTACCGCACGTGCTTACTCACGTTGATTGAGCGCGTCGAGCAGATGGCCCGACAGATCGAGGCGTGGCGGGCACTGCAGCCTGCTCCGAACTTGTCAGAGATTGAGATTGGGCCGAGCGAGACATTGGCCGATGTGGAGCGGCGGGCGATTCTGAAAATGCTCGATCTCTGCGGGTGGAACAAGAAAGAGACCGCGGCGCGACTCGGGATTAGTTACGGCACGCTGAGGACGAGGCTCCGACAGTATCGCAACGCGGCGACGGCGGTCGCCTGTTTCTTCGGGTGTCTGTTGGCAGGAACGCTCTTCGCCGAAGAACGGCAGGTGACCTGTGAACTCCCGCCGGGCGCGACGAAATGCATCGTCCAGGAGCAGGCGTGGACGGGGACGATCTGGCGGGACAAGGTCACGGCGGAACCGGCTTCGGGCGAGATGCGGATCGAGATGACAGTCCCCTGTGCGGCGACGCGGAAATGGTATCGGTTGTGCGTGGAAGGTGCGAATGGGAAGCCGGGGCGGAAGTGTCAGCCGTTCGGGTTTTGGTGTCCGGAGAAAAAGTAATGACGCGGCAACAATTGGCAGTGTTGGCCCCGTATTTCCGCGAGGGCGAGCGATTTCTGAACGGATCGGTCGTCGAGTGGGCGACGATCTCATTCGCAACGATGGCGCAGATCCGGATCTTGCGCGAGTTGATGGATAGTCCAGTCCGGTTGATCCGTGGCGCGCATCCGAATCGGCCGGAAGCGGTGGACGCGTGTTGTCCAGGGCGATCGATGCAGGAAGTGTTCATGCAGTTGACACGATTGCAGGAGATCTCGTGGGGGATCTATAGCGGCAATTCCTTCCATATCGACACGCGGGTCTTTCGCGACGTCCCGGCCCGATGGATGGCGATCAAGGACAGTGAAGCGGGCATCTTGCGGGATCGCGGACTCGAATCCGTTCGAGCGGTGACGCGAGGCGCGCAGGATCAGGGCTGGATTTATCTCGCATGGAATCATCCGCGCGCGTTCGCCGCGTTGGAGTTGGTCTTCGAGTTGGCGGACGGCAGGCGGATCGGGAGCGAGACGGTCTGATGGGGTATCCGAGCGAAGGAGGATCGTATGGCGTCGTTTAATAAGTTCAACAGCTTTGTCGAGGCGCTCGCCGAGAAGGTGCACAACCTTGGGAGCGATACGCTCAAGATTATGCTCACCAACAGCGCCCCGGTCGCCACCAATACTGTGAAGGCCGATCTGACTGAGATCAGCGCGGGCAACGGCTACAGTGCGGGCGGCACTGCGGTCACGATCACGTCCAGTGCGCAGTCGAGCGGTACGTATAAGCTCGTCGGGAACGACGTCGTGTTTACCGCCTCGGGCGGCAGCATCGGGGCGTTCCGCTACGCCGTGCTCTACAACGATACGGCCACCAACGATGAGTTGATCGGCTGGTGGGATTACGGCTCCTCCATCACGCTGCTCACCGGCGAGACCTTTACCGTCGACCTCGACGCGACGAACGGCATTCTGCAACTCGTCTAGCCGAGGGAGGCAGCCATGGCCGGCGGACCGATCTTTCCCTATAGCGCGATCCCGGTCACGGCGGATCGCGTTTTTCCCAATGTCCACGTCGGGGCGGGGGCGAATAGCAAACATGAGGAGGGGCTCGGGGTTCAAGCCTCGGTGGGGGCTGATTCCATCTGGCGCCTCCGGTTTCAAATGCCTCCCACTCTCCCGAGTGGTACCGGAAAGTTACGGTTATTGGCCCTCGCCAACGCCACCAGCGGCAATGCCAAGATTAACGCTAAGTGGGCGAGCGTCGCGACGGAGGAAGATCCGTCGAGCGCGACGTTACAAGCCGAAGGGACGAGCACGTTGTCATGGGGAGCCGGCGACAATGATCAATATAAAGAACTCAAGATCACGTTGGATGCAGATACCTTGGTTGCCTCAGAGATCGTCGTCATGGACCTAACCTTCGAAACCGCAAGCTGGACGCTGGCGCAGATCAGCACATGGATCGTGGCCATCATTTGGGAATAGCGCATGGCACGCGATTTTGACGGCAGCGGCGATTACCTCCTGAATGCGACCGGCATTCTGACCGCCGTTCCGCTCACGATGGCCGGGTGGTTCCAAGTGGACACGTTTGTTGACGCCGATGTGATGATGACGCTGAGTACCACAGGTTCGGCCGCAAATCGTAATGCGTTCCTTCTGCTCCTGTCCGGGACGTCTGGCGTCATTGGTGCGCAAACAGGCGCAGGAGCCGCAGCCAGCATTGCGACAACGAGTACGGCTGCATCGACCGGCGTATGGTTTCACGCCTGCGCCGTCTTTGCGGACGTCAACGACCGTCGCGTATTTCTGAATGGGGGCGGCAAGGGCACCAACACAGGTAGCCGTACACCGAGTGGAATCAATTCGTTTTCAATTATGGCCTCTAACAATAGCTCAGGGATAACACGAGACCTCGACGGTCGTGCCGCGATGTGTGCCTTGTGGAACGTGGCGCTGGCCGATAACGAGGTGGCTGCGCTCGCCGCGGGCGTCCATCCCTTTAGAATTCGACCTCAGAATATTGTCGGCTATTGGCCGATTCACGGCAACGACAGCCCGGAGCCGGATTACTGTAATGCGCCGCATAGCCTGACGGTAACAAATGCCACAAAGTACGCCGGAGGACCACCGGTCGCATTGTGGCGTCCGCGCTTGGTCATCGCGGTGCCCTTCCTCACCTTCTATACCCTCACGGCCGACGCTGGGTCGTTTGCGCTCACGGGCAAGGCGGCCTCGCTGCTGGCGGGGCACGTGCTGGTCTCGGATCAGGGGAGTGTCACGCTCACCGGCCAGGCCGCGAGTTTACTGCATCAGTATCCGCTCACCGCCGCGCAGGGGGCCTTCGCGCTCAGTGGGCAGAGTGCTGGACTGCTCGCCACGCGACTCCTGGTGGCCAGCCAGGGGGTCCTGTCGCTGACGGGGCAGGACGCCGCGCTGCGGGTCGGTCGCGTCGTGGCTGCCACACAGGGCGGATATACCCTCACTGGGCAGGCGGCGGACCTGATCTATACGCCGCAGTCGGGCTATACGCTGTCCGCGTCCCAGGGGGCCTTCACCCTCACGGGGGAGGCGGCCGCGCTGCTGCACGGGTCTCGGCTGGTCTCCAGTGGAGGCGCCCTCACGCTGGAGGGCCAGGCGGCGACGCTCCGGGCGATCCGCACGCTGTCGTGTGGCACGGGGAGCTTCGCGCTCGCTGGGCAGTCGGCGGCGCTCCAGAAGGGGTATCCGCCGCTCGCGGCCAGCGCCGGCACGTTCACCTGGACCGGCCAGGACGCCGCCATGCTCTGGGGTCGTCGCCTATCCGCGTCCAGTGGGACGGCTGTCCTCGGTGGGCAGGCCGCCAGCCTGCGAGCGGACCGTCGCCTATCCAGTGAGACCGGCCCCCTCCTGCTCGTGGGGGAGGTTGCCAATCTCGTGATTGGGCGGACGGTCCCTGCGGCGACCGCCAGTGTCTCGCTCAGTGGGTCGGTGGCTACGCTGCTCGCCAGCCGTCTGATTGGGGGCGGCTCCGGGAGCCTCGTGCTGATCGGCTTCGACGCCGCCGATCCCCTGGGGGAGCCATCGCAGGTTTTCATGAGCGAAATCCGCACTATGACCTTCACCGCGGAGGAACGGAGGCGCTTATTCGACGCGGATTCCCGCCCGCGCGTCTTTCGCGCAGAACCGCGACCCCGCGTCTTCGCCGCCGATCGGCGGGTGACCACCTTCCACGGAGAGGGACGATGAGACCGCGCACCTTTCGCAAGCAACCCTGGGAAGAATTGACCAAGGCCACCGACTTCAGCGAGGAAGTGCCGGCCGGCGTCACGGTGAGCAGCGCCACGATCTCTGCCAAAAAGAAAAGCGACGCGAGCAATGCGACGGCCGACATCCTCGCCTCGAGCACGGGCGGCACCGACGGCCAACGGGCGACGTGGAAAGTCAAAGCCGGGATCGATGGGCAGGACTACCAAATCACGGTCCAGGCGGTCATGAGCAACGGGGATAAGTTCGAAGACGACGTCACGATGGAAGTGCGCGAACAGTAGAGGGAGGCCGATGGAACAGTTCGTCATTGAGGGCGTGAAACTGCTTATGTACGTCGTGTTGGCCACCCTCTCGGGGATTCTGACGGCCTATCGGGTGGTGTCCACGCGCTTCGACCGGCTGGAGGCGACAATGAATCTCCACAGCGCCGAGGATACCCGGGTTCAAACCCAGCACACGACGCAGATTGCTTCGATGCAGGACCGACAGGTATTTATCGAAAACGAAATCCGCCGGCATGGCGAAGATATTGTTCGGCTTGAAACGCAGCACGAAGGCGTCGTGCGTGAATTGAAAGGCGTCACCACCGCGCTGGAAAAGCTCGATGTCCGGATGCAGACCATGATGGATTTTCTCGTCCAACTGAAAGTCCCGATCAAAAACTAGCATGCCCGAGAGCCTTCCCACCGTCAGGCGTCCAGCTCCGGTCATTCTGGTCGCCGGCACCTGGGGCCTCTCGAATCTCGAAGAGCCCTGGTGGCGGACCGGCTCCGCCTTCTCCAAGTTTCTTGAGCTGCAGGGTATCGAGCTCCTCAACAAGTTTTCCCCGTTCTACTGGACCACCGATCTCGACGGCGTCGACCGGTTCAACGACGACTGGTTTGTCGCCGGCCGCAACCTGATCGACTACGCGCACGCCCGGCACCCGCCGCTGCAGCCGGGCCAGTATCGGCCGGTCTCGATCATTGCGCATTCCCACGGCGGCCACCCACCGATCATCGGCGCCGCCTTCGGACTCCTGATCGACGTCCTGATCACCATCGCGACGCCGGTCCGGCGCGACATGCTGCAGTACGCCGATGCGGCGCGGCCGAATATCCGGCGCTGGATTCACCTCTACACCGACGACAGCGACTGGTGGCAACGCCTGGGGAGTCTCTTCGGGGGGAACAATACCTTCCGCCGGACGATGCCGCAGGCCGACGAGAACGTCTTCGAAAAGGGGGTTGGGCATAGTGGCTTACTGCGGCCGGCCCTCTGGGAGCATCGCGAGTGGGTCAAGTTTCTGTTGTGAGTCCCGTTCACCTTTCACCCAGGAGGAGCGCCATGACATTCCTCAAGAGCCTTGCGTCGATCGTGCTGGCCGTCGCCGTGATCTTCTCGTCCGGGTGTGCCGGCGGACTCAGCCCGGCACCGGGAACGGGCGTCCTCGAACCGATCTCGCCGGAAGACGTCCATGACCTGGTCCAGCTCGGGACGGCGGGCTATCTGATCGCACATCCGCTGCCGGCCGGCGAGGTGCCGAAGCTGCTCGCCTATCTTAAATCCGCCGACGCCATGCTGACAACGGACCACCCCGATTTGGCGACGGCCAAAGCGATGCTGGTGACACAGGTCCCGCCACAGTGGCGCGGGATCGCCGCCGCTGGCTCGGGCCTGATCGCGCGACGGGTGCATATTGAGAACCTCGTCGAGAGCGGACAGACCAAACTGGCCGCGGAATATCTGCGGGCGGCCATCCTCGGGGTGGTCGACGCCATGGCGCTCAGCGCGACGCCGGCGGGATTCATCCTTGCAGCCCGATGAACCTCCTGGCCGTCGTCACCCTGCTCCTGGCGCTTGCCTTCTCCGATATCCAGACCTGTACCGTGCAGGGGTATGTCTACAACATGGATGCCGAGGGGCCCACGTTCAGCCGGGTTGACGCGTGTGCCGGCATTCGGCACCGCGTCGAATCCGGTCAACTCCTCCTCTATTCCCAGCACTATTGGGTCTTGATTGTCCTGCCCGTCACCCGCGGCCAGGAGCGGCTCGAATATCCCTGGCGCGGAGACCATGCCCTCTTCCGGACCGAAGCCTGGCCGATCGCATTCGGCAGGGTGGCGCGTGGCTAGGTGTCCCCGCTGCCGCGCCTGGCTCCACGTGGAACAATTCGCGCGACGACTCACCTGGCTCGCGTGTCGGTGTGGGTATCGGACGGACCAGGAAATGGAACGGAATCGCCGGATCTGTGACGCGCGCCGTCCCTGGGTCAGCGCGGTCCGACGTCGGGCGGAGGCGGTGTTTGCGAAGACGGGCTAGATTCGGTACACCAGTCCACTGTTTTGGTTCCTCCGTCATAGGGCACCGCATAGCCCTTCTCCAGCAGGAGCCGTCCCACGTTCTGCCCATCCGCTAGAATCTCGGCGTCAATGCGGAAGTACTTGTCCCGTCCTGGATTCAGGAGCCGAATCTCCTTGGCTGGTTCCAGCAAGGACCGGACATAATCGCGGGCTTGCCGAGCCAGGAGCTTCTCGCGTTCGCAGTGCCCCTTGATCTCCGGGGTGTCGATCCCGTTGATCCGGATCAGGATGTGATCCCCGAAGAACGGATGCACGCCAAGGAGGCTCATCATGCAGGTATCCCCGTCATAGCAGGTGTGATAGGTGGCCGGGCCTAAGTCGAAATAGGTTTGGGCGAACGATGGTGCTGGAGAGCAAAGGACGGCCAGAATGGTCAAGGTGCGGACCATGCCAGTCGTCCAATCTTATCATGGATCGTAATGTACGGCTTGGAGTCTTCGCCATCCATGAACAGGTGAATCATCTCCTTGCTCTGGGCACTCATTACTAGAAGTCCTGTTGTTCCATCCTTGGTACTGCCGAATACTCCGCGTGTCCGATCATGCGCATCATGGATACGCAAGTTTTTGGTGGAGAGACGCGCAGCCTCAATATCTCCTTTCACGAATAGTGCGTTTTCATGTTTTCCTGCCTCAGCGAAGAACGCAAATTGTGGTTTAGCTGGATCATTACTGGAAATATCAAGAATAGCAAAGCTGGACGTGTCATCATCATTGGCCTTCCATATGCCCCTTACGCTGTCTTTGAGGTTTCGCAAGGCATATGCAGTCGCGTTGATTTCGTTGCCGCGCAGGACATCCACATAGGTTTGGTTTTGCTGCTCGCCAGAGATTACAGTGAACGCTGGCTTTTTTAGAGACGGGTCGAGAATGGTGAAGGTTACCGTTTGTCCGTCATCATTGAGTGATAGAGCTGCCCGAGGAGTTTGGCGTTGATCTACGAGGAAGAACCCTCTCGCAAAGACTGACTCATATCTGACGCTCTCACGCTTGCCATCTGCTCTCGCGATCCCAAAGTAGAGGCCTACAAAAGTGCCTAGCAAGCCGCTAGCCAGCCCTACCACGAATGTCGCCCTCTGACCATTCATGTGGTTTGCTCCTTTCTAAATGGCCGATTTGCTCGGCGTACGCACTGTAGGCAGAAGTCTAGGGCGTGGCGCTAGCTGGTGACAAGAAAAATCGGTAGTGGCCCCATCGCCCATATCTGAATCACCTCAGCATGGCCTCCTCCCGTTGCTGGAGGGCCCGTCTAACGCGCTCCACGCTCGGCACGCAATAACGATCGGTTTCCTCCAGGCTGGCATGATTCAGCACCTGGCGGACCGTCTGAAGATTCTCTCCATTGTCGGTTAGGTCTGAAGATGTTGACCGCCGAAGGTCGTAGCACCAGAGTCCGGACCGACCCTTCGTAATGCCCGCCGCCTGCCGCATGGTCGCCCAAATCTTTCTCGCGTTGGCATCGTGCAGCGGCTTCGATGGCGAATGGCCGTGGAACACATAGGGGCCTCGATGGGGCACCTCGGAAATCCAAGCCATGACGAACGCGCTGAGTGGCACCTCTTCGGGTTCACCGTTCTTGGTCTTCGTGTTCGTCCAGATACCGCGTGACGGATCAAGCAGTTCCCATTCCATCCGGAGGACTTCAGAGGGGCGCTTCCCGGTGAAGACGAGGACCGCGATATAGGCGCGGTCTCTGGGCTTGGCGCGCAGGAGGACCGGGCGCAGCCGCTGCCACTCATCCAGCCGCATCCGGCGAATGCGCTTCGGGGACTTGTGGCGGCGGATGCCGCGGGTAGGATTCAGGCAGGTGAGGTCTCGATAGTGGATCCCGTAATTGTAGGCCGCCCGAAGGAAGATGAGAGCCTTGGTCGCATGGGCCGGAGTGTTCAGTTTGGAATGATACCAGTCGTAGACCTCGCCGCGAGTCAAGGCTTCGACCGGGCGCGCACTCCACGGCAGGAAGAATTGATTGATTATCCGGCTGGCATTGCGGTAACTTGGCTTCCCAGCCAGCTGGTTCGCTAGGTAGGCCTGAAACAGCTCACCGAGCAGCATGCGGACCTAACAGGACGAATCACTGCGCAGGGCGGAAACAAGGAAATAGTGCCCATACGATTAAGCATAGCAGGCGGGCAGCCATTGTCAGTTCTGGAAATGCAGGTATTTCGAATCGCGTAGTCTCGCTTGGGGTGCGAGTGGTCGTGGGTTCAAATCCCGCCGCCCCGACCAACCTCTTCATTCGTTCCTCCCCATTTCAAGTCCGTTCCCGAACTGCGCTAAGCCCACGAACGCCGACGCCTAGTGTTTCCTTGGGCTTCTAGGCGACGGCTGAATAGGGTGTTGCGAGGCTCTCTTGGTCAGTTCGTCCTCTAGTTCCCCAAGGTGCCGGTCGATTAACTCCTCCATCGTGCGACTGATCGAATAGCCGCGATCCAGCTTGGCCAGCCGCTCGATCCGCTCCTTCTTCTGCTTCGGCACATAGGCTGCAATCTGCACCTTGTCTACCACTGGCATGGGCGCTCACCTCCTTTCTGCATGGAGCCATACGGTACGATACCACAACCTTCCATGCTATCCGCAAGAGAAATGATTTCTGCGTAGTAGATTTAACGGACGGCGAGAAAAAGTGTCAGGGGGGCTTGACAGGGATGGAACCATACCATATAATCCCATTCCATGCTGAAAACAACCATGCAAGCCGCTGCGTATATCGAAGTCGAACTGTACGAAGCCTTGAAGAAGAAAGCCAAGGATGAAGACCAGACGATCAGTCAGTTGCTTCGTCGCTTCATTCGGCAGGGTCTCGGCCTCAACGGCAAACCCAAGGGGAAGGGATGAGGGCGCAGCGTGTTGTCAAAGTGAGCGCGGATGGCGCGCCCTTTTACGCCAGGCTTGCGCACCTACGGGCCGCGCTTCGGTCTGGACGACTGCCGGCGCGTCTGCTTTACCGCGTGCGTCGCGCGCTCCAGCAGCCGTTGCAACTCATGCACGTCCAGATCGACCTCCCGGCCACAGGAGGAGCAGAGAAAGCGCTGGCGCGCCTTCACCCGTCGAATCGTCTTCTGCGTTTGGTGGCCGCACTCCGGGCAGCTAAACGTAAGTCTCAGCGCATCAGGCATGGGGGCTCCTCTCGTGGAAGGGTGACGGTCGTGGCTGACAGGCATTCTGACACAAGTGCGAGCCCCGTCAATCCAGTATCGGCTCAGGTTCACCGCGACACGAAGTAACTCCGGAGGGCATTCGGTCCAATGCCTGACACTCACCAGAAAGCCGCACCCTTCACCGCTACTCCTGTCGGTGAACCTTTAGCTGGCCATAGGAGCGCGGACCGGCGTTCCTGTGTTGGGGTGCGGCCCCATTTACAGGAGGTCCGGTCATGACCTGCTCCCGCTGCGGCGGTCTCATGCTGCGCACCACGCTCCTTGACCTCGACGATGACAAGGTCTTTGCCGATGCCGTCAAGTGCGCCAATTGCGGCAACGTCGAGGATCGACTCATCCTCCAACACCGCCGCCGCAATGCGGCCATCACGCAGCTGGTGGCGGACGCCGAAGCGCACCTGCAGCTCTGTAGCCGATCGGTTGCCGACGTCACCCGCTGAAACGTCGGGCTTGTGGTGTGCCACGGGAGCGGGATCGACGGGTAACCGGTCCCGCTCCGTCAAAGAAAGAGCCATGGCGACAAAAGCGAGCTGTCAGTGTCTGCAGAAGGTGGGGGAGCAGGAGGAACTCTTCGTGCTCCGCGCCCAAGACTTGTCCGCCGATCTGGTGGTCGAATGCTGGTCCAGGATGCAGGGGTTGGTGCGCGAACAACGGAAGCTGGGCAAATCCGACGCCGACATTCGCGCCGAGATTCGTCGGCGGATGCTCGGGGCGTTCCTCGTGCCGGGCTATCAGACGAGCCGGGAAGAAGAGGCAATGGCCGTCGCCTTGAGGATGCAGGCGCATCCGATGCGGAAGTGGGCCGACTGACCAACGAATGCCACAGCCCTCGCCCTATAGCAACCAAGTGATCGACGCCCAGGATGAAGCGCTGCGGCGTGCGCACGGGGTGCGATTCTGCGGCGTGATGAAGGGCACGAACGGTGAAGTCGTGGCCCTCTTCAACGATGACTGCGGCCGCCAGACGAGTTTTCACCTGAACATCGGCCAGCGCCTCGGCGAGGGGCTTGCGGAAGTCGATCAACGCTATGAAGGCGCACCTCGTGAGACCTAATCGCCATCGTGAGGACGTTGAACGCCGGGATCGGTGGGCCAACCTGAGTGCCCGCGTGTTGAGTGCGGGAGCGGTGATGGTCGGACTGCTCATCTTAGGCGCTCACGTCTACCTGCATCTTCGAAAGCTCGGAGTCCTATGAGCAAGCCGCGCTGTTCTCTTGATGTCATCTTTCTGGCTGCCCTGCTCTCAATTGGAGCGGTGCTGTATCTCGCGGGCGTGCTCACCGGGATCTTGTGGTATCGGTAATGACTGATCAACCCGACACGACGTCCTATACCGATCGCGATAAAGCTCCGAATCTGGACGAGCTCAGGGCGGAAATCTGGCAGCGGCGGAAGCAGCAGTACATCCAGGTCGGCCTCCTCGTGCTCTACTTTGGCGCGCTGGTGGTGGTCATTTGTTTTGGAGGCAAGAAGTGGTGAGGCACATCAGCCCACTGACGGCCGGCTTGCTGGCGCTCGCCGCGCTGACCAACGGTCCTGAGTGCATTCGTGTTGGCGAGGCGTTGCCCGATCTCCCTCCAGTGCTGGATTCAGATGGACCGCAAAGGACGAAGAAGCCGCGCGATTGGAAGGCGCGGAAGCATCGGCGCCAGATGGAAAAGGCCAGTCGGCGGGCGAATCGATAAGGAACGGCGAGCGGCGGCGCCGCGCGGGACGCAATCGGGCACCTCCTGTCCCGACCCTGGAACGGCCGGTACTCAATCCGGCCCGCTCGCCACGAATGGAGACGCATGACGGCTCGCGAAGGCTTGCCCCATCTGGTCCTTGATCGTGAGGTGTACCGGACGTCGATGGACTTGTCGAAGCGGTTTATGAAGCGACCGGCGCGAATGTTGCCCGTGATTCGCGTCGTCTACAGCCTCGGCCCCACGTTGCTGCCGACGGCTGAAAACAACACGGCCCCGCCGGTGGCGACCAGCGAGGCCGGGAGGACAGCATCACAACCACGCTGAGTGTCGCACGCGCGATGCGAGGCGTCAAGGAGGTTTTCGCAATGACGACCGCAACCAAACCAGACTCTGCCACGCAATCACCAGAGACCGGCCTGAATCTGCCGGCTCTGATTGACTCGGCCAACAGGCAACTGCAGGACTTCAATAATAAGGGGGCCCATTTCCTCTGCCCGCTCACCATTACCGACATTCCCAAGGGCTGCCAGCCGGTGGTGGTCTATACGACGATTGATCCGGATCCCAAAAATAAGGAGGTCTACAGCAAGTGGGGTGGGGATGACGACGACCACCAGGATGGCCAACGTCAGGTGGAGCTCAGCGGCGTTGGTCTGCGGAAGATCTCCAACATGCTCGGGATCTCCTGGCCCTATGAGAAATGCGGACGGATCGATGATGGCTCGAATCCCAATCGCTGTGTCTATCGCATGGTGTCCCAGCGCACGGACTATACCGGGCAGGTCGTGGAGTTTCCGGGCGAGTATGAGATTGACCTGGAAGTCCTGACCCAGGAGTTCACGGACAAATATACGGCCAAGGCCGGGGCCTTTGAGCGCTGGCTGACCGATGACAAGAAAAAGTCGAAGGTCCCCTATGCCTTCGTCCTGGCCAAGCGCGAGAACTCGGTCCAGCAGTGGATCCGGGACTGCGTCAAGCGCGACATCCTGCAGAAGCGGAAGCACATGGTGGCACTCGCGCAGACGGGGGCCATGCTGCGGGCGATCCGGAGCAAGGGCTTTCGGCAAACCTATACGGCGGACGAGCTCAAAAAGCCCTTCGTCGATATTCGGGTCGAGCGGGTCAAGTCGCAGGCCGAGATTGCAGCCGAGGCCGAGCGCGCCTCCGAGGCGATGTACGGCAAATCTGGCGTCAGAAAGAAAGAGGCGGTGATTCACGACGTCGACGACGGGGTGATCGACGCCAAGGCGACCACGATTCCAGAGCATGGGGAGCCCGGACCGACACCGGAACAATCGCGACGGGCGGACTTCCAAGCCGCCGAGCCCGGGCAACAGGCCACGATCCTCAAAACCCTGATCAAGCAGAAGGGCTATGCCGGCAAGACGACCGGGGACATTGCGGCCTGGTCGTCCGCGGATCGCCTGGCCTTCTATGACCAGCTGGTAGGGATGCCGGACAAGACCACCGACGCCGGCAGCCGGCCGCCGCTGCCGTTCGAAAAGTGAGGTGGTCCCATGATTCGACTGCTCCACCTCGCTGATCTGCATCCGTCGTCCAGTCAGACGTTCGCCGGCAAACTGCTCACCGATCCGGAGACCGGCAAAAACCAGGCGCTGACGGATCTGCGCAGGAGCCTGCAATTTGTCCTGGAGACCGCCACGGCGCCGGAGACCCGGTGTGACGCGGCGGTCATTGCCGGCGACGTCTTCGACACGGTCAAGCCGACCATGGATGAAGTCCAGGTCGTCCTCGACTGGATCGATGCGCTGGCCAAAGAGATGCCGGTCGACATCATTGCCGGGAACCATGACATGGCCACGTCCGGGGTCATGGCGACCGCGCTCGAGCCGTTGAAACTGCGGCCGCTGATCCAGGTCTTCGAGCAGCCTGGCTCAATCATCCATAACGTCCACGGGAAGCGGTTCAAGGTGTTTGCCTTGCCGTACCCGACGCGGGCCCGGCTCCTGTCACTCTCCGTCCACGACGGGAAATCGCCGGAGGAACTCACGGCGATCATCAACCAGGGGCTCAAGGCAATTGTGCGCGGGTTCCATCAGGAGTTTGAGTCGAGGGTTCCGAACGTCCTCCTGGCCCACGGATCCGTGGCGAACGCGAAAGTCGGGGACCAGCCCCGGTCTCTCGCGCACGACATTCTGCTCCCGGCCGAGGAATTTCGCGCCTTCACCTATGTGGGACTCGGCCACATTCATCAATGGCAGATGGTCGGCGACAACGCCTGCTATCCCTCGAGTTTGATGCGTCAGTCCTTCGGCGAAGAGCATGAGGCCAAAGGGTTCAACCTCGTGGAGCTCAGTGAGGATCCCCAGCTGCTGCCGGTGGTGCAGTTCGTGGAGAACCCGCACGCGCGGGTCTACACCACGCTCGGGCCAGCCGATCTCGTCGCGGCGTTCGATGAAGGCGTCGGGGTGCGGGGCGGACTGAATCCGGAGGGCGTCTGGCGATTCAAAGCCAGGCTGACACCGGAGGAATACGACCACTGGAAACCGGAACTGGATCGCCTGAAAGCCCAGACGCCGCTGTTCCAGATCGACGTCGAGCTCGACACTGAAGATCGGGCGCGCGATGCCGGCATGTCGGCCGTCATGTCGGCCGAGGACGCGCTGACGCGAGCGCTCTCGGGCAAGGTCACGGAGGAGGAGCTCCCGGAGCTCCTGAACAAGCACCGATTGTTGGTGCAGGCAGGTGCTGCATGAGACTGGAACATATTCACCTCGATAATTTTGGGTCCTATCACCGCCAGGGCATCGATTTGCGCGAGGTCAGCGCCGCCGTCATCTGCGGCCCGAACGGCGCGGGGAAATCGACGGGGTTCGTGGACGCGCCCTTGTGGGCACTGTTTGGCAAGTGCCGGACGGACACCGATGCCATGCTCCGACTCGGCGAGGAGCTGATGACCGTGTCGCTGACGTTCCTCCTGAATGGTCAGCGGTACAAGGTCGTCCGGACCAGGAGTCTGAAGACCAAGGCCGGGAAGAGTGAACTGCAGTTGTATGTCGGCAGTGCGACGGGATCCCGCGATGACGTGGAGTGGACCCCGGCCTCCGGATCACGACTGGCGGACACGCAACACAAAATCCTCGAGCTGCTGAACGCGGACTATGACCTCTTAACCGCGACTGGCTTCCTCTTGCAAGGGCAGGCCGATCGATTCAGCCGGGCGACGCCAGCGGAGCGGAAAGCGATCCTCGCGCAGATCCTCCGCCTAGACAGCTATGCCGGTCTCCGGACCCTGGCCAATCGTGAAGACGCTGTCCTGCTCAGTGCGTGGGTCGAGCAATCTAAACGCCTCACGGAGCTCGAGGGCACGGCCGGGGCGCTCGCCACGCTGCGCGCGGAAGCGGCCGGCCTCGAAGGTCGACTCCAGACCCTTCGGCACTCCATTGCCCAGGCGGAGCACCACCTTGAGGAATGGACCGGCACCGAAGCCCGGGTCCAGGCGAAGCTTGACGGACTGACCAGCCTGCAGGCGGAACTCGCGCGGGTACGCGAGAAGGTCCACGAGCACGAGGCCAATCGCAGCCTGCTGGAAGGGCATCGGGATCGGTTGGCGGAGATCCTCAAGAACCGAACGGTGATCGAGACCAAGGTCGAGGAGCAACGACTCGTCAATCTGAAGATCGATAAGGGCCGCACCGACGAACAATGGATCGCGGCTGAACTGGATCGGATCAATCAGGCCGTTCAGGACATTCAGGCAGAGCTCAGCAAGGGTGCGGCACTGGAACGCGACATTGAGCGCGCCACCGGCATCGTGGCCGACGCGGTCCGGCGATACCGCGAGGCCACAGCCAGAATGAAAGAGGAGATCGAGCGGGACGAGCGGTCCTGTGGCTTGCTCGCACAAGTGCCCTGCAATGCTGATCTCCAAGGCCAGTGTCAATTCACGATTCAGACCGTGAGGCTGAAGGACGGTCTTCCAGAGCGACGGCAACTGCTCGCGAATCGGTGGGGCACGGACGAAGCGATTGCCGCCGAGGTGGCGTCACTAGAGAAGGAGGAAGCCGACCTGAAAGCGATCGAACTGAACGAATGGAGAAGCCAGAATTGGGCCGACCAATTGACCGCGTATCAGGCGGAACAGACCGACTTCCGGAAGAAGCGGTCGGCGGTCCAGAGCGAACAGGCGCGGCTCACCGCGGAACTGGCGGAGCTGGGGAAGTTTACCGTCCTGGTTCCGGAGCTCCAGCAGGCCGACGTCGACCAGGCCCGGGTCACCAAGGATCTGGAGGCGCTGACATTGTTGGAGGCCGAAACGTCCTCCGGAATCCAGAAGCTGACCCAGGATCTGGCGGAACGACCGGCGCTCGAGTCGGATCTCCAGCAGGCGCGACAGAAGCGACAGGAACTGACGACGAAGCGATCGGGATTGCAGACGTCTGCGCAGGAGGCGGAACGGCAGACGGGACAGCTGACCGAACGTATCGACGCGGCCGAACGGGCCGTGCAGGAGGCGGAGGGCACCCGGACTGAACTCGCCGTGCTGTCACGGCAGCGGCGACAGTTTCAGCTGCTGGCCGACGCCTATGCCCTCATCCCGGTCCTGATCCTGGAGCAGGCGATCCCGCTCTTGGAGCAGGAAGCGAATGGGATCCTCGCCAAGATTTCCCCGTCGGGGATGCGCGTGAAACTGGAAACGCAGAAGGCGCTCAAGAGTCGCGAGGGCCTGGCGGAAACCCTGGAGATCGTGGTCCGCGACATCTATGGCGAACGGCCGTATGAGGCATTTTCTGGGGGAGAACGCTTCCGATTGGATCTGGCACTCCGAATCGGTCTGTCGAAACTGCTGGCCAATCGGGCTGGTGCACGGCTGGAAACGCTGATCATTGATGAAGGGCTGGGCAGTCTTGACGAAGACGGTCTCGCTCATTTGCGGGAGTGCCTTGCTGCGCTCGGTCAGGAGTGGCCTCTCGTGCTCGTTGTGACTCACGTGGATGCCATGAAGCATACCTTTCCATCTCAGATCATGGTCAGCAAAAACGGCAATGGCTCGACTGTAGAGATCGTCAACTAAATGGGACGACCAAGAATCACGATCGAAGTCGGCAATCGCTTCGGACGCCTCACCGTCATCCAGCAAGGCGGCCGGGATCGATGGAATCATCCATTATGGGAATGTCGTTGTGATTGCGGGGTCACCACGTTTACGACGGCCTCTCACCTCAAGTTAGGTCGTTCGACCAGCTGCCGTCCCTGTGGGCATCAGCGGCACGGGGCAACGAGAGGGGGGCGGTTCACGCCGGAATACAAGATCTGGAAGGGAATGATTCAGCGGTGCCACAACCCGAAGTGTGGCGGATATCCGCTCTATGGAGCCCGCGGGATCCACGTATCAGAACAGTGGCGAGGTGAAGGCGGTTTCGAACGGTTCTTCTCTCATATCGGACCTAAGCCAAGCCCCAAGCATGAGATCGATCGCATCGACTCGACCGGCAATTATGAGCCGGGCAATGTCCGCTGGGCCACAAGGAAGGAACAGTCTCGCAATCTGCGCCGGCATAACGCGCTAACGGTAAATGGGATCACCAAAAAACTCTACGAATGGGCCGATGAGACCGGCTTGACGATCTCCACGATTCTGAATCGGATCAGGCGTGGCTGGTCACCAGAACGCTGCATTGAGGTTGTGAAGTCATGAGACTGTGCGAGTGGAATCCCATGAAGAATGAGCCGGCCATCGAATCGTCAGGCTCGCCGCGGGCGGAGGATGGCTGTCTGAACGAAGCGACGCTCGTTGTGGGCTATCGCGGAGACTGGCACCTCTGTGCCTCGTGCGCCGCACTGCCGGCGTTTGCCCGCTATCAACGGCGCGCGCTCTTGCAGCCGAGCTCACGGCCGGAGGTCCGGGTCTGATGCGCGCGCGAACGATCAGCACAGAGGTCCTAGCCGTCCTGAGCGCGGCCACGATCGAGGGCTCCCTCGTGAAGCTGACCCAACAGCTCCCGCGGAAACTCTATGAAGACACCAACCAGGTCCTGGAGGCGCTGGGCGGAAAGTGGAACCGCCGGATGAAGGGGCACCAGTTCGCCGAGGATCCGCGGGAGCGCCTCGAGCAGGCGCTCCTCACTGCGGCCTATGAGAAGCCCGAAGACTTCGGCTACTTCCCGACGCCGCCGGCCGTGATCATGCGGCTGCTCGATCTGGCGGACGTGAAGCGTGGCCATGAATGCCTCGAACCGTCGGCCGGCCAGGGCGCGATCGCAGAGTGCTTGCGTCGGATTGTGGGCACTGAGCTGGTGCAGACCGTGGAACTCCGTCCGGAGAATGTGAAGGTCCTGGAGGAGAAGGAGTTTCGCTATCCCGTGCAGCAGGACTTTCTCGCACTGGCGCCGGGCCGGTTCGGTCGGCAGTTTCATCGGATCGTGATGAACCCGCCGTTTGCCAAGCAACAGGATATCGACCACGTCCTGCATGCGTTTCGATCCTTCTTATTGCCCGGGGGCCGCTTGGTCTCCGTGATGGCCGCTGGGATCACCTTTCGCCAGGACCGCAAGGCGACGGAGTTTCGCCAGCTCGTCGATCGCTACGGCTGGTGGGAGGAATTGCCGGAGGGGAGTTTTGAGGTGAGCGGGACGGGCGTCCGGACCGTGGTCGTCGTGTTGAACGCGCCGGAGGAGATGCCGGCCTACCAAGAAAGGAGTGACGTATCCATGAAAGCCAAAGTTGCGACCTCGATCGAGGAGGCCGAGTTTCGGTTGCTGCCCATCACCGAGGTCTTCCAGTCCAAGCTGAATCCTCGGCACCAGACGAATCCAGAGGCACAGGTGGAGCTTGAGCAGAGCATTCGCACGCAGGGCATTGTCACGCCGTTGTTGGTGCGCCCGATCGCCAAGGGCTTTGAGATTGCGGCCGGCCATCGCCGCTTCCGGGCCGCCGCGGCCATTGGCCACGAGACCGTGCCGTGCGTCGTCAGGAATATGACTGATGAGCAGTTCCTGGAGATTCTCACGCTGGAAAATCTTCAACGGGAAGACATTCACCCGCTGGATGAAGCCAAGGGCTATGAGCAGCTGATGACGAAGTGCAAGCAGGACGTCGCCAGAATCGCCGAACGCGTCGGTCGTTCCGTGAAGTACGTGTACGACAGAATCAAGCTCTTGAACCTGATCAAGGATGCCCAGCAGTGGTTCTACAAAGGCAAGCTCACGGCGGGACACGCCATTCTACTGGCTCGGTTGACGCCGAAGGATCAAGAGCGGGTCTGTGATGAAGGCGGCGGGCTCTGGCAGGCCCAGCGCGATCTCCTGGAGCCTCCCGGTCATAAAGAGTCAGGCGATCCCTATGCGGACCTCAAGGCGGTCAGTGTGCGGGAACTCGAGGCGTACATTGCCAACCATGTTCGCTTCGATGCCCAGCAGGTGGACCCGATTCTCTTCCCCGAAACGGTCACCCAACTCCAGGTGGCCCAGGACGAGAAGGAGAAGATCGTCCATATCACGCATGACGGGTATGTGCAGAACGAGGCCCGGACCGAACAACGGACCTTCTGCTGCTCATCCTGGAAGCGTGCGGATGGCAAGCATGGCTCCAAGGTCTGCGAGCGCTCAGTGACGGGCGTGATCGTGGTCGGATTTGGCCGCGGACAAGCCTTCAAGGTCTGTGTCGACAAAAAGAAATGCGAAGTGCATTGGAAGCAGGAGGTCCGTCGGGCGCAGAAGCGGGACAAAGTCGTGAAGGAGCACGGCGGAGGAACCGAAGGCCGAGCCGCGGCCAGGGCCGCCGAGGAAAAGGAACGTCAGGAAGAGGAGCGAGCGCAGGCCATTCGGCGATCAATTCAGCTGCGCACCATTGAAGCGATCGCCGCAAAGATCAAGGGTCCCCTCGCCGGCATGGACCTCCGAGATCTCGGTGTCTGCCTCCTCAAGAGTGTGCTCGGCGAGATTGACAACGACATGATGGGATTTCTCGGGTTTAAAAATACCTGGGCGAATGACAAAGAGATCAATGGCGTGCTGAACGAAATCAAGCCAGCCGACACGCCGGCCTTCATGCTGCGCGTCGCCCTCTGTTCCTTTGTTGGATCCTGGGGCGATGACGAGGACCGGTTGGTTGATGCCGCCAAACGCCACAAGGTTGACATGAAAGCGATCGAAAGGCAGGTCCTGGCCGAGCAGGACAAAGCCAAGGACGCGGACGACAAGAAAGCGGCGACGACGAAGAACGGCAAAAAGAAGAAAGCGGCCTGACGCATGCCTATTGGGCCAAAGATTGATTTAACCGGCGAGCGCTTTGAGCGATTGACCGTAATTGGTCTGGCCTTTCCGCAAGTCGGGCGCGGGACGCAATGGGAATGTCGTTGTGACTGTGGGACGACCAGGCTGCTCCGAACCGGAGAACTTCGAGCGGGCCGGTATAAATCCTGCGGCTGTCACCGAACGGAAGAACTCAGCGAAAAGCTGCGCGCCCTCGGCATGACCCGCGAGCAGTATTGGGGCCTCTACAAGATCTGGCAAATGATGCTGAGCCGTTGCGAGAACCCAAAACATACCGCCTATCCCCACTATGGCGCCAAGGGCACTCGAGTCTGCGAGGCATGGCATTCGTTCCAGCAATTTCTGGCCGATATGGGTCCGAGACCGAGCCCGAAGCATTCTCTGGATCGGATCAACAATGAGGGCCATTACGAGCCGGGGAATGTGCGATGGGCGACTCGTCGAGAACAAGCCAACAATCGTGCGTTGACCCGGATGCTTACGCTTCGTGGCGTCACCAAGAGCGTCGCGGATTGGGCCGACCAATTCAGCCTGCGCTATGACCTGGTCCTGCAGCGTCTGAATCGAGGCTGGGGCCCGGAGCGATGCCTTGGCTTCCCCACCGACGATCAATTGCAGAGGGCTTCGTAATGGAGATGGACGATCCCTTTGATGACATGGAAGAGCACTTGATGAGCGAACCGGAGGATCCCATGACGGTCGGCTGCCTCTATCCGACGGAATGCGTGATGTCGGGGCCGCATACGAAAGCGGAGTGCTATACGCCGATCATGGCGGATCCGTTCCTGGGGTCTATGCCCATGGACTATGTGCCGACGGGATCGGCATTGGATGACGTGCCGCGCTGTCAGGCCTGCGGATGCACGGACTTCGAGGCGTGTCCGGGCGGCTGCATCTGGGCGACGCCGGACCTCTGCAGTCGGTGTGTGGGATGAGCGCCAAGGTCGCCTTGATCTGTCAGTCTTGCCGATCCTCCTGGCGTGGCTGTCCGGGCGGTCGATGGTGTCCGTCGTGTCGCGGGGTGCAGCTTCGTGACCAACGTGAACGGTATTGGGCCACGCATAAGAAATATCTCTGGACGCCCGAGCGCGATCAGTATCTCCGCCAGCATTACGACGGACGAATCAAGGGCCGGGCCAAAGAGATCGGTGATCGCTGGGGATGGCCGAAGTGGCTGATCAATCGCCGGGCGGCCCTGCTCGGGCTCTCCCATGCCTGGCCGTTGCGTGGGCGCGCGTGGACGAAGGCGGAGGAAGCCTTTCTCGAGGAACATGCCGGCAGCCGGACGGTGCAGTGGATGTGCAAGCGCTTGAAGCGGCCGATGACCTCGGTCGTCCTGAAACTCAAACGCCTGAACATCAGTCGTCGTTGGCGAGAGGGCTATACGCTCCGGGATCTCGAAGACTGCTTCGGGATTGATCATCACGGCATCGATCGCTGGATCCGCGACGGGAAGCTCGTGGGGCGTCGGCGAGGCACGGACCGGCAAGGTCCAGGCGGCCGGGCAAATGGCGTGGGTCAGGGCCCCGCGGATCCTTGGGTCTTTACCGATGCCGATCTGATTCGGTTCATCCGTGAGCATCCCACGGCGTTCCGTCTCGATAAGGTCGATCAGGTCTGGTTCATGGATTTGGTCATTGGGGGGGGGCTGCTCCGTCCTCGCAAGGAGACGTCGGCCCCATGATCTGCCGGCATTGTCCCCCGGTCGCCTATTTCTTGCGACTCCGCTCGGGCGTGAGGACCCACGAGATGTTAGTCATCGGCTGTCCCCATGGCTTGCCATGGTTCAAGACCGAGATCGAGGCCACGCTCGCCGAGCTGGCCGACGACGGAGGGGCCCCGGTCACCGGGGTCGTGCAGCACATCACGATCGGGCGGGGATGACGACGAGCCTGCATGCCAAATCGGTATATCCGCGAATCGTCTCGTTCCAGTCCCAGTCTTGCGCGGCTCTCCGACCAGGCCGAACGGCTGTGGTGGCGCATCATTACCTGTGTCGACGACTTCGGGCGCATGGAAGCAGATCCAGAAGTGGTTTTGGCCGAAGCGTTTAAGCGGAAGCCGAAAGGGTGGACGGTGCGGACAGTGGAACGAGCCATCACCGAATTAGCCAACATCCCTGGGCCTGAAGAGAAGGCGCTGATTCTCCTCTATATGGTGCGGGGACGCTTTTATCTTCAGCTCATTACCGCGACGGCCTACATTCATCAGCGGGCTCCGAAATCCAAGTTTCCCGACCCCCGTGAGGGCGAAGTCCGCTTGTCTCTTGGTGATCCGTCGTCTGGATTACATTTGGCTGCAGGCGCTGGCAAATGTGCGTCTTATCCGAATTCCGAACTCCGTACTCCGAATATCGAATCCGAGAAAGGCGTGCTCGAAGCCGACGCACGCTTCGCAGAATTTTGGCAGACCTACCCAGCCCGGGACGGAAAGAAGCTCGACAAAGCCGAAACCAAACGCCGGTTTCTCCGTCTGTCGCCTGAGAACCAGGTCCTTGCGGTGCACGCCGCTCGTAACTATGCCGCCTCGCTGAAGGTCTCGGGCATTGCCGCTAAAGACCCGAAGCGATTTCTGCTCGATGGTCAGGGGAATGCGCCCTGGCAGGACTGGACGACGCCCGCATCCCCGGCGCCGACCGGAACCCGTGCGACGTGTGACCGGTCAGTCCAGCGGGATGGCGACCGGTTTATTCGACGCTGTGGGAATCCCGTCCCGGCCGAGGAACTCCCGAATCCCAAACCGCTGTGCGTGCTGTGCCGATCCGAAGTGACACGACTGCGCCACCAGACGACGTCGGTCGAGGCGACTTCATGACGACGGATCTCGC
>FRDC01002638.1_pt1 | contig 24397 bp, 15 predicted proteins | sample 1106171 | NCBI WGS metagenome assembly FRDC01 (sample SAMEA3930566, study PRJEB13176) | freshwater metagenome | biome: Drinking water system; feature: drinking water; material: water | place: Singapore | collected 2014-12-20 | reverse complement strand
GGTCTGAATGCGGTTTTGGCGGGAGTTGAAATGGCTTTCGTCGCCGTGGGTAAACCACGCCTTCGGCAAATGGCGCGCGAAGGACAAAGAGAGGCGAAACGCGTCCTTATCTTGCGCGAACGTCCCGAACGAACCCTTTCAGTTTTGCAAATCGGGATTACTTTAGTGGGAGCGGGGGCTGCCGCCGTCGGTGGCGCCATGGCAGAAGAAAACATCAAGCCCTATTTTATTCATAACTACGGGATGAGCCACTCGACCGCCGAGCTGACCGCCATCTTCTCCATCGTACTACCTTTAACTTATCTGAATGTCGTCCTCTGCGAATTGGTGCCAAAGACCATGGCGCTCAAGGATCCCTTGAGCATTATGCTCAGAGCTGCGCGGTGGCTTCTCCTTTTTGAGAGACTGCTCAGTCCCCTTGTCAGTGTTCTGGAGAGGTCCACCAAAGCAATCCTTTCTTTGCTTCCAGGTCGTTCCACGCCCCGAGAATCCGACGGAGCTTTGGAAGAGATGGTGGAATTGGATTCTCTGAGCTTGCAAGCCCGGCAGTACGTCGTAAATCTCGTCAACATGGAGACCAAGAGAATCCGCGACATTTTGGTGCCGTGGGCCCAGGTGAATGGCGTAAAGCTCCACCAAAGCATGGAAGAGGTGCAGAACGTTGTGGTCACTTCAGGCCATACTCGCCTTCCGGTGCTAAAAGAAGATGTCGTGGTTGGAGTCTTGAATACAAAGGAGTTCATGGCGCTTGAAAGAGCTGGCGAAACCCAATGGGAGAAAATCGTGCGGCCCATGGTGAAAGTCTTAGAATCCGATCCACTTTTGAAGGTTTTGCGGATCATGCAAGAAAAGCGCAGTCACCTTGCGACCGTTTATTCTCAAAATCGCCGCGTGGGCATTGTCACCATGGAAGACATCTTGGAAGAGGTTATCGGCGACGTCTTTGACGAAGACGACGATGGAGCTTTGAAGCGTGTTCTTGCCACGGCCGCAACATTCAAAAGCTTGGGCGTAAAGGTGGAGTGATGGAATACCGCCTATTGGATTCCGGGGAATTCGAAAAACTGGAACAAGTGGGAGAATTTCGCATTGTCCGTCCCGCTGCACAGGCTGTTTGGCCAAAAACATTAACCTCGGTCGAGTGGAAAAGACATGACGCTCGCTATGAGCGTTTTTCAGACGGGAAAGGCGAGTGGAAAAAAATATCGCAAATGCCTGCTGTTTGGCCCGTGCAGTTCCCGCAATTTCAACTCACCGCGAAGCTGACCAGCTTTGGTCACCTCGGGTTTTTCCCTGAGCAAATGACCAATTGGCAACGGCTCAAGGACACTTGTGAAAATCTGAAATCAAAACTGCACCGAGCTCCGCAAGTTCTTAACCTATTTGCTTATACGGGCGGTTCTTCTCTCGCCTGTGCGCTTGGTGGCGCCGAAATCGTGCACGTCGATGCCTCAAAAGGGACTGTGGATTGGGCAAGATCAAATTTTGATTTGGCAGGTCTCAAGGAACATCCTGTCCGCTACATTGTCGAAGACACGACTGCTTTTGTGGACCGCGAACTCCGCCGCAGCCGCAACTATGACGGAGTCATTTTGGATCCGCCCTCGTATGGTCGCGGACCTGACAAGCAACTGTGGAAGATTGAAGAACACCTTAATCCCCTCTTGAAACAGATTCAGAAACTGCTCAATCCGGGTGGCTTTGTTCTTTTAAGCTGTCACTCTCCCGGCTACTCTCCAATCTCTCTATCACGTTTGCTCCAGCAAAATTTTTCTGCACCCGAAGGCCAGTTGCAAACAGGTGAGATGATCATCCAAGAATCGCAAAATCGCTCTCTCCCAGCCGGAACCTCGGCGTTTTTGCATAGGACTTAAGGCAAGTCCATCGGAAGAGGCGTTTCTCCAATTTTCGAATTTCACTCGACCTTTGATGAGTCATCTTTTACGAGCCTATCACCGAAAAGAACTTCATGAAAACGGTGACAGCCAATCGACCTTTCTGGATGCAGATTCGTAAACCCCGGAAAATGACTCCCGATCAAGAACGCCTCGATTTTCTTCGCTCCACGCCATTTTTTGAAAACCTCACGGAACGACAGGCGTTTGTGATGTCTCGAATCCTCCACGAAAGATCTTACTCTGAGAACGAGTACATATTTGAAATTGGCCAGCCTGGTGCAGCTCTGTTCTTTATCCAAGCCGGATCGGTCGTTGTCGAAATTCCCGTCGAAAAAGATCAAATTGGCCAAGTTGCCACTCTTTCTGCCGGCGATTTTGTCGGAGAGCTGGCTTTGCTTGATGATTCGCCTCGCTCCGCCTCTGCACGAGTGACAAAACCAACAAAGGCTTTGGCTCTGTTTCGTAACGATCTCTTGAGTCTCGCTAAAATCCAGTCGGATATCACCAGTCAAGTCTATAAGGCCCTGGCCACCGTCATCGGCGAACGCTTAAAGGCCACCAACTTGTTGTTCGGACAAACAGAATATGATTATCGAAAAGCGGGCTAACAATACGCGATCTCGATCTGTTCAGACTGTGGCCATCTACGCCTGCTCCATTCTAACAATCACATTTATCGCAGGCTTTCTGATTTGGTCCTTGAGAGACCTTATTCTTCCCAGCGTCCTTGGCGTCCTTTTGGCTTATTTATTTCGGCCGGCGATCCGTTCGCCCCGTCTCGCTTTTTTACCCTATAACATCCGCGTGATCTCTGCTCTCGTCAGTGTCAGCCTCTTCTTTTTCGGAATTTTCTATTTTGTTCAACGCAACATGCCCGACGAAAGGGGCAAGCTCGAATTGAAAGTCCGTTTGCAATATAAAATCAACGAGCGCTATTCCAAAATCATGGGGCTGTCCTCAGCAACCCCTGAGGGAAATTTTCTACATTCCATGTTTGGGCGCGAAATGGATCCATTGAAAAACTCCCTGAACAACATGCTCACTCTAAGTCGAGATGAAACAGAAACGTTCATGGGATATTATCAAAAACAGCAAAGTCGCGACGAAATGGCCGCGCGCTATCTTAAATATTTTCAAAATAACAAAATCAGCACTACAGAAATTCGCAATCCAACTTCTGTTGAAAGCGAAAACAAAGAATCCACCCTCTCAAAAGCCCTTCATCTCGCCTCGGTATGGGTCTTGCTACCGATCATCTTTCTATTTCTTCTCTTCGATGACAGGCACATTGTCCGCTACATGGTGAGCTTAGTTCCCAATCGCTATTTCGAGCTGACATTGACAATGATTCATGAAGTGGATTTGGCCATCGGAAATTACCTTCGAGGCACGTTTCTTGAGAGCGTTCTTGTCAGCATCGCGTTTTCATGTGGACTCATCATTATTGGCTTCCCGGTAAAAGCGGCTTTTCTCATTGGCATGTTCGCAGGCATCATGAATGCAATCCCGCTCTTGGGTCCCCTTATTGGCCTCGTGGTGAGTTTAATCTATGCTCTGATTGCAGAAGATGTAACACCCCTAATACCTGGATTTGGACCCGATGCCGTTTTTTTTGGCGTGGTCATTGTTGTCGTCGTCACTCACCTCATGGACAATGTGATCTTTGCACCCATTGTCTTAGGAGGAGCCGTCAACCTTCATCCCCTTGTTGTGATCCTCGGAGTGATGGGTGGCTCGATGTCCTTCGGATTCACAGGAATGCTCCTGGCGATTCCCACCATCGTCGTCGTGAAAGTGATGACGGAAACACTATTCCGCGGCCTGAAGGCCTACCGGATCATATAGAACACCCTATTTATCGCGCCGCACAGTTCTCGAAATCTTCTTTTTCTTCTGAACCGATCTTGATACCGCTCCCCCTGTTTTAGCGAGGGAGGGGAGATGAAAAAAACAGTGGCTCTACTTTTGATACCATGCTTGCTTATGTTCACTCCGGCCCGAGGAGAAGAGAGCCCGACGCGACAACCATTGATAGCTTCGAAGTTCGATCGTCAAGCCCTCGTCAGAACGACATCTGGGGACAACTATTTTTTCGAGGTCTGCGACATTGTTCCTGCATTCGTCGCCATCCCCACTTCACTTCTTGAATATCTCAAACTCCCTGGCGTTCCGTGCACCCCGATCAATTCGTTTATTTTCAAGCATTCCGACAAGGCATCCGCCGGACAGATCGTGCAATACTTCAGCGGCTTCGCCGAAAAAAACATTCGAGAAAATCAGGCATCCAATGACCGCGCAAATACGATCCTATGGTCTATCCTTGGAATGACTTCGATTGGATTTTTTGTTTTGGGCCTAAAAACTTGGAAAGTGCCGGATGGCGGGAAATTTTTTGGAGGCCTTTCTATCATTTTCTCTGCGACATCTGGTTTTGCTGCCGGCAATAACCTCTATTTAATATTGAAGCAGGGAGGTGTTCATCTCAACAGTTCCATTGAACAAATGGAAATTTTAGACGAAAGGACGAATGAGGCCCATACGTATGATCGTGATGGGCTCTTTAAGGCCATTGTTTTAGCCATAGATCAGGCAACAACCATAGTTTTTAATAATGGCAAACAGAGGCTATGAACAGATGAAGAGAATTTTTGCGATTTTGTGGATGACTTGTCTTCTGGGATCAACACTCGCCATCGCAAGAGATTTCACAGATCGAACGCCTCTTATCGTTTCGATTGCAGAAAAAAAGGTCCTTGTGAAAACCGTGACGGAGGGGATCTATTTTTTTGAAGTTTGCCACGCAATTCAACCTATTCTTAAGGCTCCCGCATCGCTGTTGCAGTATTTGAAGATTCCTGAAATCCCCTGCTCAAGGATCAATTCGTCTTCTTTCAACTCTTCGACCCCGCAAACGACGGGTCAAATCGCAGAATATTTCGAGTCTTTCCTTCGAAAAAATATCCGGGAAAGAGCGATCTGGGATAGGGGCGTTGCGGGATCTCTGCTTGTTTTTTTATCAGCTATACCCGCATCTCTTGGAATTGTTGGGCTTAGGATGGCGCGATCCCCGCACTTCCCGCCAACAGACAGGAGAATTGGGCTCGGATTCATTGTGGTCTCTGCAGGAACCCTCTACTACATCTATCGAAAGGTCTACACTCTGTGGACGAGACCCTATCTTCAGCTGGATCACCTTCTCCAAGACACTAGCATTTTAGATCAAGAGCTCGAAAAGGCCGGCCGCCCCGATCTAAGTGAGATCTTTGACATCATTGTTCAGTCAATGGATGAAGCAACGACCGTCGTGTTCAACAACATCAACGGTCTGCTCAAACAATAAGAATCCTAATAGTTCACAACGTGTCGACCGTTCAGTGATTGAAGAGGCCGGCTGTTTTTCGCGTAAATCGCGCGAAATTGCAGGATCTGCGCTTTTGAAAGCTCAACCGGGGTGTTGAGCACAAACCAATCCACCCCTTCCGTGCAAGGCGGGGTCGTTAGACTTCCAACGTAGTGATAATGCGTCAGCTTGTCCGGCAAAAGATGACCAGGATCAAACATGACCTCCGGCTTTTCCTTAAGCACACCTTTTTCCTTCGGAAGATTATCGAAAACATCCTTCAGGTGGGCATTCTCACGGCCGATGATAAGGATCACCGAGACCGCCGCCAAGTCACCCGAAGCCGACTTATGAAAAAACTGAGCTTCCATGGGAAGCGCATTGCCCGAAAGAGTGTGTTCACTTGGAGTATGAAATTGAATGTGATGAAGAGAGTAGTCTTTGCCGTGGAGACGCGCCGTGCTCGCACCACTGATGCCGACCTCAACGGTCGAACCGTTGTCGATCATTTTGAGCGGTTCAGGACGATACTGGAAAGAGATTTCACCGCCAGCTTTCGGCTTGTTCCATTTTAAATTCACCGGCGATTGTTTTTTTCCAGTCTTGCAGACAAGAAATTCCGGCTTTATCGCAGACCAATTTTCGGGGCCCTTCTCTCCTTCATAGCCCCAACCGTTCATTCCACTCGAAACTTTTTGTAGAGCGACTTCACTCGCTTGAGCTTGCACACTCTCGTTTTGCTCAGCGAGAGACTTGGGTTCACCCTCGTCTACTTTTTTAGCCTCAGAGCCCGGAGCAACTGGAGAGGTAACAGGCGTTTCGTTTTGTTTTTTCTTAGATCCACAAGAGGCGAGAAGAATAACCAACGGCAGCAAAATCAGGGTCTTTAACTTCATGATGTCTACCTCACGATGCAGAGGGCCTGGATCACAGGCCTTTTGGCATTATTTTACGAATGGTTGTCTCGCTTTGTCATGAATAATTTATCGGAATGGAGCGAAACCACTCGACGAAGATCGAGCTCAAGTGCTCAAAGGAAAGCGCATGAAAACGGCCCTTATTTACCTCATCGCATTCACAGGAGTTCATATTTACGCCCACCGCTTAGATCGGTCCGCACAGATCGTTGGTGTGGCCAGTTGGTACGGTCCCGGCTTTGAAGGGCAACTCACAGCCCAGGGCGAGATCTTTCACATGGAAAACCTGACCGCAGCCCATCGGTCTCTCCCTTTGGGGACAAAAATCGTGGTGCGAAATTTAAGCAACTCAAAAGCCATCGTTGTGCGCGTGAATGACCGCGGCCCCTACGTGCAAGGTCGTATCCTCGATCTTTCTTACGGAGCTGCCCGAATGCTTGGGATGACTGAATCGGGCGTTCAAAAGGTGGAGATTGAAGTACAACCTCCCCGCCCTCGTTTTCGATAAAGTTACGACGGCTCTCTTACAATTTACGGACAGCGGCCAAGAACTTCGGAAGATTTAAACGATTGGCGGCACGAAAAAAAGGTTCAAGCTTTGGTACCACGTCGCTCGACTCAGTCGAAGTGAGAAGGGGAATGATTTTTTCATAAGTCACACGGTCCCCCAAAGTGCTTCGGGCCAGAACCAATGCAGCAGTCACATGGGCTGCGGCCGCAGCGGTGCCGCTGATCAATCCTGTTTTATTCCCTGGCTGAGTTGTGAGAATACCTTCCCCAGGAGCCGCCGTGTGGACATTATCAAAACTAAAGTTGGCCAAAAATGCTTTGTTATCCGTTTTATCCGTAGCAGTGACGACAACCACATTGTCATAGGCCTTGAATATGGCATCAAGCTGCGAACTACCGAAATCTGACATATTGTCGCCACTGCCAATCACAACGGGAATCTTCATCTGCTGAAGCGCCCTTAGTCGTTGATTCAACAAACCCAACTCGACTTTGATGATTTCGGGATCCGATTGGTACCCCCCGAGACGAAACTGTGTGTTCTGGATGAAAACCACATGGGGTTTTGCCGCAATAGTCACTTCGAGAGCGCGAATCAGATTGTCGACAGTCGTCTGGCCATTGTCGTTGATGTAGCGAACAGGATAGAGGCTCACATCTTTAACAAGCCCGGCAATACCAATGCCATTTCTTTGTCGAGCCGCGATGATTCCAGCGATAGCGGTTCCCGCACCATGACGATCATAAGCAAATCCGTCGTTGTCGACGACATCGTAACCCACAACGTCGACAATGCCTGGTTTGTCCGTCACCACGGCCATCTTCTCTCCTGCCGCCTTTTGCACGAGATTCGCGCGATTGATCCAAACTTGTCCTGAGAACTCATCGTCATTGTAGGCAAGGCCCGTGGATAACAAGGCCACTTTCACATTGACGTTCCCATTGAGCTCGCCGGAAGCCAGCTCCGCTTCATCGACTCCGATTTGCTTGAGATTCCACTGCTCGGAAAATCTCGGATCGGTTTTGCTCTCGAAGCCTTTCACGTCCAAGTTGGGTTGCGGTTTTACAAATGGCGACGGCTTATAAATAATAACTGTTTTCGTACACCCTGCAAACAAACAGAGCCCTACTATTGCAAAAAGAAGCTTCGTCTGATTCGTTAGCTTCATTGTGCCTCCTGAGGGTTTTGCGCCAAATATTGGATCTGATCGATACTAAAGCCTTCGGATTTGAAGGTGCTAAATGGCTTTGAGTCATCACCTTCATTGGACGACTTGTCCACCCCGCATGAGAAAGAGTCTTCTGGAATCTCAACACCTCCGATGGCCATGCACGCATTTTCGTCAGCGACCGGAGTTGGTAGCGCCGAAATTTCCTTCACTAGCGAATTCACGAAACGAATATGAACGGTGTCGCCTGGAACAATGGCGGACCAGTAGTCAGCAGAATCCCCCTCCTCGACCTCGGAAATGAGTCGGTAGTCCTTGTCGTAAATGTAAATGCTGTCGTATGGAGATTCGACCTGGATAAAATTGAAATGCATTCGAATTGCTTGCGCATTCTTGATGGTAACGTCGTGACGAATGTCGACCAGGTCCTGCGAGAACCCACGCTGCGTAACTGTCTTTCCAGAATTGACCCAATTGGATGAAAGCATAGGATTCTGGCCGACACCCGTGAGCGCTTTGAACGCGTTGATTCGACCGTTGGAAATAGCCTTACCGATGAGACCAGGCTTTACATCTGCAGTTTTCTGAATCGTCTCAATGACCCGGTCAGGATGATGGCGAAAACTTTCATCGTAGGCCATCATCAACGCCGCGACTCCTGCCACGTAAGGTGCGGCCATCGAAGTCCCAGACATCACCGCATAAGGCTCCCGCCCCGAAGGCAATAAAGATTTTGGAAATGTAGAGATGATTTCCACGCCCGGGGCAAAAACGTCAACGGTAGCATGACCATAATTGCTGAAGTCGGCCGGATTATCCTGATTATCTGTCGCTCCGACGGTTAGCACATTGCCTAAGGGTTTGTTGTTCTTGTCAAACTTGGCGTTGGCTGGATATTTCTTTTTGACGTCAATGTTCTCGCCCTCGTTTCCGGCAGCAGCGACAAACAGGATTCCCTCCTTGGCCGAAGCCGCAATCGCTTCAGTTAACAGCTTGGACTCACCCGCTCCACCCCATGAATTGGACATGATATCGGCTTTATTTAGACGTGCATATTCGATGGCGCGTGCAGCATCGACAGAGCTGCCACCTCCCTCACCCAAGAATCGAACTGCCATGATCCGCACCTTCCAATTGATTCCGGCAACACCAATATTGATATCAGGGACAGCGCCAATCTCGCCCGCACAAAATGTTCCGTGCCCGCCCTTGTCCATAGGGTCGGGCGCGCCCACGCGGCCATACCAAAGCTTCTTTTTATCTTTTGAATAGAAATCGAATCCGTAAACGTCGTCGACATATCCGTTGCCGTCATCATCAACACCAGGGATCCCCCCGTTGATGGGCGCTTCCTTGTCATTGACCCACATATTGTCTTTCAAACCGGGATGAGTGTAGTCCACCCCTTCATCAATCACAGCGACAACAATATCTCTTCGGCCTTTAGAAAGAGTCCATGCCTTCAGAACATCCATGTCTGCTCCCTCAGAACCTGGAATTCCAAACGGCGGACTCTGACCAACGTTATTGAGACCCCACTGCTTGAAAAATAGCTTGTTATTGGGCCACTCACGGCGGTTGCGACGATCCCCGACTTCAACAATAAAATTAGGCTCAGCCCACTCGACTTTTTTATCGAGTTGGGAAGCGATTTCCTCAAACTTCAATTTTCCTTCGTAGGTTGCCCTATAGATTTCGCCACCTTGAAAAACGGACTCGGTATGGATCGCCACACCGAGCTTTTTAAACTCCGCCACCACCTTCTTCTCATCACCCTTGAACACAAACTCATTTTCAATGGTTGTTTTCTTTCGAACGACGGGCTCGTTTCTCTCTACCTTCTTTGTGCACGAAGCAATCACAAGACCGCAAAGTCCCAACGCGAGTTTTTTCATTCCAAAACCCTTTCGTTCATCTGCCTCATGTAACGAACCACGGCCGTCAGCAAACGCCCCCTTGTCAACGCAACGGGCGATTTGTCTTCAATGCTCACTCCAAAAAAAGCTAAAAACTTGTAGAGGCTTTCTTCGAAGGAGTTCGAGTTGATATTGAACCGAGTGGAAAGGAGCAGCCCCTCATCAGTCTTCGTAAACTCGATGAATAGATCCTGTTTATTTTGCATGAGTTTTTCTATTTTGACGTTGGAAGCGTAGTTTCCGTAAACCGTCAAAGGACCGGTCACAGTCACTGAACTACTCAAAGAACACTCTGTTGAGGTTCCATCCGCGTTTTTTACGGCAGGTTTGCATTGGCGATAGACCTCTTCAATGGAAACCATCAATGCCACTTTCGTTGGCAAATTCAAATTGACGAAGGCATGTCGCTTTCTCTTAATCGCGATAAAGTCCGGCCAAGACAGCTCATCTCGTGAAGTGGTCGCTTCGGTTTCTTGAATACTTGAAACATAAGCTGTGTTTTCAAGAGCTTTTCGAAGGTCAGCGAATAAAAAAGTCTTCAAAAATTTTTCTTTGGAAAGATCTTGATGAACTGTGGTTTTGGCTTCGGCAGAAGCACTGGTGATGACATACGTTGTTTCTAACTTGGCGGCGTTGGCGGAAATTGTGCAAAACAAGAGCGCCATTATGAACATCTGGCCCAAGCGAACCTCCTTGTTGCTGTCCAGCCGAAAGATCTCAAGTTCCAATTTGGAACCTACTCAGAATTTTGGGATTTGACCTTTGAGGCAATGCCCGGACCCAACGAAAGTCCTTTGATGGAAAAAATTTACACTATAACGGATGTATAGTGAATTTTTTATATCGACTTAGGTCTATTTTAAATTCAGTAATTTCAATACTTTATATGTTGGCGTGTAATATATGCCTTCTTAAGAAAAAGATTCACTCTAAGGTGACGTCGGCTTGCAATCAAAAATGCGAATCAATCGTGCATTATTATAAGTGCCTGACTTTCCCAACTCCCAGGGTGGGTAGGGGTAAAATCGCGCCTCGACACATTGATTCGCCTGAACAACCGCCCACTTACGATCATCTCCACTAGCCGTCCAAATCTCTCCCTTTTCATCTCGAACCGCGACAGCAAAGGAATACATTTGTGTCGGATCCGCCTGAGGAGAGTTGATGAGAGCCGTTAATTCGGTCACTCGCTCCACCCGAAGAACAGTTCCAGAGATCGTTTTTGCAAAAATATAAGTCCAATAATTGATCAGTACATAGGCCACGAGACCCAAGAGGACGAAACCGCCAAAACTCCAAATCACATTTTTCACTGTTTGCTTCATGGTAAAGACATACCGAGCCCACTGAAAACAGTCGACCAAATTCGCGCAGAGACAGTCACGCCAATATGAAAATTGAGATCCGTAGAGCCACTCCAATGCCCCGAATTCTTCGTCGAAGTGACCAAAATAGGAGAACTTCCCTTTTGAGCCTGGGCCAACGCACGCCCCATGCGCAAAGTATGCTCCGGATCCACGCGAGAGTCTTTTTCTCCAACGACAAACAAGAAGAGCGGATAGAAACCTTCCGCGACATGAAGAAGGGGCGCGTACTTCTTCATGTCTTCGAATTCTGATGGGATTTGTGGGTCGCCATATTCGGGCGAAAAATCATGAATAGGATCAAGATCTTTGAGATGAATGATATCATACGGACCATTGACGGCGATCACCACATCGAAGAGATCTGGCCTCTGAACAGCGGCACTCACGCCAATTAAGGCACCATTGGATTCACCGTACACGGCAATCTTTCCGGCACTTAAAGAAGTCTTGCTTCGCAAGGCTTCTACCGTTGCCACCAAATCCTCAATGGTTTTCTGTTTATTGCTCCGCCCCTGTTCATGCCAGCTCCCACCAAATTCTCCACCACCGCGAAGAGCCGGCGCCACATAAATTCCTCCTGCTTCCAGGAATCGCAAGACATCCCGGTCATAGTGAGGACTGAAGTACGCATCCACATCGAAGCCACCATACACACCAATGAAAACAGGATGGGCTGATTGAGGATCTAAATCCGCTCGCCGAACGATACGAACCGGCACCCCTGTTCCATCCGAAGAGCGAGCCTCAATCACCTCTGTCACATATTGAAAGTCTCGAGTGCGCATCAGAGATTCGAGATTGTCGAATTTTCTCGAAGCCAAATGATATACAATCTCTTGCTCATCTCGCACCTGGGATCCAACTTTTAGGATGAACCGATTTTGGTCGAAGACCACCCCATACGGCACCGAAGCTCCGTCTGGATAGGCTGCGGTCTCCAACAGATTTCCTTTCTCATCAAAAACTCGAAGCGTACGCCCTTGTCGATCCGCGCCCACCACGACCAACTTGCCGTCGACAAGGGCAGAGAATTTGATCCGCTCTCGCATTTCGGGGACAACGATTTTCCATTTAGCCACCTTTCGAGTTGGAGAGGTGTCTTTTAGACTGAAACGCAAAATCTGACCAAAATTTCTCGACCCTCTCGTTTCAACGAAAAGTGCTCCGCCGGAAACCCCAAGTATGTGGTTCAATTGATCAAAATCGAAGTGGATCGGAACCACTGTCTTTCGATCCGGGGTAATCACAAACTTTTTCCCATTATCCACTTCTATAAATAACCACGAATCGACAATCCGCAGATTTACAATCTCTTGCCCTCTAAACTGTTCCAATCGAATCTCACGACGACTGGCCGTGCCGATTCGATGCCAAAAATAGGAGGTCGCAGAGCTTCCCCCCTTTGCAATCACCAAACTTTCTGCATTGAACCAGAAAACATCGGCCTCGCCTTCAGCAAGACTCGGAAGCGAGTCCAATTGATCAAGAACTTTTCCATCGGGTAAATCAAAAACAAGGTACGTGAACGAATCCAAATCCCCATGATAGCCAATCTTCATCAGCAATTTTTGACTGTCGGGACTGAGCGAAATCTCCCATATAGAATAAGCTCCACTTCGCGACAGAAGTTTGGATGACCATACAGTCCTCTCTCTCCCCTCCGAATCAACGGCCACGAGTTCACTATGAGAACTAATCTGGACCCGATAAACAAAACCGTTCGGCGTTCGCACTTCCATGCGAGTTGACGGGGACTGAAGTTCCACCGCCATCTGCTCGCGCAAAAGGGAATAAAACACATTTTGTTTGAAGAACTGCCGGGACCGGCGATTGAAAGTCGCAAACCCTTGCCGAACCTCACTTTGCCGCAAAAATGGCTCACACCCGAATCCAAAATCGCGGTTCAGTTCTGTCGCTCCGACGACAGAACTGATGAGACAGACAACCCAGAATACGCGAAAAGCCTTATGGCCGATGTTGCTCGCCTGGCAGAAGCTTAATGATCGCTTGCGCAGCATCGCCAGGGTTTGTGACCATAGCGATCCCTAACCATGGAAAGGTACTACGAAACCTTTCAAGAACTGGCACCAAAGGATTGGTACGTTGTCCAGCGTAAGGATCCGTTATCGCAAAGGCCATATACTGCGTCGTCTTCATGAGCTCTTGCAATTCTTTAGGTATGGTCACGGACTCTTCACCAAAAATCTCACCATCCCCAAATACGGTCAGGTAATGATTGAATTTTGCGTAAGGATAATCTGCAAACACTTCGCGAACTTTCGCAAACATGGCCTGGTAGGATGTTCCGCCATCTCCCTTTTTGCCATAAAAATCAGAACGCGAAACTTCTTGCGCAGTTGTTTGAAACACAACGTATCGGATGTGAACTTTGGGATATTTAGCTTTGAGGGCTGCCTCGTAGTTAAACGCCGTATCTCGCGCTAACTTGATTTTATCTTCAGACATACTGCCCGTCAGATCCAAAGCCATCGTCACGACTGCATCGAAATAGGGCAACATATGCGGCATGCGACCCGGCACAATCTTATCTGCCGGTGTAACCATCGCCAGTCCCTCTTTCATAATTTCGCGAGCCAGTTGATCCCGTGGTTTTGAAGGGTTTGGCGTGTTCAAATTTTCCTGACCCTTAGCTGCACGGACTGCGTTCGCTTTCGCCAAAGCCTCGACAGCCATGCGATCCCATAGCTCAGGGCCGTTGTGTTTATGAACTGCTCCTCGGCGAACAGTACCCAAACGTTCGATTTCACCATCGGTTTTCCTGATATTGGGCAATCCAAAGTCTTTATCAAGCATCGCGCCAAAGATCTCGATAGGAATCACGAGATCCCGCAGTTGTTCATTTGGCTCGCCTTTACCGGCGCTGCTCCCCTGCCCCCCACTGCCCCCTTCGGGCGCAGGAAGAAGATCGCCGACAAGATAATCCCCGACGGAGATCAAGGTCCCTGACCCATCATCCACGTTGTAAGGTGTCGCCCCCTTTTCTGGACGATCCAAAGGTGCTGGTGGAAGAATGTCATTCACTGCTTGAATATGCCCCTCATCGAATTGGAAGTGAGGTTCAATGGGGAAAATATTAACCGCCACTCCGCCTTGCGTTTGCCGGACAGGAACTTGTCCACTGGCAATGCCAGCCATTTTTTTTGCCAAGCGCTTTTTCATCATGAGCGCTAACTCATGAAGCGCCCCTGCAGAAGACGGCGCAAAACTTGCCAGCTTTGTAATGTTCGAGATGTTGTGATCGACAATTTTTGCAACAAGCCCTTCCCACTTACGATCTTCCATGGCCATCAACTGAGGCGAAAAGGAATCGTAAACATCCTCCCGATAGGCCATCACTTGCTGGTGCAAAGCCTCCTCCATCATCTTGATGACCTCAGGACTTAACGCCTCAGAAATAATACGGACATCTCCGTTTGGACTCACGATATAGGTGATAGGCAGGGACTTTGGCTCTGGCGGTTTCGGTTTAGGTTTTGGCATTCCCCACCCGCCAAAATCATCCCAATCATTCCCCTGTGGTTCAGGAGCCCGAAACATCAAAGAGCTCACCCATGTTTTCATGCGGATGGACTGATTATAAACCGATCGCGCAAAAAGGGTCAAAGCCACGGTTTGCGGAATCAGCGGGCGATGCTCTTGATCCGTGTGATCGTAATGGATTTCACCGTTGCTGAGAGCTGGGTGTAGCTGAGCCACACGAGGAACACGATGTTTGGCCCATATATGGCGAGTCCAATAGCGAAGCAATCTCTCACGGTCTCTTGAGGTCACTATGTAGTAACTCTTCCCTTCACCTCGAAACTTTTGCGGAGGTGTATTAGCGACTTCCTCATCCGTTGCAGGGCGAGCCAAGAAGACAGGATTTCGATTCCACCAAGTTTCATCCAACGAGAATTTAAGAAACTCCATGTCGTTCATGTGATGCGTTTTCGGATCCACCTCGCTCATAAACCGATTGAGTTGATCCTTCGCAGGAAGGTTTTTGATTTCTGGATGTGCTGCCTCAAATTTTTCATAGAGACGAGCCCAGGCTTGATAACCCAAAAAGTAGGGGATACTCAAAAGTGCTGTCGGGGGCGCATGCGGCAAAACACGCCCCTGGATGTTTGTCGTCGGATTTGCCACACCAATCAACTGAGCAAACTCAACGGAAAACTTCGTGTCTTGCCATTCTGGCACTTCTCGAAGCAAGTGATACATCGAGAACGTTGCGATCCCCTCATTCTTAAACTGCGTTTGAGCATTCCCAGGATAGATACGATTCCTCAGTTCGTGGAGCCGAACCAAATCTTTAAACTCCTCTGGTGCATGCGCCGGCAAAAAATATTTCAAAGCTTGAAGTACGGAATAGGTCTTCGTCCACCGCGGCCCCGAAGCCTTCCGTACAGGAGGTTGCCCATAAAGCGAACCTGAAGCTTGGGGAGGCTGAGCTGAAGGAGTCTCAACCGCCTTTTCCTGAGTAAGACTCGGATCAAGCTCTTCGGGCAAATCTACAGCGCCCGTCGCCAGATCCATAGAGTCCACACCAAAGGAATTGAGAAATTGGTAAAACAGAGCCACTTTCTCGTGACCTAGAGTTTTATAGTAGGTTTCCAATTTATCAGCCATCTCTCTGGAGGACGCAATCACATCTGACGGCGCCTGCTGATGATAAACGGATGTCACGAAGTGGTGGTTATGGCCCGCTACGTGGGCCAAGATGGGGATGTTTTTATCCAAAGAAAGATCCGCCATGTAAAAAGATCGGCACGTTGAACATGCCCCTGCGGTCCCGCCCATGGTTGCAAATTCGAGGGTTCCCAAATGTCCACCCATGATTCCACGGTAGATTTTAAGTCCCTCAAGAAAGTGGGTCGGAGCAGGTCCATTTGTCAGAGCCAAAATGTTGAGCTCGCGACCCGGTGCTAGGTAAAGCTTGTGGTCTGGAGCTTGCCATCCACGCTCATGAGCGATTCGTTGAATTAATTGTGCGGCGGCCTCAAAGGCATTCCCCTCGTCAGTTCGAGCCCCCCGAGTGATAACATCCACACGCCCCAGATAGTGCTCACAAGAGTCTCCATCTTTGTGCTCGTGTGCAGAAGCGAAAGATACTGTCAGTACCGCAAAGATCCCAAAAAACCAGCGACCCATCCCCCCTCGATTCATTATCTCGCCCCCTCTTGGCTACTGGATAAGAGCACATTGCAGGCCTGATCATAACGCGCAGATATCGCAACCCTTTCACCGGCCGGCACCTGGCTAATCAGCGGAATATTGTCGATGTATTCTGTTAAATCATCCATCGACACCGGCCGCAGAAGCGACACGGGACTACTGAAAAAGTAATCTTGAACGGCAATCGCTTGGATCGCGATTGGATTCACCGTGGCCTCTTGCAATCCGGAGAGAAGAATTTGCGACGCTTGTGACCATTGGAGATCACCCATCGCCCTTTCAAGGGCTACTAAGAATAGACGAGCCAAATCGTAAACCGCCGGCGCGTACTGAGTCGTAGGATCGGACATCTCTCTCAAATCATTTTGAACGAGCAAAGGAAGAACCGAGATCAACTGGTTAGCAATCTCACTCCCTGTCCCCTCGACATAAGGTTTGACCTTGTCCAAATCCGCAAGCCACGCCGTTGGTGACGGCGGCCGCCGAACATCCGTCACGTTCAGTGCCGTGCTCAGTGCCTTTTCCAAAACCGTTGTCAGATGATCCTGCACCCCACGCAGAACATGACTGCGTGTCCTTTGATTCGATTCCGGTCGTTGCCCACGAAGTGCTCGCACTTGATTCATGATCTCTTCGTCTTGGGAGAACTCGAAGTTGAGACTCGGAACCGTGAGCGATTCCGCCTGAATCAGATCCATAAAAGCACGACGATCCGATGAACGCGTGATTTTAAAATCCGACGGGTTTAATCGCAAATCAGCAAGAGACATACGGCTGAAGTGATTCAAGTGATCGCGAATCGCCATTAGAATGGGACGCAGAAGATCCCGCTGTTTTCGTTGATCTCCCGCCATGCGATCATTATCTCGAACGGATGCGATCAAGCTCTCGTAGATATTGACCCGAAATGCTTCGATATTTTGCTGAACAAACTTAACCAAACCTTCCCAGTTATTCAGTGAGACCGGCCGCAAAACGGCGTTTTGCGAAATGAACTTCTGGATGTTGCTGCGACCAACTTCCGTTGATGGCGTCGGCTGCGACTTGCTGTCTTCGCGACTGAGAATATCAAACATATAAACGACGTCTTCCCGTGCTTGCTGCACAGCCAAGACATCTAAGCCATTGATGGCTCCGCCGATGAAGGGTCGAGCATCCATGTCGGTTCCAAACTGTTTTCTCAATGCCTCTATCAATGAAGAGGAGAGCAACAGTCCCAGTTGCCGATCCCTTGCCGTGCGCTTCGCTTGATTCATAAAATCAACACGCAATTGTGCGATCTTTCCACTCGAAGCACTTCGATCCCAAAAATCGACCTCACGGAACCGACCAAGATGGGACTCATCAACTTTATACTCTTTCGAAGACATCGCATCGATAGCCATCTGAAATTTGGACATGTTGTTTTGATAGTCTTCCGGAGGATTCATAATCACTCGAAGCTTCAATCCACGAGGCGAAAACCCCTCGACCGTAGCACCCGTGAACGGAGAAACAATATCCACACCATTTCGGGCATCTGTTAGCTTTCGCAAAAACTGGTTGAGACGCGTTTTGATTTCGTCGGTACCCTTATCGAAATCGTCAAGGTAAAGAAACCCGCGCTGCGCTTTTGGCAAAGTCAGCCAATGCTCCAAATGCTGAAGAGCCACATCGACAGTTAAGACGCCAGGATTTGGCCGATCATTGTCATTGCGAAATCCGTTCCGTGGAGAATTGGCAAGATCCCCAACCGAGAGAACAAAGGCATCGGCCATTCTGTTGTTCTCGTCTTCAGCGCCGGCCGCGATTCGATACTCTCGCAGTCCAAGAGCCCGAATCTCCGCGCGGACAAAAGTGCTCTTTCCATTTCCTGGCGGACCGATGATGATCCGACTTCCTGGAATGGCTATTGTGTTATCCGCTTGCTGAGAGGCTAAAATGTCAGACTGAAGACCATATTTGGTATCGTAAGACCCACGAAAACCCTCGCGCGAAAGTCGAATGACATAATCATCATTAGAGGCCAAAACCTGAGGGTCATTCGGCGGAAGAATCTCGTTGTTCACAGTCAGATTGAAAACTTCCGACAAAATTCTCTCAAAGAAGGCTCTGTCGACTGTGTTATTGTAAACATCACCGACAATAGCCTGAGTGAACTTAGCGTAGTATCTCATGAAGGGACGAACAGAGTCGCGCCCTCGCTCGGCCGCAAAACTTTGGATTCGAGTCGCTGCCAACTCGAGCAAGTAATTACGAATTTGAGTTTGAGTCGCCAAGTTGGCCGTGTTCCCCCGCTTATCCAAAGCATAGCTATAACCGAGACGAACGATCTCAGGCTGATCTAAGAACTGTGCCATCATTGTCGCCATGGACTGAGGGGTAAGGGCCCTAAAATCTATGACTTTATAATTTTCAAAAAATCCCTGGCGCTCTTCGTCGGGCATCGATGTCTTCAACGCTTCCCATTCTCCATCAGTTCCCACCAACAGCAGCTTGGAAGAGGAGTGAACCGAAGGATCCCGCAACTGATTCAACTCCTCAGTCTCACCAACATCCATAAGGTAAAGGGCATGAGGCAACAGTTTCCGACCCGTCAGATTCCCCTGCCCGACCCCATATTCTTCACCAATATTCACGAGTGAGATCTGAAACGCCCGCTCGAGTCCACGACTGTGCTTGGGTCGCGCCGCTTCGTTCAGGTCGGAGATCTTCGAGAGAATCAAACTGCTCAGCCCCTCTCCACTCCGTTTTGCCATCAGATCCATATTAGTAAGGATGTCTTCTTGATGAGGAGCTTGTTTGCCGTTGAACCGGTAAACATAGAGGGACTCGTTTCGAAAGTTGAAATCCCTGCTTCCTTCTTCATCCGCATAAACTCGAAGCAGATGATTATGATATTGATCCCGAATCTCAGAAGGCAACAAAATCACCAAACGCTCACCGCCCTGACGAGAACGAGCAAGGTTGGAAACCGCTTTATCAAGATCCTCGAACAAAAGGTTTTCAGCTCGATTCAAACTCTCAGATTGCCGTTTGAGGTCCCGGGCCACGAGTTCACGAGTCAGGGTCCATGGACTACGAAAAGATGTTTCCGTTCGCCGAACTCCCTCTTGAGATTTGAAATGCATAGTCACAGGATCGAACTCAGGACCTCGGCCCGAGAAGTCGGCGTTCGGCATGAATGAGTTTTTCCCGTCGAGTGAGACGACTGTCCATTTTCTGTTCTTAGGATCCAACTCGGGCGTATCGATCCAATAAAGTTTTCCGGTACGATCGAAAACCAAGCGTTCACTGACAATTGCATCGCGGAGCGCGCCACCGTGAAACACATATTCCGTCGTCACTTCAAGAAGAGGGCGATTATCGGCTTGGTTGGCCATACGAAAACCATTCACTTGAAGACTCGGCCCCGTCCCTCCGGCTTCAGAGTGTTGCTGAATGACGTAAAACATATTGCTCGCACTGTCCCGACCTTGCACGACATACACATTTTCTAGGGTCTTAAAAGAGCGGTTCAAGCGAACGGAGGTCAGCTTTTGAAAAGCACCAGATGGAGCACTTCGGACCTCCACAGCAATCGCCAAGATGGGGTTACCCTGCGTATTTTCCATAGGAATGACGGAAATTGTCGTAGGACCAGGAGTAGAAGCTAGGCCGAAATGAAATTGGTTTTGCTGGGGATTCAGCAAATAAATCTCTTTGTCTTCCTCCCCTTTCATAGGCCGAAGTGAACCTTCAACAAAAGAGGTAGGGTCCGCCTGAAATGGGCTCGCTTTGACAAAACTTAAACCTGTTCGAACAGGGACCTTGGAATGTGGACGATACTCATTGTATTTCAAGGCTTCAGAGATCGCGACAGACCGAATCGGAGTCAGATAATCATATTTAAGCTCATCTGTTGAAGCTGAGATATCCACATATGCATCGTGCACATCAATGGCAGACGGGATTTTTGCCTCTTCAGTGACAGTCGGATTTGACAGCGCGAACAAGCTGCTCTGCTCTTTGACGGCAATCCGCTTTGAAATGGCACCGGAAGTATAAAATTGCGAAACCAAAGAAAATCGTCGATTGACGATCCACTGCCCACTGTTCAGCGGTCCAACATCATAAAGAAACGTTCGTCCCGTCGTAGAAATTTTGCCACCAGGAACTTGGACTTCTGCTTCGCAACTGACGATGATCTTTACGCTACGACCAACATTGGTAACATAAGTTAAGGAGAGATTCGTCAACTTCACTTCTGTTTCTTCGTTTTGAATTTCAAATAGTTCCTGCAAAGAGCCCAAATTCAATGGCCCCAGCGTCCCTCGATCCGAAGCAACATACAGCAAGATCTTTTTGTCGATCGAAACCACCACAAGACCTTTTTGTGACTCCTCCATAAAAAACGGTCGAAGTGACGGAGCCCCAGGCTTAAGATCAAAAAACCCAACATTCTCAATCTTTGTTTTTTCGTTTCCATTCGCTACTGAAACCCAGCCCAAGGCAGATTCAATGTCGTACGTCTGAGTGATGGAAAAAGGTGTCGACCGCCCCACTTGGCGAATAAATGGTGGTGTCTTAACAATCATGTTGTCTTCTAAAAGACGATAGACAATGGCAGCTTTGTTAACATCCTCCGGAAAAGAGGTATTCACATAGGTTTCGAGTGTATCTCGAATCAACTGACGATGGGCCTCAGAGGATTTTTTCAAGCGCTGAAGAGGCGAATCCTTTAACAAATCTGAGTAAACTTCGTAATCCTGTTCGCCGGGGACAACACGGACTAACTTCGCAAGCTCTTCGGATTTGCGAAACTTATAATCTAAAGCGTAAGGCCCTCGATGAACGACAAGCCGCCCGGAGGAGTCGGCCTTAAGAACCAAAGCCAAAGTCATTTCTTGAAAGCCGGGAGTTTGGGAACGGAGGGATATCAAAACCACCTGCGTTCCATCGATATATTTATCCTCGACAGCATAGACCTCTATCTGCCGAACATCCTCAATGGGTGGAATAAGAGAAACGGCACGACCTGTATCTAACTCGCGAACAGGCAGATTGTCCCCGAAACGCAGCAACGTATCAGGGCGATCCGCCCGCGAATGAACATTAAAGAGTACCAACTGCCCATCAACAACAGTCAGTGCGTAGTACTGGGGACTAACTTTTGACAAAGCCAACTGCTGGACCCAAGGACCCTTATGATAGTCCATGAGAACCTGCCCGCCTCGAATGAGATGCCAATCTTTTCCTTCACGAGCGTAAATCCCTGGCTCGAACCGAAGCGGTCCTTTACCCGATCCACTTGCGGCAATAACCATGTACGGTTGCCCGCCATTAAAGATACTCGTGATGAACTCGGGCGCCTGTTTCTGAGCTCGCGCGAAGCCTGAACAGACGACCAAAACCAGCATGAAGAATCGAAGAAAAACCGTCGACTTTGTCAACACACTTACTTCCTTTGACCATTGGCAGGTGCAGTGTCTCGCATCTCTTCAGAAACCATCTTTGCGGAAACAACAGCTGAATAGGCGTTGTAGCCCTTTCTCGCCATCGCTTCTAAAAAGTTGTCTGCCTCGAGGCGCACGTTTTCCGGAACTTTATTGGATCGCGTGGTCAGATAATGAACCAACTGCTCGAGCTGTTTGGATTTTACAGCCAACATCGAGTAGTACTCCACAACCGCGCCATAGAGATCGTTATGTGGCTGATCGTCTTGGTGCAGGCGACTGAGTGCTTTTGAAATTCCTTGGAAATGCCCGATTTGATGCCCATTTAGCATTTGTCCGGTTCGATCACGGAAGCTGCGAGCGACAAACTGCAGACGCTCGACATCGACTTCTGACGACTTCCCTTCAAATGTGTATTTCACACCCGGAGTGACACGAGGCAAACCTTTGTCGTCAAAAACAAGAGCACCAGGGGTCGCTTCGAGCGCCTCAAACTCTGCCAAGACCTCGTAATAAGCGCGCTTGGCCGTGTGATTACCTTCCCCGTAGGATTCCAAGACATCTCGGCGGAGAGTGGGAATCAACCAGTTGTTGCGAATTCGCTCCATCAAGTTGATCCAATCCAAACGCTGCTGATTGCCCTTCGCCTGCAAGTATCCACCTTGCTCACTAGCTTTCATCTGTTCATCAAAGACCTGCAGAATAATGCTCGGAGTAAGGGTGTTCCTATTTTCGGGTAGACGAGCTCTTTCGATACATTCAGCCCACCATTTCAAGATATTTCTGGTTAGCAGCCCAGGATGAATGGAGCTTCCTTCTTCCAAGAGCTCACCAAGTTCGATCATGTCGAAGTAAGCATCGACCGACATCGCAGATTCCCCATGGTAAGCGCGGAGTCGGGCCATGGGGTCCTGGAACTCGTTCAAACGCGAAACATTGTTGGCTGGTAGACGTTGATTCGCTAGTTCCACATCAGTGACAAAGCGAGTGGCAGCTGCGAAATCCGAGATCAAGCGACCCACGTGAGGAGCAAGCACGACTTGATCAGGCCCCTCTTTTCCAATGAACAGTCGATAACGATACTCTGGCCCCAAAAAACGTTCCGTGATGTTTTGGTGCTGAGGAATGGGCACCACTTCTTCCCACTTATAGCGATCCAGCGGAGTAGAAATCGCGTCATCACTCGGGTCAATTTTCTGCTGAAAAAGATTTTCTTGGACCGAGTAGTACAGCAAATCTTCAATCAAGCGTGGAAACACAGAGCCGCGCAACTGTTCGATTCGAAATCGATTCGCCAAAGCGCCGTGCCCTTCTTGGATCTTTTTGTTGTAGTCCACATCGTTCGTAAAACCGACAAAGACCACGTCGATCTCTTGGCTAGGACCGGAGACTCCATAACGGCGAGACTCGATTACCTTCAAATACATCTTGAGGAGTTCGTTGGAGTTCGTCATGACCTCATCAAGACCCAAGTACTTACGATTGGCTCGAGCAAACGTAGAGTTGAGGAACCACGATGAAGCGTCGGAGGGTCCCAAGATATTTCGATTGATGGGGTTTGGCAGACCAAATAGGGTACCTGTATCAATATCTTGGCCTTGGCTATCCAAAAGCGTCACGTAACTATCGTCGACGATCACGCGATGGACGACAGTGTGGTGATCCAAAGCTTTCATGATCTCACTTAAATCGAGAGGAGCTCCCTTCTTCATTTCATAGAAACGAAGAATGGCCGTCCGAATCTCTTTGGACTGCTCATCAAGAACCATCTTTGGCAGCGATGGCCGACCGATAAGTTTGCGAACGGAGTCTGCAGACATTTCGATGGCAAACTTTTGTACGGGCTCCGGCAAAATGGCGACCGGCGAAGCTTCGGTAGGAGCAGCCAAAGTATTTGCGTACTTTCCAGAAAACCCATCCAGCACGATTTCATCCAAGTTTCTCCACGTGAAAGTGATGAAACTCATTTCTAAATCTTCTTGCTTCGAAAAGTGATACATCCACATCGGCGGAACAACAGAGATCTCACTCTTCCCTGTTCCCGGAGGCCCCAGATACAAAGGAGGGTAGTTCCCAGCGCGCAATCCATCGGCTTGGTTACGGATATTGTTCACGATTCCGTTCTCAACAGGCTGCCACTGACCGATAATCCGGCGTCCACGAACTTCAGGAAAACCTCCTGAAAGCGCATTGGAAAATCGGATCTTGTTACGAGCATAAGGGGTCAACATTTCCCTGAAGCCCGCTTTATTGAGAATCGCCAAAAGATATTCCGCCGCGTTCATCACTGTATTGGGTGCACGAGCAGCGAGATTCTTCTTTGGATCTTTTGACAGAAAATCCATAACCGAAAATTTCTGCGCGAGAACGCGATGAAGTTTCTCGAGGTCTTTCGCGTCACCTTTTGCGTCCTCAAGAATGGTCCCTGCCATCTCCTCTTTGGAAACAAGCAATCGATCACAGAGAGGATCTCTCACTGCCGCTTTTTCAGATGCGACCACGGAGAATGTGCTGAAAAGTGTGCTCATACACAAAAGTAGAGCAACCACTCTAGCGACATGAAGAGCAGAGCCCCCCTCGCCAGCTTCCTTCCCATGGTGTCTATGACTGAGTCCCGTCAATTGCTGTTGTGACTTTTGCGCGGATCCCGCCGCGCAAAAGTCTCGGCTTTTGCTATTCATTTTCCCCCCC
>FRDC01004167.1_pt1 | contig 24402 bp, 22 predicted proteins | sample 1106171 | NCBI WGS metagenome assembly FRDC01 (sample SAMEA3930566, study PRJEB13176) | freshwater metagenome | biome: Drinking water system; feature: drinking water; material: water | place: Singapore | collected 2014-12-20 | reverse complement strand
CAGAGCGACTCCGACGGTAAATTCAGTGGGATCTCCAAATTCGGACCCTCCAAGATCAAGCCCTCGATTCATGCGAGAAACAATGTGAGTCAAACCGATCGCATCGACGTCATAAACAGCTGTGGCGTCCGGGCAGTTGCCAAGTTTTGGCGGGTCACCAGTCACAAGAAGAAGGTTTCTGACCCCATTCACAAAACAGCCTAAAAGATCGGATTGAAGTCCGATGAGATTGCGGTCACGGCAAGTGAGATGGGGAATGGGTTCCAAGCTAAATTTGTTTTTCACGAATGCGGACAACTGCAAGGAACTCATCCTTGCCATGGCTCGGGCACCATCTGGAATGTTAACAAATTCGACTTTTCCCTGGACTAACTCTTCACAATGTTTGGCAAAGCTTTCGAGATGCACGCCTTTCGGAGGGTTGATTTCGACGGAAAAAACCCGTTTTCCTTCGGCTAAGCGTTGACCGAGAAGAGATCGTTCAGCCATAGGCTTGGCTTTTACCTCTGTCTTATGTTCGATTGTCGGAATGGATTTGATGGCTACATCGGAAGTGGGATGGAGCATACGAACCATGTTAGTGATCGCTCGAATATGCGATTCCGTGACACCTGAAGCTCCTCCGACGATTTGTGCTCCCGCTTGGACAAATCGCTTGGCGTATTTTGCGATGTAATCCGGGTTGCAAAGATAAATGTACTGATCATTAACGTATTGAGGCATCCCTGCATTCGGCTTCAGAGAGAGAGGCTTGTCGGTCAAGGGCCGAAGATGTTCGAGCGCTGTCAAAAGTCCGCTTGGACCTATATCGCCGGCAATTCCAAGGACATCGACAGATTCTTCGGTATCACTGAAGCGCTCGACAAATTCGTTAAGAGTATGCCCATAAGAGGTTCTTTGATTTTCTTGAATGGCAATATGAGCAAAAATCGGTTTTTTTGAGTGGCATCGTATTGCCCGAACAGCTGCCTGCATTTCACCCAGATCGTGGAACCCCTCAAGATTATAGCCATCTATTCCTTCACTTTCATAAATTTGCACGGCTTTTTCAAAGAGAGCTTTAGCTTCTTCAAAACTAGTTGGCCCTAAAGGCTCTAAAACAACTCCTAAGGGGCCCATATTGGCCAGTGCCCAGCAGTCGTCCCCGGCCACATCCAAAGCAATTCTGACGGCGGATTTTAAAATGGCATCGTGTTGATCTTGAAGACCGTATTGGGTGAGCTTGGGGAGCGTCGCGCTGAATGTGTTCGTGAGAAGAAGGCGCGCGCCGGCTTTTTTGAACTCGGCAGAAACAGCGCGAACTGTCTCTGGGTTCGTGAGACAGAGCTCCTCAAAACTACGATTGATATAAAAACCGCGGTCGTAAAGAGAGGTGGTCATTCCACCATCAAAAATCAGGCAGTTATCCAAAGTTTGAAGGGTTAGCTGAAGGTCTGGCTTTTTCAAGAATCCTCGCTTGTCGAAATTTTCTTAAGCATATTCGATTTTATGTTTTCATCCAACCCAATGTCGTGTTTCGCCAACAGGACTGGGGAGAACAAAACAAAATCTATATACTTTTCGTGTGATGCATCAGTGTTTCCTCATCATCTTAGGGGCATACCTTTTTCTAGGGTTGGAAGCCAAGGCCTTGATCAATCCAAAAATTGGAGGAGGCCTTGGGGTTTATCATCAAAATTATTCGGATTCCAATAGTCTTTCCTTGCAGGTCGAAGGGCTTCTCCCGCTGTGGAATACGGGGAAAGGTGTATTCGTTGAGCTCGCCTATACCCTGCCGGAGGAGAACTATAAGGTCAGAAGAAGCAATGTTCTTCTCAATGTCGATTTTACGGGTCCGCTGGGCTCCGACAAATGGCTATGGAGGCTGGGAGTTGGATCTATTTTTCGAACTCTGCAAGGTTCCGGAGGAATATCTTCGCTACCCAATAGTTCCGGCGGTAATTTTACTTACCCCAGTCAATCTAGGACGGCTCAAGCCTTCACGCTGAATCTCGGACTTCAATACGAAATGCAACGATACTATGTGAAGGCGGAAGGGTACGTTCTTCAGGTCTTCGATGAAAAACGTCACTACAATCTCTTTGTAGTATTGGGATTTCGACTATGATTTTCGAGTTCTTATTGGCATTTCTCGTGTTTGTGAACGGAGCCAACGCATTCACTTTGTATGATCCAGCGGAACCTCGATGGAAACCAAGGTCTGTGGAGGTTGACTATGATCCCAGCGCTTGCAGTGTCGACTATGACCTTGCAGCGATTCTGCCGGAAGCGCTCGCGCTCTGGAATTCGGTGGAATGGACGTCGTTGAAGTTAAAGGTCGGTACGTCCATTTCAGCTCTCAATATGAGGGAAGGAACGATTCTCACTTTTTGCAATACTGATTCTCCAACTGTGGCGGGGCGCGGAGGTGTGAATTTCGACTCCTCCGCAGCGATTACCTCGGGAACGGCTTCAATAAACATGTCAATTCCTACGGGGTGGGCGATCGCGCCAACGGAGTATAAGGTTGCCGTTCTAGCGCATGAGATTGGCCATGCCATTGGTTTTGGACATACTGATGCTGCGAATGCACTCATGAGTACAGCACGTGGACAGGTCAGTGATGATGATCGAGCAGCCATGCAATATCTCTATCCTCGAAATGAGGTCGAAGAAGGAGGGTATTTCGGTTGTGGGCGGGTGAGAGGGGTTCGCGGAAATTCGGATCCGCGAGTATCATTAGATCTTTTGATGCTGGTACTATTTGGTTTGGTCGGGTGGTTTTCAAGACGGAAGTTTTTTTTTCTTAACACGGGATCTTTGGCAGTGTTTGTTGGTCTGTTCGTCTCTTCAAACACCTATGCTGCTGGCAAAATTAAGCCAACATTGGAACCGCTTTTTTCATATCGATATCACTTAGAAGATATCACCTATTTTGACGAGACGATTGGGCAGATCGAAGCGAAAGGTTTCAGCTATGGGTTGCGGGGGACGGCTCGTTACGATTGGATTTCTGTGGGCTTACAATATGAAACTTTTTTGAAAACAGAATTACAGGCTACAAGTAAGAGTCAGACGCAAATCATGCCTGGGACAAAAATGTCTTCGGAGGTGATTGCGGCCGTTCTCGGCGTTCGTGCGAGACGCTTTGGGCTCTATTATTTGCCCGGTTTAAAAGTGAGCATGATTCGGGATACTCCTATGGGTGAGGTCAAATATAGGCGCGGGAATTGGTTTGGCGTGATCTTGAACTATGAGGTATTAAAACACCTTTCCGTTGGAATCTATTATTACCGATGGGCGCCGGAAGAAATCCAACTGAGTTACTCGAATTATTACCAACCGACCTTTGATCTCTACAATAAATTCGTCGCTGTGGATGTTGGCCTCACCATCAGTGCGCCGTTCGAGCTTTAGATATGGGTATCCGTATGCTAACGTGCTTTTACTATGCTTAAGACAACGGACATATACATTGATCTGGGAACCGCAAATACCTTGATCTATGGATCCCGAAAAGGCTTTTTGCTGAATGAGCCTTCTATATTGGCTATCAACACGAAGTCGAGGGGTTCTGGCTTAGGACCCAATTCCATCTTTGCGCTCGGGCGATCTGCGAAGCCAATGGTGGGGAAGACTCCGTCTCATTTGCAGGTTGTGCGGCCCCTTCGACAAGGGGTTATTTCGGATTTTGATAGTACAACTAAAATGCTTCACGCGTTTATCCGGCGTATGAAAGAGAATGTGTTTTGGTTTCGACCTCGAATGATTATATCGCTTCCATGCAAAGTGACACAGTTTGAGAAACGGGCTGTGGAGGAAGTGGGATATGCGTTGGGAGCGCGAACGGTTCATTTATTGGATGAGCCTATTGCTGCTGCAGTGGGTGCAGGGCTACCGATTCTCAGTAGCCGTGGACAGATGATTGTGGATATTGGCGGAGGAACGACAGAAATTGCGATTCTTTCTTTAGGTGGGATTGTGACCTCTTGCGCTGTTAGGACGGGAGGAGACAACGTGGATGATGCCATTGTGGAAAAGTTGCGTTCCTCATTCCAGTTCGTGGTCGGTACACCCACTGCGGAGCGAATCAAGATGGAGCTGGGAAATGCCCTCGAAGATGACTTCGGTGCGGTCCCTTCTCGCCTGGCTGTGGGCGGGATCAATCTGATAACGGGACTTCCGGGCAGAATGAGTGTTGAGAGCTCTGCTATTTTTCCGGCAATTGATGGTGTGGTTCGACAGATTATCTTGGCTATTCAAAAAGCGTTGGAGCAATGTCCACCGGAGATTGCGGGAGATATTGCTCAGGACGGCATTGTGCTTGCGGGGGGAGGAGCTCTCTTGAAAGGCCTGCCACAGAGAATTTCGCGGGATATAGGTCTGCCGGTGACGGTGGCCAAAGACCCGCTGTTTTCTGTCGCGTTTGGTGGGGCTAAACTTCTGGAAGATCACCGCTTATTTGAGGGTATTGAGCGACCGGCTTAAATGAGCCACGATATCAAAAAACGATAAAATTTTGTGATTCTAGGTAATTCAATGCCTGCAGCTGGTAAAAGCACAGAAACGAACGCACCTCGGTAAAGCGTCTTGGTATCCAGCACTTTGAACTGCATGAACCGTGATTTGAATTCTGGCTCTCGTAAAAAAAGTAGCGATAGGAAAGTACATACAAAAAAAGCGTTGCTGGTCTCGCGGCCCCAATCGCATGCAAGAATCGCAACGATCGCATAACCGAGAAGGATAGATAGCCGCAAAAAAGACTCAAAAGCTTTTAGTGGGAATCGAGAAACCAGAACTGCGGACGGAATTAGGAAAATGGCATTGGCCAAATATTGCCAGAGATAGGGAAGCTGTCCTTTGTTCGCCTCAGTATTGATCAGAAATTGTTGCCACAAGTTCCGGTAGAGAAGATCCGCCGTGTTGTTTAGAGGGGAAGTGGCTTTGCCATTCATGTATTGCCAGAAGATTTCAACCGGAGCATCGGGTTGGCCGTGCAGAACCACGATCGAGACCGCTGCGAAAGCGGCAACAGAGACTGGGATAGAGCCTTTGAACCCTTGTGTTCTATGAACGATCAGGAGTACAGCCGGCAAAAACATAAATACAAAGGCTTCATGAACAAAAACAGCAATGATTGTGAGCATGGCTGTGAGGAGGGCCGGGGGATGAAACCATTGAAGAAACAAAAGGAGAAGTCCGATTTGGTCCAAGCGTCCAAGGTCCAAAGCATAGTTCCTCAGTCCAATGGGACAGAGGCAGCAAAAAATAAAAAACGCAAAAAGTCGCTCCTTCTCTTCGTGTGTTCTGAGTTCGCGATAAACAACTGAAAAGAAGTAAAAGAAAAAAAGGGCGACGATAGACCATAAAGCCCAGCCCAAAGCTTTGACGACTTCTAAGGGAACTTGAGGACCAGGTATCAGATGGCGTAAAATCTCGCCGACTAAGCCGCGTTTTACGAAGCCAAAATGGTAGTCGTAAAGCCAATGAGTATACATCCAGTCCCAATGAATGCGATGATCAATGGCAATCAAAGTACTAAATAGCAGAAACAAGAAAAGACGAAACTGAAAACCTTTTGCGGTCTTCACGTCGTGAGGATCGAAGAAAAAAGACTTCAGGGCAGTCATTACTGTCACATGAAGCTCAAGGACTCAACTCAGGGTGTTGAGTCACCAGCCTTGTGTTTGTCCCCTGAATAATCATGAGGCTTTCATTGCCATGGAATTCGCACTCAAATCCAATGCGTCTTAAGAACTCTAGAACAGTGTACGCATCTCCTCGAAAGGAACCTCCCGCTTCACAGACAATGTAGCGAACGCGCTCTCGCAAGATTTCTGGTGCGGCCATTAGAATGGCCTGTTCGGAGCCTTCCACGTCGATTTTAAGGACATCAATAATTGGGTGAGGAAAGTGGGAGAAGATTTCCTTTAGTGTGGTCACTTCAACGCGCTCAACTTCCTTTGAGTTGAGCTCGGGAACGTGGAGGCGGTGTCCTCCGGTATTGTCGGCGCTGAGGTGGAGATCTGCAAAGCCGGTCCGATCGGACACAGCCATTCGAAAGGCTTTCACGTTTTTTAGCTCATTGAGCTCTATATTCTTTTGAATGAGTTTGAAATTCTCAAAGCCAGGCTCATAGACAGAAATTAACGAGCGTCGGCTGACAAGGTGGCTGACCAAAACAGAAAAGCTGCCGATGTGGCCGCCAATGTCGACGATCTGGGTATCACCGGAAATGCGAGGCTCTAGCCAGTGTATGTATTCGGCAAGGCATTCGTAGATCACTTCTCTGTCAATAGTCCCCGGGCGAACCACAAAATGTGTTCCAAAGGGGCCCAAGACAGTTGTGGATGAAGCCCCGGAGGCTTGTTGTTGGATCACGCTTTCTAAAACCTCCCGCAGTTTTCGATCGGCTTCGGTGGGAGACGTTAATTCTGAGGTCATGCTCGTGACTACGAAGTAGGTTCCGTTTTCGAAGGCGACGGACCACCGGTTGCTTTGCCTTTCAATAAGCGAAACCAAAGGACCCAAAAAACCGTACTGTAGAAGTAGAGTCGAATATGATGCCGTTTCATCGGCAGCGGAATATCCCACGAACTCGATCCGACTATTTTTGAGGGCGGATCTGACTTTATTGAACACCGGTAAGGCGTAGTCTGGAACCAAGACTTTTCCGTTTACAAAGGGAAAAAGCTCCATCAAGTGGGGTAGCATCTGTTGACTTGGAATATCCCCGAGTTGTCGTTGAAGAATGTAGAGGATGCCTTTGTTCCAGCACCAAGGACTCCACTCGGCGATTTTAAGAACAAGACGACTAAACAGGAAAATTCCAATCCGATAAAGGGTTGCTCGCACACCGGCCTCTCGCCAATAGACAGATAAAGCTTTAAATCGGCCCATGGCCATAGAGACCCCCTTTTAGATCAGTCCTAGTTCTTTAAAACGTTCTTGATACGTGCGGCCCACGACGGATCGTGAAAAATGATCGATGATATATTTTTGGCCCTGCTCATTGAAAGTGCGGCCGTCGCGGATGTCTCTGTACACTTTTCGGATTTGTTGAACAGCGCTCGCAAGGACAGGGTCCGCCCAAACTTGATTGTTGCTAAACACATACTCGCTAGCCTCAACGGGGATGAGCCTATAGTCCACAAGGTAAGTGTTCTCAGGTTTGGAAAAATTCAGATTTCCTGAATAGTTTGTCGCTACAACGTGTTTGCCGAGGAGCAGGCTTTCAGCAAGACCCCGGCCAAAACCTTCGGCGCGATGAAGAGAAAGAAATACGTCGGAGCTCTGAAGAAGTGAGAGAAGTTCACTTCGCGTAAAGACTCCGGTCAGATGCTGAATGCGGGGATCGTTCGCGATGAGTTCCACGAGTCTTTGATACTCTGGCATTTCTGGTTTGTGATTGAGGGACTTGATCACCAAGCGGACTTTCTCGCTTCCGCCAAGTGGGAAACTCCGTTGAAACGCTTCAATACAACCCCAGATATTTTTTCTTTCGGTTCCTGAAGTGAAATCAAAGACGAAGGTGTACACCACCTCGTCTTCGGCAAGTCCAAAACCCTTACGGTTTGCGATCGCGGGTTCTTCGATCTCCACCGCCATTGGCATTACGTGGATGGGTTTTGATTCAGGAATGAATGGAGCAATGGAATCGCGAATAAACTCGCTGGAGCACCATATCTCATCACACATATCTAGGGCTGGTTTCAAGTCGGGTGGCCATTCCGGTAGTTCCCAAGGGAAAAAACCAATATTGTAGGAGCTCGCAAAAAGGCTTGCATCAAACGTTGCGGCAGCTAAAAAAAGCTGGAACCCCGTTAAGCAAAATAGATTTACGGGTCTCTTTGCGAAGTTCAGAGCCCCTCGGCCGGGAAATGCTGTCACGGCACATGGAACACCGGCAGCAATCAAAGAAGCCTCAGCCATTCTTACGTCTTGTCCGACGCCAGAGATCGAGCCGGCCAAGCCCACGATATTGATTCCTGGAGGGAGATTTTCCTTTGGAAAGAGTTCGGTTGGGGCCGATGCGCCGGCTTTTCGCTGTTCGAGGCGCTCCAAGAAATCACCGCGGTTATCTGTGTTTCGCTCGTACTCGAAGAAGTGATTTACAAAATGTTCTCGTTGATCTGTAGTTTTTAGAGGGAACTGCTCTTGAAGTGTGGGACGAATGTCCCAGTAAAACTTTAGCCAATGGGTCAATCGAGGGGAGTCGGCGAACTCCGTAGAAGGCGAAAGCAGAAAATCCACAGTGTCCGTGGGTAACAACCAATCTAAACCCAATCGTGGAACGGCGGATACGTAGAACCACTTCAGTGCCTCGGAAGAGCGAGCTGTTGGAGGGCGTGGAACAGCCGTCGATTGAATATACTGTTCGAAATGGTGGCAGAAGTCGGACAGTCTTGTCCAGGCGGCTTGTCCGATTGAAGGACCTGTCGATTCGGAGAACGCTTTTCGGTTTGCCTCGGAGATAAAATAGTCTGAGAGATTGTATTCAAAACGGCCATGAGCCGCCCACCAATAAAGATAAAGACCCCGGCCAAAGGCTGTGTCGAGGTTCATGTCTTTGGCAAAATTAGTTCCGCGTGTTCGATGGATCAAATAGAGGATCAGTGGGATTTCAAATGGGTTTGTCTCAGAAGAGCCGTACCGAAGTTCGCGCAAAAGATCATGGGCGTTCATAGGACCTCTGGGGGCAAAATGCTTTTGTATCCGGCAATGACTTGTTCCGCTGTTTGCCTCCAGGTGAAGTTTTCCAGCACACGCTTTTTCAGAAGTTCGGAGCGTTCGAGAGGACGACTTAAACTCTCGGAGAATCCCCGAGCGATGCTTTCGACGTCATAAGGATTGACGTAAACGGCATGTTCCCCGAAGTATTCGCGAGTGCATCCGACTTCTGTCACCAACAAGGGGGCACCAAAGTAGCCCGCTTCAAGGGCCGCAAGACCGGGGGTTTCGCAAGTGCCGGGAAGAACAAACAAATCGCAAGCGGCATAAGCGGAGCTGAGTTCTGACTGCGGAGAAGGTCCAAGGTAGATAAAGTTTGAAAAGCCGCTCTCGCATTGAGCGAAGTAATTTTTGTCTCGGACATGGCCGATGGTAACAAGAGGCCAGTCGATGCGTGCTTTTTTGAGAGCTTCAAGGGTTCGAAGTTGATTTTTGCGGGGCTCAATATTGCCGACGCACAAAATAAAAGGTTTTCCCTCGAGCTGATATCTGTGTCGAAACGCAGCCGGTTGCGCTGGCGCAAACTCACTAGGGTCAATTGCATTCACGGTCACACGAAATTTTTCAGCCGGAATATCAAAGGTCTTACGGATGATCTCGACCTCGGCCTCGGAGTTTGGAAAGATCACGTCCGCCAATCGAAACATTTTCTCTGTTTCCCACATTTCACCACGCGAGGCGTCTGGGCGTGGCCAAAAGATCGGCGAAAGAGCGAGAGGAAGCCCTCGGTTTTTGACGTATTCGCAAAAAGACGCCATGCCCTGTTGGACAGTGAAAAAATGTACAAGATCAAATTGGTCAAATTCTGGTTTCCACTGATTGAAGAGGCGAGTGTGGATTCCCTGCGCTTCTACGGCTTTGCGGGTATTTAAAAATTGAAATTCTCCGCCGCCGACAACGTCGAAGCTAAACCAACAAGTGTTGAAACAGATATTCATAGCTTTATTTTTGCAGGCTGCGGGCCGCGGTGCAAGGGTTCCGCGAAACGCAGTCAGAGAGATGTGTAAGGCACGGCGGGTCAGTGTCTTGATTTCTATTTTCAGGGGCTTTAGCGTTTGGAGAGGACCTTCATGACAACAAAACAAAGCCTTCTCAAAAGATCAGCCCCTTCTCGACGCCAACCTAAAATCCGTTTGTTGTTGGCTGTGCCGTGGTTTGATGTCGGAGGGAGCTCAGCCCTTCTTCGGGAAGTTTTTAAGATCGTCGCAAAAAGAAATGTGGATATTGTGTCGCTCGCGACGAATCCGATTTCGGATCCCATATTGAATGCAGGCCAGTCTTGGTACCAGTCGTTCTCAAAGAAACTCTACAGCGCCCAAAACATCTCGGGTTTTGAAGAGAGTCAGAAGTTTCTGACCGAGATTTGCCAAAAAGAAAACATCGACGCCATTATGTTGGTCGGATCTCAGATGACCTACGATTGCTTGCCACATCTGAAAGCCCAATTCCCGCGGTTGAAGGTCATCGATCACCTTTACAACCCAGTGGGACACGTCGCAAGCAACCAACGGTATCGTTCGTTCATTGATTTCAATATTGCCGCCAGTGAAGAGGTTGAAAAAAAACTGTTAGAGATGGGTGAGGTTCTTTCTCGGATTCGCTTGATTGGTCATGGCATCGACGTCAGTAAATTTGATCCCAAGCAGGCGTCCTATGTTCAACGAAGAAAGAAACGCAAAGACCGCCGACTCACATTTGGCTTTCTGGGGCGCTTTAGCTGGGAGAAACGGCCCGATGATTTTTTGGATCTTGCCAGAGCTTTTCCTAAAGCTCGGTTTATCATGGCTGGTTTTGGTCCTCTGGAGAGCGAGGTTCGTGAGAAAATTCGTCAGGAAGGCCTGCGGAACGTTGAGTTTCTAGGATTTGTCAAAAGCCCCATGGATTTCTACGCGCAAGCCGATGTGTTTGTTCTTACCTCTGAGGTGGAGGGTTTGCCGATTACCCTTCTAGAATCCATGGCCCTAAAGAAAATCGTGATCGTTACTCGCGTCGGTTTCATTGACCGCGTGGTTGAGAGCGGAAAAAATGGATTTCTGTATGAGCCAAAAGATGTTCCTCAACTCATTCGTTGGACGCAGAAAGTGATGCGTATGCCGCCAGCTCGAAGGCGGACATTGGGACAGAGAGCGAGGACGCAGATTCTTGCCGAGCACTCTTCAAAACAGTGTGCTCAAAATTATTTAGCAACTTTCCATCAAGTCGTGAATAGGAGTTAAGAGTGTCACAATTTTGGCGAGGCCGCTCTGTCTTAGTGACAGGAGCGGGTGGATTTATTGGTAGTCATCTCTGTGAAACCCTGATCGAAGCCGGAGCACAAGTCACCGCGATGATTCACTATGATAGCCGTCCCAACAGGAGCAACCTTGAGTTTCTCAGTCCACAGAGTTTAAAAGCGCTGAAGATTATTTCAGGAGATGTTTGTGACCCGTTTTTTGTATCCTCGGCTGTTGAGGGTATGGACACGGTTTTTCATTTAGCCGCTCTCATTGCCATTCCCTACTCTTATGTGGCTCCGCAGATTTATTTTCGCACCAATGTTGAAGGTACTTTGAATATTGCAGAGGCTTGTCTTCGCAAAAAGGTCCGAAGATTGGTGCACACATCGACGTCGGAGACGTATGGGACGGCAGTGTATACGCCCATTGATGAGAAGCACCCTCTGCAAGGCCAATCGCCGTACTCGGCTTCGAAAATCGGCGCCGACAAAGTTGTGGAAAGTTATTATTGTGCGTTTGAGCTTCCGGCGGTCACACTTCGGCCCTTTAACACGTTTGGGCCACGGCAGAGCGCCAGAGCTGTAATTCCCACGATGATTTCCCAGCTCCTCTCTGACGCTCCGACCGTTAAGCTGGGCGACCTGAGCCCAGTCCGAGATATGAATTTTGTCAAAGACACGGCGGCGGCCTTTTTGAAAGTTGCTGAGGAGGATCGTTGTATCGGTGGCGTTTTCAATTGTGGTTCGGGGCGAGCTCACACGGTCGGTGACATCTATGAGATGCTTCAAAAGATAACGGGTCGAAATAAGGAAGTTTTGACTGATGAAAACCGCCGTAGGCCCGAGAAGAGTGAAGTATTCACTCTCATTGCAGATGCTCGAAGGCTCACGGAGTTCACGGGTTGGAGACAAAAGTTTTCGCTCGAGGATGGATTGAGGGAAGCTGTCGAGTTTGTTCGGGCCTATCCAAATCAATTTCGCGCAGGGGAGTACGCTTTGTGAGTCAGTATATCCATGCTGTGATTCTTGCCGGCGGAAAAGGAACGAGGCTGAAACCTTATACAACGTTTGTTCCCAAACCTTTGATGCCCATTGGGGATTTGCCGATTATTGAGGTGGTCTTAAAGCAATTATATGGCGCTGGGGTTAGAACGGTCACCATGGCTGTGGGGCATTTGGCTCAGTTGATCCAAGCTTTTGTGGGCGATGGGTCCAGGTACGGCCTAAAAATCGATTATTCCCTTGAGGAGACGCCGTTAGGAACTGCGGGTCCTTTGGCATTGCTCCGGGATCGACTTTCAGAGTGCGAGGCCTTTTTCACTTTGAATGGGGATATCTTAACCACTCTCAATTACGAAAAAGCATTGGCATTTCATCGGCAGCGGGGCGCGACGGCAACTATCTGCGTGAATCAACGAGACGCCCCCATTGAGTTTGGAGTTGTTAAGACAAACGACCAAGGATTGCTGGAAGGATATGATGAGAAACCCGTATTGAAGGTCGAAGTTTCTATGGGGATTAATATTTTCTCTCCCAAAGCTCTTGAGTTTATTTCTCAAGGACAGTTTCTTAACATCCCTGATTTAATGCTCTCCCTGAGAGCAAAGGGTGAACCAGTTTATTGCTTTCGAGACCCTTGCTATTGGCTCGATATTGGCCGCGTCGAAGACTATCAGATTGCTTGCGAGATTTTCGAACAAAGACGGCGAGAGTTTTTACCCCATGGCTGATCGGACGGCGGTAGTTACTGGAGCGTCCGGCGATATTGGTCGTCGTTTAGTTCCTGCTCTGCAGGCCAGGGGTACGAAGGCTGTCTTTGTGCCATCTGAAATGGACTTATCTGTTGCTTGGGAAGAGTTTCATCAGCTGTTGCTCACTCACGTTCCAAAGACCGTTTATCACGCGGCCGCAGGCCGAAAGAACTTGGAATCTTTGGAGCAACTTTCTTTGAATTCAGCGATGGCTCATCACATTTGCATGGCCATTGCAAAACTACCTCGAGATCAACGTCCGGTCTTAGTGAACCTGTCCTCGGCAGCGGAGCTGGGTGTTGTGGATGATAAACTGGATCGAGTTGATGAAAACTATTTCTGCTCCCCTTTGTCGGCTTACGGTCGAAGCAAGCTATGCCAGACCCACGTCGTTCTTTCTTTGGCAGCGGAGCATGGGTTTCGCGCCATTTGTGCGCGTGTGTTCAATATTGTTGGGTTGGGTGGAAAGAAAGAGCTGATGTTTGAGTCATGGGCAAGGCAGATCCGCGAAATGCGGCGCGAAGGCGGTGCGCTTGAAGTGGGGGATTTGGATTTAGTCCGTGATTTTATAACTGCAGATCAGCTTGTCGATTTTTTGATTCGTTTAGGCGAGCATCCCACGGCTTACGGTTTGGTCAACTTAGCGAGTGGGCAAGGCATCTTGCTTCGCGAGGCGGCATTGGCTTTGCGCAAACTTTCGGGCTTTGATTTTGAGATCCGCGAACAAAAGGAAAAGTTCGGCTATAATCCGGTTCGTCGTGTGGTGGGCTGCACGGCAAAACTAGAAGCGATTTTGGGGCATTCCATTCATTTTGATTTGAAAGACTCTTTGCGTCAGTTGCTCACCACTTAGATTAAAAAAATGTAACAATAATGTTCTAGGCCCTCTGTACTTCCGCTGATAGCTTTTTAATATGAATCCTTGCGTGATTTGGTTAACGGGACTCTCTGGTGCGGGAAAAACAACCCTGGCTAAGTTTTTATACGATGATATGATTCGAAAAAATATTCCTGTTCAATGGCTGGACGGGGATCGGCTACGATCACACCTCCCAAAGTTGGGATTCTCCCGCGAAGATCGAAATCAGCATATCCAGAATGTTGGCCAAATGGCGCGTGACTTGGAGAAAGAAGGATTTGTTGTCATCTGTTCTTTCATTTCCCCATATGCTGAGGCTCGGCAGTCTGTTCGGCAGATTTGCAGGCATTTTGTGGAGGTCTACGTTTCTACCCCGCTCGCCGAATGTGAGCGCCGTGATCCCAAGGGACTCTACGCTCGCGTCCGCGGTGGAGAGATCAAAGGTTTTACCGGTGTCGATGATCCCTACGAAATTCCTCGAGCTCCGGAACTAGAGATGGACACGACCGCCATTCCGTTGCCTCAAGCTGCGCAGATCGTCTTCGATTATCTTCATCTTCATGTTCGAAAGGATGATGTCCGTGGATCACTTGGCGCGTCTTGAGAGCAAGAGTGTTCACATTTTGCGTGAGGCTTATGCCAACTTCTCGAATCTTGGTATGTTGTGGTCGATCGGGAAAGACAGCACGGTTTTGCTATGGCTCGCCCGCAAAGCTTTTTTTGGACAGGTTCCATTTCCTTTAATTCATATTGATACTCATTTTAAAATTCCTGAGATGATTGAGTATCGAAATCGGCTTGCGATGGAGTGGAATTTGCGTTTGATCGTCAGCCAAAACGAGGCCGCACTTGCCGCCAAAGAGACGTTCCCTGACAAAAAAGTGGATCGTATCCGTTGTTGCAAACTTTTAAAAACGGATGCGCTGACTGCGGCTTTAAGCGGCCAGCAGGTCCGTTACGTCTTGAATCTAAAAACTGGGCAGTTCGAAGTGGACTCCAATAGAACCCCATTTCATGCGGTGATTTTAGGCATTCGCTCAGATGAAGAGGGGACGCGTTCGAAGGAGCGAGTCTTTTCTCCGAGAAACAAAGAAAACTTTTGGGATGTGGGCGATCAACCCCCAGAGTTTTGGAACCAGTTTAAAACCGATTTTGCACCTGGGACTCATGTCCGTATTCATCCTCTTCTGGATTGGACGGAATTGGATATTTGGGAATACATTGAGCGCGAATCTATTCCGACCGTGTCTTTGTATTATGATCAGGGTCAAAGTAAGCGCTATCGATCGTTGGGTTGCGCTCCTTGCACCTCTCCAATCTCTTCTCAAGCAAGAACGGTGAAGGATATCATTTCTGAGCTTAAGACGGGCCAACTGGCGAACATCGCGGAGCGATCGGGTCGCGCTCAGGATTCCGAAGGTGGAGGCACGCTCGAGGCTTTGCGCAAAGAGGGATACATGTGAACCAGGAACAATACGATTCAATGAATATTGTGATTGCGGGCCATGTGGATCATGGCAAAAGTACCGTCATTGGCCGGTTACTAGCAGACACGGGCTCTCTTCCGCAGGGGAAGTTAGAACAGGTTCGTAAACTTTGTGAGGCCACTGCACGACGTTTTGAGTACGCATTTTTGCTCGATGCTTTGAAGGACGAACAAGCGCAAGGGATCACAATTGACTCGGCTCGAGTGTTTTTCAAAACTGAAAAACGTCGCTACATTATCATCGATGCGCCAGGGCATATTGAATTTCTAAAAAATATGATCAGTGGTGCCGCCCGTGCAGAAGCGGCTTTGCTGGTTGTCGACGCCCAAGAGGGCCTAAAGGAAAACTCCAGGCGACATGCTTATCTTTTATCTATGTTGGGTCTGCGCCAGGTCGCGGTCGTTATCAATAAGATGGATTTGTGTGAGTATCGGGAGTCCAGTTTCTACTCTCTAGTAGAGGAGTTCTCCCCGTATCTTCGTCAGGTGGGGCTTGAGGTTGCGGCGTATATTCCTGTGGCCGCTGTTAAGGGTGAGAATATATTCGCTCGCTCGGATTCCATGTCTTGGTATTCCGGGCCGACTGTTCTCGAAATGCTGGACCAGTTTCAGGCGGAAGAATCTTTAAACCAGAAGCCTTTTCGGATGCCTGTTCAGGATGTCTATAAGTTTACTCAGAGTACAGATGACCGAAGAATTGTTGCGGGCACTGTAAGTTGCGGGCGGCTTCAGGCTGGGGATGAGTTAGTTTTTCTTCCTTCGGGCAAGAGTAGCCGGGTTAAAAAGATCGAGTGTTTTTCGGCAGAAGGAAGCGAGAAATCTTCTGCAGAGGCGGGTGAAGCGATAGGCTTTACTTTGGAAGAGCAGATTTATGTGACTCGTGGAGAGGTTGCCTGCAAAAAAAGTGAGCGTACGGCCCATCAAGGACAGCATCTACATACCAGCCTTTTTTGGCTAGGCCGTCAGCCGTTGAGCAAAGACAAAGAATACATCCTGAAGTTAGGGACAATGCGGGTCGCGGCTCGTTTGGTTTCTGTGGACCGATTGATGGATTCTTCCAGTTTGGAAGTCAAAGGCGCCTCAATGAGTGTTCATCGGCATGAAGTCGCTGAGTGCAAATTTTTTGTAAATCGGCCCCTGGCTTTTGATTTCACAGATGAGATCGCTGAAACATCCCGTTTTGTGCTGGTCGATGGTTTTGAAATTTCTGGTGGTGGAATCATCAAGGCAAATGGAGATGAGGCGGTTGCAGACACCGGCGACTCTTGCGCTCTTCGATTGAGCGCCATCGAAGAGAGTGTTCGAGCCGAACGTTACCGGCAGAAACCAATGTTGTTGGTTTTGGCTGGAGAGGAAGGGCCTGTGTTGAGAGAGCTTGCGGTAGCTGTCGAGCGCCACTTATTCGATCGTGGGCATAGCTGTTTTTGCTTGGATTCCGTCTCAGGACTAGGGTTGGAAGAGACGGCCGGTGCTCTAGTTAAAGCCGGCGCGATTGTCATCGTGACTTCCGAGCAGTGGCAGAAAAGATCGCTTCAATGGACAGGGGCGGTGATTCCTTCTGATCAAATCCGAACTGTGGCGATTTCTCCATCTTTTGAGTTACAAGCTGATTTTCAGGTTTGCGCGGGTGAGATTTTAGATAAAGTGCAGAAGATTTTAGAGATCTGCATTGCGCAGAAACTCATCAGCGAGTGAAATGACGTTTCATTAAGCGTAACGATGACTGCATTTTACCGCTTTCCCGCAGTAGCTTTGATGAAACGTCAACAGCCCCTAAAGGAAGTGGCTCTAATTGTGTTAGAGTATGTTTAAGGAGTGTCGAGTCATATCGGCCGAGCGAAAAAGTGACGGGCGAATGGCGATGACGAAGGACTAGCTTGCAGCTAATTCAAGGAGGCGCCATGAAGCTCGTCGGTTTTGCAGCCGGCCTAGATGACTCGACACTTCTTAAGCACGCTCTTAGGGCGAAGATTCAAGAGGAGTTTGTTGCTGCGGTTCGGAAATTAGGTATCGGAACTTTTGGCGGTGCCCGACATAAGTGAGTTGCTCCAAAGGAATGAACTCCACGTCAAGATCCGTTCCAAAATACCGACAGATCTCATGGCGAATACGATCTGTTCCGGCGGGGTCTTGCGCGACAATCTTAAGAGCAAATCGGGAACCGCGTTGGGCAATTTGAAATTCGAGAATACCCCCAATCCGATCCAGAACGTCTTGAATATGATGGGTCGGAATGGTTTTTTCGCCGATGACCAAGAGATCATGCACACGTCCGTACATATCAGTTAGATAAAAGCCATCATCTCGCTCCACCATTTGCCCCATATCTCCGGTGCGATACCGGATGAGAGGCATGTAGCGGTTTTTCAGGCCCGTAAAAACAATCTCGCCGGCGTCGATCTCGGGATAAATAAAATCATCGAAGAGACGCATTTCGGCGGTATGATCGCGGTTTTGGTAAGCGACGACACCGAATTCGGCAAGGCCGTAACGATCGTAAACTCGGCATTTCATCGCGGATTCGATTTTCTCGCGCTTCTTAGCATCTAAAAGCTCGCCACTCGATTCGAAGACCTTGAAGGCTTTGTTCTGAAGGCCTCGTTTTTCAATAAACAGCGCGAGTGCATAAGCCGTCGAAGGATGGGAGTGAAGCAAATACGGCTTGTAGCGCCGGATTTCCTGCCAGATTTCTTCTAAAGAAGCATCGCTCAAATCCGAAAAATAAACATTGTGGCGATTCATAGCGATGTCTTTCACGCGGCCGACGATCTTGTCTTCCCGACAGGGCTCTTCCAAAAACTTCGAAGCAAAATGCAGTTCTTTTTTATGAGGTGTTTTTCCACAAAGAGTTCGCGCAAAGCGTGTCATGGCTGCGGATTCATCTGCCGCGGCTCGATCGTACCAAATGAAAACCGATCCTCCCGTCGAGCCACCTGTTTTGTTTTTTGTCGCCCATTGCCCAACCAAAGAAGTGGCCAGCATCCGGTCCCCTTGTTCGAGGATTTCCTTTTTTGTGAGGAAAGGTAGCTCTTGAAGGTAGCGGACATCCTGAAGAATTTTTTCTGGAGTAAAACTGCGTGTAGTAAACAAATCACGGTAATAGGGAACTTCGAGGCTGGCCCATTTCACCGTTTCAAAGAGCAATCGTTGCTGGCGTCTTTTGCGTTCTGCGAAAGGGAGATGATAGTGAACACGAGTCTTGTTGACTCGTGTTCGGATATCGCGGCCTAAGTATTTCTCGGCGGCAGGGTAGACCACACGAGAGCCAAACTGACCAATAATCCAACTCAACATTTCGTCATTTAACTAGAAAAGGCGGTCCCTCTCAAGGGCTCTGAAATGTTCGACGTAGGCCGTAAATTGCCGGTCTTTTCTGTGGTTTGTGTCAGAATTTGAGGTTTTTATGGCACAAGTTCTGCAATTTAGAAGGCTTATGCATTTTGACATTTCTCGGCTCTTCAGAGGTTGGACTCTATTTTTAGTTGCTGCCGCATTTGTGGCCGGCTGTAGTTCCTCATCGACCCATGAAGACGAAGTGGTCTTCGCTAACAACACGACTTTGGGGCGTTCTTTGGTTCTCGAAAACGAAAAGGTTCGCCTTAGTATTTTACCCGACCTTGGTGGGCGCATCTATGAGTTCTATTGGAAGGAAACAGGCCATGAGCAGCTCTATCAAAACCCAGCTTGGAAAACGGTTCAAGGCTGGGGGGTGAATGGTTGTCGGAAAGGGTATTGGAAAACGATCGGCGGGACCGAATTTTCGTTTCCTTACCAAGAGCATGGTTGCATCTATGATCAGAAATTCACTGCCGAGAACATGGTTCTCTCTGGGGCTCAAGGTGTGCGCCTGACATTTGGCCCGGACGACACAAAAACCTTGGGCATGAAGTTTACAGTCGAAATAACATTGCCCGACCACAGCGCCGCTTTCGATATTCATACAATCATTGAAAATGTCACGTCCAAGACGCTTTCCTATCAATATTGGATCAATGCCATGATGACTCCAGGGGGATTGGATCCACGCGATGCTGGACTCGAATTTGTTTATCCGGCGTCGACCCACCAGATGATCTATCATGGAGGGGGAGGTAAGGGAGAGCTTCTTCCTGACACCTCCCACGAGGGAGCTATTAATCCATGGCCAACGCAAATGACTCTTTATGATTTCTTTAAAGACCGATGGGTCGTGGGATGGTTTGCGAGTACATTAGTGGATTGGCAGGCAGCGTACAGCCATGTGAGAAACGAGGGTGTTTTACGCATCTATAAAACTCCCCAGGGCGGCAAGTTCTTTGCGTTAGGGCCGACACCGCAAAGCCTTTTTACTGGAACTGGAACAACTCAATATTTGGAAATGTGGAGTGGTCTGACGAGGGACTTTTGGCAAGACACCACCATCGCTCCGGGTGCTGTAGTGGAATTAACCGAACGTTGGGTGCCTTTTCAGCTCTCGAGCCCAGGCTCCGATGTCGTAACGCCGCTCTCAAATATCGTTCAAACCCACCATTTTTAAGTTCCGCAAATTGTCATCGTGTTGGAAAAAGTACCTTTTTAAGTCCTTAAAAACGGGGTGAGATCCTTCTGACTCTGGCATAAGATCTGCTCACTTTCAGTTGCTTATAACTAACAAAGTCAGGATGACTTTCATGGATGAATTTTTGAGCAACAGGATGTTGCAGGGTGTTTTGCTTCTTCTGTTTGGAGTGTCTTCTGTCACTCACGCCTCACTTCTTTTTGAACCGCAGTTCGGATCTATCGTTTCTGGCCAAGAGTCAGGTGCGGTTGCAGAAAGTCATGCGAATCAACGTTTACGCGGAAATAATTATGGGGGTCGAGTGGGTCTTTTGGGCGAACATTGGATGACCGGTCTCGAATATATGCGCGGAGATCTCCGAATTCAGAATTCCGAAAATGTGACCCTGTTGAAACAGTCCAATGTTGGAGCATTTTTAGGCTATCAGTGGGAATCAGGTTTTCGGTTTTATGGAACCTATTTTTTCTCGGCTCATGAAGAGGTTCAGACGCTTCCGATCACCCGCTTGAAAGGTGGTTACGCAGCAAAACTTGGTCTTGGATATACGATCTTTTCTGGTCTCGCTTTGAACGTCGAATACTACTACTCTCAACACGATCGTATCGATCAAGGTCTTGGCAGCATTGCGCTCTCGCCGGCCGAAAAGCTTAGTTATTGGCTCGTTTCACTCAGCTTTCCCCTCGCCCTTTTCTAAGGGCGGGCGACATGAGTGTCATATCCGAATTCCTCGAAATCGCGTTTATAGATTTGCGCGGCGAGCGCAAGAGCCTCGTCATCGTAGTATTCCCAAAACAGGTTTTTGGAATTGGTCGGCCAAAGGGCGTTGGGAACGGAAACTGTGAGATCTGGGAATAACCTCTGGCGAAGCCATGCGATATCTTCCATCAAGTTTTCGAAGCGACCGAGGAAATGATAGGAGAGAACGGAAGTTGCGAGCAGTTGGTTCATCGGACGCCAGTGAATGTCCATCATCCTTGGGGGTTGACGGCTCGCCGCCAGTAGAAACTCTTTAAACGAGAGGTGCTTGTTCTCCAAAACGTCTGCAGGCAACTCTTCTACGGGGATACCTTCGAAATAAGAAAGAATTAAGGGTTTCCGTGGCATGCGATTGACGATCCCGGTTAGATAGCAAGACAGAACGCGATTATAGGGATTGCGAACAAAGCCGAAGCGAAAAAACTCGGGCGAAGTCAGAACTCGCTCTTGAGCTTCTCTAGATAAGTTTTTGAGCGGAGTCATGGGAGAGCGATTTTCATCATGGATTAAGAAGCTATCGAACTCGGGAATGGCGAGTCCCTTTTTTTGGTAGGTCGCCGATTGGGTCAAAAACTTCAAGGTCGTGCAAGCACACTTGGGCGTTTCAATATACATAAAGCCCAGGTCTGGAGAAACATGAACGCCGTGGTCGATGTCTTCTAGCGGCATCAATTCCAGCAATTTGTCCATTGTGCTTTTTGATTCGGTCGAGATTTCCATAAGCCTATCCTCCAGAAAAACCATTGGACGATACCCCCATGACTTTATCCAGTTCATAATTGGATTTATGCAAACTGCGACACCGGCAACGTAGCGCATCAACCAACGAAACCTGTCCTAGGGTTTGGGCAATGGAGATAAACTGAAAGCAATGGAAGTTTCCATCGTCATTCGAACATATAACGAACAGGCCTATATTCGAGAGCTTCTTCAGAGTCTCGTTGAGCAAGTCACTCATCATTCTTTTGAAATCATTGTTGTGGATTCGGGATCCACAGATCAAACAACGGCGTTGGTTCGTGCTTTTTCATCCGTTCGCCTTATTGAAATCCCTCTCTCCGAGTTTACGTTTGGCCGTGCTTTGAATATTGGTATGGAAGCGGCGAAAGGGCGTATTGGGCTATCAATCAGTGGGCATTGCGTCCCAATCGACACCCATTGGTTGGAAGAAATGATTCGGCCTTTCGACGATGCGAGTATAGGGATTGTGACCGGTCGGCAAATTGGGAATGAGCTTTCACGATTTGCCGAGATTCGGATTTTTAACAAAATGTATCCTGAGCTTTCCAACTTCGCGCTACAGTCTCCTTTTGCCAACAACGCGAACTGCGCTTTTCGGATGTCTCTGTGGCAAAGCCTTCGGTTTGATGAAAGTTTGCCAGGTCTAGAGGATTTAGAGTTTGCAAGAAGAGCCCATCAACTTGGCCTTCGTTCGGTTTACACTTCGCGGGCCAGTGTGTACCACTGTCATCTTGAAAACAATGCCCGTGTTTTTAAGCGATTTTTCCGCGAGGAATTGGCTTTGACTCAGATGAATCCCGACTATCGCAAAAACCTTCTGCCTATCGCCTGGGACTTCATTTATGAGTTAGGTGGTGATCTTCTAGCAGCTATTCGAGCTCGGAGATTTTGGCGTTGTTGGAAAGGGATTTTAGGGTACCGTGTCTCGCAATCCTATGCAGTCTACCTTGTTCACCATGGCGGAGAGATACCTCGCTGGACGCGAACGGCATTGCATTCTCCATTGCTCAAGAGGCTGACGCGAGGGACATATCATGTCGAGAGTGCATTGGCTTTGTCGGGAGGTTCTAGGTCCTACCTTTTGGCGTCAGACATCGAGAAATAAGTTTACCATCTCGTGGAGGGGGCATTGCGCGCTTTATTTGTATCTCACGAAGCTTCGGCGACCGGAGCTCCGATTTTTTTTCTGGAATGGCTGAGGTGGTTTCATCAACACAAAAAAGAGTCCATCGACACTCGGATTTTGATTATTAAAGACGGTACTGTCCATGATCAATTCGCAAGTCTAGCGCCAACATTGAACATGGCACGTGAGAATTTGAGTTTGCATTCCGAACGTTGCGAAGAGTTTCTCTTGGGTTCTTTCGACTTTGTTCATTTAAATACCATTGAATCCAGTCATGTTCTTGCGCATTTGGTAGAGAGGGGCCACGTGCAGCCATCGACGTATGTGGTCAGCCACGTCCATGAATTGGAAGGAACCATTCAGATGTACGGGCCGCGACGTATTCAGCCGGTTGCCGAACGAGCCAATAAAATTATCTGCGTTTCCGAGCCTGTGCGCGACAATCTTGTGCGATCGCATGGGTTTCCCTTTGAGAGAACGGTGGTCATTCCACCCTGTTCCCGCTCTTTCGCGGACGAAGCCACGGTGAGCTCTGTGCAAAAGGCGCAAATGAGAAAACGTGTTTTGGCTTGCGGTGAGATCAGTGTGGGCAAAGGGGTGGATGTTTTTATTCGTACCGCCCAGGAGTTGAAGCGTTTGGCTCCTGGGCAGTTTGAGTTCTGTTGGTTGGGAGAGGACACTCGCCATATCCGCGCTTATTTTGAAACAGATCTGGAACGGCTTGGGTTGAAAGAAGACGTGAAATTCCTCGGCTTTTCGCCAAATCCTGCGGCTTATTTTAAGGGTTGTGATGTGTTTTACATGTGTTCTCGGCAGGACAGTTTCCCCTTGGTGTGCCTGGAGGCTGTTAGCCTGCGGAAGCCTGTCGTATATTTTCCTGATGCAGGAGGTATTAAAGAGCTTTTGGGCTCGGATGCGGGATTTCCAGTCGCGTATATTGACGAAAGAGGTGCAGCACAAACTATTTTGGATGTTGTCGCTGATCCTCAGCAATCTACGGCACGCACCCAAGTGGCTTTTGATCGATGGTATTCACAGTATCGTTCGGAAGCCCTTCTCGATCGTGTCGCGCAGACTCTTCCTCCTGGGATGATCTAGCGGACCTACAGCCAAAGGCCTTGTTCGCGGAATTCGTTCAAGCGTTGTTCCCAATGAAATGCGGTCTTGCAGATTTCTTCGAGAGAAGCGTGCTGGGGAGACCAGCCTAAGATGCTCTTTAATTTTTGCGGGTTGGCTACAAGGCTTGCTGTGTCGCCGGGGCGGCGTAAACCCATTTGTAGAGGCAGATCAACACCGTTGGCTTTTTGAAAGCAGTGAGTGACTTCTTTGACGCTGACACCTTGGCCGTAACCACAGTTAAAAATCTCATTTTTTTGTCCATCTTCGAGGAGCGCTCTTAAAACGAGAACGTGGGCTTTGGCGAGGTCAACAACGTGAATGTAATCCCGCACGCAAGTGCCGTCATGCGTGCCGTAATCATCCCCAAAAACCGTCAACTTGGGACGTTTTCCAAGTGCAACCTCAGCGGCAATCTTGATGAGGTGAGAAGCATTTTGTGCCGCTTGTCCTCTTTCGAGCGCGGGGTCTGCGCCGGCGACATTGAAGTAGCGAAGAATCATGAAGTCAATCTGACCTGTGGCTGCCAAATCTCGAAGTACCCATTCACATGCCAATTTGGATCGACCATATGGACTGGCTGGCGCCAATGCTGACGTTTCGTCGAGAAGGAGAGAATTGGCTTCGTAAACGGCAGCGGTTGAAGAAAAAATAACTTTGTGGACTTGATGGCGGATGCAAGCCTGAAAGAGCTGAAGCGATTTGCAGACATTGGTCTGATAGTAGGTGTAAGGATCTTGCACGGACTCGGAGACGCTGATCTTTCCCGCAAAATGCAAGACAGCAGCCGGCGAATGTTCTTTGAAGATGACATCCAGAAGTTGTTCATCTCCAATGTCTCCTTGAAAAAAAGGAGTTTCCGAAGGCACGGCATCGCGAAAGCCATTGCTGAGATCATCGATCACAACAGGGACAAAACCATTCAATCGTAACTGGCTGACTACATGGGAGCCAATGTATCCGGCTCCTCCTGTCACCAAAACTTTCATTTCAAACCTTCCATGGTGCTCACGATTTCTAGGTTAGCATTCACGTTGATTCAGACAAACCCTTTTTGATTTTTTTTTTTTTTTTTTTTTTATTTTTTATTATTTTTTTTTTTTTTT
>FRDC01000697.1_pt1 | contig 24402 bp, 34 predicted proteins | sample 1106171 | NCBI WGS metagenome assembly FRDC01 (sample SAMEA3930566, study PRJEB13176) | freshwater metagenome | biome: Drinking water system; feature: drinking water; material: water | place: Singapore | collected 2014-12-20 | reverse complement strand
GAGCGAGCTCGACGCGAGGCACGCGAGATTGGGAGCGTCGTGGGCGGACTGGGCGGTGAGACACTCGGTGCGGATACCGGGGAGACGCTCGAGACGCTCGGTGAAACCGCGGCCTATGAGGCGGGCACCGCGCCGCTCGTGGCTGCGCGTGGCGTGGCGCGGGCGGGCTCACTGACGAAGGAAGCGGTGCGTCACGTGGGCGCAGGTCCGCTCGCGACGACGGGCGAGCAGCTCCTCAGGTCGAAGGGTCGTCTCCTTGCGGAGGAGGTCGCGGGCGTCGCGGGTGAGACCGTCGGGTCTGAGGTCACTGAAGATTCAGGCGGTGGCGTTGAGCTCGTTGGTTCGCTGGGCGGTACGGTGGCGGGCACGAGCTCGCTCGCGGTGGGACGTCGAGTGTTCAACCGAGCGCTACCCGGCGGTGCGGAACGCGCGGCGGTGCGGACGCTCGAGTCATACCTCGGCGATCCGAAGCAGACGGCCGAGCGCTTGGCAAACTTCAAGCCGCGAGGCGGCGTGAACCCGACGGCAGGTGCGATCGCGGACGATCCGGGACTCTCGCAGCTCGAGCAGACGTTGATGGTGAACAACTCGCAGCTCGCGGCGGAGGCCAAGCGGCGAAGTGAGGAAGGTGCCCGGACGTTGCTCACGCAATACAGCAGCTTGATCGAGGGCGGTGATACGCGCCGCGGTCAAGAGCTGATTCGCATCAAGATCGAGGGTCGGGTGCGCGAGCTCGAGACGCTGACCAGCCAATTGCCGACGGGCGCCGGGGCGCGGAGCAAGATGCTCCAGGATGCTCTGATGGTTGAGAAGCAGCGCGTTTTCAAGCCACTTCAAGATGCGTACGACGAGATCGCTGTCGCGGCGGACGAGATGGGCATCCAACTATCCGGCGCCAAGGTTCACGGGGCGCTCGACAAGCTCGTCCAGGACGTGGGCGGAAGTGAGTCCGCGCTCAGGCTTCCCGCGGAGGTCATCAACCGCACCCGTGAGCTCAAGCTGTCAAGTGCGAAGTGGACTCAGGTGCATGAGTACACGAAGTTCTTGGGTGCGGTGAAGCGCGCGACGAATGATCCAACGACGCGGTATCAGATCGGCGTGCTCGAGGACGCGGCCCGCGGACTCATGCGTGATCCGATGGTGGTACGGAAGATCGGCGGACTTGAGGAGCTCAACAAGGCGTACGAGACCGCGATTGACACCTTCCGCCGTGGCGAGATGCGACGTCTGCTAACGGGAAACCGAGAACGCCGCGTGGCAGGTGACGCGACGATCGGTCGACTCATCAAGCGGAACAAAGCGCCGGGATCGATCGAGGACGCGCAGCGTCTCAGCACGGCCACGGCGAACGACCCCGCGCTGCGGAAGCAAGCGATCGATGCCATCATCGCGCGCGGGTACCGCGATCATTTCAGGAACGAGGACGGCGTGGTCGATGCGCGGAAACTGCGTGCGTATCTCGAGAACCACAGCGAGGCGCTGCAGGCGTTTCCGGAGGTGCAGGAGCGACTGCGTAACGTCCTCACGGCGCAGCGCGCGGTTGCAGATCTAGGAATCGTCGGCCCGCCGTCACGCATGGAGTTCGAGGCGGCAAGCCTCGCTCAGTACACGGCTGACCCGGCGCAGGCGATCGACGACATCGTGCGGAACAAGGATGAGCGCGCGTGGTCGCGTCTGGTGACATCGTTCGACGGCGATCCGGCGGCGCTGGCGGGCGCGCGCCGTGAGCTCTGGATGAATCTGACGAACAAGGCACTCGTCGCGTCAGAGGCGCCCGGCCTGGCGTATGAGGTCACGGGTCCTGCGGTGCGGCGCGTGGTTGATGACTACGGACGGTTGCTGACCCGCGCATATGGGAACCAGCACGTGATGCGAATGCTCGAGTTTGCGAACGACATCGACGTTGTGCGTCGTCAGTTCGTTCCGCCTGGTTCGCGAACGGTCCCGTCTACGCGCCCCGAGGAGCACGCGACGGACACGCTCAAGGTGCTGCTCGCGAATCGCATCTACGGACCGGCCATGAAGGCCGTCCGTGCGGCGGGTGCCTTTAGTGGCTTCCTGAGCGAGCTCGACGATTTCCAAGCTCGCGCGGTGCTCGAGGATGCGCTACTCAACCCGCGACACATGGAGATGCTGGCGCGGAAAGCAACGCCAGAGAATGAACGTACTCTGGTTCGATACCTGACGGCGAACGTCATCACGGCGCCGCTGCGAAGTGTTTGGGCCACTGAAGATCAACAGGAGCCATCGCAATGATCAGATTACTCGGCTTCATCGTTTCACTGCTGATCGCTACATCAGCCAGTGCTCTATCTGGCTGGTTTTCGCGCGCGGACTGCACGGGCAACGTTGTCACGTCGTTGACGACTGGCACCGCGTACTTCTGCGCTGATTCCGCCGCCGTTCTCAACTCGTTCTCGAGCGTGTTGGGAACACGCGGCTTTGTGCTCTACGTGACACGGACGGGTGATCGTTCGCAGACGAGCGCAGGTATCGGCGAGGTTCGTGTCTACGAGACGCAAGCGGATCCAGGTTCGACCGTGATCGTTTCGACAGGACTCGATCAGCGAGGAGCTGACGTCGATGCGGATGGCATTGAGGACACCTTGTCGTTGAACGGCGCACCCAATCGTGGTGCGATCAACGAGTTTACGGCCAACGCGCTCGTGCTTCAAATCACGGTGCTACCAGCGGTGAGTGAAACCATGGTGATCGCCGTGACGGGGATCCGATGAAGCGTCTCCTCCTCGCGCTCCTTCTCGTGCTCGCGCCGTTCGCGGCGGAAGCCGAGACATGCACCTTCAACTCGGGCGCGAGCACGTGGAGTGCGGTCGCGACGGTGACCGGCGCGGGCGTCGCGGGCTGCACGCCTTCGGCCGACGACCACTTCGTCGTGGCCAGCGGCGCCGTCGTCACGATCACCGGCTCGATCACGCAGGACGGGGCCACCGCGGCGACGGGCATCAACGTGCAGTCCGGGGGATCGCTCACCGTGGACACGGCGGGCGTCGTTCTCACGCTGAACGACCTCGGCCTCGACCTCGACTCGGGCGGCACGCTCTTCGTGCGCGGGCGCGCACTCGCGCGCGGCGCCGCCACGCTCCTCACCGCGCCGAGCACGACGGACTACTACACCGTGGGCGACCTCGCGCCGTGCGACCCCGGCGGCGGCTCGATCAACTGCGCGACCGATCCCACGATCATGCGCCTCGACTACCCCTCGGCGACGTACGACGAGGCCGCTGGGACGGGCCTCGACTTGACGCTCGACACGGGCTTTGCGGCGGTGGTCGCGACGGACTGGATCGTCTTCTTCGACCCGGACACGAGCGACCTCTACCGCGGAGCGGACTCGGGATACGCCTACCCACTGACTGCCGCGGGCGATTCGGTTGCCCCGTACGGCCTCGAGTTCGACGTTCGCCAGGGCTCGCGCAACCCGAGCGGGTACCCGGCGGCGCGCAAGCAGATCACCGCGAGCACAACCAGCGCCGCCATCGTCGCCGGCGAGTTCTCGCTGCTCGCGCGGCTCGGGACCGGCTCCGCCATCGACGCCGACGACAAGTACGACGCACGCTGGATCCGCTTCGAGAGCGGCGCCTCGGGTCTGCCCCAGGGCTTCGCCTACAAGATTCTCGACACCGAAGATGACGCGGGCGGCGACGGCGTGATCCTCGGCGACCGCGGCGGCGTGCGCACCGCGATCCCGTCGGGCTCGGACTTCTACATCGACTATGGCTGGGCGACGGGCGACCCGTTTTTCGTCCTGCGTCCTGTCACGATCACGAGCGCAACCGCGGCCGAGAGCGACTCGCCGGTGCGGCTCGACGGCACGGCAACGATCAGTCTCGCCGTGATTCGGCAGGTCGCGCAGATCGGGCTCACGTCTCCGAGCGGCGTTGTCTCGCTCGAGCACGTCTACATCCACGACCTCGGCTCGCTGACGGGGCTCCCGATCGCGAACTGCGGCGAGATCGGCCTCTGCCTCACCGGCACGACGACGCAGGTCGCGAGCTTCCGCAACATCAGCCTCGTCGGCGGCGGCACGGGCGTCGCGAACAACGACCAGAAGATGCACGGCCTCGCGCTGCAGTCGGGCTACGTCGGCCCCATCCCGGCACTCGACGGGTTCACGACCCGCTACCTCGGCGACGACAACATCGTGACGCTCGCCGCGCCGACGGGCTCGCGGACGTGGTCGCGCATCCACGCGGCCTTCCGCAACGATCAGGCGGACGGCGTGGGTGACTCGGCGCAGTGCCTCGACTTCGCTTCGGCGCCGGTCGCGGGCTGGGACTTCGACGACGTGATCTGCGACGACGTCGCGAGTCCCGGTGACTCGGTGATCGGGAACCTCGGCAACGCGAGCGCCGGCAACACGAGCGCCGTGCACACGATTCGCAACCTCACGGCCTGGGCGAATCGCGGCATGACGGCGGTGCTCGGTCAGCGGACGAACTTCGAGAACCTGCTCGTCGTGGGCGCCGAGAACGTGACGGGCTCGGGCGGCACCTTCGTCCCGCCGCGCGCGAGTCGCTTCGTCGTGCGCGACAACCGCAGCACCGATGCGAACGCCGCGGTCACGCTCGGATTGTCTGTGCGCTGGGATAACGGCGTCATCGCGCGCAACACGCTCGGCTTCACGGATGCCGCGATCGCGACGGCGGTGCAGGACGGCGCCATCTTCACGAGCGGCGTGGGTGTCGGCGTGAAGAACGTCGCGCTCCTCGACAACGCCTGGACGGGCGCCTGCACCGCGGGCGGCACGTGCTCGGCGTTCTCCATCTCGAACATCCTGACGGCGGGCTTCGTGCGTCGCTACGAGCGCATGACGATCGCGGAGACGTTCGGCCAGACGCCCGCGGACACCGCGCGCGGATTCAACGTCTCGGGCACCGACTTCACGGGCACCTTCGTCGGCGGGATCGCCCTGGCCGGCATCACCGCGGCGTCCTCGCTCGCTTACTTCGCCGTCGCCCCGGTGCTCGACGGGACGGCGGATGCGATCAACCTGGGTTCGTCAGAAGCGCGCGCGATCTGCACCTTCAACAACAACGACGACAACGCCGCGCACTTCACGTCGAACTTGACGACGCATCCTGGCTCCCTGATGGACCTCGACCCCGGATTCGTCGATCCGTGGAGTGGGAACTTCGCACTGCTCCCGGGCTCGCGCGGCGCGCTCGCGGGATGCGGCGCGGACGGGAAGGCTGGGCTTCTGCGTCCGAGTGCGAACCTTTCGGCGTCGGGCATGCCCGCGGAGACCCTCGACGGCTCCCGGATCTACGTGCGCGGAGCGGGCGGCGGTGGCTCTGTCATCCCGAGGGCGTTCCCGTGATCCGGCGACCCGTCATGCACAACCCGAGCAGCGTGGCGCAGTGCACCGGCCAGCGTGCGCGCGTCGTCGTCACCGTGCAGTCGAACGTGCCGCTCGACTTCTCCGACGAGAACGGGAGGCGCATGCTCGCGCTCAACGCCGCGGTCGCGGCGCGCGGCTACGAGACGGCGCTCGCCTTCCGGCCCGATCTCTGCCTCATCACGCCGAGCGGCGTCTCGGCCTATCCCGACTCGGACATGCTGCTACGCGTGCCGCAGGCAGACTACGACGAGGGCGTGCGGCGCATGGGCGGGGTGGAGCCGCTGCTCGACGCGCGCTGGGATGCCGGTTGGTTCCTGCCGCGCGACCGCATGCTCGCGGACTCGCGCGTCGCGACCTACGGGCGAGCGGGCAACCCGGCGCCGGTGCGCGCGCACGCGCTGCTCGACCTCCGGCTGCCGCGCGTGTGGGACTTCGTCGCCCGCCACGCCCTGCGCCTGCTCGAGCAGGGCTCGTTCCGGTGGCTCTGTCTCGGCCTGAAGCCCGACATGTACGGCCCGGAGCGCACCCGCATCGTGCCGGGCGCGACGTCGCCAGGCATGTGGCACGCGCTCCCCTACGTCGACGGCGACTACCTGCGCGGCGTCGGTAAGATCATCGAGCTCTTGCACGCGCATGGCGTCGAGATGTGCGCGAGCTCGAGCAACCCGTCCGGCGCGCCCGATCCGCTCGCCGCACTGCACCCGAACCCGAAAGCGATGCTCGCCTTCCTGGCGGGCTGAGGAGACTTCGATGCGCTGGCTACTCGCTCTCGTTCTGCTCGCCGCGGGCGCCGCGGCTGAGGCCCAGACCCCGTGCCAGGGCGGAACTGCGACCGCGCCCGCCTGTGCGCGCAACTGGGCGACCGGCCCGCTCAACATCATGGCCTGCCCGGCGGTCCAGGCCGGCCAGGACTCGGGCGTGCGCGTCGTGCTGCGCGAGCTCAACGGGACGCCCCTGCTCTCGGCGCAGGCTGCGGCACCGGGCGCGCAGGTGACGCTCGCGAGCGCCTCAGCGCCACGCGTACCGGCGGGCGGGGTCGCCTCGCGCGTGCTCGAGTTCACCTGCGAGGGGCCGACGGGCCAGGGAGGCGCCGCGACGTTCGCGACGATCACGTTTCCCGTCGCAGCTCCCACCCCCGCCCCGGCTCCGACGCTGCTTCCGTAACAACACCTACCTGTACGAGGACGGCAGGCTCACGACCTCGCAGCCCGTGGAGATCGCATGTCCGAGCTGAGGATGGAAGACCGGCACGCACTCGAGCTCGATCGCTTCCTGCGCGCTGAGTGCGGGCTCTCGCTGCCCGAGGCGACGCGCCGCGGATTCATCAAACGATCGACCTACGCCGTGCGCACGGACCAGCAGGCCGCGCTCGAGGGCGTCGAGCGGCGCATCGTCGCGCAGGCCGAACGGCTCGAGCGGGAGGGTCTGGCATGAGTAGCGGACAGCTCATCATCAGCAGCTTCTGGGCCAAGGTCATCGCGGGCGTCACCGTCGCGGTGCTGGGCGCGGGTGCCAGCGCGGCGCTCGCTACCTACTCCACCGTGGTGGAAATCAAGACCGAGCTCGGCGGAATCGAGCGCCGGGTGACCACGCTCGAGCAGTCGCAGGTGGTCGGGGTACGCGACGACGCGGCGCAGCTTCAACGGATCGAGGGTCGTCTTGGCGCGATCGAGGCCACCCTGAAGATACTGGTGGACCAATGATCTGGGTGTTGCACCGCATCTACCTTCCGACCGCCACGCTGGGCGTCATGCGTGGTGGTCCGCATCCGCCGTTCTTCGTCCTCGAGGACGTCGACCGCGGTAACCGTCCTGACTCGTGCGTGCGGGAGGGTGAGTACACGTTCGTCCCGCATCACGGCGTGAAGTACAAGGACACGTTCGCGCTCGTGGGTGGGAACGTCGTTCACGAGATCACGGCGTCCAAGAACGACCGCGAGTTCATCTTGATCCACTGGGGCAACAAGACCAGCGACACGCTCGGTTGTCTTCTGGTGGGCGAGCAGGCTAGGCTGGATCCAGAGCCCATGGTGCTCGAGTCCGCCAAGGCGTTCGCTCGGTGGCTCAGCATCATGAAGTCTACGAAGGGTCCTCATCAACTCATCATCAGACAGGGGTAGTCAATGAAACTCCAGCAGGCTCTCAACACGCTGATCGCCTTGCCCATCGCCAATCTCATCGCTGAGCTCATCGACGCCGATATGGCGTCGCAGCTCACGGCGCTATTCGGCCCGTTCCTGCAATCACTCGGGTTCAGCGGCGCGCCGTCCGCCAATCACCTCGAGCTCGTGCTGACGCTGGTGATCGCCGCGGGCGTCATCAGTCCGCTCATCGAGGCCGGGCGCGCGGTGCTGCTCGACCTGATTCCTGCCGGACGATTGCCGCGTCTCTACAAGCTGCTCGGCGGCACGCTGCTCGCGTTCGCGCTCGCCAGCTGCGCGAGCACGAAGTCGATCCCGACCTCGAGCGACGCGAGCGTGACCGACGAGGGGGCCACGGCGAAGGGCGGCACGATTGTCTGCGCCGGTGCCATGACCGCGACGCTCGACCCGGCGACGGGCAACGTCACCTCCCTCACCTGCGCGTCCAAGGGCGCGTGGACGGACCCGCCGACCGAGAGCGAGACGACGGCGCTCTCGAAGTTCGGCGACTCGCTCGTCGGCATCGCGCGCGTCCCGCTCGACCTGCTCGCAACGATTGGCACGGCGCTCGCGGCTCCCGCCTCCGCGCCGCGGTAGACGGACACGGCGCGTCAGGACGGGGTGCGGATCGCGCAAGCCATTCCGCGCCGGCATGGTGCAACCCAGCCCGCGCCTCCGTTGACCAGATAGCTTGACCCGCCGCCCCGGGGTACACCTGGCGGCACGATGAGTCAACAACTGCTCGACGGCAATTGGGGGGGCCACCCCCCGCGTAGGTGTGATGCTCACGGCATCTGGCATCGCGACGCGTGTCCATACTGCAAGTCATCTTCGGCTCCCAAAAAGGATGGTGGGCGTGGAGTTCAAGGAAAAGCTACGGCTGTCCGGTCTGGAAATCAACGACGCAAAGCGCCTCAAGTTCAAGGAGCTCAGCGCCAGGGAGTGCCAGGCGCTCGGGCACGAAACGCGTCGCGGGATTTTCCTACCTTATTTCACGCTCGCGGGAAAGCTCGATCCAAAGATGTATCGCATCCGGTATCTGGATCCACCGGTGGGGTTCAGCGCCGCGGCCAAGAAGATCGCGAAGTACACGCAACCGCGCAATCAGCGCCCGCGCCCTTACCTCCCGCCGCTGGTGAACTGGGCCAAGATCGCCCGCGACCCCGGTCAGCTGCTGATACTCACCGAGGGTGAGCTCAAGGCCGCGAAGGCCACCAAGGAGGCGCTGCCCACCATCGGCCTGGGCGGGGTCTCGAGTTGGCGGGCGGGACGGCGCGGTATCACGTTTCTCCCCGAGCTCGAAGAATTCGTGTGGGCTGAGCGTGACGTTTACATCATCTATGATTCAGACATCATCGATAAGCCGGACGTCGCACGTGAGGCCAGACTCCTCGCCGACGAGCTCACGTCACGCGGCGCCAATGCGGCCCTCGTCACCCTTCCGTCGGGTGATGACAAGGTGGGGCTCGATGATTTCTTAGTGGTGTTCGGGAAGACGCGCCTCGAGGAGCTGCTGACCCAAGCGTCTACGTTCAAGGACGGCGCGCCACTCTGGGAGATGAACGAGCGATTTTGTTACGTGCGCGGGAACGTCAACATGGTCTTCGACGTGGAAGACAAGGTGTTCGTCAGAACACGTGACTTCCACGAGCGTCACGCTGACCTTCAGCCGCTCGTCTTCCACACCGAGAAAAGCACGACCAAGGTGGCGCGGACGAAAGCATGGCTCGAGTGGCCGCACCGACGAAACGCGCGCGGGGTGGTGTTTGACCCTGGCAAGCCCTTCCCGGTGACGCGCGAGGGGATGATCAATCTGTGGACGGGTTTCAGCGTCGAACCCACCAAGGGTGACGTGCAGCCCTGGAAGCTCTTCCTCAAGAACTTCTTCCGGGGTGACCAAGACAAGATCAAGTGGTTCGAGCAATGGCTCGCATATCCGTTCCAGTACCCCGGCGCGAAACTCTACTCGGCGGTGTTCATCTACGGAAACCAAGGCGGCGGTAAGACGCTCCTTGCCGAGATCATCCGGAGACTCTACGGGCAGCACTTCTACATGGCCTCGTTTCAAGATCTTGGACAGTGGACTTCCTGGTTGCGCAACGTGGCCTTTGTTGTGGGGAACGAGCTCGTCGGCGGGGACCGGCGCGCCCATGCCGAACTGATCAAGTCTTGGATCACTGACCCGATGATCCGCACGGAGGCCAAGGGCGAGAACTCGATCAGCGTCGAGAATCATGTGAACTTCATGTTCAACTCGAACCAGCCCAACGCTCTCCTCGTCGAGGGTGACGACCGGCGGTTCTTCGTACATGAATCGCCGGTCGTCGTCGAGCACGACGAGGCTGACCAGCACATGCGAAAGAGCGTCGACCCTTGGATGCGCGACCCCGCGGGACCCGCTGCACTTCTTCACTATCTGCTTCACCTCGACACCGGGAGCTTCAACCCAAAGAGCCGACCTCCCGTCACGATGGAGAAGGCGCTCGTTCAGGAGGCCAGCAGGACGGACGTGCAGCAGTGGGTGGCGGACTTCATCGAAAATCCACCGGGGATCTTCTCAGGGCGCGACCTGTTCACCGCGGGTGAGCTCGCGAACTACCGGAATGCCACGGAGTCCGGGAAGCGTGTCGCGGCCACCGTCATCGGGATCGAGATGGGCAAGATGGGATACCGGGTGTTCCAGCAGAAGCCCGGCCTGGGCTCGAGCATCTACGCGCTGCGCACGGTCGAGAAGTACCAGGCGATGAAGTACAGCGCGCTCCGCCGAGAACTAGAAAAGCAGAGGGGCGGCAGCGTGCTAGGGTGACCCCGTGCTCAACACAAAAAGGAGAAAAGGATGTCGAAGGAAGTGTCTCTCGGTTCATTGATCGACAAGCTCTACGTCTCGCGTCAGCTGCGCATCGACCTCGATCACAAGGTCGACGCCATGAAGCAGGAAGAGCGTGACATCGCAGGGCAGATCACCAACCTGCTCAACACCGCTGGGCTCGAGAAGGCGAGCGGGTCCGTCGCGACCGCCAGCCTGGGCGACAAGGTGGCGCACCACGCGACCGACTGGGACGCGGTGCGGCGGTGGATGATCGACCAGATTCCGGAGAAGGAGCTCGAGGTGGCGTGCCTCGAGTTCGCCAAGGCGGTGGCTGGCAAGCGCCGGGCGAAGGCGCTGACCGCGTTGCGGGACTTCCTGGCGAAGCACGTGGCCTGGGAGACGCTCGAGAAGCGTATCCGCAGCACGGTCGCCGAGGAGCGATTCGAAACTGGGGAGCCGATTCCCGGCACCTCGCGGTTCGTGGAGCGAACCGTCACGAGCCTCGTGAAGAGGTAGGAGACCAACATGGCGAAGAAGATGACAGCACTCGCCACGCGCGGACCGTCCGCGCTGGCACCCCTCATCCCCGGCGGCTGGGACGATGAGCTCAGTCCGTACACGCAGGACGCGGTGGCCTCCGCGGTCGGCGGAGGCTGGCAGTTCATCAGCACCAAGGGCGGTGAGTTCTCGTTCAACGGCCAGGACCTGGGGGACAGCCTCAGCGTCGTGATCCTCGGCGCCCGCGTGGAGAACAACTACTTCACGTCGGCGTTCAACCCATCGCGGTACGAGAGCCCCGCCTGCTTCGCCATCCAGGAGGGTGGTCAGCGGATCGAGGACATGAAGCCGCACGCGACGGTGGTGAAGAAGGAGGCCGAGCAGTGCGCGCTCTGCTGGGCCAACAAGTTCCGGAGCGCGGACAAGGGCGCGGGCAAGGCGTGCCGGAACTACGTCCGGCTTGCGGTGCTGCCCGTCGCCAACACGATCCTGGACGAGAATGGACGAATGTTCCCCGACGCCGCGGCGCGGATCCAGAAGGCCGAGTGCGCGCGACTCAGGTGCCCGCCCACGAGCACGGGCAAGATCTGGGGCAATTTCGTGACCGCGGTGACCAAGGGGTTGCGCCGCAATCTCTTCGAGCTGGTCACCGATCTGAAGTGCGAGGAGGCCAAGGGTGGCACGGGACACACCGTGACCTTCGACCCGCGCGGCGGGTTACCCCCGTCACTCAAGGAGGCTATCCTCGCGCGCGTCGAGGAGGCGCAGGAGCACCTGGCCGCGCCGCCGCAGCTCATGGCAGGCGATGACGCACCCAAGGGCGGTGCCGGTCAGCAGCGCCGGGAGGTCGTGAAGAAGAAGGCGTAGCGGGCTCCGGCCCGTGAAAGAGGCCGGGGGCGGTTCAGGCTGGGTTTCATCCTTCTCCTAGCTCCCGCCCCCGGCCTCGAGGTGTGCGATGAAGTTGCCCAACGTCATCACGGTGGATTTCGAGACCCACCCCATCGAGGCCCGGCCTGCCTATCCGCCAGTTCCGGTGGGCGTGGGGATCTGGGAACCACGGCGCAAGCCGGTGTATCTGGCCTGGGGTCACGCGACGGGGAACAACTGCACGGAGGCCGAGGGGAAGCGCGCGGTTCGCCGGATCTGGTCGCGGCACAAGCTCTTCCATAACGCGGCCTTCGATGTCGACGTCGCGGAGACCTGGGCGGGCGTAACGACGGATTGGCTCAAGGTTCATGACACCACCTGGTTGGCGTTCTTCAACAACCCGTTTTCAAACGCGCTCAGCCTCAAGCCGCTCGCTGAGGAGCTGCTCGGCATGGAGCCCGACGAGCGCGATGAACTGCGAGACTGGTTGATGAAGCACGTGCCCGGTGCCAAAAAGGGAAAGAAGGCGTGGGCGCTGCATATCTCGAAGGCGCCCGGTGGTCTGGCGGGGCGATACTGCGTGGCCGATCTACGAATGACGCGTGGCCTCTTCGAGTATCTTTGGCCGCTGGTCATGAACGCCGGAATGGCTGGGGCGTATCAACGCGAACAGCTTGTCGGTCAACTTCTTCTTGCGATGGAACGTCAAGGCTTCCCCGTCGACGTACCCAAGATGAACGAGCTCGTGCCGCAGCTCGAGGCGGGGCTCGAGACGGTTGACAAGTGGATTCGCCGTCGGCTCAAGGCGCCAACGCTCGAGGTTATGACGGGGGACGCGCTCGCGGACGCTTGCGAGAATGCCGGTATCGTTGACGAGTGGGTCATGACCGCGGCGACCACGACGGCCCCGGACGGAAACCGCAGCACCAAGATCGCGTCGCTACGGACGCTGGTCAAAGAAGGAAAGTTCCATGATCATCAACTCGTCGAAGTTCTCTCATACCGAGCTCAACTCCAGCACGGTCTTACTCACGTGCTCAGACCTTGGCTCCGGTTACAGGTTGATGGTCGCGTGTGCCCCCGATGGAACAGTGTTCGCGGGGATCGGGACGACCAAGGACGACAGCTGGGTGCTAAGACAGGCCGGGTCTCTTCGAACCCCAACGCGCAGAATATCCCTCGCGTGCCCCGGGAACTTGCGTTCACGAACCGGCGCCGCGATCCCGACGAGGAAAAGATCCTCCTCCCGAAAGCGCTCGAGGGGAAGGTCCCGCCGCTCCCGAACCTAAGGGATCTGGTTTGCGCCGGACCCGGCAAAATTCTCATCGACGGCGACTTCGCGCAACAGGAGCTCCGCGTCCTCGCGCATTATGAGGGCGGCGAGCTCGTCAAGAAGTACCTCGAGAATCCGGATCTGGACTTCCATCAGACGGTGACCGACATGCTGAACGAGCAGCTCGGTACCAACTACAAACGCACACCCATCAAGACCGTCAACTTCGGGATTCTCTACGGCGAGGGCCTCGAGAAGTTGGCGGACAGTCTTGAGACATCGATCGTTGAAGCCAGTACGATCAAGCGCGGGGTGCGGTCCGTACTCCGCGGTGTCGCCAACGTGGAAAAATGGTTGAAGTCTCTAGAGAAATCTGGAGAGAAGTTCGACACCTGGGGTGGACGACGTTACGGGGTCGAGCCCCCGAAGATGGTGCACGGTCAGATCCGTCACTTCGGGTACAAGATGCTCAACCACCTGATCCAAGGGAGCTCGGGCGATCAGATCAAGGAGGCGTTGATCCTTGTGTATCAGGCGACGGGAATCGTCCCCGTCCTCACGGTGCACGACGAAATCGTGCTTGAGGTTCCGGTCAAGCGCGCCGAGCTCTGCCGTGAACTGATGAAGGGCGCGATGGAGGCCATCGGTCCCGACTACAAGATTCCATTCAAGGTGCCCATGCGTACTGACTTCAAGGTCGGATTGCGCTGGGGTTCCGCGGAGAAGGTGAAATGACCACCCGACGGATCACGAAGACCAAGACTGACGCCGGGGGCGCGCGCAGCAAGCTGCGCGCCGCGTCCTACAGCGCGCTCCACGAGTACGAGAAAGGATGCCCGCGCCGCGTGTTCTACGCACGCGTAGAGCGCCGACCCGACCCGCTGGGCCCGGCGGCGCAGCGTGGTAATCGCATCCACGAGGCGACGTACAAGCACCTGGTTCAGAATCAAGACTTCCCGCGCGAGATGGAGAAGATGCGCAAGCATCTCACTCAGCTCAAAGGCGACATCTACGAGCTCGAGTGCGAGGGCGATTGGGCGGTCAATCGCAACTGGGATCCTACCGAGTGGTTGGCTGATGACGTCTACATTCGCTGCAAGACCGACGTGCTTGCGCTGGCGGGCGACAAGACCCGCACCATCGACTTCAAGACGGGACGCGAGTACGAGCATCACGTCGAGCAGATGGAGCTACAGGCGTTGTTCACGTTCATCCGGAACGAACACGTCAACGCTCTCACCTGTGAGCTTTGGTACGTCGATCAGGGTGAGATCTCGAGCTTCAAGGTGAAGCGTAAGGAGGTCGACGACCTCAAGAGCAAGTTCGTTCCACGTGTCGACAAGCTCCTGGAAGAAACCGCGTGGCCGGAACGTCCGGGCCAGGGGTGCAAGTGGTGCCCGTTCAGTCGGGCGAAGGGAGGACCATGCCGGTACTAATCTTCAGGTGCTACTGCGGGCGGGACGTCCCGCTCGAGGAAGGTGGTCCGACGAAACGCTGCCACTGCGGCAGAACATGGAGGGCAAAGCATGGGCCGGAGGACACGAGCGACATCATCCCCGTCGGAAGACTCGAAACCGTCGACGACGGAGAGTGAGCTCGAGCAGAAGCTCAAAGCGGCGTGCGAGAAGCGCAGGTGGCTCTGCTTCAAGCTCGACGCACGCGGGAACGCCGGGGTACCGGACCGTGTGATCGCGGCCGACCGCGGGGTGGTGGTCTTCGTCGAGCTGAAGACCGACGTGGGCGTCGAGGCAGCGATCCAGAGCTTCACGCATCGTCAGCTCGTGGCGCGTGAGCACCGCGTGGTCACGGTCTACGGGCACGCAGGGATCTTGGCAGCGCTCGATTCCATTGAGCAGCTGGTGGACACATCGGAGTGACGCGATGAAGTGGTCGCCGCACGCGTATCAGAAGCGCGCCATGAAGTTCATGGTCGAACGCCCCGCCGCGGGGTTGTTCCTCGATCCTGGGCTCGGCAAGACAAGCATCACCCTGGGCGCGTTCCTCCTGCTTCGCAAGGCGGGGCTAGTCAAGCGCATGCTCGTCGTCGCTCCGCTTCGCGTGTGCCACCTGGTCTGGCCGAACGAGGTCAAGAAGTGGGACGAGTTCGCTGATCTCAAGGTCATCGTGCTCCATGGCAAGGACAAGAACAAGCTGATCAACGAGCCGGCCGACGTCCACGTGATCAACCCCGAGGGTTTGGCGTGGTACTTCGCACATCTCAAGCCCGCAGGCCAGCACTTCGCACCCGAGATGCTCGTCGTCGATGAATCGACGATGTTCAAGAACACACGGAGCCTTCGCTTCAAGCTCCTCAAGGCCAAGCTGAATCTTTTCAAACGACGATACATCCTCACGGGAACCCCCGCACCCAATGGTTTGATGGACCTGTTCGGTCAGATCTTCCTCCTCGACGGCGGTGCGGCGCTGGGTACGTTCATCACGCGCTTCCGCGAGCGGCACTTCTTCAAGGTTGGCAACTGGACGTGGGTGCTCCAGAAGGGCGCGGAGCAGGCGATCTACAAAGCCATCCAACACCTGGTGCTGCGGCTCAGCGCGGAGGATTACCTGGATCTTCCGCCATTGATCATGAACACCGTCGAGGTTCAGCTCCCCCCGGAGGCGCGGAGCCTGTACCGGCGGCTCGAGAGCGACATGCTCCTCGAGCTCGAGGAGGGCGCGGTGGTGGCGCGCAACGCGGGCGCCCTCAGCACCAAGTGTCGGCAGCTCGCGGGCGGGGCGGTCTACACCGAGCAGCTTCCGGAGGACTACGTACCTGGCGTCCCGCAGGCGGAGGTTCGCGACTGGACCGTGGTGCACGACGAGAAGCTCAACGCGCTCGAGGAGCTCCTCGAGGATCTTGGCGGAAAGCCCACACTCGTCGCGTACGAGTACGACCACGAGCGTCTACGGATCGAGCAACATTTCAAGCACACCGAACGACTGGGCCTCAGCCCCGCGGTAGACGCAAAGACCGTGGTACGCTGGAACCGCGGCGAGATTCCCTGGCTCCTCGTGCAGCCGCAGAGCGTGGGGCACGGGCTGAACCTCCAGGGCGCGGGCCGCGTCGTAATCTGGTTCCAGATGACCTGGAACCTCGAGCTGTACGACCAGCTGATCCGCCGCGTCTGGCGGCAGGGCCAGCAGCACCGCGTCTTCGTGCACCACCTGGTGGCGCGGGGCACCGTAGACGAAGACGTGCTCATGGCGCTCAAGGCCAAGACGCGCACGCAGAATGATCTGCTCGAGGCACTCAAGAAAAGGAGGAACTGATGGGAAACGACCAAGCGCGGCGAGTTCAGGTGAAGCCCGTCAACGAAAGTCGCATCATGAAGACCGGGGACGCGCGTGGCATGCACGGGCGTCGGGTCGCGCCGCGTGAGTTCGACGTGAGCTCACTGCGCGAGGGCAGCCACGGTCGGTGGATCCACCGCGACTACGCGGCGCACTATTTCCGCTGGGGCTTTGCGCGCAGGTTCATCATGGCAAATCACTCCGTGCTCGACGCAGGCTGCGGGAGCGAGGCGCCGTTGGCCACCGTGCTCTGCCAATACGCGAACACGATCCCGCGGCGGTACGTTGGTACCGACTACGGGACCATCGGTCATAAGGCCCTTCGCGCACGGAGCTGGACGACATATTACGAGAAGTTCGACATGTCGGGACCACGCGCGGCCAACGACTTGATCGGCGAGCATGGGCTGTTCGATCGCGTCGTGAGCTACGAGGTCTTGGAACACATGACCGTCAAGTCCGGTGTTCCGTATCTGCGTAACCTCAAGACGTGCCTGGCCGACGACGGAATCCTGCTCCTGAGCACCCCGGTGTTCAACGGGCGCGCGGCGGCGAATCACGTGCATGAGTACACGTTGACCGAGCTCGCTGGAATCTTTGAAAAGCTCGAGCTCGAGGTCGAGGACCGCTTCGGCACCTTCATGAACCTGCCGACGCTCGAGCTCGTGGGCACCCCGTCCGAGCTCTCGATCGTCAACCAGCTACGGGCGTTCTACGACGACACCATCATCTCGAACTTCCTGGCCCCGCTGTACCCGGACAGCTCACGCAACTGCGTCTGGGTATTGCGGCACAAGGGCCAACCGCGTCGCCCGGCGCTCAGACAGCTTGAACCGGCACCGGGGGCTGTCGACGCACCCCCCACCCGTGCTTCTGCGCGTCCTGGGGCAATCCCCAAGGCGCGAACCGTGCGTCCTCCGCGTCCCGACCGGCTCACGAGCAAGCGCTACCTCCGCGGGCGGCTCGAGGAGCTCGGCTGCAAGCCGCCGCAGCGCCCCGCACCTGAGACGGCGCGCGTGCTGGCCGGTGAGGTTCGTGAGAAGTTCGAGGGACGCACGACCAAGGAGGGCGACGTCTACTTCGTTTGGAAGAATTGGCAGAAGGAGCTCGGCGCATGAGCAACAAAAGTCTCTTCGAGAACGAGCAAGATCTTGTGTAATGGGAAAACCGCAAGGTCGGTGATTACAACAACGCATATGAGGTAGAGCATACGATTCAATGGGTCATCTTTTCGAGCGTGCTGTTGATGGTGTCAGTGTTCGGCTTCTACGCGCGTAAGATCTTCTCGCAACTCGTCCTGCTCAACCGCAACGTTGAATCATTGAGGAAGACCCAATGGGCGCAGTTCAAGCGAAACCTCTAGCGCTCGGCGCGTACATCTTCGCCGGTGGGTTCACTCTCGGGGTTCGTCAACACTTCCAGGTCATCGGCCACTTCGAGGAGACCCCCTATGGCGTCGATGTCTTCCAACGAAACCATCCTGACAGCTACGTCAGCGTGGGACCGAAGAATTGGCCCGTTCATCATCTCAAGGAGGAGCTGGCGCGCCAAGAACGGTCGCTCGAGCTCGTATATGGCAATCCACCTTGCGCGGCCTGGTCCGCCCTGGGGCGGGTCGTATTCCAGAACGACAGCGCCCAGTGGGAATCTGATCCTCGTGTCACGTGTACTCGCATTCACTTCAACCTTCTCGAGCTCCTAAGGCCGAAGGTCTGGATCTGGGAGTCAGTAACCGCGGCCTGGACTCGCGGACGTTCGCTCGTGGAGGAGCTTGCGGGACGTGCCGCGCAGCTCGGCTACAAGACCACCGTGGTTTTGCATGACGTGGCGAACCTTCCGGGCGGGCGCCAAACCAGACGCCGGGTATTCGTCACGTGCCACAACATCGAGATCCCGTGGGACTTGACGCTGAACGAACGACAGCTGACGGCGAGCGAGGTTCTTCGTGATTACCAGCGCGTCAAACCGAAGGTGGAGACGCCGATCCGTACCACTCTCCCCCGAGACTTTCTCGCTCAGGTGCCGCCTGGGCTCATGCTTCGGGCATCGCGAGAGAAGTGGATCAAGAAAAACCCCGTCATCCCCGGCATCGGGTTCGCGTATCATCGTGTGCATCCCGCCCGACCCATGCGGGCGGTGGTCGGAGCCACTCATGTTCATCCAACGGAGCCGCGGTTCCTCAACATCCAAGAACTTCTCTACGCCACAGGGTACCCGGTCGATTATCAGCTCGCCGGCGCCCCGCTTGCCCAGGGGGCACTGATCGCGCGCGGGGTATGCCCGCCCGCCGGGGCCTGGATCGCGTCGCAGGTCAAGCGCGGACTCGACAGCGGATCGCGACCCGTCGAGGACACGCGGTTGATGGTGCTTGACGCGATCCACGGCCCCCGCGCTACCGTGCACCACGCCATTCAACAAGGAGATCTCAGGTGAACTCGTTCCTCAAACACATCGATGAATTCCACGCCAAGTTCGGCATCCACTACCCCGACCCTCCGAGGTTGCTCCCGGGAGATCCTCCTCGTCCGGACGTACTCGACGAGCTCGAGTCCACGCTGCTCGAGCTGAGACGTTACGGGCGCTCCCGGGACAGCCTCGTCAGTTTCCGCGTGGCCTTCATGCTCGAGGAGCTGCTCGAGTACATGCAGGCGCAACGACGCGGTGACATCGAGAAGGCGCTCGACGCGCTGATCGATCTGATGTACGTCCTGCTCGGGACGGCGCACCTTCACGGGTTCAACTACCAGGACGGCGACCACCTGCCGATCTTCGAGGAGGCGTGGCGTCGCGTCCACGCGGCCAACATGGCAAAGATCAAGGGTGGCGAGGCTAGCGCGCGGTCGGCGAGCTTCGACGTCGTGAAACCGGAGGGTTGGCGACCGCCCCGCTTCGACGACCTGCTCGCGCCACGCGGCGACGCCAGCGAGCTCGCCGACAAGATCTACGGCGAAGGTGGTGAAAGATGATGGACACCGACGACGAATTCCCCGGTCCCGACGAGCTGGTGCCAGAGGATTATTACGAAAGCGAGCGTCAGCAGGCGCGCAAGCGCGCGGCGGTACTCGTGTTGTCGTTCGCACTCGCAGCGACGGCGTTGATGGGATGGGCGGTTTGGCACAACTAACAGGAGGAGCACGATGCTGACCATTCTCGAGGGACCCGACGGCGGTGGTAAGACCACCTTTGCGGAGTGGTTATTCCGTCGCCACAACCACCTGACATCACACCACGGACCCTACCCGGCCAGCGAGCGCATCGCGGCGCACTACTGGCTGGACATGCCGATCGGGAATAGCCCGCGGGTATTTGACCGGAGCTGGCTCAGCGAAGCGATCTACGCGGAGGCGTGGCGCAAGCAGCCGAGCCGGCTTCGCGTCTACGAACGCCGGATGCTCGAGCGCATCGCACTCAGCAAGCAGGTGGTCGTGGCAAAGATCCAACCGCCGTTCGAGCTCTGCGTGGCGCAGTGGTCAGCGCGTAAGAAATCCGAGTACGTCCAAAACGCGCACGCTTTCGAGCACGTCTACGGGTTGTATCAAGAGCTCCGCACCGACCTTCCCATCGTCACGCTAGACGACGTCGAGCCTGATTATCCGTCATGGCTCGAGCTACTCGACGAGACGCGCGCGGCCTTCAACCCCAGCCCCGGGATCGGAAACCCGCAGGCGAGCACCCTTCTCGTCGGTGATCGGGTCAGCGCCGGTCGCTGGCAGAACGACTGGCCCTTCTGTGCTGACAGCGGGTGCTCCCCGTGGCTCGCGGAGGTACTCGAGGAGGCGGGCATCCCGGAGTCAAGACTTTACTGGGCCAACGCGGTGAGCAGCACGGGTCAGCCGCTCGAGTTCGACTGGATCGAGCGTCATAACTTCGCGCGTATCATCGCGCTGGGAAACGTCGCGTTCAACGCGCTTGGAGATTTTTGTCCGTCCAGAATCCCGCACCCGCAGTTCCACCGGCGCTTCCGCTCGAGCGAACCCTACGAACTGATCGAAATTTTGAAAGGAGCTTAAGAATGAACCAGATCTTCCCCGCCGCGATCGCGTGGCACCTCTACGTGAAGACCCTGCTCGACAAGGGCGCCGAGACGTTCAACGCCCGAACGGGGCAGCCGACGCGCGAGCTCCTCGGCGCCTCCGCGGTGTACCTGATGACCGACGCCTTCCCGTGGCACCCCTGGCGCAAGGCGTCCAAGAAGTTCGCGGCGGGCGAGGCGCTTTGGATCCTCGAGGGTCGGAACGACGTAGCTGGCATCGCGCCGTTCAACAAGCGAATCGCGAAGTTCTCAGACGACGGGGTGGTCTTCTTTGGCGCCTACGGGCCCAAGATCGCGGCCCAGCTGCCCTACGTCGTGAATGTCCTCGCGAACGACCCGAGCTCGCGGCAGGCGGTGATCAACATCTGGCGCGAGACGCCGGGACCCACGAAGGACGTCCCCTGCACCCTGAGTCTTCAGTTCTTGATCCGCGACGGGATGCTGCATCAGGTCGTGACCATGCGCTCGAGTGATGCGTGGCTCGGGGTCCCGTACGACTGGTTCAACTACGCGATGGTGGCCGCGCTCGTGGCGCTACGCCTCCGCATTGTCGGGGTCCACGTCGAGCTCGGGGCCTGCTTCTGGACCGCGGCCAGCGGCCACCTATACGCGGCCGACCTGGGCGCGGCGCGCGACGCGACCGCCGCCACGCACGTCGAGTCTGGCCCCTACCCCAAGTTCTATCTGAACCAGCTCGAGGGTGAGGACCACCTGCTCGACGTCATCCGCACCGCCGCGAACGAGAACGCGTATCCGCGGTGGCCGGCGCCCTAAGGGGCTGCGCGCCGCGCCCGGACCCGACGCGTGCCGCGGTTGCAGGGACAGTGGAAGAGCCGGTTGAGCTCGCCGAGCGTCTTGCACTCCCAGACCCGATCCCCGCGCACCATGAAGTCATGTCCGTCCGCGCAGGTTCCCACGAGCTCGAGGTTCGCGAAGGCGCAGCGTTCGCAGAGAAAAATCCGGTAGGGGCGGACCATGAGCATCTGCTCTTCCATCAGCTGGTGCTCGCCGCAGCCCGCACAGGGGATCTGAAGCATCTGCTTGTACAGGTCGCGAATCTGCTTCGCATCGATCCAGTCACTCTCACCGAGCGGCCAGAGCTTCAGTTCGACGATTTGGACCATTTGATCGCCTTCCCGTCGAGCTTGATCACCACGTCCACCTTGTCGACCGGGCGCCACATGGACTGCGGCGCGTAGTAGATCCGATCGAGGTAGTCGGGCACCTGAACATCCGTCAGCTCGAGCTCGATCGTAATGACGTGACGCTTCTTGCCCGGCTTCCTCATCGCGCCACCGCGTCGCTGAGGTAGCGGTGCGCCCACACCGCGAGCCCCAGCAGCCCCAGGGCAACCCACAGGAGCGTCAGACCGATAACCCGAGCGCTGGGGCAGGCGCACCGGCCATCCATTTGTCTGAGCCGCCCGCAGCGCGGGCAGACGAGCACGCGCTTAGGCTTCCGCATGGGTCCCCCGGCGCGGCACGAGCCAGATGCTGCCCCCGATGACGCTGGTCACCACGTAGTCGCTCAGATGGTGCAGGTCCCAGGCGCGAGTGCGATGCTCCGCGCCTGACAGCACGTCGGGAAGCGCGTACTCCCCGTTCGGCATCATGCGACCGACCACCGGCGAATCCTTCAACCACTCCTCAAGCGTCATGACGCCCTCCGCTTCTGCTCGAGCTTCCGGAGGAGGTTGGCGCATTCCCGCTCGAGGGCGCGGCGCAGCACCGCGCTCATGGTTTCGTCGTTGGCCTGCGCCGCCAGCCGCAGCGCCGTCTTCAGATCCTCGTTGACGCGGGCGCCCGCGTGCTCGAGCAGGAGCTCCCACCGGCGCTTGCGCTTGATGGTTCTCATCCTTATCTCCTTTTTGATACGAGCTCGGATCTAGTCAGATCCTTGCTCCCGGTAGCACCCTCGTCGGGAGGGGTGCGCGCTACCGGGAGGCAGGATTTGATTAGATGTCGATCAGGCGCTCCTCTTTTTTCTCCGGGGGTGAACCGGATTCGGCTTGGATTTCGACGTAGGCGCAGCACTTGAGCAGCACCGCGAGCAGGACGATCAGGTAGGCCAGGCGTTCCATCAAAGCTTCACCAGCACCCATGCCCAGCAGATGGCGATGACGCCATAGAGAAACGCCTGGGGCCAGGTCACGTCGTCCATCAGCATGCCTCCGCCATGTGGGTGGCCGGCAGCGTACCGCGGGTCAGTGGTTCTACGTCGTTCATCAGCTCGAGAAAGCCGAGATAATCCTGATAGGTCGGGTACGCGACCCAAACCCCGACGTGGACAGCGCCCAGGTGCTCGAGCTCGAAGAAATGAACCCCGCGCCTGGTGATCATGCGTCGCGGTTCCTGATACCCCACCACACGGGGTCATTCCTGCGAAGCTCGAGCTCCTCCGTTAACTCGAACCACCGAATGCTCGTCGACGGTTGGAACGGCGCTTCTTCAAGCTTCACGTCACTGAGCCTCAGCGGCACCTGGGAGATGATCAGCTCGATGCGAAGCGGGATCGAGAATCTACCCGCGTGGCGCGTGAAGTACGCCTCCACCCGATCCGTGCAGACCACGTGCTCGTTGGAGCCCGTTTCGCGATACCACGCGCGGCAGCAGCAACGTTCGAGCCTCAGCACGAGGGTTTCGGTCATGGCGCCCTCCGGTTGTTCGGGCAGCCGAGCTCGTGCGTGGCCACGCCGTTGATGATCATGCTCGAGCACGCGGAGCACCTGACCCGGAAACCGTGGTCGTACTCGCGCGTCGTAGCGTCGAACCCTCGCGCCACGTAGTCCGCCAGCGTGCGGCGGTAGCTGTCGGAATGAACGAACCCCTGATCATCCTCCCAGACGCGCACCTCGCGGATCCCCTCGAGCTCGGGGAACTCCAGCAGGTCCGCGTTCTCGATGACGAAGACCGACACGGGCTGAAACTCAGCGTCTCCGTCGTCCTCCAGGTCCTCGTCGCTCCCGTCCTCGAGGGCTCGTTCCCAGAACACGGGAACCCAGAGCGGCTCACCCTCGAACTTCCCGGGCGAGCGAATCACCCCATGCTCGAGCCGATACCTCTGCTCGACGTCGTTACGCTTCACGGCACTTCATCCTTTTTTGAAGTGGAAGCCCGAACCAGCTCGAGCATCCTTGAACCCCGGAGGCCGCGGGCACCTCCGGAGTCTGAAGGATCCCCGAGAGGAACCTAGGCCGCGGCGGGCTTCGCCTTCGGCGCCTTGGTCTTCGGCATCTTCGCCGGAGCGCTCGCCTTGGCCGCGGGCGCCTCCTCCGCCTTGGGCGCCGCGCCCCGCGCCGGGAGCCACGCAATCGTGTACTGACCCGGCGCCTGACCGCTGAGCTCGCCCTTGCGGAACTTGGCCGCGTAGAAGGAGACGTGATTCTCCTTGAACGCGGAGTCCGGGAACTCCTTCTTGACCGCGGCGATCATGTCCTCGGCCGATCCGGTCTTGGCGGCGAACAGTTCGCCGCACAGCGTCTGGATGGTGCGGCGCGGACCTTCCGTCGCCTTCGCTCTCTTCGTCTCGGCCATGTGGCCTCCTTGGGCAGCTGCCCGTTGAGTGCGGAGCACGTCATCGTAGGAGAACCCTTCTCCGGCGAGGCGTTCCGCAATCACCTGATTCTGTCGCACCTTTTCGGGTACCGCCAGTCCTTCCTGCTCATACCCTGCCACCTGGATCCGATAGCTGAGTTTCCGGAAGATCAGGTCCAGGCTCACGTTCGGCAGCGACTCCCCGTAGGCCGCTTGCCACTCGAGCGCGAGGAGACGGCGGTAGTCGCCGCCGCTCCGGGTCTTGGCCTCGTTGACGCGCTCGAGCCAGTCGCTGATATGCCGGACGGCGCGGACGCGCGCGTCGCCCGCTGAGGCGAGCACGAGGAGCGGGCTGCCGCAACTCGAGCACGCCGCGTTCCAGTTGCCCTCGCCGCGGGGCGCGCGGCAGCCCGCGCAGAGAAAAAGGTCCTTGGGTGCTTCCTTCTTCTTGGCCATGGGTGAACTCCTTTTGGGTTGGCCGGTAGTGAAACTCTACCTTGAATCGCGCCGCGTTGACCAGCGCGATTTGTAGGTGGAGCCTCAATCCTGAAGCGGCACCTGCTCGATCGTAAACTCCAGGTCCCAGTCGGCAACGGTCC
>FRDC01002724.1_pt1 | contig 24434 bp, 12 predicted proteins | sample 1106171 | NCBI WGS metagenome assembly FRDC01 (sample SAMEA3930566, study PRJEB13176) | freshwater metagenome | biome: Drinking water system; feature: drinking water; material: water | place: Singapore | collected 2014-12-20 | reverse complement strand
TTTACCATCGAGGCGTTCTATTTTGAGAGGCGCCGAGCGCGGTGCCTTCATTTGAGACGCGGATCCTGGAGGCCGTGCTGCCCCTCGGGCACGTCAAGTTTCGATTTTTGAACTCCGATATAACGAGGGTACGAACAGAGAGGAAAACGCGGTGACGGCGGCAAGAAAGTTCAATCAGGACGTGATCCAGTTGTCTCACTTCAACGGGGTCAAGGCCTCCGTTCTTTTCGAGCAAAAGGACTTCATCCTCGATCTCGCGCCGACCGAGGACCCGGCGAAGCTCATTCTCTGGGTTCAGCAGAACAAACCGCTGCTCCGCGAAGCCCTGCTTCGCTGGGGAGCGATCCGCTTTCACGGCTTCTCGGCCACGCCCGCGATCTTCGCGCAAGTCACCGACATCCTTTTTCCCGACAACAAGGCGATGGATTACACGGGCGGGGTTTCTTCGCGATCGAAGTACGGAAAAGAAGAGCTCTACCTCTCGACGGTTTTCCCGAAAGAAGGAACTCTTCCCCAGCACCACGAAATGTCCTATCTGCCGAAGGGCCCGCGGTGGATTTCCTTCTTCTGCGACGTTCCCTCGGAGACGGGCGGAGAAACTCCCATCTGCAGCGCTCGCGCCTTCGCGGCGGCGCTGGGGCCGAAGCTCATGGATCTGTTCGCCCGGGAAAAAGTGATGTACATCCGGAACTACATGGGCGATCTGGTCGGACCGGATTGGAAAACCTCTTTCCTCACCAAAGACAGAGCGCAGGTGGAAAAGTTCTGCCGCGACGGCGGAATGGACTTCGAGTGGCTGCCTAACGATAAGCTGAGAACCAAGAATGTTTGCCAGGGTGTCACGAAGCACCCCGATACGAACGAAACTCTCTGGCACAACCACGCCTACCTCATGACGATGCGGTCCGACGATGCCTCCAAAATGACTCCGGCCTTGAAGATGATGGCTCCCAGCCTTCCGCCCGGAGGCCTGGAGCAGGTCATGAAATCGGACCATCTCTGCCTGCCGTGGAACGCCTACTTCGGAAACGGGTCCTTCATCAGCGCCGGGATCCTGGAGGCCATTCACGAGGCCTATCAGAAGGAAACCGTGGCGTTTCAATGGGTCAAAGGCGACTTCGTCGTCATCGACAACTTGATCGCCAGCCACGGCCGCAATCCCTTCACCGGCGACGGAAGACGGATCCTCACGGTCCTGAAGTAACCGCTCTAAACGAAACCCAGCTACGGATTGAAGCTTCGCTTTGGTCCGGAAAATCCCCGCGATTCTTCTACTCGACTCGACCGACTTAGGTCGGATGCCATTGCTTTGCTCAAAGCTCGAAAAAACGGGTCGGCTCATTCGGCCAAAGGTCGCGCAGACACCGGGTTCACGGGCGCGCTATCCTAGTAATTCAAAGGCTTTGTCTGCTTAAGTCACCTTGTTCTCGAACGCAAAATCAAGTCGGAGCATCGGTCATGGCGAACGGGATCTCTAGTCGAATTCTTAACAAGTCCGCTTGGGTGCTCCAGCGAAAACTTGCTTCCGAAGATCCCGGTGGTTTTCACGGAGAGATCGCGAAGAGAACCGTGTTCTGGTTCGACAAGAAACTCGATGCTTGGATTCGCTTCGATGAAAAGTCGGCGAAGTGGATCGGGTTCAGCGCGCGAACCGGGGAAGGTCTCGGCGCCGTTCCCCTCGATGAGTCGTCGGTTCCTTGGACCCAGGGTTTCAATCCCGACGACGCGCCCTACTTTCGCTGGTTTCAGGGCGGACTGACCAACGCCGGATTTTCCGAGGTCGACGCTCATGTTCTGTCGGGCCACGGGAGCGAGACCGCCGTCATTTTCGAGGACGAAGGCTGGGACGAGAAGAACGACAAGCCGGTCGCGACGACCCGACTCACCAGAAGCGAGCTGCTGGTCGAAGTGGCCAAGTACGGCTTGGCGCTGAAGAAGATCGGTTTGTCGAAAGGCGATCGGATCATTCTCAATCTTCCCAACGCGATCGAACAGTTCTGCCTGATCGAGGCATGTAAGCGAGCCGGAATCATCTACTCGTGCGTCTTCGGCGGCTTGAGCGCCAAGACGATCGCGGAGCGGATTTTCGATCTGCGCGCCAAGGCCGCGGTCTGCGCGTCGAAGTACGCCCGGTCGGGTCTGATGGTGAAAGGCAAAGCGGAGTTTCTCGACCGCGCCCTCGACGAGTTCATCGACATCGAGACCGCTCGCGCGCTCATCAAGGAGCTCTTCGTCGCCGCCGGCGGACCGGCGAGCGGGGCCGACAAAGCGGCCGACGGTTTTGCCAACGCCTTCTTCGACGAGACCGTCATCGAGATCAAGGACTTCGTCGGCTTCGCCGCCTCGATGGTGAAGAAGCAAGGCCTGTCGTTCCGCGAGCCCGCCGCGATCGAAAAGCGCGCGCGCGATGCCGGTCGGGCGGCCACGTCGGTCCGCTCCGTGATCGTGGTGGACCAGCCCAACGAAAAAGACCTCAAGCTTTCCGAAGGGCGCGACCACAAGCTTTCCGCGCTCATGAAGGCCGCGTCCGACGAAATGGGTCTCGGTTCCGCCGCAGACATTCTCCGCCAGCCTCCGGGCCGCCTCGCGAGCTTCGTTTGGAAACACGCGCCGCCCGCCGCGCTCGACGCCGACTTCCCGATGTTCGTGGCCTACACGAGCGGAAGCACCGGCAAGCCGAAGGGGATCGTTCACACCCACGGCGGCTATTCCGTCGGCTGCGCCCATTCGATGAAGGTCGCCTTGGGCGCCGATGCGGGCGCGGACACGATTTACTGCATCGCCGATCCGGGATGGATCACCGGGCAGTCCTACATGATTTGCGCTCCACTCATCAATCGAGTGACGACCGTCGTGGCGGCGTGCGCTCCGCTGTATCCCACCTCCGGCCGCTTCGCGAGCATCATCGAGCGCCATGGAGTGACGATTCTGAAAGCGGGATCGACTTTCCTCCGCACCGTGGCCTCCGACCCGATGAGCCTCGCGGAGGTCGCGAAGTTCGATCTGGATAAGCTGAAGGTCGCCACGTTCTGCGCCGAGCCGACCAGCCCGAAGCTTCAGCAGTTCGGAATGGACAACATCTGCGCCAACTACATTAACTCCTACTGGGCGACCGAGCACGGCGGAATCATCCTCACTCATTTCTTCGGCGTCGAGGATCAGCCGCTCAAGAGCGACACGCACGCCTCGGCGCTGCCGTGGGTGTTCGCGGACGTTTGGATTCCGATCCCGGAGGCTTCCGACGAAGTGAAGGGGCCGCGAAAGTACAGAGCTGCCAAGCCGGGCGAAAAGGGCGAGATCGTCATCACGAGACCTTACCCGTATCTCGCGCGAACCATCTGGGGCGACGTCGAAGCTTTCGGCTCCGCCGGGTGGAAGGGCGCCATCGATCGATTCAGGGAGACGTACTTCAGCCACTGGCTCGGCGCGAACGGGGAAACGGTCAGCGCTTACACCCAGGGCGATTTCGCCTGCAAATACGAAGACGGCAGCTTTACCCTGCACGGCAGATCCGATGAGGTCATCAATACGGCCGGACATAGGATCGGCACGGAGGAGATCGAGGGCGCCCTGTTGAAGGATCGCTTCTCTCATCCTGGAAGCCCGCTGGCGAACGCCGTCGTCGTCGGCGCGCACGACGAGACGCTAGGGCAGATCCCCGTCGCTTTCGTGCTCTTGAGAGAGGGCGCGACGCTGACCAGCGACGATGAGCTTCGCCTCTCGAAGCTCGTGCTCGCGGAAAAGGGCGAAGTCGCGGTTCCGGCCGCCTACATTCCGGTCCAGCAGCTTCCCGAAACGAGAAGCGGAAAATACCTGCGCAGGTACTTGAAGGCCTTTCTGAACGACGAGCCGATCGGCGATTCGAGCATGCTCAAGAACCCCGAGGCGCTTGAAGGCATCCAGCAGTCGGTCGCGGATTGGAAGCAAAAACGGTCCGCGGGCGTCGGCAAAGTGGAGTCGGTCTACGCCGACTCCGAGCTGACGGCGAGAGTCGAGGCCGCGAGCCAGGATCGCAAGGGCGAAATCTTGCTCGACTACCTGAGAAAAGAGCTCGCCGAGGTCTTGCAGATCGAGGCGGAGGACGTTCGGGAAGACGTGCCGTTGCGAGAGAGCGGGCTGACGTCGCTGCGGGCCGTGAACTTCATGGCGCGGCTGAGGCGCGCGGTCGGCGGGGAAATCGGAAAAAACTTATCGGCCACGGTGATCTTCAACTATCCGACCGTGCTCGAGATCGCCGGCTATCTTTCCCGCGAAGTCTACAAGCTCGAAGTGAAGCAAAACCGCCGGAGGTTCCACGATCAGCCGGGAGTGAGCGAACCCGTCGCGATCGTCGGATTAGGCTGCCGGTTCCCCGGCGGGGTTTCCGATCCGGAGAGTTTCTGGAAGCTACTGTCGGAAGGGCGCGACGCGATCTCCGACATTCCCTCCTCGCGCTGGAAAATCACGGACTACTTCAACGAGGATCGCGAGGCGGCGGGCTCGATGTACGTCCGCAGCGGCGGATTTCTCGAGAGCGTCGACAAGTTCGACGCCGATTTCTTCAATATCTCGCCTCGCGAAGCGACGGCCCTCGATCCGCAGCACCGGCTGCTTCTTGAGACCGTATGGGAAGCATTCGAGAACGCCTGTATCGTTCCTTCCGAGCTGAAGGACACCCGGGCGTCGGTTTTCGTCGGGATCACGACGAAGGAATACGCGGAGCTGCTTGAGCGCTCTGGCGAGCGGGACAAGTACGAGCAGTACATCCCCACGGGAAACAATCTCAACACCGCTTCGGGACGACTGTCTTACTTCCTCAATCTGAAGGGGCCCGCCGTTTCGGTGGACACCGCATGCTCTTCGTCGCTCGTCGCGCTTCATTTGGGTTGCCAGAGCTTGAAGCTGCGCGAATCCGACATCGCGATTGTCGCGGGCGTGAACCTGATGTTGACTCCCTCCTTCACGGTCAACCTCTGTCGCACGAACGCGCTGGCCACCGACGGGCGCTGTAAGACCTTCGATGAATCGGCCGACGGTTATGGCCGAAGCGAAGGCTGCGGGGTCGTCATCTTGAAGCCGTTGTCGCGGGCTCTGAGGGACGGCGACAATATCCTTGCGCTCGTGGCTTCGACCGCCGTCAACCAAGACGGAAGAAGCAGCGGACTGACCGCTCCCAACGGCTTGGCTCAAGAGGATCTCATCAGGGAGGCACTTGAAAAAGGGCAGATCGCGCCCAGAAGCGTGTCCTATGTCGAAGCGCACGGGACCGGGACCCCGCTTGGCGATCCCATCGAGGTTCAGGCTCTCGGAAACGTGTACGGCGAAGGCCGCGCGCCCAACGAGCCGCTGATGCTCGGCTCGGTGAAAACAAACATCGGGCATACGGAATCGGCGGCGGGCATCGCGGGCGTCATCAAGACGGTGCTGGCTCTGCAGAACAAGCGGATTCCGGCGAACCTTCATTTCAAGAACTTGAACCCGCAGATCCGCATCGACCACGTGCCCGCGACGATACCGACGGCCGCGGTCGCGTGGCAGCCGATCGACGGGTCGCGGATCGCGGGCATCAGCTCGTTCGGCTTCAGCGGCACTAACGCCCACGCGCTTCTCAAGGAAGCGCCGCCGACCGTATCGACCGCGGCGAAAGCGGCATCGCCCCGGCAAGCCCATCTGCTCTGCCTCTCCGCCAAGAGCGCGGGGGCGCTCGCCCAGCTCGCGGGCCGCTACGCCGACTTGCTGGAGCGGAAAACCGACCTCGATCTAGAAGACGTCTGTTACACGGCTTACGTAGGACGAAGCAAATTCTCCGAACGGCTCGCGATCGTGGCGCGGTCCCGCGCCGAGATGATCGAGAAGCTCAAGGAATTCGCCGCAGGCCGCGAGCCGAACGGCGCTAGGGTCGGCACGGCTCCTGCGGGGAAACCGAAGATCGCGTTCCTGTTCACTGGCCAGGGCTCGCAATACTCCTCGATGTCCGCCGAGCTCTATCGCACGCAACCCGCGTTCAAAGGGGCGATGGATCGCTGCGCATCGATTCTCAAGGATCACATCGACCGGCCGTTGCTCGATTTGGTGTTCGAGCAGGGCAAGAGCGAGACGCTGGACCGCACGAAGTACACGCAGCCGGCGCTTTTCGCCGTGGAATACTCGCTGGCGGTTTTCTGGAAGAGCTTGGGCGTCGAACCGAGCGCCGTCATCGGGCATAGCGTGGGCGAGCTGGTCGCGGCGTGCGTCGCGGGCGTCTACTCCCTCGAGGATGGACTGAAGCTCATTTCGACGCGCGCGCGTTTGATGGATGAGCTCAAGGGCGAAGGAGCGATGGCCGCGGTCATCGCTTCCGAAAGCATCGTCAAGAAAGAGATCGAGCCGTTCGGCGGCAAGGTCTCGATCGCGGCGATCAACGGGCCGGGAATCGTGACGATCTCCGGTTTCAGAACCGAGGTGGACGCGGTCCTCGAGAAACTGAAGGCCAAAGGCATTCGCAGCAAGCCGCTAGTCGTTTCTCATGCGTTTCATTCGGCGCAGATGGACCCGATGCTCGGGGACTTCGGTACCGCTGTCGGCGCGATCAAGATGTCGCCGCCGAAAACGACGCTGATCTCGAATCTTACGGGAAAGCCGGCCGGCGCGGAGATTTGCTCCGCGCAATACTGGAAGAGTCACGTGCGCGAGGCGGTCCGGTTCGGGGACGGCATCGAAACTCTCGTGAAAGCGGGATGCAAGACGCTTCTTGAAGTCGGTCCGGACAACATCCTTTCCGGAATGGCGAAGAGCTGCATTCCCGACGACGCTTCCGTCGCCTTGCTGACGTCGCTCAAGAAGGGCCGCCCCGACTCCGAGCAGATGCTGGATGCCGCGGCCGGTTTGTTCGTGAGCGGGGTTCAACTCGATTGGCGGGCTCTCGACGCCGAAAGTTCCAGCCGCCGCAAGGTCGCTCTTCCGAAGTACCCGTTTCAAGGAAAACGATATTGGGTCGAGCCGGGAAGCCGGGTCGCATCGAATCGCCGGATCGAGGAGAACCAACACCCTCTGCTGGGGCCCAAGCTCCAGCCCGGTGGAAAAGCCGGCGAGGTCTTCTACCAAGTCGAAATCTCGAGCGATGATCCCGCCGCGTTTCTCGGCGATCACTTCGTCTTCGGCACAGTGGTCGTCCCGGCGACGACGTTCATCGACATGGTTTTCTCGGGCGCGGAGCAGGTGTTCGGCAAAGCGCCGATCGTCATCGAGGGAATGTCCGTCGTGCAGCCCTTGATTCTCCGGCCGAACGAAAGAAAGCGGGTTCAGCTCTCGATGTCCGAGGAGCAAGAGGCGCCGGGCCAGTGGCGCTGGCAGGTCTTGAGCCAGCCGGTGGGCGCGGGAAGCGAGTGGAAATCCCACTGCTCGGGCAAAGTCGCTCCCTACACGGATGCAGTTCCGAGCTTGCCGTCTCATCCCATCAAAGACGCTCTCGCTCGATGCGGGCGGGAACACGATACGGCCGTCTTCTACAAGGCGCTTTACGACGGCGGATTGGAGCTCGGGCCCCGGTTCCGCGGCATCAAGAATCTCAAGACGGGGGAGAACGAGGCTGTCGGTCGTCTCGAGCTCGTTTCAGATCTCGAAGGAGAAGACCATCTTTACTCCTTCCATCCGAGCCATCTCGATTGCACCCAGCAGGTCGCGACGAGCATCTATTCGGTCGTGCACGCGAACCTCGAGAAGCCGAGAGGCTTCCTGCCGGTCGCATTCGAGAAGGTGATTTTGTACAAGCGTCCCTCGAGGAATCTCTGGAGCCACGTTCTGCATAAAGCGGGCGGCGGTTTGTCGGACAAGATCATGAAAGCCGACATTCGCATCCTCGACATGGATGAGAGCTTGGTCGCCGAGTACCACGCGTTCACGATGGTGGAGGCGCCAAGGGAAGCGCTGAAGCGAATGGTCCAGCGCGAAGAGCCCCAGGCGAACGCGGACAACGTGTACTACGAAGTGAGCTGGAGAGCCAACGAGCAGACGCAGCAGATGCCGGCGCTCGCTTCCTCGAGCCTTCTGGTCATCGCGGACAAGTCCGGCTTCGGAAACGCGCTGGCGGAACGCGCACGCGGCCTCGGCGCCAAAGTCGAAGTCATCTCGGGCGCGGTCGTGAGCTCCTCGGATGACAACGCATTCGACGATCTCGTGATTCGCGCGCTCGGCGAGCTCGTCGGCGGTGGCGCGGAGCGCCTGATGGTGGCGTTCACCAGCGGCCTTGATCACGGCTCCACCGCTCCGGACGCCCTCAGCGCCGAAGCGCTTCTCGATTCGCAGCGGGCGATTTACTGGAGAGCGCTGAGAACCGCGCAGCTCCTCATCAAGCAGCCTCAGTTCGCCGGCGCCAAATGCGCGTTCGTGACGAGAGGGGCGAAAGACACGGGAGAGTCGGGCGCGAAGGTTTTCCCCGCGCAAGCGACGCTGTGGGGATTGGCTCCGGTCATCCCGATGGAGTACCCGGATCTTGCCACGATTCGCATCGACTTGGATCCCGCCACGGCCGACGTCGCTTCGGAGCTCGACAGCGTGCTCAAGGAGATGACGAGCAAGGACGGGGACGATCAAGTCGCGTATCGCGCGCAGAAAAGAAAAGTCGCGAGACTGGCGAAGTATCGTCTACCGAGCGGCGAAAACCGCGGCATCGAGAAAGTCATCCGCGGCGACTCCACGTATCTGATCACCGGAGGCCTCGGCGGATTGGGCTTGAGCGTCGCGGCCTGGATCGCGCGCCATGGCGCGCGCTCGATCGTGCTCCTCGGCCGGCGGGCCCCTGACGCCGAGACGCTCGCGAAGCTTCAGAAGATCGAAAGCGAGTCCGGCGCCAAACTGAAGACTTTCGCCGTCGATATCGGAGTGGAGTCGGAAGTGGCGAAGGTCATCGCCGAGATCGAGCGAACGCTGCCTCCGCTTCGTGGCGTGGTTCACGCCGCCGGCGTGCTCAGCGACTGCGGATTGATGGTGCAGGACTGGAAAAAGTTCCTCGATGTCGCGTCACCGAAGATCAAAGGGGCGTGGAATCTACATCGGGCGACGGCGAAGACGAGCTTGGATTTCTTCGTCAACTTCTCGTCGGCGACCTCGTTGATAGGCAACCGAGGCCAGGCGAACTACGCCGCGGCCAACGCGTTCCTGGATTCCTTCTCTTATTTCCGCAGGGCGAACGGTCTGCCTTCCGTCAGCGTCAACTGGGGTCCCTGGAAGGATTCCGGCATGGCGGACAGGACGGGAGCGGCACAAAGGCAGCTGGCCGAAATGGGCTTCGAGCAAATCCCGCTCGAGGAGGGTCTCGAAGTCTTCGGCAACCTGCTGATCGCGAATCCCGTTCAGGTTGGAGTATTGAAATGAAGTGGAATAAATTCGTCGACGGCACTCACAACGGTGCCAATCGGTTCTTCGACGAGCTGGTCGAGAAAAAGCAGACGACGGAGGCACCGGCCGCCGGCGGAGGAGCTGAAAAGACCGAGCTGATCGGGAAGATCGTGGCCGCGCCGACCGGCGACCGGCGCACCGTGCTCCTTGCGCATTTACAGGCTTTGCTTTCCAAGATTCTCGGGCGCGATTCGATCGCGGGCGCGGATCTCGGCAAGGGCTTCATGGATCTGGGACTCGATTCTTTGATGGGAGTCGAGTTCAGGAACAAGCTGAAAAAGGACCTTGGAGACCTCGGAAAGCATCTCTCTCCCACGCTTGTCTTCGACTATCCGAATCTGAACGCCGTCGCGGACTTTCTATTCAAGGAAGTTCTGAAGGACGTCGTTCAATCGAAGTCCGCGGCTGGAAAAGCGGACGCGAAGCCAGCGAAGAAACGCAAGGCGGGCGCGGCGAACGAGCCGATCGCGATCGTCGGCGCCAGCTGCCGGTTGCCCGGCGGCATCGCGGACCTCGACTCCTACTGGCAGCTGCTGCGGCAGGGGGGAGACGCGATCACCGAGGTTCCGAAGGAAAGATGGGACATCGACGCTCTCTATGACGCCGACGTCGAAGCGCCCGGCAAGATGTCGAGCCGGTTCGGCGGGTTCCTGAAGGACGTCGACAAGTTCGATCCCGAGTTTTTCGAAATGTCGCCCCAAGAAGCGTCCGAGATCGATCCGCAGCAGCGCATGCTGCTCGAGACGGCCTGGGAGGCCATCGAGTCCTCAGGCATCGACTCCTCGACGCTGAAGGGCTCGAGAACCGCCGTTTACCTCGGCGTGGGGAACTACGACTACGGCCGGCTTCACGTCGCCCATCGCAGCCGCGATCTCACCGGCTACTTCGGCATCGGCACGCTGCCGCCGGCGATGGCGGGACGCCTCTCGTTCTTCTTCGGTTTTCAAGGGCCATGCTTCGTGCTCGACACGGCCTGCTCCGGATCTCTCATTGCCATTCACCAGGCTTGCGCGAGCTTGCGATCGATGGAAAGCGACATGGCCCTCGCGGGCGGCATCAACATGATGCTTTCGCCGGACATCTCGATTTCGTTCAGCCATGCCCACATGCTTTCTCCGGTCGGTCGATGCAAGACGTTCGATGACAGCGCCGACGGCTATGTTCGCGCCGAAGGCTGCGGCATCGTCGTTCTCAAGCGGCTGTCCGACGCGGAAGCCGACGGCGATCGGATTCTCGCGGTGATTCGAGGAACCGCCACCAACCAGGACGGCCGAAGCGGAAGCTTGACGGCGCCCAACGGGCCGTCGCAGGAAGCGCTCTTGCGCGACTCGCTTCAGAACGCCGGCATCAAAGCGGCGGATGTCTCGTTCTTCGAGGCGCACGGCACGGGAACGGCGCTCGGCGATCCCATCGAAGTGTACGCGGCCGGCCGCGTGCTTCGGGAGGAAAGAACCGCCGAGAACCCGCTCTATCTCGGATCGCACAAAGCGAACATCGGCCATGCGGAAGCCGCCGCCGGCGTCGCGGGCGTTCTCAAGATCGCGCTCTGCCTGATCAACAAAGAGCTCCCCCCGCAAGTTCACTTCAAGAAGCTGAACACGAAAATATCGCTGGATGAGATTCCGGCGAAGATCCCCCTTACGCTGACGCCTTGGAAGCCGGTCTCGGGGCGTCGGATCGCGACGGTCAGCTCCTTCGGCTTCACCGGATCGAACGTCAACGCCGTGATCGAGGAAGCACCACCGCCGAAACAAGAGCACAAGGTCGGCGCGATCGAGCGTCCCAGCCACGTGCTCTGTCTCTCGGGCAAGACCGAAGCGGCGCTCATGGACTTGCTCAAGAAATACCAAAAGCTGTTCACGGACTCTCCGGAAATCAATCTGGCCGACGTTTGCCATACGGCCGCGATCGGGCGCGTGGCTTTCGCGGAGAGAATCGCGATCACGGCTCCGACCGTGTCGGAAATGCGCCGGAAGATCGAGGCCTACCTCGGCGGCTCGCCGATGGCGGGCGTGGTCCGCGGACGGGTCTCCGAAAGCCAAAGCCCGAGAGTGGCATTCCTGTTCACGGGCCAAGGCTCCCAGTATTCCGGCATGGCGAAACAGCTGTACGAGACGCAGCCGACGTTCAAGGCGAGCTTGGATCGTTGCGCCGCGATTCTATCGAAACAAATGGATCGGCCGCTTTTCTCGGTGATTTTCGAGAACGAGAAGTCGGGAGTCATCGACGAGACCCGGTACACTCAGCCGGCTCTGTTCGCGATCGAGTACGCTCTTTACGAGCTCTGGAAGAGCTGGGGTCTCGAGCCTAGTGCCGTGATCGGACATAGCGTCGGCGAAGTCGTCGCCGCGACCGTGGCCGGCGTCTTCACGCTGGAAGACGGCCTGAAGCTCATTTGCAAGCGCGGCGAGATCATGGGGAACCAATCCGGTCGCGGAGGAATGATCGCCATCATGGCTTCCGAGAGCGAAGCCGCGGCGGCGATCGCGCCGCATGCGTCCCGCGTTTCGATCGCGGCCGTCAACGGCCCTAAAAGCGTCGTCATTTCGGGTTACGAGGACTCGCTGGCGGAAGTCGCGAAAGGGCTGGAGGCGAAAGGCATCAAGACCAAGCGCCTTTCGGTGTCGCATGGCTTTCACTCGCAGCAGATGGATAGCGCACTGGCGGACTTCGAGGCGTTCCTCGGCGGCCTGGCGTTCGCCGATCCGCAGATCAAGCTGATCTCGAACTCCGACGGCAAGGCCGTCAGCGCCGCGGACATCAAAACCCCGAAGTACTGGTCGCGGCACATTCGCAATGCCGTTCGCTTCGCCGATGGCATCGTGACCCTGCACTCGGAAGGCTTCACGCATTTCTTGGAAGTTGGACCGGGCACCGCTCTGGTGGGAATGGGTCGTGCCTGCGTGAGCGACGAGAGCGAAAGCACCTCCTGGATTCCGTCGCTCAAGCGCGAGCGCGGCGATTGGGATCAGATGCTGGAGGCGGTGTCGTCGCTGTTCGTCAGCGGTGTCGCCGTCGACTGGAAGGCTTTCGAAAAGGACAGTCCGGCCCGTCGCCGGGTTTCGATTCCGACCTATCCGTTCCAAAGAAAGCGCTGCTGGATCAAGCCTTCCGAGCTCGCCGTTCAGCTCGCTTCGGGAGCCGCCGTCCTTTCGGATGGCCAGAGCGCTTCGAGCGTGAAAGAAAGCGCGCGACAGCGTCTGTCCGACGAAGTTCAGGGCAAGAGCCGCGAAGCGGCTCTCGACATCATCGGCAATCATCTCAAGGGCGAGATTCGAACCTTGCTCGGGGTTGACTCCGTCGACAACAAGAAGAATCTGGTCGCGCTCGGCTTGGATTCCTTGATGACGATTCGTCTGCGCTCGATCGTCGCCAAGATCGCAAAGGAGCTGGGCCACCAGGGCGACCTGCCCGGCGATCTCTTCGACTTCACCACGGTGGAAAAGCTCACGCGTTTCCTGAGCGAAAGCCAGCCTTCCCAGCAGGGAAGCGCGACCAAATCCCCCGCGCAGGTGGTGGCGATTCACGGCGCCGACAAGGACGTGGCGAAGCATCGCTGGGTCGCCCGCTTCGGCGGCCGGCCCGACGCGAAGATAAGGGTGTTCTGCTTTCCTTACGCCGGCGGCTCCTCGGCGGTCTTTTCGAACTGGGCCGCGAAGATCTCCGAAGAGGTCGAGCTCTGCGCGATTCGTTTGCCGGGCCGCATGGGCCGGCTCGACGAGGCGGCGCCCGGATCGCTGGACGCGCTCGCCGACGGCGTCGCGGATTCCTTGAGCGCCTTCTTCGACAAGCCGTATGCGATCGTCGGATATAGCTTCGGAGCGCTCTTGGCCTACGAGACCATGAAGCGCATTCGGAAAAGCGGCCAACCGATGCCCCTTCGTTTCTTCGCGATGGCTTCGGCCGCGCCGACGAAGTGGGTCGCGCATCGCGGGATTCACCAGCTGCCGGACGAGCAGTTCCTCGAGAAGCTGATGAGCACCTACGGGTATGAAGGCATGGGACAAGCGTTCGCCGACAAAGACGTGAGAGCCGTCGTTCTTCCGATCCTGAGATCGGAGATCAAGATGGTGGAGACCTACGACGCGAAGAACGCCGGGGAAGCGCTGCCGATCTCGATCAGCGCCTACGTGGGGAAAAGCGATCCCGTCTGCGGTATTCAACAAGCCGAAGGCTGGAAATCGTTCGCCGGCGGCGGCTTCGACCTGAAGCAGTTCGCGGGTGGGCACTTTTTCTTGCAGTCCGCCGAAGCGCAATGCCTGGGAGCGCTCGAGACCGAGTTGATCGGCCTGATCGGGCAGAGCGGTGAGCTGGCGAGAATGAAATGATCGGATCCTCATGAGCGACCGAATCGGTGCGAGAGTTTTCATCAGCGCCTGCCTCGTTCTCGCCGCCGCGAACGTCACGATCAGCAGCATCAATCCCATCCTGGCCCTCTTCACCCGGTCGATCGGCGCCCAACACACGTGGGAAGTCGGGTTGGCCGTCGGCATCTTCGGTTGCGCGCGATTCCTGCTGACCGTGCCGGCCGGGATTCTCGCCGACAGGTACGGCCGCAACGTGGGCCTATGCTTGGGCGGGTTGATCGCGGCCATAGGTAACTTCATGTGCTCGGTCTCCGGCGATTTCACGTTCTTCGTGATCTCGCGTTTCATCGCGGGAGCCGGCCTGAGCATGATTCTCACCATCGTGCCGATCGTCCTCGTCGACATTTCCACACCCGAGAACCGGGGACGCACGATGTCCGTCAGCCGATCGGTGGCGATCTTCGCGCTCGGAGTCAGCCCTTATCCGGGAAGCCTTCTGGCGACGCACTGGGGGGTTTCGACCGCGTTTCTGTTCAACGTCGGCATCGCGGTTTTGGCCGCGGTGGTCGCGATCATTTTCATTCCGGACACTCGACCCGCCAACGTCATGGAGCTGAGAGCGCGGAGAAACTTTCGCGCGGATCTCCGCATGCTGTTCGACACGCGCGGCTTCCTCATGGCGACATCGATCGGATTCGTAGCCTCGCTTGCGCTGTCGGGCGGGATGGTCACGCTCGCTCCGTTGCTTGGCAGCGATCGGATGGGCCTGGCCGGGGATTCGATCGGCTTGAGCATCACCGTGGCCAGCGTGGCCGGGCTGATCGCCGCTTATCCGGCCGGAATGCTCGTGGATCGATTCGGGCACAAATTCGTGCTCGTTCCCGCGTCGATCGCCGGGGCGGGCGTCTTTGGTTTGCTTTCGCATGTGGCCAGCTTCGAGTGGTTTTTGGCGAGCTACGCGCTCTGGGGAGTCGCCAGCGGCATGATCGGTCTTTCGCCGGTCGCCTACGTCTCGGAGCTGGTTCCGCGGAGCGCGACCGCCTCCGCCGTCAGCACCTATTACTTCATTTCCGATCTCGGTTTTTTTCTAGGGCCGGTTTTCATCGGTCTCTTGGTCGACACCACCGGCGTCAATATCACGCTTTGGCTGATCGCGGGGGCGATGCTTGTTCCGGGCCTTCTCTTCGCGAGCCTCGCTCCATCGATCGCGAAGGCTCGGAGCTCGGCTCCTGCTTGACGGCCGCGACGGCGGCCTTGGGTTTTCTGATCATCAGCACCGAGACGATCGTCAGCACGATCACGAACTGCATGACGAAGTAAGCGTCGGAATAAGACAGAACGAGCGCTTCCCGGTTGATCATCTTGCCGAGAGACTGAATCGCCTGCTCTGATCCATCGACGCCGGTGCCCGCGAACGTGTCGGTGAGCCGATCCAGATGCTCCTGGACCACGGCGCCGTCGGGCTCGATTCTTTCGGTGATTCTGGAAAAGTGAAACCGGTACCTTTGATCGAGAATCGTGCCGAGCAATGCTACGCCGATCGAGCCGCCCATCTGTCTCATGGAGCTGAAGACGCCCGAAGCGGACGGAATGTTGGCCGGACTGATGCCGATGAACGCGAGCGCGGTCAGCGCGGTCATCACCATGGGCGCGCCCAGGGCGCGAATGACCTGCGGCCAGAACAGCTCGTTGTATCCCGAATGATGAGTCAGCTGCGAGTTGAGCATCGCCCAAAGGAACAAGATCCCCAAGCCGATGCAAGCCAGAACCTTGGCTTCGATCCTCTTCGCCATGAAAGGCACGAGCGGAACCACGATGAAGAACGTGAGACCCACGGTGTGGAACGCGACCTGACCGATGAGCAGCGAATCGTAGTTTTGAATTTGGAATAGGAAACGCGAAAACAAGAAAGGGTTGCCGTAGATGATGATGCCGTTCAGCAGGTTCGCGAGACTCGAGAAAGTGAAGCTGCTCGACTTGTAGAGCCTTAAGTTGATCAACGGGTTCTTCGAGCGCAGCTCGACGAAGATAAACGCCGTCAGCGAAGCGACGCAGATGAGCGAACAGTACGCGATGGCGCGGCTGTCGAGCCAATCGTGTCGGTTGCCCTCTTCAAGCACGTAGGTCAGCGTCCCGAGCCCGACCGAAAGCAGTCCGATGCCGATCCAATCGCCGTCGAGAAGCATCTTCAGCTTCATGGGCGTCTCGTCCAGGCAGGTAACGATGAGGGCGATGAGGATCGAACAGGGGACGATCTGCAGATTGTAGCTGTAGGTCCAATCGAAGTGGTACGTGATCCAGCCGCCGAGGAACGGGCCGATCACGGGACCGGTGGCGCCGGCCAGCGAGAAGAGCAGGAGACCGACGGGCCGCTGCGCGAGCGGAAGAATGGTGAGGATCATCTGCATCGCCAGCGGAATGAAGCAGCCGCCGGAAAAGCCCTGCACGGCGCGCGCGACGATCATCTCGGACAAAGTGCGCGACATGCCGCAAGCGAACGACGCCAGGATGAACACGATCGTGTTCACGACGAGATATCTTCGCACGGAAACAATGCGCGAGAACCAGCCCGCGAGGGGAATGGCGACGATCTCGGCGATCAGGTAAGACGTCGTGATCCACGACGTTTCCTCGATGCTCGTGGCGAGTGTTCCCTGAATCGCTTGCAGAGACGACGTGCTAATACCGATGTCGATGATCGCGATCAACGCGCCGAAGATGCCGCCGATGACGGCCAGCCACTGACGGAGTGTCGCGGCTTCCGGCGGTTTCGGAGGTCCGGTACCGAGACCGGTCGATGCGTTGTTTATTTTCGGATCATTCATTCAAGATCCCTTCGAGTTCCCAAGCAATCCTCGATGCTTACTCAACGGAGTGACGGCGATGAATGTTGAGTCGTCGAAGGTTAATGTGGACGAAGGTCGCGCCCTTCGCGGCACTGAAGACGACGCCAGCGGAAGTTCGACTGGACGAATGTCGAAACTCTTCGATGGCGGCTCGGCACGGAAGGGATTGGACTTACATGGGCGGTCGGTGCGGGTAAAATTAGCGTATGGCGTTGAAGCAAGAAAAACTCCAAGTCGAACCGAAGGTCTTCAAGCAGTTCATCAACGGCAAATGGGTGGAGTCCGCGAGCGGGGAAACATTTCCCGATTACGATCCGTTCACGGGCGAGATTTTCGCGGCCGTTCCAGCTTCGATCCGCGCCGACGCCGATCGGGCCGTGGAGGCCGCGGCGGCGGCGTTTCCCGCATGGGCCGCGCTTCCGCCGATCGAGAAACAGAAGCTCTTTCTCCGCATGGCCGACATCATCGAGCGCCGGCTGCCCGAGCTGATGGGCTTGCTCGCCGCCGAAACGGGCGCTTGCCGGCCGTTCGCGATGTCGCAGATTCCGTGGACGATCAACTTGCTTCGCCAGGCCGCGAGCTGGGGTTATCGGTCCATCGGCGACGTTCTGCCTTCGGATCATTCCGGAAAGTTCGCGATGGCCGTGCGCAAACCCTTAGGGGTCGTCGCCGGCATCACGCCTTGGAATGGCGCGCACATTCTCGCGTGGCGGACTTCGCTGCTGCCGATGGTGTTCGGCAATACGGTCGTGTTGAAGCCCTCGGAGGAAGCGCCGGTCATGGCCGGCCTGATGCTGGCGGAAATCGCGGAGGAAGCCAAGCTTCCGCCCGGCGTGCTCAACATCGTCACGCACGCGCCGGGAAAAGCGAAAACGATCGCCGACGCGTTCTTCGAAAGCCCGCACGTCCGCTGCATCAACTTCACGGGCTCGACAGCGACCGGTCGTATTCTCGCGGAGCGGGCGGGCAAGCATTTGAAGCGGATCGTTCTCGAGCTTGGAGGGCTCAATCCTCTCGTCGTGCTCCGAGACGCCGACGTTCAACAAGCCGTCGACGCGACGGTGTTCGGGGCGTTTTTGCATCAAGGCCAAATCTGCTTGAACACGCGCAAGGTGATCGTCGAGAAACCGATCGCCGATGCTTTCCTGGAAAAGCTGGCGGCGCGCGCTTCCGCGTTGAAAATCGGCGATCCGAAGCAGCCTGACACGGTCATCGGCCCGTTGATCAGCGATCAGGCCGCCAAGACGGTGCGCGAGAGAGTCGATGAAGCGGTCGCGGCCGGCGCGCGGCTCGTCACCGGCGGCAAGAATCAGGGGCGCATGTTTCCGCCCACGGTTCTGGCCGACGTTCCTTCGCATTGCATGGTCTTCAAAGAGGAAACATTCGGCCCCGTTCTCGTCGTCGAGACGGCCGACAGTGCCGATGAGGCGTTAGGCAAGGCGAGCTCCACGAGCTACGGTCTCTGCGCTGGGCTCTTCACCGGCAATCAGGAAAAAGGATTGGCTCTCGCCGAGAAGCTGGACTGCGGGATCGTGCACGTCAACGGACCCACCATGCACGCCGAGCCGTCGCTTCCCAACGGCGGCGTGAAGGACAGCGGATGGGGACGGTCCGGATTGTATTCGATCGAAGACTTCACTGAAGTGCGGCTGATGACCCTCGCCCGCGGAACCCCTCGATATCCGATCTGACCGGCGGACGAGCCGTCAAATCATGACGGAGCCGCCGTCCACCACCAGCGTTTGCCCGGTGATAAAGGCGCAGTCGTCGCTGGAGAGAAAGACCAGCACGCCCAGAAGATCCTGCGGCTGCTCCTCCCTGGGGATGGCGCGGGACTGCAGCGAATGAATCACGATGCTCATTTGCCCTTCGTTGGCGAGCACGCCTTCGGACATCGTCAGGCCGGGCGCGAGCGCGTTGACTGTGATGCCGTCTTTCCCCAGCTCTCGAGCGAGACCTCGGGTCATGGCGATCACCGCGCCTTTGCTGGAGATGTAGTGGAGCATGTTCGGCACGCCTTTCAAAGGCGAGCCCGATGCGATGTTGATGATCCTTCCGGATTTCTGCTTTCGCATTTGAGGGCTCACGGCTTTCGCGCACAGCGCGGGTCCGATGACGTTGACCTCCATGACGCGCTTCCATTCATCGAGGGGAAGCTCTTCGAAGGGTCTCATCTTTAGGGCGGAAAACAGAGCGGCGTTGTTCACGAGGATGTCGATGCGGCCGAAGGCTTTGACGGTTTCCTCCACCATGCGGGCGGTGTCGGCGGGAGAGGAGACGTCGATATTCACTCCCAGCGCTTTTCCGCCGCCGGCAGCTATCTCTCGTGCCGTAGATTCCGCGTTCTGGATGTCGGCGATGACCACCGCCGCGCCCTCTTTCGCCAGGCAAATCGAGAACGCCTTGCCCAGGCTGTTGGCGCCGCCGGTAACGATCGCGACTTTCCCCTTGAGTCTCATGTGGTCTCCAGGTGGCTCAGGCCGCTTTTCGGGACTGCGCTAGTTTCTCGGCCCAGTACTCGCCCGCGACGACCGGTTCGTGCAGGGGCTTTTCTTCGGGCCCGCAGAAATCCCGCGGGTCGATGACGACGTCGTAGTTCGGATGATGGAAGAAAACGAGCGACAGCCGGCCGCTGGTTTCCGCGACTTCCCGTGGCGGATTGACGACGCGGTGGATGGAAGCCCGCCAACGATTGTTGGTCCAGCGCTGAAGCATGTCGCCCGCGTTGACGATGAAGCAGCCTTCTCCGCCCGCCGGCACGTCGATCCATTGCTTGTTGCGATCGAAAACCTGCAAGCCGCCGGGCTTGTCTTCGGTCAGGATCAAAGTCAGCGTGCCGAAATCCGTGTGAGCGGCGGCACGAAGCTGTCCGGGCAGGGGAGCTTCCTTTTGCCCGGGATAGTAGCGGGTCCGAAGAATCGCCACCGGCTTATCGATCTTGTCGTCGAAGAATCCTTGGGGCGCTCCCATGGCGCGCGCGCACATGCTCATGAGATGCTTTGTCAGCTCGCCGAGGGCGGCGTGGTACTCGGTCAGAACCGAGCTGAGCTTCTCGGGTCGGCTCGGCCAAATGTTGGGCGCGTAGTACTTCTTCGCTTCCGGATTGGCGAAGTAAGGATCGTCGGGGCGGCCGACGGGTCCCATCGCGAAGTTCTCGTTCAGATCGGCGGGAGCCGCTTGTCCGTACGTGTTCGAAAGCGCCTGGGTTCCCATGGGAGTGTAGCCGCGAGCGACGCCGGGCAACGGCTGCTTGATCTTCATCTTTTCCTCGAGCGGAAGATCATAAAAGCTCTGCATCTCGCGCGCGGCCGAGGCCAGCAGCTTTTTCGGAACCCCATGCCCTTTGATGATCACGAACCCGATCTCCCTGAACGCGGCGTCGATGTCCTCGATCACCCTCCGCTTCTGTTGCTCGGTGCCGTGGAAGTAGTGGGAGAGATCGATGGTGCGAATCGACATGTGCCTGCAACCCCCCGAATGGATAGGTACTCATCGGAGTCCAGAAAAGGGGACTTTAGGTTCCCATGCACGGGTCTCGTGGCCGGTCAGTGTCGGCGCTACCTAGGGAGCCTGTCGCAAAACGAAACGATTTTTTATGGTGAGGGCGCCGACGAACGAGGGTCCAGCGGGCACCTTTTCAGTTGAGTTTGGGGGAGAGAGTCGAAAAACTGAAGCCATCAGGTTTCGAGAAGGGGCATGAAGTGGCCAGTGAATCCGATACCGAGCGCAAGCGTCTCCTGTTTGAAGATCACCTCAATAGAATCGCCTACGGCCATATTTCGTTCGAGCTCTATCGGGCGGGCTTCGAGTTCGGTCTTTACGACCTGCTGAAAAAGAAACCCGGGCTGCGTTTGGAGGAAGTCGCGAGCGCGATCTCGCTGCGCCCTTATCCGGCGGAAGTGCTGTTGATCGGCGTCGCCGCGCTGGATCTCGTTCGCAAGGAAGGCGACAAGTGGTACATCAGCGAAGAGTTCGGAAAGCATCTCGATTCGGAGAAGTACAAAGAGTTTCGTATCTCGGATGCCGATTACATGCATCGCATCGTCGGACCGGCGGCGAGAACTTTGGTCGATTCCTTGCGGGCCGAGAAGAACTTGGGATTGCCGGAGCTCTACGGCCCGAAGGCCGCGAACTTCTACGAGGAGCTCGGCAAGAACGAAGCGCATTTCGCCTCGTTCACCCGCAGGATGTCCGCTCTGACCAGACTCAATATCGAGAAGGTCGCGGCGAATCCCATTTTCGGCCAAAAGAAAAACGTGTTGGACGTAGGCGGCAACACCGGCTACCTGGCGATCGAGATCACCAAGCACCACAAGGCGACTCGGGCCACCACAATCGATCTGCCCGTCGTCATCGGGAAAACCGAAGCTCTGTTCAAGAAGTCGGAGAACTCGAGCCGGCTGGCCGCCATCGGCTCGAACATCTTCACCGAGAAGCTCCCGCGCGGCTACGACTGCATCGTCTTCGCGCACTTCACGCCGATCTTTTCCGTGAGCCGGGTCAAGAAATTCCTGGCGGACACGTTCGAAGCCTTGGACAGCGGCGGCTGCGTTTGCTTGTACAACGGCCACGCGGATCCGAATAAGCCGGGCTCGGCCTTTCACGGCATCTTCGGCGCGTATTTCGAGTTCCTCGCCGGCGGAGCGGGTCTCTATCACGAGAAGCCCAGCTACATGGCGTGGATGAAAGAAATCGGTTACGCCAAGATCGAAGTGCATCCCATGGACTTCAACGAAGCCCTTTTGATCGGCCACAAAGCGTAAGCAAATAAAAAGGGCGGCTTGCCGCCGCCCTTCTCAAGATCCCCGGTCTCATCGAGCCGTCAAATCTCAGTCCTTGAGCTTTTTGGCCACGTTGTCTTTCAGGTAATCAAAGACTTTCTGAGCTTCGCGGCGGGTGTTCTTCTTCATCAGGAAGTAGAGGTCGACTCGCGCGTCCGTAGTGAAGGCGGTGGGCGTGAACGTCTTGGTGCCGGAACCCACGCCGGAGAAACCGATTTCGTTCGGGTTCATTTCGATCCGCTTGAGAACGCCGTCCTGAGTCGGCGCGTATTCCGCGATGGGGCTCGTTTCGGATTTGAGGTAGTGCATGGTCAGCGCCTTCATCGTCGCCTCGAGATTCTTGGGCATGACGACAACGATCGGAGCTTTCTGTCCGTTGATCGTTTCCCAGCTCTTGATGGTTCCGTTGAGGATGCCGGTCAGCTGCTCTTTGGTCAGATTCTTGGTCGGATTCTTGGGGTTGATAAGCGCCCACACCTTGTTGGACATGATCTGCACGGACTGAAAGTCGTCGGGGTTCTGTTTTGCCATGCCGACTTTTTCGCCCGCCTCCAGGGTCTTGACGAGAGTGGGGCCGACCATCGCTTCGATCGTTCCGGCCGCCAGTCCCTTGATGGCGGCGTCGAATCTCGTTACCTTGATTTCGACGGGTACTCCGGCCGCTTCCTCCATTTGAGGCTTCAACGGCTCGAGAAGCTTCATTCCAGCGGGGCCTCCCGAAAGAATGCGCACGGGCTCGGCGGCGTTCGCCGAAGCCGCGGCCATAGAAGCCAAAAGAAGCCCGAGAGCAATCACTCGCTTTAACATGGAGTCCACCTTGCTGAAAATTGGCCACTTCCTTTTGGAAAGCACCTTCAAAGTTTCTCAAAGTCCTTTGTTCGCCTCAACTGGTTTATGCGAGTCTTGCCCATGAACCGGTTTCCTGGACGTTGAGCCAGTCGAGCGGCAATTGCACTAATTTGCGTTCTTAAATAGGTAAGAGCATTTTGAGTTCCTGATCTCCTGAAAGTGCCGACCGTTTATTGATCAGCGTCGACCATCCCGATACACTTCGAGCAGAACACGGGAGTAACTCATGCCATTCGCAAAACTCGTCTTAGTCGGCATTGGGCTTTTCGCATTGGGGACCGGTTGCGCTAAGAAGGACGATCCGTCTTCGACAACCGATATTTCCGAGACGGCCCAACAGATTGGCGACGCTATGGCGTCGGTGGATGAATCCGGTGGATCTAGCGGTGGCCTCGCCTTCAATGAAATCCAGTCGGCCGAAAAACTGTTGGCTCGTGTTCTACCTTCTCAGCGAGGAATCAAGATCAACGCCGCGCGAGCGCTGTTCACCCCGTTCGCTCAGGCGGCGGCCTGTGGGGCTACGACAGGTTTCGGTTCTTGTTCAAGCAACGTCATCACGCGTACATTCGGCGGATGCACGATCGGTGGCGCCACATTAACAGGTACGGTCACTCTTACTTGGAGTGACGCGGCTTCGGACAATACCTGCGCAATTACAGCGAACAGCCATTCGATCACGCGAGTTCCTGATTTTACTTTGACGGGCCGTCGTGGCGGCTCTTTGGCAGTTTCAAAGACCGGAAGTGTCGGCCAGAGAATTACCCGGACATCATCAGGTGTATTCAGTTTCGAAAACGACGGAATTCGCCGGGTGATCACATTTGGAGGCGCGACGCTCTTCGACTTTACGACGATCGTTACCGGAGGCGACAGTAAGCTCACTGTCTCAGGCAATAACCGCAGCGCAAGAACGCTGACTTCCGCGGCCGGCGCGTATTTCCGAGTGACCAACAATTCCTCTGGCGTGACCTGCAACTATACGCCGACGAGCGTGACCTGGACATCGACTTGCAACTGTGCCACTTCCGGAACGTGGTCCTCCACGTGCAGTGACGGCAAGAGTTCGACTCTGACTCTAACCGGTTGCGGAAGCGGCACTTTCACCATGGGCAGTGAGTCTGAATCGGTGACTTTGGACCGATGCTATAGCATTTAGATCGGCCTATATGCCCGAACTTCCCGAGGTCGAGACCGTGCGAATGGGTCTCGCGCAAATCGCCAAGCACCAACCCGAGATCACGAAGGTCGATCTCAAGCGCGGCGACATTCGATTTCCGATCCCAAAAAATTTCGCCCGAGCTCTCCAGGGTCAGAAGATCACGGGTGTTCGTCGTCGCGCGAAGTATCTTTTGATCGATACGCCCAAGGCGATCCTTCTCAGTCACCTCGGCATGACCGGAAGCTGGAGGGTCGTCGAAGCCGGCGGCGAAGACAAGCACGACCACTGTTATCTCGAGTTGAGCGACGGGCGGCGGCTCGCGTTTCGCGATCCGCGGAGGTTCGGAGTCCTCGATCTGATCGAGCCGGGCGGAGAGAGTCGCCATCGGCTGCTCAGGAATCTCGGCGTGGAGCCTCTGGACATCGCGGTTTTCGACGGAGAGTTTCTCTTCAATGCGTCGCGAAAGCGGAAGATCGCGGCTAAAGTTTTCTTGATGGATCAGCGGATCGTCGTCGGCGTCGGAAACATCTACGCATCCGAGGCGCTGTTTCGAGCGGGCGTGCGCCCCGGGCGAGCGGCGGGACGCCTCACGAAAGAGCAATGCGATCGTCTCGCGCTCGTGACTCGCGAAGTGCTCGAGGAAGCGATTCGCGCCGGCGGCTCTTCGATCCGCGACTATCGCCAGGCGGGCGGGGACGAGGGCGCCTATCAAGACGCGCATCGAGTTTACGATCGTGCCGGCCAGCCGTGTCTCGTGTGCGGAAAGAAGGTTCGCTCCGCCGTCCTCGGTGGGCGCAGCACGTTCTGGTGCGACAGCTGCCAGAAATAGATCAAGTGGAAAAGCAAGGAAAGAGGCGAGCGCCTTTTCAGGCGATGCGATCCATTTTCGCGGGCGATGAAGAAGTCGAGCGCAGTCTTCTCTCGCCGGCTCTCAGCCCGAGCGTCGCGCGAGCTCCCGTGGCGATCGCGACCAGAGCCATGACGAGCGCGGCACCGAGCGCTCCTGGAATTCCGAGTGCCAGGTGAGCGCCGAGGCAGGCCATGCAGCCGAGGAGCGCGGCCGAAGCGGCGGCCAGACTGACGAGCGTGCGAACCGCGTCGCCGTCGCGCGGAGATCCTAGTCGAAAGTCCTCTCGAA
>FRDC01004141.1_pt1 | contig 24452 bp, 24 predicted proteins | sample 1106171 | NCBI WGS metagenome assembly FRDC01 (sample SAMEA3930566, study PRJEB13176) | freshwater metagenome | biome: Drinking water system; feature: drinking water; material: water | place: Singapore | collected 2014-12-20 | reverse complement strand
TCAGTCGTCCACCTCGCCGCCGCCATCGCCTTCTGGCTTTGAATGAGTCTGGACCCTAGGTAACATGCAGCCAAGAGCTTTTCCGCAGGTTATGCCCCCCCGGGGGCGAAATTGAGGTCCAAGCGCCGTTCTGGGGATGACAATCGTCACTTCTCCAGGCGCCCGTTCTCGCTAAGTCTGCGAGGCACAAATGAAGTGGGTAGGGAGCAAAGCGATCTTTACCGCGTATCAAGGTGCCGCGACGGTCATTACGGCCGTTATCGCCGCCGTGGCTGCACCGGCGCAGGCACCGTTCGCATCGGAACGTGTCACCATCACAATTCAAGGGTCGGGCCCCGATGTCATCCTGGTCCCCGGGCTCAGCTCCAACCCGCAAATTTACGGGAAGCTGATCGCCGCTTTACCCGGCTATCGCTATCATCTGGTGCAGGTACGGGGATTTTCGGGAACGACGCCTGGCGCCAATGTGAGCGGCGACGTCTCGGCCGAAGTCGCCGAGGAACTGGCGCGCTATATTCGGGAGCAGAAGCTGGTGAAGCCGGCGCTGATTGGTCATTCGATGGGCGGCACGATCGGGATGATGCTCGCCAGCCGCCACCCCGATGCACTCGGCAAGCTGATGGTGGTCGACATGCTGCCCTTCACCGGCGCCCTTTTCGGCGCGCGCAGCGGCGCCGAGGCTCGCGCGATCGTGGACAAGATGCAGCAACAATGGTCGGGTAACCCGGAAGCCGCTGCGGCGACGATGACGCAGATCATCTCGGGCATGGTCAACAACAAAGCGGAGCGTCCCGCCGTTCTGAATGACGCGCGGACCAGCGACCAGAAGCTCGTCGCACGCACCTATGCCGATATCCAGGCGACCGATTTGCGAGACGAGGTGAAGGCGGTGAAAGTGCCCGTAGCGGTGCTCTATGCCAAACCCGCGCAGGCGGCCGCGGTCCCCGACGCGCAGTTCGACGGCCTTTACACGACGCAATACGCCAATCTGCGCGGAGTGACGTTCACCCGTATCCCGAACGCCGCGCACTTCATCATGCTCGACAATCCCGAGCGTTTCGCGGCGGAAACCAAGGCCTTCCTGGCGCGGTAAGGCCTGGCCGCCTAAAGCCAGCCATTGGCGCGGGCGGTGCGGCCGGCCTCGATGCGGTTGGCCGCACCCAGCTTCGCCGCCGCTTCCGATAGATAGTTGCGCACCGTGCCGGGCGACAGGCCGAGCCGGCGGGCGATATCCTTGTTCGACAGGCCTTCTTCGGCGAGGCGCAGCGCATCGCGCTCGCGGTCGGTCAGCGGATCGCGGCCCAATTCCCAGGCGGCGGCAGCGAGTTCGTGGGGGATGGCGCGCCCGCCGGCGGCGACCTTGCGGATCGCGGCGGCGAGTTCGTCGATCGGTGCGTCCTTCAGCAGATAGCCGCGCACCCCCGCCGCCCGCGCCCGGGCAAGATAGCCGGGTCGCGCGAAGGTGGTGACGATGATCACCGCCGTCTTCGGTATCTCGCGCGCGACGATTCCCGCCAGATCGAGCCCCGTGCGACCGGGCATCTCGATGTCGGTGATCAGGATGTCGGGCGCCAGATCACGCACCAGCGCGAGTGCGGCGTCCCCGTAACTCGCGCGGCCGACGATCGCGAAGTCGGGCTCGAGCGCGAGCAAGCCGGCGATCGCGCCGAGCACCAGCGTCTGATCCTCGGCGATGACGATCCGCAGCGGCGTCACGCCGGCACGCTCGCCTCGATCCGGGTGCCCGGCGACAGGCGCGACACGGCAAGCGCGCCGCCCGCTGCCGCCAGCCGCTGGCGCATCCCGGTCAACCCGTTGCCCTCGCCGCCAGACAGCCCGACACCGTCATCGGCGACGACGAGCCGCGCCTCGGCCGATTCCACCGCGATGTCGATCGTGCAGCGCCGCGCGCTGGCGTGGCGGATGACGTTGGTCACCGCTTCGCGCAGCGTCATCGCGAGCACCGCGCCGGCATCACCCGGTACGGTCGCCGGATCACCCGCGAGCCGCGGCTCGACGCCGGCGGTGCGCAACGCGGCGATCGAAGCTGCCGCCTCCTGAACCAGACCGCCTCCAGCCTGTCCAGCCAGCGCGTGACGAACCTCGGCTAGGCCGGCGCGTGCCGCCTCGGCGATCGCTTCGACCTCCGATCGCGCCGCCGCACCGTCGCGATCGAGCAGGCGCGCGGCAAGATCGGCCTTGAGCGCGATCAGCGTCAGCGTGCGACCGATCACGTCGTGCAGATCGCGCGCCATCCGCTCGCGCTCGGCGGTGCCGGCTAGGCGGCGCACTTCTTCCTGGGTCGCGAGCAAAGTCTGGGTGCGTTCGTAAAATGCTTCGCGCGACACCGTCGAGGCGCCCGTCAGCACAATCAGCACAACCCCCGACAACCACCAGAGCGGCGGCTGCGCGAGCGACAGCCCCGCCGCCGTCGTCACCACGCCGATCACCGCGATCCCGATCACCGCGACGCGCGGCGGCTGCGCGCGCCCGATCGCCGCGGCGGCATAGATGGGAAACACCGTCCACCCCACCGGCCGCGTGGCGAGCGCCAAGCCAAGCGCGGTGATCGCCGCGCTCGCCAGGACAAGGCGCGTGTCGCGAACCCGGTGCGCGAAGACATAGATCGGCAGGAACAGCGCGACCGCGAGCATCGTCGCGATTAGTGTCACCGCATCGGGCCACCGCCAGATCCACGGCATCGGCAGGAAGACGAGATAGGCGAGCCAAGGCCAGGGCCCGTCCCACAATCGTTCGCGCGCGGTCCGCATGGCGCGCATCTCGCGGGGAAGTGGGGTCTCGGTCAAGCCGGACTCTGCCGCCACCCCGTCCAGGCCCAGATCGCGGCGGCGAGCGTCATCGCCGCCACCGCCGCGCCATGGCCGATGACGGTGCCCATGTTCGGCGCGCCGATGATCGCGAGCGCGATCTGGCCCAGATGATAAGAGGGCGTCGCCTCGCCGAGCGCGCGCATCCACCCCGGGAGCATCGCGCTCGGGATCCACAGTCCGCCCAGCACCGACGCCCCCAAGAACAGCGCATTGGCGACCGCGACCGCGCCCTTGGCACCCATCCGCATCCCCATGCCGAAGCCAATCAGCGCGAAGGGCGCGGTCGAGGCGAGATGCAACGTGGTGAGCGCCGCCCAGGTCGAGGGCGCCAACCGCACCCCGGCGACGATCGCGAGCGCGTCGATCAGCACCAGCGCGAGCGCGGTGGTGGCGATCGCGGCGACCAGCTTCGCCATGACATAGGCTCCCGCCGGCATCGGCGAAACGCGCTTGAGCTCGATCAACCCCTGCTCGCGCTCGCTCGCCACGCCGGCGCCGAAGCCGAACAGCGCCGGGCCGGTCGCGGCGAAAACGCCATAGCCGGCAAGGCTCGCCGCGGCGAGTTCGGGCGCGGGCGTTTTGGCGATGGCGAGGGTGAACAGGCCATAAAAGGCGGCGGGCGTCACCACGCTCGGCAGCAGGAATTGCGGCAGCCGCAGGGTGCGCTTGAGTTCGACCCAAGCCTCGCGACGCCACATGCCCCGTGGCGCGGGCCGGATGGCGGCGATCATGCGGCGATCCTTTCGTCGGGCGTGGCGAGCAGCGCGGCGATCGCGTCCTCGAGCGTCGCCTCGGCGATGCGCAAATCGGCGAGCGCCGGATCGGCGCTCAACAGCGCGCGCGCGGTGGCGGCGGCGTCGGTGGTGAGAATCCGCAGTTCGGCCCCGGCGCGGGCCGCGTCGCGCACCGCCGGCAGCCGCGCGACGGCGCCTTCGGCAAGCGTGGTGCGGCAGCGAATCACCGATCCGCCCGCGCGCGCGCGCAGCGCTCCGGGGGTATCGTCGGCAACGATGCGACCGCTGGCCATCACCAGAATCCGGTCGGCGAGCGCGTCGGCCTCGGCGAGATCGTGGCTGGTGAGCAGCACCGCCGCCCCCTCGTCGACCAAAGCGCGCACCGTCGCCCAAAGCTGGCGCGTGGCGGCGCGGTCCATCGCCGCGGTCGGCTCGTCGAGCACCAGCAGCTCGGGCCGCCCGCAAATCGCGAGCGCATAATGCACGCGCCGCGCCTGCCCTCCCGAAAGGGCGCCGCAGCGCCGATCGGCGAGATCGGCGAGCCCGGCGAGCGCGAGCGTTTCGGCGAGCGGGCGCGGATCGTGATAATAGCCCGATTGCAGCGTGATCAGCTCGGCGACGGTGAGCACGTCAGGCAGCCCCGCGCTTTGCAGCATCACCCCCAATCGCCGCCGCGCCGCCGGGAGGCGGGGATCGAGGCCGAACAGCGTCGCTTCGCCCGCATCGGGCGCGAGCCGGCCGGTGAGCAGCGAGACCGAGGTCGTCTTGCCGGCGCCATTGGGGCCGAGCAGCGCGGTGACCATCCCGGGGCGGATGGCAAGGTCAAGCTCGGTCAGCACCGGCCGCCCGCCAAGCCGCTTCGACACGCGCGCGAGCTGCGCGACCGGCGCGCTCATCGTGCTTTGCCTGGCATCAGCGTGGCGTCGAGCGCGGCGAGCACCTTCGGCCAGCCGTCGGCGCGGGCGGCGATGTTGCCGGCGACGGTGCCACCGAGCGCGCCGATCGTCGCGGTAGACGGCACGGCCGGATCGAGTGGCGGGCCGAAGCTCGCATGGCCAGCATCGGGATAGGCGAGCAGCGTGACCGGATGGCGATATCCTGCTTTGCTCAGTCGCGCCGCAACCGCGCGCGCCATCGGGCAGGACGGCCAGAGCGTGTCGGCCTCGCCACAGACCATCACGATCGCGCCGCCCGCGCGCTCGGCGGGAATGGCGCCTTCCCACGCCTTGGCTGGATCAGCCAGCGCATCGGCATAGAGCGCGTATACGCCGCGCCACTCGCCCGTCCATCCATAAGGCGTGAAGGGCACCGGCTTGCCCGCCTCGGCCCAGGAGGATTCAGTCACAAGTTCCGCGCCGCCAATGCCCGGCCAGACAACGCTCGATGGCACGCCGAGCACCACGATCTTCAGCTCGGGCCGGCGCGATGCGACCAGCAGCGCGGCTTCCGCCCCCTTGGAGACGCCAATGATGCCGATGCGATCACGCGCGACCTCGGGCTGCGCCTTCAGCCAGTCGAGCGCGCGGGTGAAAGTTTCGAGCGGGATGCCCTTCAGCTGCGCCGGTTGGCCGGGACCGCCAAAATAGGAGAGGTGCAGCACCACATAGCCACGCGCCGAAAGCAGCGCCCCCTGGCGCGCGGCGCCCTTGCTCAGCCCGCCTTCCGATCCGCCCAGCAGCAGGATCGCCGGGGCCGGCCTAGAGTTGGCCGGGAGATAAAGGTCGGCGACCATATCGGCGCCGCGAATTTCCCGCGACGCTTGCGTGGGCAGCGGGTCGTTAGGAAGATTTTGCAACGGCGGGGGTGGCGTGACGGCGATGGTGAGCGCCAGCGCGAGTGCTGAGAAGAGCATCGATCAACCTCTCATTGCGAATGCCCTGATTGTGCGCACGCCTCGCCGCGCGGCATAGTGACAGATGTCATATGGGCACCGGCCCGGGGCAGCTTTCGGACTCGCTGCAAGGCGTCATGAACGACCGATATTAGGGCGCTGTGCGGCCACCGCCCAATCCAGGAGCTTGATCCAACAACACAATCATATGCTCTGCAACCGAGCCGTGGACGGATCGTAGACACAGCTGGTGATCGTCCCGTCCTTGATCTTCGCGACCGCCTGGTCGATCACGAACAGCGGCACAAGGAACCACTCGCGGGGCGTCACGGGATGGCCGAACCGGTCCCTGATCTCGATGTCGAGCCGGGCCGGGCCGAAAACGCGGTGGATCAGATTCTCCAGCTTCGTCCGGTTGACGTTCAAAAGCTGGTAAGTCGCGACGACCTCCACGTCAGCCATGAGGAAGGTCGGGTCGAGGCGCGCGGTCGCGATGCGGCGCTCCACGTCACCGCCGGTCACGCCGATTTTGTGCAGCACGTCTCGGTTCGCCGCGACGAGGGGGTGATCCGATTTGCTGCGGAGCACATAGATGATGCCGCTTTGGTGGTCGTCCTCGTCGGCGGCGTCCGCGAAGAGCGGCCCGGCTTCGGGTTCGGTGATTCTTCGCCCGGCTTCGTCCTTGTATAGGGCGCGCTGCAGCGAGCGGAGGAGGAGGTTACTTTCGGTTCCGTTGGAGTAAATGACGCGGAGACGGGCGTCATTCTCGCCGTTCGGGGCGCGAAAGGTCTCGCCGACGTCGGCGACATAGGCGATCTGGCCGCCGAGGATGAAAAACTGGCCCTGCGCTATGTCGGCCTTCTGCATCCCGGCATCCTTCACGAACGGCCGGGTCACGCGCGCGCCCGCGTCGAGGTCACGCTGGACAGCGGAGAAGAGAGGCTCGAAGCGGGCGAAATCCTGGCACTTGTCGCGCTCGGCGACTTCCTCGGCGGCCCGCTTGTCGGCGCTGGCGCGGACGTGGCGGAGCTCGGTAATGCTCTCGTCGCCGACCGCGTCTTGGAGTTCGGCCGCCAAAGCGTCCAGGTCGAACTCGGCGGCCGCCTCGACGACGCCGGTCATGGCCTCGGCCAGCAATCCTTGCCGATCCAGCGGCTCGAGCAGTGACCGGCATTCTTCGAGCGTCCGCAATCGGTCGAGGCGAACCGCATAGAGCCGCTCGAAAATGTCCAGCCCCTCCCCGTGCCGCGGGGGATGGCCGTGCTGATCGACGAAGCGCTGGATTTCTTCGAAGCCGGCGATGATCCGCTCCTCGCGGGGCGAGCGGCCGACGGGCTTCTCCCGTTGGGCGAAGTCGGCGAGTTCGGCGCGCAGTTCGTCGAGGTCGAGATCACTCATAGCGGCCCTCGTCCTTGAACCGCACGAACGCCGCCGCGCCTTCGGCCATGCGCTTTTCCCAGGCGTCCGCTGAGGTGATCGAGGGCAGCCGGCCCCGCTCCTTCTTGAACCGGAACGCCCGGATGGCGAGGTCCTTCGCCTCCTCCGGCGTGATCGCGGTGCGCTTGGCGGCGATCGCTGCGGCGACCTGCTTCAGGCTCTCCTCGCTCATGGTCTTGGCGAGGATGGCATAGGCTTCGCCGAAGGGATTGATCCGGTCGATCAGGTCGATGTCGAGCTCGCGCACGTCCATGGCGAACTTGCGAACCCCGTCGACGAGAGCCGTGTTCAAGCTCGGTTCACCGTCGGCCCCATCGCCGCCGGTCGCGGCCTTCTTCGCCTGCTGCGTGAGGGTGAGCGCCGCGATGGCGTGCTGGCGCACCGCTTCCTGATCCTCGGCGTCCAGCTCGGGATATTTGTCGCGGATGATCTTGCCGAGCCGCACCTGGGTCAGCTCCTCCGGCACCAGCTCCTCGTCGAACAGCCCGCGCTCGATCGACGGCTTGTCCTGCACGAAAGTCGCGATCACCTCGTTCAAGTCCTCGCGGCAGATGCGGGCCGCCTCGGGGCTTTTCGGCGCCACCAGGCCCTTGATCTCGATCTCGAAGACGCCGCGCTCCTCGTGGAAGCCGATATTGCATTTGTCGGGCTGATAGCCACCCGCGCCATAGTCGAAGCCGGGCGTCGGCGCGTTGGCCGCCGGGTTCTTGGGCTTGAACTCGAAGCGCGGCGCCAGCACTTGCTCCATCAGCAGGCTAGCGGCGATCGCCTTTAGCGTGTCGTTCACCGCCTCGCGGACCTGCTCGTCGGAGGCGTCGACCGCCGCGATCAGATTGGTGAAGCGGGCGCGGGTCTTGCCCGGCGCGTCGCGGGTGGCGCGGCCGATGATCTGGACGATCTCGGTCAGGCTGGCGCGATAGCCGACGGTCAGCGCGTGCTCGCACCAGATCCAGTCGAAGCCCTCCTTGGCCATGCCGAGCGCGATGATGACGTCGACGTGATCGCGATTGTTCTTCTGGCCTGCGTCCTTCAGCGCCATCGACACGCGGTCGCGCTTGTTCGGGTCGTCGTCGACCAGATCGGCGATGCGGAGCGTCCGGCCGTCGGGCGTGCGCACCAGCTGGAAGCCGGTCGCCGGGTCCGGCCCCTGCCACTCGCCGAGCGCCTCGATGATATGCTCCACCTCCTTGATCTTGTCCTTCGTGCTCTCGCGCGAATTGACGTTGGGGATGTGAACGATCGTCTTCTCGGCGGGGTCGAGCACTTTCAATATGTCATCAGCGTAAGCGCCCGAGTAGAAATAATAGCCCATATCGAGCCGCTTCAAATGCTCATACCCGTTGAGCTGCTCGTAATAAGTGTAAGTGACGCTCTCGAACTTGGCTTCGTCGCCGGGGGCGAGCACCGCCTCCGCGTCGCCGCGGAAATAGCTCCCGGTCATCGCGACGATGTGGACACGGTCGCGGGCGATGAACGCGCCCAGATGCTGGCCGAGCTTGTTGTCCGGATTGGCGGAGACGTGGTGGAATTCATCCACGGCGATCAGCCGATCGTCGAACGCCTCGATCCCGAATTTTTCCACCGCGAAGCGGAAGGTGGCGTGGGTGCACACCAGCACCTGGTCGTCGCTCGCCAGGAACGCGCCCAGGCTGTTGACCTTGCCGCCATTCTCGCTGCCCGGCGCGTTGCACAAATTCCACTTCGGCTCGACCCGCCAATCGGCCCAGAAGCCGTAGCGGCTCAGCGGCTCGTCGTTGAAGCTCGCGCCGATGCTCTTTTCCGGCACGACGATGATCGCTTGGCGCAGCCCCTGGTTCGCCAGCTTGTCGAGCGCGATGAACATCAGCGCCCGGCTCTTGCCGGAGGCGGGCGGCGACTTGATCAGCAGATATTGCTCGCCGCGCTTCTCATAGGCGCGCTCCTGCATCGGCCGCATGCCGAGCGCGTTCGCCTTCGTCGAGGCGCCGCTGCGGGCATAAGAGACGGAGACGGAAGGAACACGGTCGGTCATCAAACTGCTGTCTCCCATCCTGTCGCGGCGAGTCGCCGCCATTTGTGGCTCACGGATGCGCCACAAGCAAGGTTGTATCTCACAAAAAGCGGTTTGGTGAGACGCAAACCCGCTATCGATCCATGGGTGAGACTCAACCCGCGCTCCGTCCCTCGGCGATGTCGAGCAGCTCCGGCAAGAGGTAGATCGTCGGCCGCCGCCCCCCGCCGACCCGTAGCTCGCGGAGCAGGCCCTGCTCCGTCACGATCTTTAAGATCCGGCTCGCGGTCGCCTTTGGTATCCTGGTGTGCGCGATGAAGTCCGTCCCCGTGAACACCGGCCGCCCGAACATCCATTCCAAAGCGCGGACCGCCGCGCGTGAACCGGTCACCTCCGCGATCCAGTGCAACCGCGTCCGGTAGAGTTCGGCGATGGCCTGAGCCTTACCGAGGTTCACCTGGGCCTGGGCGATCACGCCCTCCAGGAAGAAGGCGCACCAGCCGGTCCAGTCGTCGTGCGCGGACACGGCCAGCAGCCGGTCGTAATATTCGTCCCGGTTCCGCTCCAGATACTCGCTCATGTAGAAGTTGGGGCGCGACAACAGGCCGTGGCCGAACAGGAACAGCGGGATCAGCAGCCGCCCCAGCCGTCCGTTGCCGTCCAGAAAGGGATGGATCGCCTCGAACTCGGCATGGACGATGGCGAGCTGCACGAGCCGGTCGGGCGCGGCGGCGTGGATGTAGGTTTCGAGCGCGGCCATATTGTCCGCCAGCCGATCGGCCGCGCTCGGCACGAAGCGCGCCGCGTCCACCCCCGCGTTCAGCGGGCCGATCCAGTTGGGCACGCCGCGATATTCGCCCGGCGCCTTGTTTCGCCCGCGCACGCCCTGCATCAGCACCGCGTGCGTCCGCCGGATCAGGCGCTGCGACAGCGGCAGGTCGGCGAGCAGACGGGTCGCCTCGCGCAGCGCGGCGCGATAGTTCAGCACCTCTTGGATGTCGGCCCTTTTGTCGGTCGCAGGCTCCTCGGGGCCGCCTTGGGCCTCGAACTCGAGCACCTCGCCGAGCGTCGCCTGTGTCCCCTCGATCCGGCTCGACAACACGGCTTCCTGCGACGTGAGGGGCGCGAGGAGCACGTCGGGGTTCGGCACGCCGGCCAGCGCGCCTTCGTAGCGGGCCACCGCCGCGTTGGCCGGCCCGATCAGCGGCAGCAGCCTGGGCCAGTCGAGCGTCGGCGGCGGGAACCGCCCCTGGTGGTAAAGGACGGGCATCAGGCAGCGCCGCGCGCGCGCTTCGCGGCGCCCGCCGCCGTCATCTTCGTATAGAGATCGAACAGCTTTTCCAGCCGTTCGGTATCGTTCTTGAAGCGGCGGCCGATGTAGATGCGCTCGAGCACTTCGTCGTTCCGGTCATGGGCGGCGCGCAGATCGGGGAAGTCGCGGTCCATGCGGTCGGGATCGTACATCTCGGCGATGGTGGCGGGGAAATGCGCCTCGCGCGCGAGCAGGATGTCCTCGGCGCAGCGGGTTAGGTCGGCCCTGTTCTTCTCGGTCAGCGGGGGGACGGGGAAGGTGTTGTAGACGACTGTGTTACCGTAACGCACGCCATTCCCCAACTTGCCCGAAACCGTCTCAGCCCAGACTCGATGTAGCGTCGATACTACTAGGGCAAACTCTACCAACCTGACGCCGTATATTGCGAAGGCTGCGTGGCTGATCACTGTGCCGTTTGCGTTTAATGTCGCGGGTACAAACGAAATATCGGCCCCTATGGTGTTGCCCACGCGGATAAATGGAAGATCCTGATAAGTAGAGTAGCAGAAGGCGTGAGGTCGCTTTGAGGCCTTTCTGGCGTCGCGCCCAGCCCCTTCTCTGTAAGCCCGACAATCGTCAATTTTTCGTTGGATTGAAGGAATTTGCGAAGCCTCTCCGATTTCGGAGTCTTCGATCCAAACGCAATACCGCTGTTCGCCGGATACCAACTCCTGTGTTCCACCATAGGGTTTCAAGAAGCGCTTCGCCTCAGGCTCTCGTTGGACAATAGCAGAGAACTCCGCCGGTTCGACAATCAGGCGCTTACCATCCACAGGGTTACTACCCATCGTCATCGGGGCGAGCGGCGAGAGAGCTTTGTTGCGTGTCTGGATTATAATCTTCGGTCCGGGTACCAGGTACGGACTTATCTCATCGCATTCCCGAACTCTCTCTTCCGCGAATAGATGCTTGGGTCGTCGATCAGCCTTCGAAAGACCGACAATCGTGCACCAAACACCCGCATTGCGTGATGCTGAGTTTGACCAGCGGAATGGTACATACGCGAAGTCAATATTCGCCCTCTCGAATATCCTCGGCCACAGGAGGCCAACCTGCTCGCCCTGGCAAATTGAACTCGTCGAGACTAGCGCCATGCTTGCACATGACTGCTGCATGTAATCGAGTCCTTTGACTATAAAGGCGGCTACATAGTCCAGAAGCTTAGCTTCGCCCAGTCCTACACGATCCATATCGCTGACTTGATCAGGGCTTTTCTTCTTTGAACCCAGGTAGGGCGGATTTCCGCAGATATAGGTCTCCCCGCCCTCATTCTCGAAATCGATCTGCGCCTGATCGAGCGGCGTCTGGAACAGATCGTCGCCGACCAGCTTCACCGCCGTGCCAGTCGGCGGGCAGATGCTAAGCCAGTCCAGCCGGAGCGCGTTGTCGCAGGTGATCCAGTTCTGCTGATCAAGCGGCAGGAATTCGGCCAGCGCCAGCTTCTGCCCGCGATAGAGCACGTCGGCCTGGTACTCGGCGATGATCAGCGCCAACCGCGCGATTTCGGCGGGGAAGTCGCGCAGCTCGATGCCGCGAAAATTGGTGAGCGGGATGTCGGAGGCGCGGCCCTCCTCGCCCCGGCGGCGGTTGATCTCCGCCTCGATCTCGCGCATCTGCTTATAGGCGATCACCAGAAAATTGCCGCTGCCGCAGGCCGGATCGAACACGCGGATGCGGCTCATCCGGTTTCGCAAGTTCAGCAGCTTGCGGGCATTGTCGCCGGCCTCCGCCAGCTTCTCCCGCAGATCGTCGAGGAACAGCGGGTTGAGCACCTTCAGGATGTTCGGCACGCTGGTATAGTGCATGCCGAGGCTGCCGCGCTCCTCGTCATCGGCGACCGCCTGGATCATCGAGCCGAAGATGTCCGGGTTGATCTTCGTCCAGTCGAGCCCGCCGATGTGGAGCAGGTAGGAGCGCGCGATCCGGCTGAACCGCGGCACGTCCAGGCTGCCGGAGAAGAGGCCGCCGTTCACGTAGGGGAAGCCGTCCGCCCAGCGTGGCAGTCCCGCGTTCGGCCGATCGACGGGGCGCGTGTTCATCGCGCGGAACAACTCGCCGATCACCTGATGCGTGTTCGACGAGTCGCGCTCGCTCATCCGCTCCACCGTGCCGGTGAAAGGCCAGCTCGCGTGGAAGATGCCGGTGTCCTCGGCGAAGAAGCAAAAGATCAGACGCGCCATGAAGTGGTTCATGTCCGGCCGGCGCTCGGCCGTCGCCCAGTCCGGATTGTCCTTGAGCAGCTCGACATAGAGGCGGTTGAGACGACGCGCTGCTCCGCGATCAAGCTCAGTCTCCTTGAGCTCGGGGCTGTAGACAATCCCAGCTAACGACAGGAAGAAGTCGAACCTCTCCGCGAGTTGCTTGTATTCACAGGCAAGCGTCTCACCTGTCTCAAGGCTCTCGGCCTCAACCATGTCGCCATCGGTGGCGAGCACATATTTGGCCTTGGCCCTGATCGTCGCCGGGCTGTCCTTCAGCCGCGCGAGCGTCTCGCCGACCGCGCCGGGCGCGGCGACGGCGATGTGGACGTTGTTCGTCTGGAGCACGCCGCCCAGATCCGAACGGTTCGACGCGCCGGTGCGCAGCCGCTTGAGCGTGGTCGGCTTGTTGCCGAACGCCTCCAGGAACGCGAACGGAAACTCGGCCGCGTCGAACGGCTGCTCGGCGAGCGCGGATACGGCCTCTTCGATCTCAACGGCGTTCATAGGCGCTACCTGTAGCGAAGTCGGGAGCCCCGTCCCAGCGGGCACCCGTTACGATCGTGCAAGCGGCGGGCACTATGCGGCTTACCAACGTGATGTTTCCCAAGTGTCTGAATCATTCATCTTATTGCACCAACCAACCGGCCGCACATCGCGTCTTTTGTCTCGCCCTCGTCATCAGCGCCGAAGAACGACGCCGTTCCGGCGCTTTCTTTGCAAACCGGCTGCGCATCGACGGCCGTCTGGCCGCGGCAAACATCGACTCCCCGCCATGGGGTCGATTACCGCTCTTCAGCATTTTCGCGAACACCGCTTAGGCGTCGGCGCGGCTGCCGTCGAGACGGCAAGGGTCGCGATCGGGATCACCCGACACCCGACGGCCCAAGGTCGCAGCACGCCACTTCGCACGCTTGCGACGGCATGAGCAGCCACGAGGCTGAACTGCAGTTACCCCAACATCGTCGACGACGTGACGCGCGAGTGCTTGCGGGCGGTGGTCGACACGTCGATCTCGGGTCGGCGCGTGGTGCGCGAGCTGGCCGATCTGATCGCCGAACGCGGTGTGCCGAAGATGATCGTCAGCGATAACGGGACCGAGCTGACCTCGAACGCCGTGCTGGCCTGGACCGGCGATGCCGGCGTCGAGTGGCATTACATCGCACCCGGCAAGCCGACCCAGAATGGGTTCGTCGAGAGGTTGGCTTCGCCGGCCTTCGGCTCAATGGCCGGATGCGTGACGAACTGCTCAATGAGACGCTGTTCTTCACGATCGGTCAGGCCCGCTCGATCCTCGCGCGTTGGATCGATGACTACAACACCGAGCGGCCGCACTCCTCGCTCGGCTACGCCACCCCGGCGGCGTTCGCCGCCGAACTCGAAAAGCAACGGGCGGGGTTAACCCCGCCCGTTGCTTCATCTGCGCTCATGCGCGACAACACCGATCGGTCTCTGGTCACCGCTGGATGAAAGGCGGGGGTCACGTCAATAGGTTTGCGCTTCCACCTTCCGGTCGAGGCCAACGGCAAGATTTCGTGTGCATGAGGACAGCATCATGTCGGCGCCGGCGGCCTACCGGTTCGGCACACTGCACTCGTCTTGACGTCATCAACAATCGCAAAGATACCATTGGAAGGAACATATGGTGGGCGATCTGCGGCACTTGCACGGGGCGATGAAGACGCGATGAGCCTTGCCTGCGAGATCGTCGCCCAGTTGATGCTGATGACACTGCCGAACGGACGTGAGGCGGCCGTTGCGCAGGGTTGGATCGATCCCGTCATCGGTCGATCGGGCCGCAGGCCCGAGAGCGGGCATGTGGCTTACCACGACGGTGCGCTGGTCGGCTCGGCCCTGTCAGAGCGGCGGGAGCGCGAGCCGCGAGCGGATCGCTCGACCGAGCTGGAGACGGCCGGTGCCAGGATAGGGCCGTGGCCTGAGGGTGGCGACCGCCCGGGCGAGACACCGGACGGCCATCCGTTGATACGCTTCACGAGCGTGACCCTTTCGCCGGATCGCCGCCTCGCGCTGGTCGCCTGGGCATACTATTACGGGCCGCTAGGCGCTGGCTACCACTACGCCGTGCTGAAACGAAAGGCGGAGCGGTGGTCGCTGGTGAGCGACAGACGCTACGGTCCGGTGTCGTAAGAATGTTACGATCACTTCTGACGCTGCTCTGCATAGCCAATCTGGCGCAAGATGCCGCGGGGCAGACGAGGTCGATGCTGCTGCCCGTCTCGCGATATAGGAACAATCCCGAGTATGTTGTGGATCGTCGAGCCAATCCAGAGTTCTCATTCATTGGTGAGATCGAGTCGTCGGACACTCTGTATGATAAAAGCGGCAACGTGCTGCATTACTACTCAACCGCTATTATAGTATCCCCGTGTCTCGCCTTGACGAACCATCATGTCGTGTTCGGTGATGAACTCAGGCCACAGCCTGGCAAAAGCTACGCCATGAAACTCAGGGCAGGTGTCTCGCCTAACAGGAGCATCCCTTTTCTAGGCAGTACGACGGCTACACCCGTCGCGTATGGCAGGCGCGGAGCTGCTGCAAGCGACGATTGGGCCTTGCTCAGACTCACATCCTGCATTGGCGAAAGACCGGAGATCGGCTGGATAGATTTCTCCCTCAAGTCTCCAGCCGACCTGATCGGGAATGCCGTCGCAGTGGCTGGATTCGCCGGCGATCGAAACCGCGGGTGCCTCTCATTTTCGCTTGGCAAGGCCATGTCGATTGACCCCGCCAACGGCATGGTGAAGTACTCCGCATCAGCATCGGGAGGGCAATCCGGTGGTGCCGTGCTTATGAAAGAGGACGGCGAGACAAGGCTGGTAGGTATCCACACCCTGGAGTTCCTGGGCCCAGGAGGTGTGAACACGTTTGATGCCTATGACCCTCAGCAAGCCAATGAGTTCACGCCGCTTGCCAATATTCTCAATCATCCAGAGGTGCGTAAGCTCATCGCCGACGATCGCGCGAGGGCTCTCCGCAATCCGGCGCACCGGCGTCAGGTTGCCCCATGGCCGATGCCGGGCTCGGGCTCATGTTACAGCAACGATCAACCAACAGCCCAGCCAGCATGATGGTGGAAGATAGAGACGTGTCGCTCATGTCACGGAGGAGATTGTGAGTAGGAGTCGCAAGCGGCTACCGATGATCTGCCCCCCTCAGAGTGGTCCAGCCACTATGATAGTCTGGACCTTGAGGGAGTTTGGGAATGGGCAGAAAGCGGCACACGCCGGAGGAGATCATCGGGAAGCTGCGTGAGGCGGAGATCGTGCTCGCGCAGGGCGGGATAACGGCCGACGCCTGTCGCCGGATCGGGGTGACCGAACAGACCTACTATCGCTGGCGCAAGGAGTATGGCGGGCTGAAGGTCGACCAAGCTCGGCGGATGAAGGACCTGGAGCGGGAGAATACGCGGCTTCGGCAGGCGATCGCCGACCTGACGCTGGACAAGCTGATCCTGCAGGAGGCGGCGCGGGGAAACTTCTGAGCCCCGCGCGGCGGCGACGCTGTATCGATCATATCCGGTGCGAGCTCCGGGTTTCGGAGCGCCGGATCTGCCGGGTGCTGGGCCAGCACCGATCAACGCAGCGCAAGGTGCCGCGCGGGGCTGACGACGAAGCTGCACTGACGGCCGACATCATCGAGCTGGCGCGGCAATATGGCCGCTACGGCTATCGCCGGATCACAGCCCTGCTGCGCGCCGCGGGCTGGCAAGTGAACCGCAAGCGGGTGGAGCGCATCTGGCGACGCGAGGGGCTGAAGGTGCCGCAGCGGCAGCCGAAGCGCGGGCGCCTCTGGCTGGCGGACGGCTCCTGTATTCGGCTGTGGCCCGAGTATCCGGGGCACGTCTGGGCTTACGACTTCGTCGAGGGCCGGACCCATGATGGACGCAAGTTCCGCATCCTGGCGATCATCGACGAGGTGAGCCGCGAATGCCTGGCGCTGCTCGTCCAGCGCCGGATCAGAAGCGGAGACGTGCTCGCGGTGCTGGCCGATCTCTTCGTCCAGCACGGGCCGCCGGCGCACATTCGGTCAGACAATGGGCCGGAATTCATCGCCCAGGCGGTGCGGGATTGGCTCGGCCGGATCGGGGTGAACACGCTCTACATCGCCCCGGGCAGCCCGTGGGAGAACGGATACTGCGAGTCGTTCAACGGCTCGCTCCGCGACGAACTGCTCGACGGCGAGATCTTCTACACTCTGGCCGAAGCCAGCGTGCTGATCGAGGCGTGGCGCCGGCACTACAACTCGGTCCGTCCGCACAGCAGCCTAGGCTATCGGCCGCCGGCCCCGGAGGCGACGCTGCCGCCAGCCTCGCCCTCCGGCTCCGCTTCGCTCCACCTCAGGACGAGGCTGGCGGCGGAGGCGACAGTGCACTAACAAAACACCCGGACCACTCGATGGCGGCCGGTCATGTCGGTGGTTCAGCGCGGATGCATAAATAACGATTTTACGGACATTGGCTTTCTGCAATGTCCGTAAATGTCATATTTACGCACACGAACTCTCACCGCCTTTGACCGCCCAATGTCCGGAAATGTGTTATTTATGCAGCTAGCTGGGTAGCGGCCATAGCTTCGAATGTCCGAAAATTACGTCTTTTTGCACCAAGGCGGTAGAGTTAGGCGGAAGACCCACCGAAGCACTGACCTTGCTAAATGCCAACCTATGCGCGAAATTTGGCCAAATTGGCTGGCGTCCGGAGCAAAAATAGCGACTAGATCTAATTTCCGGACATTTTCACCGTGATTACCACAAGCTGACGACGCGCGCCAAACCGAAGCTGCCCTCCATCGCGGCTAATGTGTTCTTTTAGCGCACGAATCCAATCGCGGCGCATAAATCCGCATTTTTCGGACATCCCCGGTTTCTCAATGTCCGGAAATAGCGTATTTATGCAACGATCGCTCGATCACGGCCACGAATCGAACGCTTGCGTAATTTCTGGACATCGTAATTTCACCGCTAACGCCTCAGCTCCCCTTTTTTTGAGCCCAGCTTTGGAAAAGAGGCACCGAAAGTTTCAGGCGCAATACCGCAAACGTGGGCGGAGCCCCCGTTCACATCAGGCGCAATACCGCAAACGTTACGCGATGCCGAGTAACGTTTGCGGCCCTGCGCTTGGCTCGGCTCGCTGGCCGAAGTCCTCGCCCGCGAAGGCGGGCTGCGGTCGCCGACTGCGCCGGCTCGGATCAGCCGCTCTGCGGCTTCCGGTTGCGCCGACCTGCGGCAGCGCTGGCACCGACCTACGCGGTGCTGCCGGACGTGAAGGCTCGGAGGTTGATCGGAAGGGGTGAAGGGAAAAGGCGACGTGCTGCCGCGCGCGGCCGGTTCCCAGGCCTCTTCCGGTCCGCATCCGCGACGAGCGCGGATGCGGCTCCAGCACGAAAGATATAGCCTTGCAGAGCTTCTATCCGCGTCGCCCCAGCGACGATCATGATCATCAGCATGTGGTCGTCTTCGACATCGAGACGATCGTCGACGAGGAGCCGGCCGACGGCTCCTTCCCGCCCTGGCCGCGGCACCGGCCGGTCGCCGCCTCGTTCCTGAGCGCGGCGGCGTGGGCCGGCGAGGCCCAGTTCCGCTTCGACACCATCGTGTGCGAGCCGGGAGCGGACGCCGCCTTCTACACGCAAGTCGATCGGCTCCTGCCGTCCGGCGCGACCATTGTCTCGTTCAACGGCCGCGGCTTCGATGCTCCGGTGCTGCGGCTCGGGGCGATGGCGTCGCTGAGCTTCGAGGCTGGCAACATCGCCCGGCTCGCCCAGGCCAACCGCTATGGCCGCGAGCATGCCGATTTGTGCGAGCTGATGGGTGGCTATGGCGCGGCGCGCGGACACAGCCTCGCCTTGCTCTGCGAACGGCTCGGCATCCCGGTCAAGACCGCTGCGTCGGGCGGCGATGTCGGCGCGCTCTGGCGCGCGGGAGAGAGGGACCGGGTGCTCAGCTATGTCGAGGAGGATGTCGCCGCCACTTACCTCCTCTGGCTGCACTGGATCGCGGCCCGGCATTGCGATGCGGCGCTGATCGCCGAGCCGCTCGCCGCCTTCGCTCGCTGGATCGAGACCAGCCCGGCGCTCCAGCACCTGGCGGCCTTCGCGAGCTGCCGCCCGGCCATGTGGGCGCGCCCGGAGGCGATCCGCTCTGCGGTCGGACGGGTCCGCGACACTGTCGAGCGCAAGCGCGATCGCGTCCGCACCGAAGCCGAGTTCGTGCCCAGCATCTTCGACTGATCTGGCCCCGCGCTTCGGCGCGGCATCTCATCACACCCACACTGCGTAGCGGTCCGCTGCGGGCTTCGCCCGCGGCGCGACGGCGCGCGCGTTCAGGAGATCACCTCCATGACCAAGACTAACACGCTTGTCGCCCTCACCACCGCTACCATCGTGCTTCCGACCGACCGGCACCCGTCTGGCCCTGACGCCACCCATATGGTCGGGGCCGGCCTCTTCGTGCTCAAGCCGCAGGAAAGCGGCTGGGACTTCTCGCTCCGCGCGATCGCGACCGATCACACCCGCGGCGAAGCCCTGCTGCTCGAGCACCTGACCGGCCTGCTGCCGGAGACCGGCACGCTGATCGGCTGGCGCATCGCCGAGGATCTGCTGCCGCCGCTGATAGGTGCGGCGGAGAGCGTCGAGTCTGACACGGGCCTGAGCTTCCTCGACAGCCTCTACCGGTTGGTGACCGCGCCGGCCGAGGATCTGGCGCTCGGCGCGGGTGGTGCGGCTGCGCCCTCGCTCGCCCAGCATCTCCAGGCCCGCGGCCTTGCCGAGCAGCCGTCCGGCCCCAAGGTCTTGCAGGAGGCCTGGCTGGACCGGCGTCCGGCGCGGCTGCTTGCCGCGCTCAAGGAGCAGGCGTTGGCGCTCACGCACCTCTGGTCGATGGCGGAGGGCGATGCCGCGGCCTTCGCGGAGCGCGCCGATCTTCGGATCGCGCTCGGTCGCTGGCTCGCGGAGCGACGCGCCGAAGGCACGCTCGTCTGATCGTGAATGGCAGGCACCCGGACGCGCGGCACGCGTCCGGGTGCTGAGCGCCAACCACGTCCACGACTCCCAAGAAGACCAACTCACCACCGAGCCTTGGGCCGGTGTGGCGCGCCCGTGCGCGTCCGAAATCAGGATCGAAGGGGTGCGGGGTGGGACCCGCAAGGGGCGGAAAAAGTCCTGAGGCCAGCCGGCCTGAAACACCGAACGAAAGGCAAGGCACATGAAGATCAGCGAGATGAAGATCAGCGACAAGGCGCACGCGGCAATGGTCCGCCGCCAGCAGCTCTGCTGGGCGCTCAAGAGCGAGATGGGCTTCTCCATCAAGGGCGCGGCCAACGACAGCGTCCAGATGTTGGGCGGTCCGCCGGCCGACGTGGTTATGGGCCTGAGGATCAGCGCGATCGCCGCGCAGCTGAGCAAAGATGCGATCTACCTGACCTTCAAGACGCTTCACGCGAAGGATTTTGCGCAGGTCGGCGTCGCGTTCCGGGACGACTTGGTGGTCGACTGGCGATCGGACCTGCAGCCCTATGCGGCCGACCAGAACGCACCGCTGGTGCTGGTGGATGTCCAACGCGGCGGCCGGTTCGAGCGGGGCGAGCGCAACATGCTCGTCTTCGGCGAGGGCGTGCCGGACGGGCTCGAGCGCGGTCGCCGCATCGCCATGGCCCGCATCCGCAAGGCTGCGGCCGCGATGCCTGCCGACATCTCGTCCGAGACGAGCTGGGTCCCGCCGCAGGCCGACCCGGCCGACCACCTGCCCGACCGGAACGCAGACATTTGCGTCCGCGTGATCTGACCAACCCTGGGCGGGTTCAGCGCGGACCCCGCCCCCAACGCCAGCTGAAATGACATAGCCGGACCATCGTTTCCGAGGAGGAATACCTATGACCGACATCATCGACCCGTTCACCGGCGCGCCCCTTGCGGTCCGCGCGGCTCGCAAACCGTCTGCCTGCATCATGATCGACGTGGAGTCGGCGGTCATCGATCGGACAGCGCATGCGCGCTATGTGGCGATGGAGCGGCCGTCGCGGGAAGACCTGGCCGGCCAAAACATGGATCGCCAGAAGCTCGGGCCGATCCTGCATCCGCGCTGGCCGTTCCAGACGATCGTCACGGCATCGGCAATGGTTCTGAACGTCCACGCAGAGGGGAACGTCGAAGTAAGCGACTTCGAGACCTGGAGCGCGCCGGATCTGGACGAACGTGGCGTTGTCGAAGGTCTGTTCGACCTGGTCAGCCGGACACCCAGGACAGCGGAGCTCTGCAGCTGGGGGGCGGCCATGCACGACATTCCGCTCATCGTATGCGCGGCCATGAAGCACGGCCTGACGCTGCCGGATGCGTGGAGGTGGATGGCCTTCGGCGGTGACGGTCGCCAGAAGCACGTGGATCTCGCACGCCTCGTAACGTCGGGCTTTAAGATCAAGCCGGTGCATCAAGCCGAGTATGCGGCTGCAATGAACATCCCAGCCAAGATGACGGCCGCGCCCCATATGGTCGCGAAATTCATTCGCGCAGGTGCATGGGATTTAGTCCAGGAAATCGTTGAGGGCGACGTCATCACCGGCGCGCTTCTACTCGCCCGCTGGCGCAAGCTCGACGATCCACGGGCCGAAATCGAGGTGGTCGAAGATCGCATCCTCCGCAAGGTGATCGAACTCCGACCGCAGCGGCGCTACACGGCCGAGTTGCGGGCACGCCGGAACCGGGCGCTGGCCAACAAGCTGGCTGAAGGAGCTCAAGCGCGCGGCGCGCTGGCGCCCTGGCTGGACGAGGCAGCATGATACTACCTGCTCGTGCCCATCTCAACGCAACACCTCGCTTTGGGGTGGGCGCATTGGTTGACCGGCGTCGCGACCATTCTGCCACTGCTGATCGAGCCGACGGAGCGTGCGTGCAGAAGCGCGATCGCTAGACGTAGCGGGAATTGCTATTGCCTACAGCAGCGACGTTCGCTTTGTGTTCCGCCGTGTCGCCAATCGAGTCCCGTGCCGTCTTCCTCGCCCTCGCGGCGCTCTATCGGATCGCCTGGGACTGCCGACACGCCCCCGCTTTGCCCTCGCTGCACCTACGGGCGCTGCTGGCGTTCCTCTACGTGCACGGCGACGGGCGCCGAGAGCCGTTCGATGAGTTCTGGCGGATATGCCAGATGCCTGATCCGCCGAATGAGCTGGAGCGCGGCCGGGCGGCATATATGCGAACCAGCTACAGCATGACCGAGTGGGAGGGGATCAGGCGCGCGGTCGGCGTGCCGGGCGACATCGAGACGATGAACGCGATCCGAGCTTTAGCGGACGGCGCCGGGCCGAAAGCGCAGGGTGCGGGCTCGTCCAAGCTCTAGCCGGTTCAGCACCACGGCCGGCGGCGCCCCTCCCACGTCCGCGCCAGGCCCTCGCTCACCAACTGGTCGCCGAGCGACCGGCCGTTCCGGGTGATAACGCGCAGCTTTCTGCCGTATCGGTCTTCGTCCCGGCCAACTGGACGAAGCACGAACGGCCCCGCGCTCATCAGCTCGGCAAGCCGACGAGTTGCCCTGCCGCCTAGATCAGCCTCGCTTGCGCAACGCGGCGGGTGGGTCTCGGGCGCATCGATGTCCGCCACCCTGATCTTCACACCGTCGATCCAAACCGTATCGCCGTCGACGACGCAGTTCGTCCCGCCGCCCGTGTGGCAGATGGAGAACGGCCGTGCCGCCTTCGCCAGCGGCGCGCCGCCAACCAAGCCCATTGGCGCAGAAAGTCCAGCGACTGCCCCAGCGCTGGCGACGGCGACAAGCGCGGCGGCGAAAGTCCGACGGCTCATTCCAAAAGCCTCAACCGGCCTAGCTTACTTGATGGGTTTCGCGCCCGGTGTCCCGCACTTGGCGAACTTGCCCTTAGCGTCCTTGCACCGCTGCGCCGTGGCGGGCTTCTCCGGGCACTTGATGAACTTGCCCTTGGCATCGCGGCACGGTGCGGCCACGGCCGGGACGGCGACGGTCGCGACAAGAGCGATCGACGCAAACGCGGAAACCAAGTGCTTCTTCATGTTCATCCTCCCGACAAAAGCCGGAGTGAAGCATGGCGGATGGGTGCCGATCGTCAAGGGTGCCTCGCGCGCTCGCGCCGCCTAGCGCGACCGGCGCGCTGGCGCGGGGGCGTCGTTGAGCGCGAACAACTGATTAAGGTAAGCCGCAAGCCGGATACCGCCCTGCGAGAGCCGCTGCTCGACGACCGCCTTGCTGGCGAACACATAGTCGTAGGAAAGCGCCGTGCCTTGAGGGTAGATGGTATCGCGGATCGAGGCGCTCTCGCCGATCCAAACGAGCGGGTCCGGCGTGCTCCAAGTGGTCAGCTGCTCGGGCGTGATCCGTGCCGACAGCCAGGCGGTCAGCTCGGAGTAGGACAGCTCCTCGTCCTCCACGAGGCTTGAATCCCAAACGGCGTGCAGATTGGTCGAGCGGCCGAAGAAGGTGACGCGCACATCATTGCCGCCCTTGTCGGCGCCGTTCCCAGCGTGCAGCGGCTGGTGCAAATCGCCGACAATGTGGACGATGAAGCGCAGGGCGAGCTGCTTGTCGGCCAGCGATGCCCGCGGGTCACGCACGGTTGCAGCGAAGCGCTTGAGGGCCGTCACCGCGTCACCCTCCGGCGGTGCGCCCACCTCGGCATAGGTCTTGCCCTTGGGGACGGTCACATAGTGCCAGGGGCTCGCTGTTTTCTGCCAGAACTCGCTGGGGTCCGATCGCATGAAGTCGGGCCAGGTCGAAGCCTCTGCGAGCGTCTCCGTGCCGAGAATTTGACGCACCCCCGCCTCGGCACGCGCGTCGAGGTGCTGCTGTGCTATGGCGCCGATAACGCGATGCCCTTCCTTGCCCCAGGCGAGCGCTTGGGACGGCGCCAAGGTAGCGATAGCGACGACGAAAACGCCAAGTTGCTTGAGCGGCATGACTTTCTCCTGGCTGCACCCTCTCTCTCAATCGTGTCGCCCGTGTGACGCCGCTGACAATTGCCCTCGCTCGCGACGCTCGAGCGCGCTACCCCTGCCGCATGCGGCGTCCTTCCTGGTTCGCAATCGAGGCAACAGTGCTGGCGGTTCTGCTGGCCGCCTCGCTACTAGCTGGCATAATCGACGCCGTGCGGAGCTTGATCGGGGGCTAGTGGGGATGTGCAACCTATATCGCGCGAAGCGGGCTGGTGAGGAGATCGCGGCGATATTTGGCGCGGCAGAGCCATCTTTCGCGTTCGCCGGCGAGAAGGATTTCTACCCCAAGAGCAAGGCACCGGTGGTAATTCAGCAAGAAGGCGGACGGTCGTTGGTCGAAATGACGTGGGGCTTCCCGCCGCCGCCGTCGTCCAAGGCGCCGGTCACCAACGTGCGCAATCTGTCGAGCCCATTCTGGCGATCGGCACTCGCCAACCCCGAGCGGCGGTGCCTCGTCCCGGTAACCGAATTTTGCGAATGGGAGGGCGAGAAGGGCGCGAAGGTGAAGCGATGGTTCTCGGTGCCCCGCCTGCCGGTGTTTGCGTTCGCCGGCATCTGGCGCCCAACGTCGGACGGCGCCGCGTTCGCCTTCCTAACTTGCGAGCCAAATCCGCTGGTCGCGGCGGTGCATCCCAAGGCCATGCCGGTGATCCTTCAACCGAAGGATTATGGCCGCTGGCTCGCAGCAAGCGACGAAGGCGGCACGGCTCTCGCAGTCCCATTTCCTTCGCAGCTAATGTTAGCGAGCTAGCCGGCTTCGTTCACCGCTTGAGAACGGCATCCACTGCCTGAAGTGCTTCCGCTTCCATCACCAATCTGACAGAACCCGACAACTCGCCATCCCCGTGCGGCAAATTTTGATGGAGCGATAGGATGCGCTGAAACGATACGAGCACCAGTGGCGTCCGAGCAAGGCGCTGCTATCCAACGAGCCAAGATCCGTGCGCCGTTTCATGGGCGTTGCGTTGCGAGCAGCATTTGTTCCGTCCGGTGATCGAAGCCTCGCGAATCGAGCGCAAAAATCATCACGACGACGGGGTGCCACGGCAGGGTGCCACGACTTTTGACTCGAAGAAAGAACCGCTACTTTTCAGCGGCTTGGAACCAGGAAATTTTTTGGCTGGGGCGGGAGGATTCGAACCTCCGCAT
>FRDC01000770.1_pt1 | contig 24465 bp, 20 predicted proteins | sample 1106171 | NCBI WGS metagenome assembly FRDC01 (sample SAMEA3930566, study PRJEB13176) | freshwater metagenome | biome: Drinking water system; feature: drinking water; material: water | place: Singapore | collected 2014-12-20 | reverse complement strand
GTCCACAGAGGTGGAAGCTGGTGAGCTTCAAGATTGGCTTGTGGACTTCCACTGTCTTTCCGTCAACTTCCTTGGTGAAGGTGTTGATGGCCAGTCGCCCGGTGAGAAGGACTTCGCGTCCCTTGGTGATGGTCTGCATCACGCGCTCACCAAGACCGTTCCAGCAGTCTACGTCGATCCACAAAGTCTTTTCCTCCTCTTTCTTGCTGCTGTACTCAGTAACTCCAAGGCTGAATTTCACAACTTTGTTGCCGGTGTCAGCGAAGCTTACAGCGCGGGGATCTTGTCCGACTCTGCCGATGATGGTCAATTGGTTGTTCATGATTGGCACCTCCAGTGCGTTTTAGGTGCCCCAAAGTCCGCACAAGTCGTAGACCGCGAAAGCGCTTTTCTACAGGGCAAGGACGCGCATGCGCCCGGAGGGGAATCCTTGTGCTGTAGAAAAGTTGTGCCAGTCTCAGCGCCGTTAAAAAGCACGGGGGTGCCTTACAAGAACAGACAAAAGACAAACAACGGAAAGGGACAAGCCCACTGCCGCTGGCTTAGCAGACACATAAGACAAGTTGACTCTCAGCCGGAAAACAAGATCAGCAAGCAAGAAAGAGGATATAAAAGGTCAGACGTAGATTGTTGGAACATCCAGTAAAGCGTGATGCAGACCTCCTGACGCGAAGTCCGACACCGGGCGATTTACAAACAATCACTCCCAAGGACGTAGGAAAGCAGCGGAAACAAGCCAATCACTCGCCAGCTTCCTTTCCTTTTGTGGAGGCAATCTAACCACAGCAAGCGGATGATGCAACCAGATAGAAAAAGCAATTGCAAGAGCGTACAACAGAAGACAGAGGCAGGAGTATCAAAGGCTATTGTCTAAGTCGCAAGCCTAATTCCAACAGCAGAAGGTAACAGAAGCGACAGCACAGTTCTGCCGCTTCTGCCCTGGTCGATCTTCTAAAACAACCCAGGATGTGACTCGCGAATGCTGGAGACGCCTCGGAACGAGACGATAAGATGATCGAGGATTTCTATTCCCAACAGTCTGCCGGCGGCGATTAATTGCCTGGTGGTATCCAGGTCTTCCTGGCTCGGGTCGGTCGATCCAGCAGGATGATTGTGCGCGACGACAACGCTTACTGCGTTGTTCAAGATAGCGGCCTTGAACACCTCTCTAGGGTGAACGAGGCTAGCAGACACGGTTCCGTGACTTACCACATGGTAGCCCGTCACCTGAAGCCTGGCATCAAGATGCAGGGCAACGAAATTTTCTTCTGACAGATGTTTCATTGGCTCTAGATATTGCTCCAGGTCACTCGGCGTCCGAATGGCAGGCAGAGGTCCGCTCATGGGCTCTCGCAGAATCGCCAGCTTGATCTGAGGAATTTTGTACTTGAGATGTTTTTTGAGTGTTCTTGTATTCATGAATCCGCTCCTTACAAAAATGCCGGGATGGCGCAGAGGCTCATCCCGGCAGGGGTTACAACCGAGGACATCGTTTAGTTGGCGACAGCTTCCTCCTTCAGGAGCGTTGGATGAATGAGAGAAATAGCTGGTCGTGCCGACGAGAATGCCTGACTGTTTTCCAGGTGAATGCGGCATGCTTCCCGGATTAGCTCCGATCTTGTTTGTGACCGAAACTCAGCAAGCAGATCCAGTTGGTCGAGCAGGCGCTCAGGTATGGCTATCAAAACTTTCTTTTTCATGATGTTCGGCTCCCTGTATTAGTGCGGCTTTTCGCCACTTACGGGGGTAAGGGGGAGGCTCCCGTGTCAAGCGAGAAGTAACTCTGGAAACCAAACCGCACGGTGCTCGTGCTTGACGCGGGGTGGCGCCTCCCCCTTAAACTGAGAAGGCGAAAAGTGCAGCCAAGGAAGGCTGCAAGCCAGTCCGCAGGCAGCCTAACCAGGCAAACAAAGACTGCAAGATTGGCACGGCTTCGGTAGAGATCTATTGGTTTGCAATGGATAAGCGTTGGTAGTTATCTGCGGGCAGTTGGTCAGAGGCTCGGCTTTGAGCGGCACTACATGCTTACCAGCGCGGTGATAAGGGAAGTTGATAATGTCACCGTGCTTGACGCGATCGCGAATAGCCGGGATCATTTCGGCAGGTAGTTGGTCCTGCTCCTGCTGCATGAGAGCCAGCTTCCAGACACCAGGATAGGCGGAAAACGCAAGCAAGCCCTGCTCGAAATTGTCATTGTCGATACTCAAGAATCCCTGGCAATTGGCTTCAGCCGCAAGCTCAGAGAGCACGGCAAGAAGGCTTGGCTCAAGGAAGCTGCGTGTATAAAACCAGAATTTGCATTGAGGACGATCTTGGATCGCAAGCAGCCATGCACGCGCATAATCGCATGAATAGTGGTCCCCCACGTCATGAATTCGAAGCGTGTAAGGCAGATTTGTTGGCTCTCCAGAAATTTGGGCAGCCAGCCAATCAACTGGCCGAGCCTGATCCACAAGTGCAATCAGGTTCTGAGCCAGCAACTCCGGCCCGCCTTTCTGCAACAGGAACTCGCACGTCCTGTAGTTGCGAAGCCGCTTGTGACGCTGAGCATCAGATTGATAGCGGACGCCATTTCCATAACAGAGCCGTTTGCAGATCTCGGTTGCATTGACACAGGATTCGCTGCGTGAAAGGCTGAAAGCCCATCCCACCTTACTATTCTGAGTTAGCTCCAAACCGTAGTCGTGTATGCGAGCACTTACCATCGTTGCCCTCCTTTGTGTTGGTTCGGCAGCGACGCTGCCTCCCGGAGGGCGACCGGCTGGGCTCCGCCGTCAAGGCGGCAGGAAACGAGTACTCAAAACAAAGAGAAAACCGAACGGCTTGAAGGCGGTGGGCGCTCGGCCGGTAAACTTGAAGAACAGCGGAGAAAGCCGCCAAGTCAGTCTCATGAAGGATGAATGATCCAGAAAATGAGTGAAATCTGATGTGGTATCAGATCGCAATTTAGATGCCAAGAAAGTACACTTGTTAGCGGTGGGAAAGTCGCAATTTTTCAAAAGCCGGATGCGTCTCTCCGGGCTCCCTCTGTGCGTCTTGCACCTTTAGAAAGCTCCTGGGAAATGTGGGTTAGCCAACACCACATACAGTGGCATCATCATAACAGATCTGCGATCAAAACAATACGGTAGTCGCAGAATTTTTCCAATTAGGGAGGACGAACCACGAACCGAGGACCGTTAGTCCCGGCGGCCATTTGCTCCTTCAGCTCAGACATATACATCTGCAATGCGGACTGACTGTCGTAATCTGGCGCAGTCGCCAGATAGGCCGCGAGAATGGCCAGTAGAACTTTGATCTCAGGAATAGAAAGCGTAGAAGGCTCTTTCTGCGTAAGCCGGGTAACTTCATCCTGCCAGGTCGATTCGGACGCCTCCAGTGAGCCGACAGCGCTCTTCTGTGCTTGCCGCTGATCTCTTTGAGATCGCATGGATATCTCATAGGCAATACGGCGAGCTGCCAAGCGACCGGGAGGCATATCTTGTTCAAGAGAAGTGGTAGGGGGCTGGGTTTGAGTGGAACCCGCCCCCGCCACATCGTTATATTCGTCCGTACTGATTGCAAAGAAGCCCTCAGCCAAGTCCTCATAGTCTTTGTGCCAAATATCCTTGTGGTTGTACAGCGTCTCTTTGGAGCATTTGGCCGCTTTGCGCAGCTCTTCGGTGGTGAACTTCTCCTGACGCTCCTTCAACCCGTCCAGGGCGTTGCTAATGCGCTTGCGGGCGTCGGCTTTCCGGTTGGCGTTCTCGCGCACCCACGATATAGGAACCACCGGTGAATATTTCTGGGGCTCGTCGCCTTTCTTGTGTGCCGGACGCCAGTTCGCGGCGCGCTCTACCTGGGCGAAGGCATCAGCCCGGCCACGGTTGATATCGTAACTTTGCCCGTTGTTCCTGGCTCTAAGATACTCCTCGATAGCCCACTGGCGCTCCTGTTCGTAGCCATATCCAAGCGCCGGAAGGTCGCGGCTGGGATCGCCATAGAACAGATAATGCCCCACACACTCAATAGCCTCGGCACGCTGGGACGGTCCGTTCAGTCCGTTGAGATGATAGAGCCTGCCTTTGTACCAGTTGTCCACGATGATTCCCGGCGGCAACCGGTGGAAGACGGCTCGCACGAAGTCACTGAACTCACCGGTATCAGCCGGTTTCTCGGGCTTTCTTATTGGCACGACATTGCTGGCAGGTTCGCCGCGGCCGCGCGCCACTGCCGCCGCCTTACGCTTCTCAAGCTGTTCGTTGTAGGTCTTGAGCTGCCGGAAAGCAGCATAAGAATTGGCATCTCCATCAAGCACGTCGATGAACAGTTCCAGCGCCTGGGGCGCCGAAAGCTCGTGGCGCTCGTAATCCACTTCAAGCGTCTTCTTGTCCAGCCAGGCAAAGCCCGGCTGCATCGGCAGGCGCAGCCCTAATCCCAGCGATCCCTCACTACCAGGATGAGGGAAAATCTCGAGCTGCCCTTTGCCGACCTGGAAGTCGTTGAGTGTGAGCAGTTTGATCAGTTGCTTTCTGAGATCGGCACTGTTAATAGGTTCTTCAAAGAATAGATACAGATGCCAGCCGCCGCTGTAGCTGGATCGATAGAGAGAAGACTTGGGAAGACCAGCTTCGGATAAGGCATGTAGCAACTTATCAAGTGACTGCTTGTTGTGATAGCGGCTCTTCTGATCTATGTCGAGAACGGCAAATCTAGTTGCTTTGCCAGCGCGGCAGCCAATGAAAAACTTTGGATGCACACAAGCTATGGCCTTGAGAATTTCCGAATCAGGAAGCTTCCATTTATCGTCGGCCGAGTACCAGGAGCCGCCAGACAAGGGCTTGTAGATGTAACCATAACGGTGGAACAGTTCAAGAAATTGTGCGATACAGATCTCCCACCCTTGCGGGAAGTGATCTTTGCGATCAAAGCGAGCAATCTTAGTCGGCGCACTCGCTGGCTGCAAGCGCGCTTGAACGTGTCCGGTAATGATGGTCTCCCTTTCTTAATCTGGGACGTGTTGACCTATCCGGACCGTTCGTCTATCCTGAAGCCACATCGCGAAACTACCAAAAAACGCGACGACAACTGAATAACGGTCCGCAAGGATCTAACGAGGACATCGCCGCAAGCGATGTCTTTTGTTATCAGTCTTTATTCGCCTTTCTAGGGAGCGAGGCTCCGAAATATCCACCAGATATGCATTGGCGTTACCTGCCAAGTGCCACCAGCCACTATATAAGGTGCGTCAAGATCGATCAATACTTTGGATCTGGGAACGCACAGATCATCTCTTTTTTCGTCGCCCCACGAAATTTCGCCGGTGATTCGTCACCCGAGAGAAGCGGCTTGACCAGCGGCTAACGACGAAACCAGACTTGAGGAGCGCAACGGTCATTTCGTCACCGGCGAAGTATACGGCGAAGACGTTTGGGTATAACTTCGCCGCCGATTTGAAGAGCGGTTATCGGACACAATCCCACGAAGGAGAACGGCGAAGCCTGCCAATCCTCAACAGGCAATACATCCAGAGGTCAGCTTCGCGGCACCGACGAACCCAAAGCAATCCCCTCTTCGCCGCGCGGCGAAATAGAAACGAAGAACTTCGCCGCCGCTTTCGGGGCTTCGCGGCTAAGCGACGAATGTTTTCGCCGTTTTCGTCGCCTCAATTTCGTCACCGATGAAGCATCATGACGAAGTCGCGAAACAGTTCGCATATACAGCAGATGGCAAGGAGTACGACTTCGCGGCTTCCTTCGCAGCTACCGATAAATTTTGTTTTGTTCAGGTGGATCGGTAGTTTTTGTGGGGAGAAAACCCAACTTCGCAGCCTGCGAACAAACATTCGCCGCTTCTTCGTCGGTGCAGGTAACGGTCAGCCTGTGGAGATTTGAGGGATTGAGATCAATCAAAGAAGCATTATAATTCTGGTGTGTTCCCGCACGATATATGCAACAGATCCACACCGTATATAGAGGCGCCTAGTGAAAACTATTTCCGTGAAAGAAGCTGCCGAAGCACTTGGCGTCAGCCCAAGAGCAGTCCAGTACAAACTTCAGAACGGCGACTTGAAAGGCACACGGACGAAGAACCAGTACGGCGTAGCAGAGTGGCGGGTGTGGCCGAACAAAGAGATTTCAGAGGCACTGTCGCAGAAACAGGGCGCTAAGCCCGACGGGTCCGCCGACGCTATTAACTTCTCGCCGAACGAAAGCGAAGCGGTGGATGCAGAGGAAGTAACCTTCAACGACGGCGAAGAGGTCTTTGACGAGCCCTCAAACTGGCGGCAGGTCGAGATAGAGCGGCTTGAGCTGATGGCCGAGAAACTGGTTAAACCGCTGACCGAACGCATTGAAGCTCAAGCCGTAGCGCTTCGTGAGCAAGAGAACATTATCGAGGACCAAAAACGACAGCTACGCTTGTTGCCCGACTTCCAAAAGCAGGCGGAAGACGAGCGCAAAGCGTCTGAACTGCGTGCTCTTGAGGTTGAGGCTCTTAACAAGCAGATCTTGGCCATGGAAGAAGAGAAGCAGGTATTGGAAGCCAAAGCGAACGAAGCGACAGTATTGGCTCAAGATTTACAGGCTCTGAAAAGCACGGTGGAAGAGCTTCAAAAGCCGTGGTGGAAGAAGTGGTTTTTGCCTCAAGAATGAGGGATTCGAGAGGGAAGAATGCCAACAACGATCACGCAGGGTTTTGCCAAATTTCGCAGCAATCTTGAAATAACAAGCCTTCAAAGCAGTACGGTGTCAACGCGTCAATCGAATGTTCGAGACGTAGTCAAAGCTGGACTGGACACGCTTGATGATTTTCTGACCGGTTCCTACCGACGAAGCACCATGATAGCGCCATTGTCTAGCGCGGATGTGGACATATTCTTCGTGCTCGACAGTAAGTACTTTGAAGACTACCGGAACAATCAAGCTGGTCTACTGGACAAGGTCAAACGTGTTTTGTTGAAGACATACACTAAATCGCCGGACGTGAGCAGAAATGGCCAAGCGGTGACGATTACATTCAGCGATTTCATCGTGGATGTTGTTCCTGGTTTCAACCGCCAGGGCGGTGGTTACTTGATTCCAAACTCGGTGACATCTTCCTGGATATCAACCAATCCGAAGCAGCACGTGGATATCTGGAGCAGTGCAAACAGCAAGCATTCAGGGAACCTCGTACCACTCATAAAGATGATCAAGTGTTGGAATCGAGCACATAGTCAGCTTCTCACTTCATTTCATTTGGAGTGCCTGGTGTTGAAAGTGTTGGATGGTGTCACCATCGACTCTTTTCCATCTGGCGCACGGTTTGTGTTTGATAAAGCAAGAGCGCAGATCGATGTGATGAATTACGATCCGGCAGGCTTTGGCGGCGATGTTGGCGCGTATCTCAATACGACGCAAAAGAGAAATGAAGTCAAAGACCGATTAGAACGCGCATACACAAGAGCAGTGGAAGCCGAGGCACTTGAAGCAAAAGGCCGAACATCCGATGCTTTTGGGAAATGGCAGGTGATCTTCGGAGATTACTTTCCTGCTTATGGATAACGGCAGTCTGATTCTGGTAAGGCAAAACGAGGCGGATGCCTTGCAGTTACTAGCTGCCCAAAGACAGCTGTATTCAGAGGAAAAGCAGCTCCTGCTTGTCCAAGTGATCTTAGCCTTGGGCGGATCGTTGGTTGCGTTCGGTGTAGTGTGCTTGCTTCCACAGTACACATCTCAGGCAAACGCCATTGCTTTCGTAGTCGCTGTCATAGACTGTTTCTTGATTCAGTATTTCCTCGGGGGAAAGAAAAAGAGTGCAGCGAAGATTCAAGAATTATTCGATTGCAATTTACTGCAACTTAACTGGAATGCAGGTCAAAAACCTGCCCCAGATCTGTTCATAGCAGCTGCTGATCGACATCCTGCTGGTAAAAAGGCGAGCCTGGAGAATTGGTATTTGGGAGGACTCGCCGAAGTTCCTTTCCCAGTCGCCCGCATAGTCTGTCAAATGACGAACGTTTCGTATGATACTGCTGTAAGAAAACAGTACGCAATTTTTCTTGGATTCGCTTTAGGAATTCTGCTTCTTGCTTCTTTGTTGCTTGGAATTTGCTGCGCTATGCCAGTAGACAAGCTACTTTCGAGCATACTTCTTCCGTTTCTACCCGGAATAAGCTTCATCGCCTTGCAGATAAAAGAGCACGTACAAGCAATTGCGAGGTTAAAGAGCCTGCGTGAAGAAACAGACAGAGCCTGGAGTCTGTGCAAAGAGAAGCCGCCGGAAGATGAAGCCCTGCGGACTGCTAGCAGGCAACTTCAAGACAAGATTTTGGAGAACCGTTCTGAGAGCGCCACGGTCTTTGATGTTGTGTATAAGACTTGCAGAACAAAGCAGGAGCTGTATGGAGAAGCACTTGCAAATCACTTGATCGACGAGTACAAGAAAGTGAAAGGGATCACGTAAAGCCTTGAAGATCTGGGTTGGCTACGCAATTCTCTCAATGTTTCTTGCAGGACTTACGGCCGTCATTGCAAAGAAAGGACTTGATGGTATCTCCGGGGATCTCGGATTAACAGTCCGCACGCTATTTGTGTTTTTATTTACGTTGATATTTGCAATGATTGGCGTGCCTCTCAAGGATTGGAAATTGCTAAGCACATCTAACTGGCTGTGGCTGGCTGGGTCGGCATTAACCACGACTCTCTCATGGATTTTTTACTACAAAGGAATAAAAATTGGCGAGGTTTCAACTGTCGCATTGATTGATAAAGGCAGCGTGGCGGTAGCTGTGTTGCTTGCTATCTGGCTTTTAAATGAGCCGCTGACGGCGTCGAAAGCAGTGGGAGCGTTAGTGATCGTGTTGGGGCTCATAATCGTCGCTCGCGGTTGACTCGCGCTTAGACATAACGAAGCGGGCTAAGAGTGGAACGAATATAAGCGTGAATATGGTCGAAAGCGACAGGCCTCCAATGACTGTAATGGCTAGTGGTCGATGCAGCTCCGATCCAGCTCCATGACCAAGCCACAAAGGTGTCAGCGCAAGCAACGTGCAGAGAGTGGTCATCAGTATTGGTCGCAATCTGATAATGCCGGCTTCGACTAAAGCATCATCCGGTGATAACCCGCCTTCCTGCAGGCGGTTTGCATACTCCAACAGAATGATTCCATTTTTCACCACCAGGCCTACAAGCAGGATAAGCCCCATGAAGGAGGAAACATTCAGTGGCGTGCCAGTGCCAAGCAGCGCCAATTCGACGCCAAGCATGCCCAGAGGCAATACCAGCAATATGGAAAGCGGTTGTCGAAATGAACGAAACTGAATGATCATCATGAGGTAGACGAGTGCGGTGGCAAGCAGCAATACTAGCAATAGCTGCTGAAAGCTCTCTTGCTGACTGAGGTAGATGCCACCGATGGTAATTGAGACGCCAGTAGGAAGCTTAATTGGCTTGAGTACCGTGCGGATCTCGTCGATTGTCGAACCAAGGTCTCGCCCCTCGATACTGGCTTCAACGGAGACATAGCGCTGTTGGTGCTCTCGCAGAATTTCAACCTCGGCGTTGATCTGTGAGATTGTAGCGATCGCATTAAGCGGGAGAACCGCTCCGTTCTTGCCGAAGATTTGCAATTGCCCGATTCTGGCTGGATTGAATCGAATTTTGTCTGGGAGGCGAACGCGCACATCCACGAATTTGTCTCCTTGTCGCATTTGTGTTGCTACTTGTCCCAGGAATGCGGCTTTTACTTGGTCGGTCACATCAAGAGGAGTAAGAAGCAAACGACCAGCGCGCAGGGGGTCGACCTGGATGTCGAACTGCGGAGCACTATCCTGGCTGGTCAGGGCAAGGTCGACCAGTCCCTGGACAGTTTTCAATTTTGCTTCAATGGTCTCGGCTACGGACCGAATTGCTTCGCGGTCTTCACCAAACACGCGTATCTCAACTGGGTTCCCGGCACCTGCCAGATCATTGAGCTGATCGGCAAGAATGGGGTGGAACTCAGTTTCAACTTGTGGGATACGTTCAGCAATCTTGCTGCGCTGTTCGTCCATAACTTCCGATGTGGAACGTTCGCGTTGATCGTGCGGGCGCAAAACGACGAGTATGTCTCCTGTGTTCGGCTGCGTAGCAAACAGACCAAGCTCCGCGCCGGTCCTGCGGGTCCATGCCATCACTTCAGGAGTTTCACTGAGAATTTTTTCGATCTGTTGGCAAACTTGATCGGTTTGAGGCAAGGAAGTCCCAGCAGGCATCAAATAATCTAAGACATAGCTTCCCTCGTCCATTTCCGGCAGAAAATCAGTGCCAATTCTTGCAAATAGAACGAATGCGGCAACAAGGATCAGTATGGCTGAAAAACCGGCAACCATAGGATGGCGAAGCGAGGTCCTCAGAACCCGGCGATACCAGGACGCCTGCTCTTTTGAACCTTCGATTTGTTTCGCGCTGTGTTTTTCGTTCTTCATTACCTGCGCGCAAAAGATTGGCACGACGAATAAAGCAAGGAACAACGAGAAGGCAACGGCGCTGGCAAGGGTGATGGTCAGAGCAGTGAAGAACTGACCGGCGACTCCTGAGATAAAGCCCAACGGAATGAATACAACGAGCGTAGTGGCTGTCGAACTAGTAACGGGACCAGCCAGCTCTCGAACAGCAGCAATTACAGCTTGATTCGAGGTCAGCCCTTTCTGGAGCTGCCGGTGGATGTTCTCGACGATGACGATTGCATCGTCTATTACAAGTCCCAAGGCGATTGCCAAGCCACCAAGCGACATCAAGTTGAGGCTTTGATGTAATAATGCCATGGTAGCGAAAGCTGCGGCAGCACACAAAGGAATAGTAAGAGCCGCTATCAGCGTGCTTTTCCAAGAACGCAAGAATGCAAATAAAACAGCGATGATGAAAACTATGCCGATGGCTATTTCTTTGAGGATAGAGGCCAAGGCTTGACGCACAAGCCTGGACTGGTCGTAAGCCTTGCTGATTTTTACGCCTGCTGGGAGCGTTGTTTTGATGCGCTCAATCTCTGCTGCAACGCCGTCTGAGACAGCTACGACATTACTGCTTGGCTGCCTAAAAATGTTTACCACGATGCCTTCGTGACCGTCAGCACTAATGACACTGAGCGGATCACGGAATGAATTCGAGATTGTAGCGATGTCTTTCAAGTAGATCGGCTCGCTGCCAGAACGAGCCACAACCAGGTCGTAAAGCTGCTCAGGCTTGATCGATTCACCCGGCCCAACAATCAAGTTTTGTTTGTACCTGTCGTCTACTCTTCCAAGGACCTCAATTTGATTGGTTCTTGTCAATGCCATCGCCACATCGACGATACTTATTTTGTATGCGGCCAGTTTTTCTGGGTCAACCTGTACGGCTACTTCAGGGATTTTTCCCGCTTGCGTTATTGCTCTTGCAACTCCTGGAACTTGCAGCAAACGCGGTTCGATTTCGTATCTGACCGTGTTGTATAGTTCGGATTCTGGCACGGTATCGGACGTTATGTTGTAGTTGAGAACCGGAAAAATAGCAGGCGTCACAGGTTCTACAATGAGTGAAGCAGATGGAGGCAAATTCGCTCTAATCTCAGCAATCCTGGACTGTACTTGCTGCCAGGCAAAATTCATGTCCGTACCTGGTTGAAATTCTATGGACAGTTCACTGGCTCCGCGAATGGTTTTAGAGCGAATCCATCTGACGCGATAGGCTTGGCTGGCAGCCTCTTCCAGGGGACGCGTCACGGTGAGTAACACACGGTCGGGCGCTATATCGCCAACGGTACCGATAACGGCAATACGCGGGAAAGCAAGTTCTGGATACACGTCGCTCGGAAGTGATTGAAACGCTAGCAGACCAGCAATTGTGATCAGTACGATGAGAAAATAGAGCGCACGGCTCTGCTTCAGCAGGAACTGAAGTATCTGCGTGATCATTTTGCTGGTGCTCCTCGGTCGAGAACAGCTCCATCTGGTACACCATAACCACCTGATGTGACTAGCTCATCGCCATCGGACAGTCCTTCAAAAACTGGGACTTTGTTGTCTTCAGCATCACCCACAATCACTTTCGTCAGTTTCAACTTGCCACCGCGGACGATATAGACGAAATGCTCTGCGGGATCGTCTGCACCCGGTACCAATGCCGTTTGCGGCACTAGGACAGCTTTGCTTGCCACGGTGGCGATCGAGACAACGACTTGTTGTCCTTCCTTCAATCGGCCGTGTTCATTTTGACAAAGCAACTGAATCGAGGCGGTATTTCGAGCAGTGTCTACAACGGGACTGATGGCGGTGATTTTGGCATCATATTTGATACCAGGTAAGGCGACTGTAGTAATGAAGGCGGTCTGTCCGACTTTAGGATCAGCAGGAGAATCAGCAGGCATGTTTGCATCGATGATGACGGTACTTAAATTGACTACGTGTGCTACTGGTTTGCTCGGATCAGTCATATCGCCCACGTTCAGAAATCTTTGGGCAATAACTCCAGAGATTGGACTGACGACCTTTGTCCAGGCCAATTGCGTAGCCACATTCAGTGGCGCGACCTTGGCTTCTGCGACCTTGGCTTCTGCCGCTTCTACTTGGGCTTTGCACAGGTCAACCTGGCTGCGAGCTGCGACAACATCCTTTTCTGCAACGATATCCTTTGCGAACAAAGCCTCCGAGCGGGTCAGATTTTTTTGTGCAAGGTCAAGGGCAATTTTTGCCTGTACGACCTGATTGAGAGCAGTACGTTGTGGCGCCGTAGTCTGTTGTAGTTGAGCAACCAACTGCTCATCGTCCAGAACTGCAATGAGTTGTCCTTTTGAAACTTTCTGGCCGGGAACGACAAGAACTTTGGCGATCTTTCCTGCAATATTTGGTGTCACAGAAACGGAATGATCCGGCAAAGCAATTACCTTTCCTGGGAATGTAAGACGCTTTTGAACCATCGTTGTAGTTACGCGCACGGTTGGAAGGCTTACATGGTGTTCCGGTTCATGTTCTTCTTCATGCTTAGGTGCTTCTTGTTTTGTGCAAGCCTGAAGAAGTGACGCACACAGCGCCAGCGTGACGAGGAGCTTGGCGGACAGGAAGAATCTGGGGTGCGGCAATTTGTTTTTCATCGTGGTCATAAGAGTGGGTGTCCTACTGCCTGCTCAAGGTCGTTAAGCGCAAGTTGGTATTCCAGTACAGACTGGAGATACTGAGTGCGAAGAAGGATATTGCGTTGTTGAACATCAAGAACAGAGTTGATGTCCGTATGTCCAAGCTTGTAGCCGAGTTCAGCGCTGTTGGTCAGTTGCTCAGAGGCCGGTATAGCTTCCTGGAGGTATCTTCGAATCTTCGCGCGCGCCATTTCGACACGGCGGTAAGCAAGCGCTACCTCAGAGTCTATGATGTTTCTTTGGCTGATTTCAGCTTTGTTCCACTGGTTTATATCAGCTATGGACTTGGCGATTCTACCTTGCTGGCGGTCAAAGACTGGAAAGAAAACTTGCGCCTGAACGTATGGTGTTTTGCGACCTAGAGGTCCATTCGCGATATCTTCAACCATCAATCCGCCGTTAACCAATCCCCGTGGAAAGTTGTCGGCTCGTGCCACTTTCAATTGTGCTCTTGCGACAGAAGCAGCTTGCTGTGCGACTTTTAGTTCGTACCTACTTTGGTAAGCTTCTTGAACGAGTTTCTGACGCGGCGGCATTTCTCTTGTTAGATCTGGTAAGAGACCGGAACTATCATTTGTAGACTGCTCGTACAGGAGCGGCGGAAGATTCATTGGAGAGTCAGCGGCTCTTCCAATCAAAATGTTCAATTGCTCTCGACTGCGCTCCACCAAAATGTGCGCTTGCTCGGCATCCAGCTCCGCTTGAATCACAGCGAGCTTTGCACGGTGCACATCAAGCTTTGGTACGTCACCATTTTCAAATCGGTTCTGTGCATTGAGATGCAATCTCTTCGTCAATGCTACAAGAGCATCTTGAGTAGTGGCTAGTTCCGAAGCCATTATCAATTCAGCATAGAGGCGGCGTGCTTGACCTCGAAAGTTCCATAGAACTCGGGCCAACTCCAGATCGGCTTGCTCAACTTGTTTGCGCGCTGCCATGAGCCTAAAGAGAATGAGCCATGGAGCTTCAAATTGAATGGTCGCACCGTATTTGTAAGTGAACTTAACTTGCAGGTCGGTCATGAAGCCGGGGTTGGGAAAGACTGTCGCCTGTTTAATCGCAGCTTTGGCAACCGGAATTTGAGATCGAGCTTGCTCAAGTCTCGGACTGTTGCTCAGCCCTTCATTCATAACTTGATGCACAGTAACGATTCCCGAACGTAGTAAGACGCTGTCTTGCTGCGGGTCTTTCGAGGGCGATGGCACTGGCACCGGCTGGGTAGCAGCATCTAATTGCGCCATATCAATTGCAGGAATCGACAAAGCCAACAGAATAGCGACAAGTAGTTTTCGCTGGCTTCGTAAACGTTCTGAACAAGGTCTCGTTCTGCAGATCCTGGGCATCAAGTTACTTCCCCATTCCATTGGAGGAGTTTCTTTCGCCCTTGAGGTCAATCTTGAATACAGTTTGTTTACCAGGTTCGCTGCTTACGACTATTGTTCCGTCGTACTTTTCAATGATGGCTTTTACAATGGGTAGCCCTAATCCATTGCCACCGGAGTGATATGAGCGTGCCTGATCGGCTCTCCAGAATCGTTGGAAGACTTTCGGCAGGTCTTCTTTCTGAATCCCAATGCCCGAGTCGGCGACTGAGATTCGGAGCATTCCGTTGTTATCTGATGCGGATATGGATATAGTTCCATGCTCTGGGGTGTATTTGATTGCATTGTCCAAGAGGTTCTGTAGAACGCAGTCAAGATCATCGCTTTCCATTGACACATGCAAATGTTCTTGAACATGGTCTTGAAGGTGTAAATTCTTCTCCTTGGCTCCTGGAGCGACTTTTTCAAGAGCCCTGCGAACACATTCTGCTAGGTCCAGAGGAACCACATACGATTCCATGTGTGGCTTCTCGACCAGCTGCTCGGCTTTTGCGAGCTTCAAGAGATCTTCTGTTAGCTTCTCAATTTGCAACGCGCCACTGGCGATGGCCTCAAACTTCTCTTTATCGCTTTCTCTCATTCCATCTGGATAGCGCAAGGCCACATTAGAATTCGTCTGAATCGCGGTTATTGGTGTGCGTAGTTCGTGAGCAGCATCAGCGCAGAATTGCTGTAGATGCTCGATGCTCTCTTCCACCGGTCTTAGCGAATGACGAACCAGCAGGAAAACACCGACGCCGCTGGCGAGGACCGCAACCACTGCCCCGAGAACCAAGCATTGAAGCAATAGCGTCTTTTGCCTTTCAATTCCCGCAAGAGGATGACCAACTCTCACGTAACCGAGGAGCTTTCCGTCAGCAATTGCAGGTTTGGTAAAAACTAGAGCTGGTGGACTTGATTGCCATTGAAATGACTCACTGCGCTCCAGTGGGACGGTCAGAACCATCTGTCCCTTCTCGATGTCGAGCTGCCCTTGAGTATTGAACCACTGTAGTCTCATGGTCTGGAGCGCAGGAGATGCTTCGTCGGGAAGCACGGAAACTATCAAGTCAGGCTTGCCATTGTGCGATTTGCCGTAGTCATCAAAATCGATAGAAGAGATGGCGGAATCAGCTATCGAACGAAGTTTGTCTCGCAGTTGAGCATCAAAAGCACTAGATCCGAAGCAATATACAGCCCCACAAAAGATGACCAGAACAGCGATGAACACTGCGATGTTTATGAGCACTAATCGCTTTTGCCACTTCTCAAGCATTTTTCTTCAATCTGTAGCCAAACCCGTAAACGGTCTCTATTACTTCTTCTCGAACTCCAGCAGAAGCCAATTTTTTCCGCAAAGTCTTGATGTGCGTCTTGATTGTTTCCTTTCCGCCCAGCGATTCCTGCGACCAAAGCTTGTTCAGCAATTCCTCTCCTGTAAATATTGCTGCCGGATTGTGCGCAAAGTGCGTCAAAAGCCGGTATTCAGTTGGAGTTACTTCGATTAGATTTTGGTGATAGGTGACAGTGCGAGACACTGTGTCTATTTGAAGCGGTCCACAAGGAATCATTGATGTGCGTTGAGCTATTGCTCTTCGAGACAGCGCCCTCACTCGCGCCGACAATTCATCGAGGTCGAATGGCTTGGTGAGATAGTCGTCAGCGCCGCAATCGAGTCCGGCAACTTTGTCGGACTTATCAGACCGGGCTGTGAGCATCAGAATTGCGCAGGAATTGCCCTTGTCCCTCAATTGCTTGCAGACGGAAAAGCCGTTCAATTTGGGAAGCATGAGATCGAGCAGGACGATGTCATACTGCCCCTCCATAGCCATTTCCAGTCCCTGGATTCCATCGAATGCAACATCAACTACGTACTTTTGGTGCTGCAATTCCTCCTTCAAAGGAAGGGCTATTCGCTGATCATCTTCGACAATGAGAATCTTCATTTTGCCTGCGGGTGCCTCTATTTCGAGTTTAAAACACGACCGGTGATAATCCGGTGAAGTCTTTGTTGTCAAGCCAGGACCACATTTCCAGACCAACAGATTAACTTGTGATACCTAGACGTATCGCAAGTTTTGGGCGCAAAAACTTGTGATACCGCGCAGCCAGCGTGCTAGGATGACGCCCAGATTTCTTGTGATACTGGGAAAGGAGCCACCAACACTTGAAAACCGCCCTCTTGAAAGCTTCTTTTGACCGCTACGAAAAGTACCTCTCGTGGCTTAAGCGGCAGCCTCTTTCCGACCAGACCCGAAGAGCCTACAAGTCGAGAATAAACCACTTCCTGGGCTTTCTAGGCAGCTCTGGTGAGGACATTCGGGTGCTTGTTCAAACCGACCGGGAGCGGGCGCATGTCCTTCGCGAATACAAACGATATCTAAAACAGGAACTGGAATCGAGTCCGGCAACAGTCAACGCTTACCTGACGGCCATCGATCACTTCTTTCAATTCCTCGGTGCCAAGCCTGGAAAGGTTACTCGTGAAGATTTGCCCCAGGAGGCGCCGCGCGCTTTGACGAAGGAGGAGCAAAAGCGGTTCTTGCGTGCCGTCGTTGGCTGCCGCCGCAGCAAAGATCGAGCAGTGGCCACGCTGCTCTTCTACACAGGCATCAGAATTAGCGAGTGCGCCGCCCTAAAAGAACATGATGTCTCGGTGGTGGGCAGAAAGAATCGGGTGATCATCCGCAGCGGAAAAGGTGATCGATATCGAGAAATCCCGCTTAATACAGAAGCCAAAGAAGCGCTCAGAGAGTGGATTAGCGAACGGAATGAAAAGTTTGACGGTAAGAAGATAGACGAAGCGCTGTTCTTAAATCCGCAAGGAAAAGAGCTTTCTACGGCCAGCCTGGACTTGATCGTGAGGAAGATTGGACAGAGTTGTGGTCTCTCTGTTTCCGCTCACGTGCTCAGGCATACGTGTTTGACTAATTTGGTCAGGAACGGAAACGATCTTGTACTTGTAGCTGAGATCGGCGGCCATAAGCGGCTGGAGACGACCAGGCGGTACACCCTGCCAACGCGCTCAGATAAGGAGCGCGCTATCGACGGACTGGTCTAGAATTACAGCAGGAGGCAAATGGCATGAAGAGGATTCTTATTGCGACACTGCTGGCAGTTGTTTTGCAGTTCTCGGCGAGCGCAGAACAAGATCAGCGTTCGGCGATGATTCAGAAGCTTTATGAATTTACACAAGATGTGCTCTCGGACAAGCTCATTCCAGTGAGAGGTGGCACCAAGCCTGCGGCCAAAGCGCTTGGATGCTATATCGGCACGAAAGAAGATGTTCAGTTCCGCTCTGGCTACAAAGATGTAGAGCCGCGAACACAGTGCGAATGGGCTTATGATCTCAATCAATTCATTGTGCAGAATGGCGGCGGCTGGGACAACTTTCAAAAGTACTCAAAAGAGACTTCGGTCTCGTCCGATGCGAACAGCATTCTGAATGATAGCCTGCGTGGCCTTGCAGGCGGCAAAGATCCGAAGGACGCTTGGGACAGGGCTCACATCCCTTACGATAAGCAAGCGGCCTTTGCCGATAAGTGGTGGAAGAATAATAGCCGAGCCTATAGTTCCGCTGTGGTGCCGCCCAAGGATTGGTGGCTGCACGATGCGGTATTGGATGGCAACAATATCTGGACGCGCTACGACATGCTAAACGGCAAAGGCAGCTCCGACTACGTCATGTGGCGCGATGCCGAGCTATCTAAACTGCTCAAAAAACAGTAGCAACAACAAGCTGAAGAATCGCTAGCACTAAGGATCACCAGTCGAGGTTGACTGAGTAGTTTGCTGGTCGGATTTGTACTTCTTCATCAGCTCGGACAGACTTGATGTGGACGAAGATGGGGCAGAAAGCGAGTCTAGTCCGCCATACTTCTTGTCAAAGAATGACTTTGTGGTCGGAGTTGTCGTCGATGGGTCCGCATACTTCTTCATCATCTCGGACAGACTGGGCGTTGATGTAGACGGAGTGGACAGTCCATCGAGCCCTTTTCGCTTGAAGAACGACGGTGCTGTCGAGGGCGTGAACAAGGTGCTATTTGGATCGGCCGGTGCTGCAAATGGCGATGAGTTGCTGGGAATCAATGGCACACTTTGATTGTTTCCGGTTATCGGTGATACCAGAGAAGGTGCCACCTGCGTTGGAGTCTCGCCGGTGAGCTTAGCAAGTTTCTCTTGCGCATACTTCAAGCCAGACTGACCTTCAGCCAGGTTTTTCTGCCTGAAGTCCCGCATTTCGCGTAGCCTGACCTTTTCGTATTCGCTGATACTCGGGTCAGCAATCTTCATTTCCAGATTCGTCAGCTCGCTGTTGCAGTGCTCGATGACCTTCTGGTACTTGTCGATTTCAAGCTTGGTGAAATAAACGTCGTCGTCGTGCTGTTTCTGTTCGCGCTGTTTCCTCTTCTCTTCTTCCTCATCCATGGCCTTCTTCCAGGACGTAGGATTACCGCCCGGAAAGCGGTATTCTGGCGGAATGTACGGCTCCGGTGTAGTGGTAATTGGCGGGTTGTTATTAATTGGCGGTGGATTGCTTTGCGTAGAATGCTGCCATTTCCAGCTCATGTCCTTCCACCAGGTCTTGGCTCCAATAGCCATTGTGCCGAAGATTTCCAGCGCTATAAAAGCGATGATGAGCCCGATAGAGATCTGCCATCTGAGCTTTTCATCTTGCAATGCCGCTTGCTGCTGCATCGCAGATTCCATGGTTTGCTGCGTGGTTCGGTGTGTGTACTGCTCTTGTTGCCGTCTGGCGTTTGCTTCCGCCTCTTCCCGTGCCTTTCGCTCAGCATCCTTCTTCTTTGCCGCTTGTTCTTCCTGGTATTTGTCGTCGGCTGTTTTGCTTCGGTGGTAATTTGGTCCAGGACCTGCGCTGCTGCTCGATGAGCTTCTAGCTCCGCTTCCAGCGGTTGCTCCAGCTCCCGGCTGACAGTCGCAGCCGGTCGCTCTGTGTCCTCCGTTCGCGCCGAAGTGTTTGGTCAGAACATCTTTGGCATTGTTGATCTTCTTAAGCTCTTCTTCGGCGAATTCCTTGTGATCAGGGGTTGGCGCGCGGTCAGGATGCCAGACCATGATTAGCCTCTTGTAACGGCGCATGATCGATTCCATCGAAGAGCCTGGGTCTAAGCCGAGAACGGCGTAAGCTTTGTGTAACTCGTTCATTTGAACACCGCCGTCATGATACTGGAACCAAGCGATAGAACTCCCAGTGCACCGAGCCCCACGAGCCACCAGGGCGGTGCAGGAATTTTGGTATCGGCAGGCTGCCCGCGATCAGTGCCAGCTCCAAGCGTTGCCTCAACCCGGTTTACAAGCCCGCTTACAATGTGATCGCAGGCGTACCATTGTGCGCCCTCGACGCGCGGATGAAAGTCGAATTGAACAATCGTTGTATCGTTTCCCGTGTCCTTGAATTGCACTTCCATCTCCAGGAGCCGTTGTACACGCTCTTTGCGTGTGTGGATGTTCTGTAGATTCGTGCCTTCAACCTTTGTTTCTTCGTCCGTGAAACGCAAAGAAGCCAGGATTCGCCGTTGGTTTACGTCGGCTGTCGATACGTGCCACTTGTCGCCAAAGTTGTAGCTGACATCGGAAATGATGTCCCGAATCTGCGCAAATGCCTGCCTTATAGGCGTCTTGTATTCCTTCGGAACCGGATGCAGAAAGTTATAACGTGATACTCCTGCATGGTGGAAGAACGGCCATGCCACCCAGACAGCGGCAATCAGACCGGGCAGACAGCCAGCAGTATTGTCCGGCTTGGTGATGTACTCGCTGGTGAATGCGCTCACCAGCAGGAAGATGAATATGCCCAGTCCTATTCCTACAGCTGCCATACGTCACCTACATCTGGAGGGTTGTCGTCCTCCTTGTCCTTGGGGGGAAGCTTCCTTTTCAGATCGTCCTCCTTTGCGGGTTTGTCTACCTTTGGAGTGCCGCGGACCCGCTCGTTTCTACCAGTATTTTGCGGTTTATTAGGTCGGTTTTTCTTTCCTGCCGGCGGCGGCCGATCTTCTTGCTGATTCTGTTGCTGCCTGGCTGTTCGCCCTCTTGTACGCACGAATTCGCTCACCTCATGCCTGTCTCGCTCCGGTGCTGGATACTCCAGGGCCTGTTGGTAAGCAACTGGTGATGTTAGTTGCAGCTTCAACGGCCACGTGTCCGGAGTGAAAACGATTACCTCGTTTACTAAGTTGATGAGTTCTTCCGGCGTCGCCAACGCTCGCCCTTGGACAAACTCTTGTACTCTTCCACTGTCGGTCACTGTCGTTTCTTCAATCGTCATTCGCCCCAGGGCGTCGCTCAACTCTTTTGCTTCACGGTAATTCTTTTGCTTGAAATAAACCTGAGTGGCTGGCATGTCCAGGATGATTTGTGCTTCTCGGCGACTGTAGACCTGCTCTAACTGAAAGTAGTTTTGGAAACCGAGCACGAGCCCTATCTTGTTCTTGCGAATAATAGACAAAGTGTCAGCGATGCCAGAGATTTTTCCGAAGTTTGTGAACTCATCAAGCAGCATGGCGACTGGATATTTCATGTCCTCGCGTATTTCGAGAATATGATCGAGCAAGAAATTGACCATCAAAGATCCAATCAGCTTGCTATCGCGTGAACGACTTGGAACTGCAAGGTAGAACGTGAAAAGCTGCTGTTTAAGAGCATCAAGGTCGATGTCGGTGGTTTCGGTCAGCGTCACCATCTGATCTGTCATCCATGGATTGAGCTTGGTAATCAGGCCAGAAAAGACACCGTACTTAAAATTCGTTTCGCCGGAAAGCCGCATCCAGCCTTCAAATTCCATCTGTGCGACATCAGACGGGCTGCGATACAAAACCTTTGCCAGCCGATCTGGCCCCTGCAATAAGAGCCAGCGCAATGCTCCGAAGTGCCCGAACTTTGGCTCACTGGCGGCGGCATGCATTAGAAGCGGTATGAGCAGAAGCTTCTCGGATCGATTCCAGGTTTGATCGGATCTTGTCTCGGCGCTCTCTCCGTTCATTATTACGAGATCGGCTAACTTCTCAGCCAGAGCCGCCTTCAGCTCTTGCGGCGCGTTCCTGATTCGATCGATCGGGTTGATTCGGTGCGAAGTCATGTCGGATGGATTGAAGCAATACACCTGATGACCGGCCAGTTTCCTCCAGCCGGAAGTCAGCTTGTAAAGCTCCCCCGCTTCATATCCCGGCGTTGCCTCGGTCACTATCATGTTAGTGCCAGTGCGCTCAATGAGCTGCGGGATGAAGAAGCCCCTGGACTTTCCGACACCGGTACGCCCGCAAACAAGTGCGTGAGCGTAAGTAAGCATTTCGGGCACTTGAAGATACTCGCCTGTCTTTGCTTTGCCTACGATCAGTCGTTTCGGGTCCGGCTTCTTCAAGAAGTATCCGGCCGTTTTCAGCTCCTGTTCGCTTCCCCAGCGCGCAGCCCCATACGAGACGTTCACTTCTTTGTCTTCTTTGGCCTCGCGAGCTCGTTGCGCGTCGTATTGAAGCTCCAGCAGAATCTTGTCGCATCGCTTCTGGCAATCGCTGGCAGAGCCGCCACCTTTGTGCTCCGACAGGTCGATTGAGACAAGCACGCCTTTGGCGTCTGTAGTTTTTCTCCAGCGCAAAACTACTCTGTATTCATGCCGCCACCAGTCACGGCCGACCTGTTCTTCTACGCGCTCGTTTGCCAGTATCTGATCGAGTTGCTTGCTTGCTCGCGACACGTGATAGCCAAGCCGCTCCAGGACGTTGACGGCAAGGACAGGAAACTCTTTTGCCGTCGCTTCGACAATACCTGAATCTGTAACTTGAGTCGGCATCAGTATTGCCCCCATGGGTCAAAGCGGAATGGATCGTGCTTCTTCTCTCGCTCTTCGTCCTTGCGCTTCTTCTCTTCGGCGCGTTTCTTGCGCGCTTCTTTGTTGTCCTCGATTGATTGGTCCAGCTTTTCTATTACTTCCTTGTCTCGGTCTTTATCCTCGGGTTTGTCGTGTTTGAGGTAGTCGTCATGCTTTTCGGCTTTGGCGTCGTGTAGCGCGTCTCCGGCTTCTTTTAACCTATCTCGATTGTCCCTCAGATCGATCCAACTCACTACCATGTTGGCCAGATTCGCGCCGGTCAAGAACACGCCGATCACGGGATTGCGCATGGCTTGCGCCTGAACCGGGTCAACCCAGCGAGTGCCGTGCTCGATAGCATCGGCGCCTCTCTTTCCTTCCATTTTGATTTGGTGCTGTAGTTCTTTCTCCAACACACCGGAGAAGCGTTCGCGGTCGCGGTTCTCGATCCAACCTCGTAATCGCTGGTAGTCCTCGACCGGTAAGCGCTCTTTTTTGTTGTTGCGCAGATCTTTAGCAAGCCCGGTGAGTCGCTCATACGAGTCGTCCTTGCCGTACTTCTCGCCCTTCCAGTCAAAGCTGTCCTTGTCCTTCGGCTTATCCTTGTTGTCGCCGTGGGCGTTCAGTTCGTCTTTTTTCGGTTCGTCCTTGCCTGGCTCCGCCTGCTTATCTTCGCGGGCTTCGCGTTGCTGAATGCGTTCTTTGTCCTTCATCCAGCGGACAAGTTTCTTGTATTCCTTGATGTCTATTCGCTCGTCTGGGTGGTCCCAGAGATACTGATTGAGGTCTTGCAGCTCGGAAAGCGTGTTTTCTCTGCTCCATTCTTTGCCTGCCGCCTCAATTGTGTCCTGGAAGTATGGCTTCTCTGGCTCCTTGTCGCCTGTTTTTTCCTTGCCTGCAAGGGCTGCTCTTTCCTTTTCTTGCTGCTCTGCCTTCCAGGTGTCATAAGGTTCCAGCACTTCTCGGATAACTTTCTTGTGCATCCAGGGCAATTCGAGTCCTTCGCGGATGCGCTCAGCTCGGGCAGCCTCGCGTTCTTTTTGCCTGGCTTCTACCCGTTCTCGCTCTTTGCGCTCACGCTCCTGCCTCGCTTTTTCAAGCTCGAAAGGATGATGACGCTCAAGATAACGGTCGCCGTACTCCTTGATCCGGTTGTAATCGTCCTTGTCGAAGCGTACATCTTTGCCGTTCTTGTCCTTGCCGAGAACGACAACATGGATGTGATGGTGGTCCGTATTGTTGTGCGCCGTAGCTACCCAGTCGAGATCTAACCCCTTCTCGGAGCTGAGTCGGTGCATGATTTCGCGAGTGAATGCCTTCTTGTCCTCGGGGTTTATCTCCGGTGCAAGCGTCAATTTGTGCGCCACTACCTTGCTGTCTTCCTGTTCGCGGATGGCTTTGCGCACCTTCTTGCCATCAAGGTTGTCGTCCAGGTCGTTGAATAATTCGCGCCCGCCCTCGCCGCGATCTTCACCTGGGCGATGCTGGATGTACTTAATGTGAGCCAGTGCCCTTCCAACGGCCGCAACTTTAGGCGAACCACCAGCCGCCCGGCTCTGCCGGTCGCGCTTGGAAAAGTACTGGTGTTTGACGACTATCACGAGGTAACAACCTTCTTGGTCCGTTCGGCTACGGCTTTTTCATCCGTGTCCAGTCGATTTCTCTGCCGCTGTTTGGCCGTATTAACGGCTGCCGTGAACTGTTCTTTGGCCTCCGCTGTGCCGCAGGCCCGCCACGTCAACTCATAAAGTGTGCCCACTTCGGCCCCCTGCCTGGCTAACATGCCGCAGATGCGGTCGGTCGCGCTCAGGATCGCTTTGACGATCTGGTCGCTGGCATAACGGATCGCCTGCGCGGTTTTGGTCTCCCTCTCGCCTTCTTTCAGGTTGTCCAGGTTATCGAGATACCAGAGAAGCCCCTGGCGGATGAAGTCGGCCCGGGTCTGACCGGCCTGCCTGGCGGCCTCATCAAGGCGGTTAACGTCAGCTCGACTCAACCTCGTTTCTACCTTGGGGCTATAAACTCGCTTCTTTGCTTCGCCAACCATGTGCCGCTACCTCAAGCTATATAATCAATATAATAGCTGACCTGTGCCGCCAGCTATGGGATTAACCCTGAGCCCGTGCCGCTATCTAAATCCAGCGCAGTAGCGCTTTTCACAAGCGC
>FRDC01001766.1_pt1 | contig 24480 bp, 25 predicted proteins | sample 1106171 | NCBI WGS metagenome assembly FRDC01 (sample SAMEA3930566, study PRJEB13176) | freshwater metagenome | biome: Drinking water system; feature: drinking water; material: water | place: Singapore | collected 2014-12-20 | reverse complement strand
ATTCAACGGCAACCTACACGCGCTGGACGAGGAAAACGCCAATGCCCTGCACTATGCCATAGGCCCGCCCTCGATCAAGAACATCAAGGCGTTGCTGGCCCAGGGCGTCAGCCCTGAAACCCCCGACCGCTGGGGACGGCGCGCCATCGACCTGCTTAATTTCCGCACCAGCACCGAATTGATCGAGGTCGCAAAGGTATTGCTCGACGCCGGGGCCAACCCCGGCATTTCAAACGACCCGCAGGTCAAGGTATCGCCCCTGCATATCGCAGCACGTCAGGAAAACCTGGCCCTGATCGACCTTTTGCTTAAATTCGGCGCCGATCCTGACGTCAAGGACAGAATGGACCAAGCCACGCCGCTGATCGATTGCGCGCGCTTTAGTTGCAAGGAATCGGCTAAAAAACTGCTCGACGCCGGAGCCAACCCCGATGCACGCGACGGCGACGGGCGAACCGCCTTGCACGTCGCGGCCTTTGCCGGAAACGACGCCCTGACCGAACTATTGCTGAATGTCGGCGCCAATACCGAGATAGCGGACAAATTCATGCAGACGCCTCTGGCGCTGTCGCTCAAGCGCGGCTATGTCAAGCCTGCCCAGTTGATGCTCAAAAACGGCGCCAGAACCGACGTCGTCGACAACGACGGCGGAAACATCTTCCATGCCGCAGCCGAGGACGACGACAACGCCAGGATATTGCCAGAACTGCGGGCCGCCGCGCCAAAAATCGACATCAATGCCGCCGATCACCTTGGCGACACGCCGCTTATGCGCGCGGCCAAGAACGGGCGCGACCAGATGGTCAGGGCCTTTCTCGCCGAGGGCGCCGACGCGGGACTGGTCAACAAGGACGGCGAAACGCCGCTGATGATGGCCATCCGTCTTTTTCAGGTCGACGCCGTCCACGAAATCATCAAGCATCGCCCGAACGAGGTCCATCACGCATTGCCCGGCGGCGAACTGCCCATCCATATCGCCGCCGGCTATTACAGCACGCGGCTGGCAGGTGTTTTGCTTGATGCCGGCGCCGATCCCAACGTGCGCGACGATCGGAACAAGGATACGCCGTTGCACATCGCCATCGCCAAGAACCAAAGACCGATGGTCGAATTTCTTCTGACGCGCGGCGCGGATTACAGCATTCCCAACGGTCAGGGCATAACGCCGTTGCAACTGGCGGAAAAAAGCGTCAACAAAGAAATCGCCGATCTTCTCAAGGCAGCCGAAAAGCTGGGCCGTCGGGGCAAGCCCTACAAGCCGGGCGGGAAACCGCCGCCGCCCGCAGGCCCCAGATGGAACGGCTATATTTAAAGACCGTCACCGTTCGCGGCGCAAAAACACATAGAACGCGCCGCTTCCGCCGTCCTTGATCTGCGCCGTCTCAACCGTCAGTATTTTTGACGCCATTTCGCTTTGCGCCAGTCAGCGCGGAAGACTGGCGCGCAAGACACCTTGCCCGCGTTCGCCCTTGCCGGTAATGATCAGCAACATTCTTTTCTGCGCCGCATAGGATTTCCGGATAAAAACGATCAGCCGGTCATGCGCCTCTTCCTGCCTCAACCCGTGAAGGTCCAGACGCGCCTCGATTTTTCTTTCGCCGCGCTTGACGCGATCATGGGTCCTGCGGTCGATATCAAAGCCCTTGCCCCCTTTTGGCAAAACCCGGGGTTTTGCCCCCGCATCGCAAGCAGGACGGGTTTCGCTGGCCGGACGAAGAGGGTGAGACGCTGATTTCAATTCCGGCACGGAGGGCTGTTTTTCCTTTTTAGTCAAAGGCTTAACATGCGCCGTGACCGACTGCCACAAGGACTGGGCCTCCGCATCAAGACCCCGGCCGGATTTCCCCTTCTTTTTCACGGCCTTGACCTTGCCCCTTCAAAAACATTAACCTTTTTGCGCTACATTATATATTAAGAGGGTGTAATGACGCGGCCAATCAAAAAATTCATTCCGGTGCTTGTACTGACGATGACGCTTGCCTTTTCATCCCTGTCCTGCGCCTGGGCCACCGTTCCCATTGACGGCATCGTCACCGAAAAACCCAAAGCTACGGAGGCGTCCTATATCGCGCTTCTTTTTCTGAAGCTGACCGGGAAATTTCCGGACTTTCACGCCTGGGCGCAGCAAACGCCGGAATACATAGGCGCAGCACCCGACGAAAAAATCAGCACGCTGGAGGTCAAGGCCAAGGAATTTGAAAACACCTATAACCTTCTGACCCTGGCCGACCCGGTGATCATTGAAATTCCAGCCAAGCTTTCATCTTATAGCGCGCTGCAAAAGGGGTTTTTGATCGAAAGCTTTACAACCAACATGTATTTCGGCTTCAGCCATCTGGATTCAAGCTATGCCATCATTCCAAAGGACATCACCAACCGCCAATGGCTTCCCGTGCCGCCGGAATATGCCGATGCCATCTTGTCCCGGACCAATGAGGGCAAGGAAGTCGTCATTCAAATGTCGCTTCTGCCTGTTTATGCCGACAATAAAAACCCGATGCTGCTGAACGATATCGATCATTGGCTGATCCTGGCCGACATCAGCAAAATATCGCTGTGGTCAAGCGACGGCACACGGCTCCTGTGGGAAAGCCGCAATCCCCAGGAAACGCAATCGCCCAACAAACTTTTGGATCTCTATAGATAACAGCCGTGCTATACCGCAAAGGCGCAGGTAACCGTCGTTCCCTGCCCTTCCTGGCTTTCAAGGCTGACCGTCCCGCCATGCAATTCAACAATGTTCTTGACCAGCGCCAATCCAAGGCCTGCGCCGCCTTTGCGGATCAACGTTTTATTGCGGGTTTTTTCAAAGGGCGAAAAGACTCTCTCGATATCCTCGGCCGGGATACCGGCACCCGTATCGTGAACACCCAACTCAACCCCATGACCGCCCCTGCGGGCAAAGACGGTGATAACGCCGCCGCCGGGACTGTAATTGATCGCATTGCTGATCAGGTTCAGCAAAACCTGCTTGACGCGGCGCTCGTCGGCCATGACCTCCGGTAAATCCTTGTCCGCCGACAGCCGGATCTGGAGATTTTGCTTGCGCGCCCATTCCTGCGTCAGATCGACGACGGCGCCTGCGATCTTCGGGATATCGGCTCTGACCAGATCAAGCTTCATGTATCCCGCCTCGATCGTCGACAGATCAAGAATATCGTCAATGAGCGAAACCAGCCGACGGCCCGAGGCGATGATCCCATCGGTATACTCCCTCTGCTTGTCATTGATCGGCCCGAAATACTGGGCATCGAGAATCTCGGCAAAGCCCAGCATGGCATTAAGCGGTGTGCGCAGCTGATACGACACGTTCGCCAGAAAATCCGCCTTGAGCCTTTCGGCCTCCTCCAGCGCGCGGTTCTTGGCCATCAACGCCTCTTCGACGCGGGCCGTGTCCGTGACATCGATATAAACGTTGAGGGTATTGCCGTCTGGCAGGGGCGTCACCGACATTTGCAGGACGCTGCCGTCCATGCGCTCGATCCGGCCCTTGCGCGGCTTGGGATCGAAAACGCCCGACAACAGCTGTTTTTTCCGCGCTTCCCGTTCGTCGTCCGTAAAAAAACGCAGCATCTTGTCAACCAGAACCGATACGTGCGGCCCGCCGTCAAGATCCTCCGGTGCCAACTTCCAAAGAGCGCCCAGCATCGGGTTCCAGAGCTTTAAAAGACCATCTTGTCCAAAAACCGCGATACCCTCGGACAGATTGTCGAGCGTCTCCTTTTGCGCCGAGAGCAGCATGTTATACGACGATTCAAGCTCCAGCCTGCTGGTCACGTCCTCAAAGGTCACCATCAGCCCGCCCGTGGGGCGCGGCATGACGATCATGCGCAAAGCCTTGCCGTCGGGAAGATACTGCATCTCCTCGTGCGGCTCCATCAGCGAGGTGAACATATTCAGCCAGTTCTGACGAAACAGACGGAAATCGGCCTGTTCAGGAAGCTTGCGCTGCTCGCGCAGTCTTTCAAGAATATCGGCCAGTCGCGGCTTGGCGTTGAGCCATTTGCCGTCAAGCCCCCAAAGCTGTTCATAGGCCGCATTGTAAAATTCAAGCCGCGCATCGGCGTCAAAAATGGCGATCGCCGTGTGCAATTGTTCCAGCACGGCGCGGTTTGATTTTTGAAAGCGGTCGAGATCCTTCCTGATGTCCTCGACCCTTGTGATATCCTGCGCGCTTCCGATCGTGCGCTTTTCAGCCATATGCAGGGTTTCATACAGATTGAAAAGCCGTCTCTCCCCGCCCAGGACGATATGCTGTTCATCGACCTGGGTTCCGCCCTGCGTCAGCGCCCGTTGCGCCAGCGCGCGGCTTGTGCTGTCCTTGCGCGCGCCAGTCACCGGCAATTCCTTTTGTTCAGCCACGACCGAGGCCGGCGTATCGTCAACCATCCGCGCATAGGCGCGGTTGCACCAATCGATATCCAGCGCCTCGTTGCGCGTCCAGACCGGAAATGGCAGTGAATTCAAAATAAAATGCAGGTCGTGCTCGCGCTTTTCAATCCGCGACAGGTTATCGGCCGTTTGCATCGCGGCATGGACCAGATTGGTGATGTCCAGCGCCCAGAGAACATCGAAACTTTCCTCCCCCGTGGCAAAAGCGCCGCGCTTGCCCAAAAGCTTGAGAACCCGTTTATGACCCATGGTATGGACCGTCAGTTCGAAGGGTTTTCCTTCCTCCCTCAGCCGGTCGAAGACGCCCTCGACCGCCGCCGCGTCGCCAGGCGTCAAAGCCCCCTGCACATCGGCAAAGTTATCAATTTTCTCGGCGCCCAAAAGCCTGCAAAAGGCGGGTGAAATCGCCTTGACCCCCGCCTTGCTCCAGCCGCAGTATTCGACTGGAATCGCGCGCAAAAAGGCCTCCAACCGGGCATTATCTGTTGCCAGGCGTTTGAAGTCCTTTTTTAACGTCAGAAAATCGAGCACCTTGCGCCTTTAACCCCCACCCGTTGATTTTAATGCGCCGTGCCCAAAAAAGCAAAACAGGCGCTCCGCACGCCGCTTCGCGCCTGTTTTGACCGATTCTTGAAAATCTAGTAGCGGTAGTGGCCTGGCTTATAGGGCCCCGCTTCCGCCACGCCGATATATTCGGCCTGTTTCTTGCTCAATTTGGTCAATTTGGCGCCGACCCTTTCAAGATGAAGCATCGCCACCTTTTCATCCAGATGCTTGGGCAGGACATAGACCTTGTTCTGGTAGTTTTTGTGATTTTTCCACAATTCGATCTGCGCCAGCGTCTGGTTGGTGAACGACGCGCTCATGACGAAACTGGGGTGGCCTGCGGCGCAACCAAGATTGACCAAACGACCCTTGGCAAGAACGATCAGGCGTTTGCCGTCGGGAAACACAACCTCGTCAACCTGGGGCTTAACCTCGTCCCATGTATAGTTTTTAAGCGCGTCGATCTGGATCTCGCTGTCAAAGTGACCGATATTGCAAACGATCGCACGATCCTTCATCTGGCGCATATGCTCCAGCGTGATGATGTCGATATTGCCTGTGGCCGTCACAAAGATGTCGGCAATCGGGGCCGCATCGTCCATCGTTGCCACCTCGTAACCCTCCATCGCCGCCTGCAACGCGCAGATCGGATCGATTTCGGTGACCAGAACGCGCGCGCCCTGCCCGCGCAACGACGCAGCCGACCCCTTGCCGACGTCGCCATATCCGGCCACGACGGCGATCTTGCCCGCCATCATCACGCCCGTAGCGCGCTTGATACCGTCCACCAGGCTTTCGCGGCAGCCATAAAGGTTATCGAATTTCGACTTCGTCACGCTGTCATTCACGTTGATGGCGGGAACCTTGAGCTCGCCCTTCTTTTCCATCTCGTACAGGCGGTGAACGCCGGTCGTCGTTTCCTCGGAAATGCCCTTCACTTCCTTGAGGAGATCGGGATATTTGTTATGCATCAAGACGGTCAGATCGCCGCCGTCATCAAGGATCATATTGGGCGTCCAGCCGTTGGGCCCCTTGACCGTTTGTTCAATGCACCACCAGAATTCGTCCTCGGTCAGGCCCTTCCAGGCAAAGACCGGGATGCCCGCCGCCGCAATGGCCGCCGCCGCCTGATCCTGTGTTGAGAAAATATTGCACGACGACCAACGCACCTCTGCACCAAGGTCAATCAGCGTCTCGATCAAAACCGCCGTCTGGATCGTCATGTGCAGGCAACCCGCGATCCGCGCGCCCTTGAGCGGATGCTTGCCCGCGTTTTCGCGGCGCAGGGCCATCAGGCCCGGCATTTCCGTTTCAGCGATGGCAATTTCCTTGCGTCCCCATTCGGCCAGCGACATGTCCTTGACCTTGAAATCGCCCTGCATAGCCCCGCATGCCTGTTTTGCCATCGCCATCTGATATCCTTTCCTTATGTGACCAGTTTTTTAATATCGGCCGGATTGTAGCTATCCATGACCCGTTCTGCAAGCTTTTGGGCGTCATCAAGCCGGATTTCCCTGATTTTGCGCTTAATCGCGGGAATCCACGAAAAACCAAGCGACATATCCCGGATGCCAAGCCCCAAAAGCAGCGGCGTATAGGCCGGATTCGACGCCATTTCCCCGCATATGCCAACCGGTATTCCCGCGCGCAGGCCCGCCTGCACCGTAAATTCAATCAACCGCAAGACGGCAGGATTCAGGGGATCGTAAAGAAAGGCCACTTGATCGTTGCCCCGGTCGATGGCCATGGTGTACTGAATCAGGTCGTTTGTGCCCAGCGAAAAGAAATCAGCCACAGAGGCCAATTGATCGGCAGCCAGCGCCGCCGCCGGGATTTCGATCATGACGCCTATCGCAGGCAGCTTGTCCGCACAGGGGATTTTATTTTTTTTCAACTCCTTGTGGCAAGACAGGATCAATGCGCGGGCCATAGCGACCTCATCCGTCGTCGTCACCATCGGCAACAAAATCCGGATTGGTCCGCACGCCCCGGCGCGCAAGATCGCACGCAACTGGCTTTTAAAAAGATCCGTTTCTTTCAATGACAGGCGGATCGCGCGCAACCCCAGCGAGGGATTGGCGCCCGCCATCATGTGATCCCCCATGGCCAGCGCCAGTTTGTCGCCGCCAATATCAAGCGTGCGAAACGTAACCGGCTTGCCCGCCATGCCCGTCACGATATCGGCCATAACCCTTGCCTGTTCATCCTCGTCGGGCAGGTTTCTGCGGTTCATAAACATGAATTCAGTCCTGAATAGCCCGATGCCCTGGGCGCCGGCAGCCAGAATGGCCGGAAGCTCGCGCGGGACCTCGAAATTGGCCTGAAGAACGACCTTTTCGCCATCAAGCGTTATAGCCGGAAGTCCGGCCAGTTTCTTAAGCTGGTCTTTTTCCCGGTCGAGCATATGCGCGCGCGCCGTGTATTCCCGCAACGTTTCCGCTGAAGGATCAAAAATGACACGGCCATCAACGGCATCGATGATCGCCGTCATGCCGTTGCGGGCATTATCAAGAAGACCCGTCACGCCCAAAACCGCAGGAATGCCAAAACTGCGCGCCATGATCGCCGTATGCCCCGCAATGCCGCCATGCACGGTCGCAAAACCCGCCATGCGCGAAAAATCAAGTTGCACCGTATCGGCGGGCGAAAATTCATCGGCCAGAACGATGCTTCCCGTCGGGATGTCCGCCAGCGACAGATAAGGCCGGTCAAGCAACAGGCGCAGCAATCTTTGGCCCAGTGCCTCGACATCCTCGGCGCGCCCGGCAAGATAACCGTCCTTCATCGCCGCAAATTGCGCGCTGATATCGTCAAGAACGCCGACCAGCGCGGTTTCAGCCGCCAGATTTTGGGCCTTGATCGCGCTTTCCACGCCCCGCGACAACCGCGAGCTTTTAAGCATCGCCAGATGCGCGTCGAGCAAAAGCGAAAGCTCCTCCTCCGCCGTTGGCGACAGACCCTTGGGGTTTTTCTGCAGATCTGCGATGTCCTGTGCCGCGCGGGCGACGGCCGCGCTGAAACGTCCGATCTCCTCATCCACCTGTTCGGGCGCGACACAGCGGGCAGGAGGGCGCAGGCGCTCGACCCTGACAAGCGCGACCGCGCCAATGGCAAGGCCGTCGGAAACGGGAAAGCCGCGTAGCGTGGCGCCGCCTGATTTTTTGCCAAAATCCTTTTTCATCGTGAATTCTTTGCCTATTCCTCGTCAAAGCCCCGCGCCACGAGGCCTGACAACGCCTCAAGCGCAGGTTCTGCATCGCGGCCGCTTGTCTTGATCGTAATCGTCGAATTCATGCCCGCCGCAAGCATCAAAAGCCCCATAATCGAGGTTCCGCCAACCGTGGACCCGTCCTTGACGACCTCGATCACGACGTCGTCATAACCTGACGCCAGCTTGACGAACTTTGCCGCTGCACGGGCGTGGAGGCCCTTTTTATTTGAGATGCGCAGCGTCTTTTCAAGCGTTTCTGGCATGACCTTCTTCCAACAGGGCCGAGGCCACATGGATATACTTGCGACCCGCGTCCTGCGCGCTCAAAACCGCCTGTTTCAGCGTTTCCGTCTTGCGCGCCGTAGCCAGCTTTACCAGCATCGGCAGATTGATCCCGGCCAAGGCCTCGATATTCCGGGCATCGATCATGGAAATGGCCAGATTGGACGGCGTGCCGCCGAACATGTCCGTCAGGATGATCACGCCCTTGCCGCTATCGGCCGCCTTCACCTTGGCCACGATTTCAAGTCTTTTGGACTCCATATCATCGTCGGCGTTGATGCATACCGTTTCGACCTGCTTTTGCGGACCTACGATATGCTCGAGGACATGGACGAATTCATCGGCCAATTTTCCATGCGATACCAATACCAGACCTATCATGCGCTTTCCCTCACTGTTGCTTTATCATTTTTTTGTTTTGATTGCTGATCGGCCTTCCACCGCTCCAGATCGCGATGGCGAAGACCTACGCTGACCCCCTTTTTGTCCAGCCAGCCAAAAAGTTCCTCGGCCACAAAAACCGAGCGATGCCGTCCGCCGGTGCATCCCACGGCGATAGTCAGGTAACTGCGCCCTTCCTGACGGTAACGCGGCAGCAGCGGCTCCAGAAACGATGTCAGGCCAGAAAAAAATCCGGGATAGCCCGGATCGGACCGGACCTTGTCGGCCACGCCCTTGTCCTGACCCGTCATGGGCCGCAAGGAAAGATCGTAATGGGGATTGTCAAGAAACCGAACGTCAAAAACAAGATCCGCCTCGCGCGGCAACCCGTAACGAAAACCAAATGATGTCACAAACACCAAAAGCCCATGCCCGTCCTCAAGCGTGAACTGGCCCGCCACGACACGGCGCAAATCGTGAACGTTCAGGTCGCTGGTATCGATCACAAGATCAGAAACGCGGCGCAGCGGCTCGATCAGCTGGCGTTCACGCTCGACGCCGTCGGCGATGGGACGGTCGGCCGCAAGCGGGTGCCGCCGCCGTGTCTCGGTGAAACGCTGCTGCAAAATGCCGTCGGCGCAATCGATCAGCAAAACCCGCACGCAAAGCCCCGCATCCTCCTTGAGAGCCGCCAGCTCGTCCATAAAATGCGCAGCGCTGAAATCCCACGTCCGGCTGTCGATGCCAAGGGCCACCGGCTGGTTCTGCCCCTCCTTGCGGTCGAGCAGAGGGCGGATGAGCGAAAGCGGCAGGTTGTCAACAGCCTTCCAGCCGAGGTCCTCCAACGCCTTCAATCCCGTTGAAAGCCCGGCTCCCGAAAGCCCAGTTACCAGCAAAACCTGTCGTTTATCCTTGACCATTGGGTTTAAGATTAAAGAATCTGCCGGATTATTCCACAACCATTTTATAAAGCTTCAGCGGCGCCGAACACTCAAAGGCGTAAAGCTTTCTTCTGGGAAGTTTGACGCCGCGCAAGGTTTCAAACTCGGCATCAGGCAGGCGCGGCACCCGCCCTTGCGGCACAAGATCAACCACAAGCGCCAAGGCGGCTCGCGGCAAAACCCCGCTGATCTTGCAAATGCCGACCCCCCGGACCTCAAGAAGCCCCTTGATGGCGGCGGGCGGAGAGGCCCAAAGCCCGTGACTCCCCCTTTTTTTCAACATGACCCGGTCGTCGCTGACCAGCCTTGCACCCAGCGCCAAGGCTCGCAGGGCCAGATCCGACTTGCCGCTTCCCGACTTGCCGCGAATTAAAACCGCCCGATGCGCTCTCCCGACCTTAAAGGCAATACAGGTGCCATAAACCGATTCTTCCATTCCGGGCCCTCACCCTTCTGCCGACGGCAAGGTAATGGTAAAACGCACGGCTCTGTGACTGCCATCGGCGTTCATCAGGTTTTCAGCATGAATCTCGCCCTTATGCGCACGGACGATCTGCCGCGAAATACTAAGGCCCAGACCCGAATGCTTGCCAAAGGCCTCGGCGGCGGGTCTTTGGGTGTAAAAACGCTCGAATATCCTCTCAAGATTGCGCTCGGGGATCGGCGGTCCCTGATTATCAACATGAATGACGACTTGTCCGCCTCGCCGCTCGAGTCCGATCTCGATCGGACGCGACAGGGGCGTAAAGGATGCCGCATTGTTCAAAATATTGTAGATAACCTGCCCCATCTGGCCGGGATGGCCCAAAACGGAAAATCCCGCCTCTGCATCAACGGCAAACAACAGGCAAATATTGCCCTGCCCGCGCTCCTTCTCGGCCTCAACCACCTGCCGCAGCAAGTCAACGATGTTAAAACGCTTCCTTTCGAGCCGCGCCAGCTCCGCATCCAGCCGCGAGGCCGCTGAAATATCGCTGATCAGGCGATCCATCCGCTGGATATCGTCATGGATGATGGCCGAGAGTTGCGCCTGACGCTCGGGATCCTTGATCTTGCCAAAGACCTCAATTGCGCTGCGAACCGAGGCCAGCGGGTTCTTGATTTCATGCGCGACGTCCGCCGCGAAATTCTCGATCGCGGTCATTCTTTCGGACAGGGCCTGCGTCATGTCGCGCAACGCCGTCGACAGCATGCCGATTTCATCCTGTCGCTGCGACAAATCGGGAATGGCGTTTCTTTGCCCCGCGCCGGCCTGCACCCGGCGCACGCCCTCGGCCAGACGGACGATCGGACGACTGATCGTGGCCGACAGGTAGGCCGAAAGGAAAACCGTGACGGCAAAGGCCAGAAGGAAAATCCTAAGAACGGTCAGCTGCACCGCGCGCACCGCCTCCTCGATATCCTCCCCGGATTTGGTGATCAAAACGGCGCCCAGAACGTTTTTAAGCCGCTGCACTGGCAGCGAGGCCGTTAACAGGATGTCGCCGTTGCGCTCCCGCCAGACCTCGGAATAGGTTCCGCCAGCCAGCGTGTCGAGCGCATGGGGATAGGTTCCGATCATGCCGCTCAAGGGCTCGGGATAGGGGCGCAGATGAATCCGGGTCGGCAAGGCCCGCAGGAAGCGATCCAGCGCCCGGCTGAATTTCTGCCCGAAACCCTGCATATCCATGGGCGGCGGCAGGCTGATGATCTGGACCATGCCGCCCGGGCTTAGCATCTGGTGGCTGTCGGCAATCAGCTTGCCGCTGCGGTTGAACAACATCGTGCGAACGTCGCGCCCCTCGATCAGCTTGCGCACCATGCGCCGCGAAAGGTCGGATGCCAGCGTCGCCCCGCCGGAAAGATTTTCGCGCACGCCGCCCTCGGCCAGCGCGGCGGCATAGAGCCTGCCCTCGTTGGTCAGCGCCGCCAGCTCGGAATCGATCAGTTCGCGCTCGTATTGGCTGGTATACAAAACGCCAAGCGCCAGCGTGACGATGGCCGCCATATTGACCGCCATGATCCGCAACGTCAGCGGCGATATCCGCCAGCTGCGAGACCTATGCTTCTTTGTAACGGTATCCGACGCCATAAACCGTCTCTATATTCTCGAATTCGGGATCAACATCCTTGAATTTCCTGCGGATGCGCTTGATATGGCTGTCGATCGTCCGATCATCGACATAAACATTGTCCCCATAGGCAAAATCCAGAAGCTGGTCGCGGCTTTTGACATGCCCGGGATTCATGACCAGCGACTTGACCAGAAGATATTCCGTGACCGTGACATCGACGAACTTTCCGCGCCACTGGCAAAGATGCCGCTCGTCATCAAGCGTCAGGTCGCCGCGCACGATAGCGCTGTCGGCAGCGGCGGTGCCCTCGGGCTTTTCCGTCCTGGGCGCGCGGCGGCGCAAGACGGCGCGAATTCGTTCGATCAGAAGCCGCTGCGAAAACGGCTTGGTGATATAATCGTCAGCGCCCAGCTTCAATCCCAGTATCTCGTCTATTTCGTCATCCTTGGACGTCAGAAAAATAACCGGCATGTCGGATTTTTCACGCAGTTTTTTCAAAACCTCCATCCCGTCCATGCGCGGCATTTTGATGTCGAGCACGACCAGATCCGGCGGGTCCTCCAGCAAATCATGGACCGCGATCTCGCCGTCGGTATAGGACACGACGTCAAAACCCTCGGCCTCCAGCGCCATGGAGACAGAGGTCAGGATATTACGATCATCATCCACAAGAACGATCTGCGTTGCCATTCAATCACCCATTGTCGCGCAGGACATGGCCTGCCAGAAGAAGTGAGCCTGTCATCACTATACGCGCAGGCCCCAAAAAGGGAAACGCTGTCTGTACGTGGCGCAGGGCATGGGCGCAGGATTGCGCAGGAACAGCGCCGTCGATATGCGCGGCCAGCCCCTGTGCGTCATAGCAATTCGCCTTTTCCGGAACGCCGACCGTCTGGACGGAAGAGCACAACCCCGTCAAAGCCCGCCAGAAACAGGCCGGGTCTTTGGTCTTTTTCATGCCCAAAATCACATGAACGGGGCCGCTTGCGCGCCAAAGGCGAAGTTGCCGCGCCAATGCCTCAGCACCTGAATCGTTATGCGCCCCGTCAAGCCACAGCTCCCAGTTTTCCGGCAGCAGGGCTGGCAAGGGTCCATGGCTTAGCCTTTGAAAGCGGGCCGGCCAAAAGGCACGCGTCAGTCCGCGCCCTATGTCCTCCCTCGTTATTCCGGCATGGTTCACCTGTTCCAGCGCGGCGATCGCCAACCCTGCGTTCAAAAACTGATGCTCCCCTAAAAGCGCCGGACGTGGATAGCGCCCCTGTAACGCCATGCCCTCATACGACAGATCGCCATCGGCGTCTTGCGCCACCCGCCAATCATGGCCAAAACGGTAAAGCGGCGCCCCGGCATGATCCGCGCATTGCGCCAGCGCCGTCTCCGTTTCCGCAGAAAACTGCGCACCCGCCACGCAAGGCACACCCCGGCGCATGATGCCCGCCTTTTGCCGTGCGATGTCCGTCAGGCTATAGCCAAGCCTTCGCTGATGATCCATGGAAATGCGCGAGATCAGCGTCACCGCCGGGCGGGCGACGACATTGGTCGCATCGCCAAGCCCGCCAAGTCCCGTTTCCAGCAAAACAACATCGGCCGGATTCTCGGCAAAGGCCAAAAAAGCGGCCACCGTCATGACCTCAAAGCGCGACAAGTGGTGGGACCTGCCGATCCGCCCGATCAGACTGAGGAAATAGTCGTCGTCGATATCGCGCCCAGCCAGCACGATCCTTTCGTTGAAACACACAAGATGAGGGCCGGTGAATTTATGAACCTTTTTCCCCGCCACCTCGAAAAAGGCCTGAAGAAAGGCAAGGGTCGATCCCTTGCCGTTGGTGCCCGCAATGTGGAACACGGGTGGACCCTTGTCCTGCGGACTGCCAAAATCCGTCAATACGGCTCTTGTGCGATCGGGCTGAAGATCGATGATCCTGGGATAACAGGCCAGCGCCTGTTCGATCCTGTCCACTGTTTTCAATCCCGTTTAACGCGTCCGCGCCGCGCCGGAGGACTTGCTTTGCTTCGTCATCAAAAGATCTATGATCCGGACCAAAGTATCGCGCAACTCCGCCCTAGGCACGACGATATCGACCATGCCGTGGTCCTTGAGATATTCCGCCGTCTGGAATCCCTGCGGCAGGCTTTCGCGGATTGTTTCCTGAATGACGCGACGACCGGCAAAACCGATCATGGAGCCAGGTTCGGCCACATGGATATCGCCCAGCATGGCAAAAGAGGCGCTGACGCCGCCCGTCGTAGGGTCCGTCAACAAGACGATATAGGGAAGTCCCGCCTCCTTGACCTGCGCGGTGGCAATGACCGAACGCGGCATTTGCATCAGCGACACCATGCCCTCTTGCATCCGCGCCCCGCCCGAGGACGTCACCGCAATCAGGGGCGCCTTAAGGCTGACCGCCAGCCGCGAGGCCGTCAAAAGTCCGTCGCCAACGGCAGCGCCCATCGAACCGCCCATGAAATCAAAATCAAGCGCCGCGATCACGGTTGGAATCCCGCCCATTTGACCGTGCGCCACGACGATGGCATCCTTGCGGCCCGTCTTGGTCTGAGTTTCCTTCAGGCGATCGACGTATTTCTTGCGGTCCTTGAATTTAAGCGGATCGAGGACGGCGCGCGGCAGCTCCGCCGTCTGGAATTTGCCGTTATCGAACAAAAGCGTCAGCCTTTCCATCACGCCCAGCTTCATGTGATGGCCGCAGTTTTGGCAGACGTTGAGGTTTTTCTCCATGTCGCGGTGAAAAAGCAGCGTGGCGCAGGACGGGCATTTCTGCCACATGTTGTCCGGCACGTCTTTTTTGGATACAAGCGCCCGGATTTTCGGACGCACGAAATTAGTAATCCAGTTCATCGCTTCCTGCCCACTTTCCTTGTCAGTTTTCTTCGGCAACATTTTACTTATGAAAACCTCTCTGTCAACCAAATCCATTAAACCAAGAGTCCGCTTAAATAGACAGTTTTTTCAGGCCTGTTCTTTCATTTTCATAACACTGACTGGTGCGGAAATGGAATCCAAAATTGCACGAAGCGCCTGCAGCGGGTCGCGCGCCGCCGTAATGGGCCTGCCGATCACCAGAAAATCAGCGCCCGCCGCAACCGCCTCTGCCGGTTCCAGCGTCCTCTTTTGATCGTCCGCGCCCGTCCCTGCAGGACGAATGCCCGGCACCACCAGAACAAGGCCCGGACCAAAACCCGCGCGCAATGACGCCACCTCGCGCGGCGAGGACACCAATCCACCGATCCCCGATTGAACCGCAAGCGCGGCCAGACGCAAAACCTGTTCCGCCACAGGCCCCTTTTGCCCGGCGGCCAGCAGGGCATGATCGTCCATATGCGTCAGAACCGTGACAGCTAAAAGCACCGGCGGCCTTGAGCCAACGGCCTTTCCTGCCGCCTCACAGGCAGATCTGAGCATGTCAGAACCGCCCGAGGCATGCACCGTCAGAAAATCAGGCCGCGCGGGCAGGACCGATGAAACCGCACCCGCCACGGTGTTTGGAATGTCGTGGAATTTAAGATCGAGGAAAAACGGCGCGGATCCCATCGCCTCCCTGACCTTCATGACGCCAGAAAGCCCATGCGCCGCGAAAAACTCAAGCCCAAGCTTGAACCCTGTTTTTTCAGGCGCCAGCAGGCGAACAAGCGCCAGTGCCTTGTCAAGATCGGGCGTGTCGATGGCGCAAAAAACACCGCTCATCAGACAAGCTCGAAAACGGCATCGATTTCAACGGCAGCGCCCAGCGGCAGGCACGCAACACCGACGGCAAACCGCGCATGCTTGCCGCGTTCACCCAGCGCCGCCACCATAAGATCAGAGGCGCCGTTGACAACCTTGGGATGATCAAAAAATTCAGGCGCCGAAGCCACGAAGGCGCCAAGCTTGACGCAACGCGCAATCCGTGAAAAATCGCCCCCAACTGCAACGCCCGCCTGCGCCAGAATGAACAGGGCACAGGTACGCGCGGCGATCGCGCCCGCCTCGACCGTCATGTCGCGGCCCAGCGTGCCCTTGATCAGGCCGCCCTCCGCCACCGGCAATTGGCCGGAAATATAAAGCGTCTTGCCCGACACGACCCAAGGCACGTAATTGGCCACCGGCACGGCGGGCCGGGGCAATGCCAGACCAAGTTTTGCAAGCTCCGCTTCAACGTCAGCCATCGCTCACCTTTTTCCTTTTGACGCTCTTTTTCCCGGCCTCCAGCGGCGGCTCGGACAACACGACAAGTTCCTTGACGGCGGGTGCAGCCCTGACACGATCGTCCATTTCCAGCAACGACAACGGATATTGCATCGACGATCCCTCGCGGTAGAGCGACAGCTGCATCAGGCCAAGCTCCCAGCCAAGGCGCGCCAGCGCCGCAACCTCCGTCACCGCGCAATCGCGCGGCAGGGAAACGACACCGCCGTATACGCCCCATATAAAGGGCTGGACGGCGGCACGCATGCGGATCTCGGCCTCAGGCCGCAGGACATCGGGCGACAGCGTGCCAAGCAAGGTCGCAACATCGGCGTCTTCTTGCGCCAGCGCGGTAACGCAGGAATTGCGAAGCCCCGACTTTTCCGCCTGAAGAACGGCAGCATCCCAAAGCGTTTCAGCCGCGCCCATCAGGGCAGCGTCCAGGCATAAAGCAGCGTTGAGCACCTGTATTTTCTTGACCGCATCGCCGCCAATGCCCTTGGCATGGCCGCGCTGACGGCGCAACAGCGACAGGAACGTTTCCCGCTCGTGCCCGAAATCCTGAAAGACCCCGGAAACAAAGGCCATATCGGCCGAGGCTTTCCACGCCGCAGCCGACATCAGGGCCGCAAGCCCCGCCGCCATCGTGCGCCCGGCTGCGCCGTCATAGGCAAGGCCGCTCCGCTGCAAAAACATATCCAGCCCTGAAAAACCAAGCGCCACGGGACGCGCCGACGCGGCGGGCGCAAGGCCATCAAGGGCCACCGTCAAAAGACGACAGGTCCGGGCAAAGGCCTCAAGCGCAAAGGGGCTTCCCGCGCGCGCGGGAAGAAAGGCCGGAAGACTGATCAGGCAGGACGGAATATAAACGCCGTCATCGGGAACAAAGGCGTCGCGATCGCTTGAAAACCGCAAGCTCAGGCCGCCGCTCGACCAAATGGCGCCGGCCATATTCTGAAAGAGCGCGGGCGCATCGATCACGTCTGCACCCTCCTCCGCAACGGGCGGACCCTGATCCATCCGGCGGGCCCGGTAAGCCCGGTAGGATTGTCCCGCCGTCACCGCGCCCATGAAACCGTCGGGCACCCTGACCTGCGCCGCCGGCTCTTGCTCCGCTTCTGCCGCGTCGTCCTCGTCAAAAAGGGGGAAAGCCGCATAACCCTGACGCGCATAGAGCAAGGCGTCGCCCAGCGCCCCCTCGGGCACGCCCGCCTGACGGGCGCGTTCAGCACGAACAGAAAATTCCTGCGTCCCGTATGCCGCCATGACCGAGTCGAGATGTTCAAGCAGCAAGCGCCTTCCCGCACGGCGGGACAGGGCGTCAAAAATACGGCGCGTCTTGCGGCCGATCCTCGACAAAGCATCGGGCGCCGTAATGTCGAAACACTCAGGTCGGACCGGTCTTAAGGCGGCAGGATCCGGCGCGCCCACGCCATAGGCCCAGGAAAACCCGGCCTGCGCCCAGTCGGCAAGCGCTGGCGAGGCCAGCTGGTACAATAAAACATGACGGATTTCATCGTAAAAAACCCGGGCGCTTTCCTCGTCGCCCGAAAAATGCCCGGCCTTCCACGCCCGATAGGTCCAAAAACCGCCGAGGCGGTCGATCGCCTGACGAATATCCGTCTCAAAAATTTCCGGCCCATTGCGGCTTTCGGCAGCCTTGGGACAAAGCCATAAAGGAACGCCGTTTTCCGGGACCGGCACGCGCATCACGGGAAAAAGCGCCTGACCCAGTATCTTTTCAGCCGCCAGTTGCGCCGCCGCCTCATCCCAGGCGGCGGGCACCGTCATTTCAAGCCCCGTATCCGATATGTGGCTTCGCATCGGCGCCCCTTCATAAGGGTCCGTTGCCAAACGGGTAAAATAACGGTCAAAGCGCATGATCGCCTGTGCTGGAAAAAGAAAAAGAATCGATAGAGAACAAATATCTGGAAGACGGGGCTATCGTGGCATGCGGATTTCGGGCGGGCAACGATTCGATTTACTTTCTGTAAAAAGAATAAATGCTTTTCATGCAAAAAATCTTCTATCGGGCAACATTATGAAGTATAAGAGAAAACTATGAGCATTCTTTCATCATTCCTGGGTTCCCTGTCCACCGTCCAGATCAACGTCTTTACATGGATAAAGGGCAAAAAGGTCGGAACCGACGCCTATGGCAACGTCTATTACCGCGCCAAGCCCCGGCGCGGCACCACGCGCGAACGACGCTGGGTCATTTACAAGGGCGAGCCCGAGGCCAGCGCCGTCCCGGCCCAATGGCACGGCTGGCTGCATCACCAGACCAACGATCTGCCCGGGGCCAAAGATCCTTTTGCCAAACACTGGATCAAGCCGCACAAGGCCAATGCCACGGGAACGGCACAAGCCTATTTTCCACCCGGCGACGCAAGGGCAGGCGGACACAGAGCCCGCGCCAGCGGCGATTACGAGGCATGGATTCCGCCGTCATGACAACGCAACAACACCCAAGATCGAGGTAAAGAATGCAACGCAATATCATGGAAACAATCCTGGGCGCCGTCGTTTTGGTCGTGGCGGGCGGTTTTTTGACCTTCGCCTACAAGACGATCGATATCGCGCCGGCATCGGGCTATGAAATCACCGCCAATTTCAACAAGGTTGACGGCCTCGAACCCGGAAGCCCGGTCCGCATCAGCGGCGTCAAGGTGGGACAGGTCATGGGCTTTTCGCTCGACCCTGAAAACTATATGGCCGTCGTGCGCATGAATATCGATGACGGCGTCAGGATTCCGGCCGACACCGCAGCCGTCGTGGCCAGCGCAGGCCTGCTTGACGGCAAATTCATGTCGCTTGAACCCGGCGGCGACGAGGAAGTCCTCAAACCCGGCGGAAAGCTTCAGTACACGCAATCAACGCCTGGACTTGAGCAGCTTTTGGGTCAGGTCATTTTCAGCATGAACAAGGGCAAAGACGACAAGGACGAGAAGAAATAAGTGCGCAAGCCTCTGATCCGTCTGTCGGCCTTTGTTTTCACCATCGCAACCGCCCTGGGCTTCCTTCACAATCCGGCGCAGGGGCGCACGATGGAGGATATGCCCGTCGCCGTTCTGCGCGCCATCGACAAGGTTTCGGCCCGGACCGTGACCTTTGACGTTCCGGTCGACAAAACCGTCAAATTCGGACACTCGCTTTTCATCAAGCCCCGCGCCTGCCGCAAATCATCGCCGCTCGACGAGCCCGAGGCCGCTTCATTCCTCCAGATCTGGGAAAAGAAAGCGGACGATGCCACCGGCGAGGAAAAGGCCGATTGGGTCTTTAGCGGCTGGATGTTCGCCTCCAGCCCCGCCCTGTCGGCGATGGATCATGCGGTCTATGACGTCTGGGTGATCGATTGCAAAAATTCAGCCACCTCTGATGCCCGCAAGGTCCCCTTTTCACAGGAGGCAGCCCCCGCAGGCGTCCCGCCCGGCACGACGGGTCCAGACTCTCCCAACCCGCCCGTCAAAGAACCGGCCGCCGAAGAGCCGCCAGCCAAGAACTGAGCCCCTTTCGCCACAGCCAGCGCCAGCTGTCTTTGATATTCCTGCCGTGGCACTTCATAAACGCCAAACTGCGCGATATGGTCATTGACGAACTGCGCGTCAAACAGGATAAATCCCTGACGCCACAGACGGGCCACCAGATGAACCAGCGCCACCTTGCTGGCGTCACGCCGTACAGAAAACATGCTTTCACCGAAAAACGCGCCGCCGATGGCAAGCCCGTAAACGCCACCGACCAGCTCCCCGCCGGCCCTTGCCTCGACGCAATGGGCATGCCCCTGACGAAACAGCTCTGAATAAAGGTCGATGATCGCCCGGTTAATCCATGTTTTGGGCCGCGACGGCGTTGAGGCGGCGCAGCCGCGTATAACGCCCTCAAAATCTCCGTCAAACACGATATCATAAGGGCGGGTTTTAAGGATTGTGCGCCGCAGGCGACGCGGCACATGCAGGCCCCCGATCGGCAAAATCCCGCGTGCGGGCGGATCATACCAGAACAAGCGCTCGTCGCCCGCATCGTCAGCCATTGGAAACAGCTCCCGGCGATAAGCCTCAAGCACCAAACCCGGCGTTATGCCGATATCGTCCCCATCCTTCATATCCTCATTTTAACCGCGCGAAACTTCCTGTACACTGTCTATATCGAGCGTTGTTTCAACTTTAACAGGGAGTTTTCATGTATTTTATGATCGTTTGCCTTATCGCCACCGTCGTTGCCATGGCCTTTGGCGCCTTTTGGTATTCCCCCAGGATCATGGGCGGCACCTGGGCCGCGCTGTCAGGCGTCGTTTGCGACCAACAAAAAAAGAACGGGTGTTGCAAAACCATGGCCATTACCTTCCTTGCGACCTTCGCCATGTCACTGACGCTTTATAGCATCATCATGTGGGCGGGCGCCGCCACGCCCAAATCCGGCGCCCTGATCGGTCTTTTGACCGGCAGCGGTTTTGCCTCGATGGCCGTGCTTATTCCCTATCTTTGGGAGGGGCGCAACCCGAAACTTTTCCTGATCACCGCCATCCAGCAAATCCTTATGTTCATGCTGATGGGCGCGATCATCGCCAAGCTCGTTCATTATTGATTTTTCCAGACGATCAAGAAGGGCGCTGTGCAAAACAGCGCCCTTTTTTCATGCCTCGGCATCGACGTGAACCACGTCATATTCATGGCCAAAACCCGGCGTCAGCACCCGCCCCGACAGATCGTGGCACAACAAAAGCCCGCACACATGCTCGACCAGCATGGGCCTGCCCTTCTCGAACAAAATGCGCCCGACGGTATGGGCCAGATCCCCGGATCTTGTTTCACAGAGGCGGCGCGGGACAAGGGCGACGGTTGATTTTGACATAGCGATACTCCGTTCTTATTTTTTTGTTATGTTTACAGTCAAGCCAGCGCATACAATCACGCAGAGGTTAACGCTTGATTAACAAAACTATAAAAATGGCTGATTTCTGCGCCTTTGCAGGTATTTTTATGGATTTGACGCCAATTCTTTTACAGAATCCTGAGCGTTTCCTGCGCCTTTGTGGCCAAAGGCAATAATGGCCACGCCAAGCAAAACCATGACGCCTCCCGCGATAACCGGCAGGGTCAGCCGCTCATCCAAAATCAAAATGCTGAAAATTACGCTGAAAAAAGGAAACAGCAGATTAAGCGGTCCCGCCTTCGACAAGGCGTTGCGGCTTAAAATCCGCTGCCATGCCATCATCGCAAAGCTCATGCCTATTACCTGATACAGCAAAACTCCCGACACCATCGGCCAATAGGCGGTGAAAAGCCGAGCTGCCTGACCGCGCTCAAAGCAAAAGGCAAGAACCGCCTGCATCGGCGTCGCCACCAGCGCCGTCAGCGAAATAAACGTCGCAAGATGGACGTCCTTTAGCTTTTTCATCATCACGCCGTTGGCCGTTCCGTTCAAGCAGGCAAGAAAGACAAGGAACACCGAGAGCAAGTCCTGATGCACCCGTGGCTCGCCAAACAGCGCCACCACCCCGGCGATGGCAAGGGCAATGCCGATCCAGGTGCGCCGCTCGATTTTTTCATGAAAGAAGATCGCGCCGGATAAAACGCCCATCGGAATTTGCATCTGGAACAAAACGACATAGGTCGAGGCATCCATGCGCGCCAGCGCCAGAAAGATAAGTCCGAAAGAAAGCCCGAACATGACAATACCCGCCATAACCAGCGATTTAAGCGTCGCGGCATCGGGACGCCGGATAAACGGCAGGAAAAAAAGCCCCGTCAGCAAGAAACGCAGAGTCAGCAGTGTAAAGGGCGGAAGATCCGCAAGCGCCAACTTGATCAGCGGCGTATGAAGCCCCCATGATGCCTGTACCGCAAGGGCCAGAAGGAGGTCGCGTTTCTTGAGCATTGTACCCCGGCCTATAAACTCTTGATCATTTTCAAGACGAGAAGATCATCCACCGCGCGCAGCTCGCCGCCGCGCACCGGGAGATTGTCGTAGACGACGCCGCAACCATCAGGAACATAACCCAGCGCGACGTAAAGCCGCTGCGCCGCGCCATAGGACGAAAACAATCCGACGCCAAGGCCGATATCGGTTTTGCCACGGGAGCGGGCCGCCGTCTCGCAGGCCGCCACAAGCGCGCGGCCGATGCCCTGCCGCCGCGCCGAAGGGATAACGGCAAGATCTTGAATCTCGGGCATGCCCAGCCTGCGAAAGGGGGCATAGACCGGATTCCACAAAAGATGGATAAATCCAGACGGAGCGTTGCCGCTAAAGGCCATGAATACCAGACGGCGGTCAGCTTGTTGCTCGTCAAAGCACTTGCGGGCGTAATCCGCCTCGTCGGCGCGGCCGGGCTGCTGGCGGAGAATCTCGTCAAAGCCCGCAATATCCGGCGGACCCATCGGCCTGATGTCGAATGTCATGAAAAAAACCGGTTATTCCTTCCCATCTCATTTAATCGCAATTTCAGACGGGGGGCAAGACACTGCCTTTATGGCGCCTTGCGCCTACGGCACAAAGGGCCCGCGTTGCGGCCTGTTGCCAAATCCGTTCCCGGGATTATAAAACCGCGTCGGGTCGCGATCTGGAAACGGGCTCATGTCGTTTTGAACCTCGGAGAAGAAATTGGCCTTGCCGATCTCGGGCCTTTGCCCAAGCCCTGTCAGGAATTCAGGCGTCAGCGGCCTTTGGCTTGCCACATAATCCTGCCCGTGCATAAGCCAGTTGACGTCCTGCATCACCTGACGCCCGCGCCCGGGGTTGGCGAACCATTGCTGAAAAGCGCGCAGATGCGGTATGCCGTTATATTCCGAGGACGGATTGACGGCATAGGCCGTCTCGTAAGCCCTGAAAACATCGCCATAGGGCGACGCCACGGCAACATTCCATGCCTCGGGCTTTTGCTGATAATGCTTGAGATCAAACAGCATATTGGCCGTGATCGACCATGTCGCCGCTTCGCGCATCATGTGGTATTGCTGATTTTCATTCTGGCTTTGGAAAAGAAGCTTGTCGCTATAGCCTTTTTCATTCAGCCAGAAATTGGCCAATTCATAAGCCATCAAAAATTCGTTGCGCGCCACGCGGGCCTCAAGCGCCGCCGTATCCAGCACGCCAGGCGACAAAAGGCTGTCGCCCAGCGCCATGCCGTTGCGGCGCAACGACTTGTCCGGGCAAAGGCGTATGTTTTTCATCTGCGCCATCATCAAAACATTTTGCGCGACGGGCAGCATGCGAAAATCCATATCGACCCTTGTGTCGATCTGGACGCGATTGAAATCGGTCGATGCCGCCATGCGCGGCAGGCAACTGTAACCCGCCGTGTTTTTTAAACCCGGCATCTGGGCCTGCGGCACCAACGGCGCGATTTGCGGCGGTAACATCGGGAATAACTGTTGTTGCGCCGTGCTGTTGAGTGCCGATCCTGTCACCAATGCGGCCGTGGCCACGCTGGCCGCGAGTAATTTCTTCATAAACGATGTCTCTGCCTGTTTCATTTTTTCCCCCGATGCGCCTGATTATTTTATCAATTTTATTGACATAATTCAAGAAAGCTTGTGACTTATGCCATAATTTATTGATATAAAAGGATGTTTTGACATCCCCCCGGAGCCATTATTAGACTAATGCCCATGAACGACACCAAAGCCTGCCTTTTCGCCTATGCGTTTGATTCGGCTGGAAAAGCCCAAAGCATCGATCCGGCAAGTCCGCACGACAATCTTGTGTGGGTTCACCTCGACGCCCGCCATGCCGGTGTCAGGCAGCTTCTCGACAAAATCCCGGGCATCGACCCGCTTAGCGCCGCGTCACTGCTGGCGACCGAGACAAGACCGCGTCTGGTCAGGGTTGGACAGGGACTTCTTCTGATCGTGCGCGGCGTCAACCTTAACGAAAACGCGCGGCCTGAGGACATGGTGTCCTTGCGCCTTTTTCTCGACCAACGGCATATCGTTAGCCTGCGGCGTCGCAAGTCAAAGGCCGTCGACGACCTTGAGGCGGAGATCAGAACCGGCAAAGGCCCCACGACATCCGGCGATTTCCTGGCCATGCTGTGCATGCATATCCTCGACCGGATGGAGCCGTTGCTGGCCACGCTTGACGACAAGCTCGACCAGATCGAGGAAAAACTGCTCAAGGACCACAACGTCGTGCACCGCACCGATATTACCCGTATTCGCCAGCAGGCCATCATGTTCCGCCGTCACATGGCCCCGCAACGTGACGTGATCGGCCAGCTCAAGCTTCTTGACGATGCGTGGCTGTCGCCCGACAACCGCCGCGTTCTGCAGGAATGCCACGACCGCATCACGCGCTTCGTCGAGGAATTCGACAGCTTGCGCGATCGCTCGCAGATTGTGCACGAGGAACTTGTCACTCTCATGTCCGAAAAGCTCAACCGCAACATGTACACACTCTCGGTCATTGCCGCCTTGTTCCTGCCGCTGAGCTTCCTGACGGGCCTTTTTGGCGTCAATCTCGGTGGCATGCCCGGCGCACAGAGCGACCTTG
>FRDC01004589.1_pt2 | contig 24486 bp, 27 predicted proteins | sample 1106171 | NCBI WGS metagenome assembly FRDC01 (sample SAMEA3930566, study PRJEB13176) | freshwater metagenome | biome: Drinking water system; feature: drinking water; material: water | place: Singapore | collected 2014-12-20 | reverse complement strand
TCACTTAGTTATTAATTTTCGCTCTTTGAACCTCTGGTAGTTCGGGCATGAGTGCTAACCTATTTTCATTTACTCTATCTTTATTTCGTTAAAGCGGCATCACAGTCTTTTATCTTGTCCGGATGCAAATGTTTCTTAACGATATTTGAAAATTCCTTTAAATATTTTTCGATGTTTTCATCAACCGTTAACTGCTCTTTGCCACGCTTTTGTTTTCGAGTCGCAGTCAGCGACGCTGGCGCTGAATGTATGTATTTACCAAACAATTCTCGAAACGACTTAAAACTTTCGCCAACATGGCCTTTTTCAATTTTAGGATGTTTGTACCCAATCAATTTATAAAAAGTCTCTTCATTCATTGATCCAGCTTGAGCCAATTCGACGATTCTTTTCACATACCAATCCTGAGTCTCTGTCTCAAGCATATCGTCAACAATTTGATTTTCGATGTCTCTTAGAATCAATCCAAGCTTTTCAGCAAGAGTTGACGGAAGCGAATCGTAATTCGCATACTTGAAACCTGGAAGAGCGAAGTTCCTATCGATCGTCCCGCCGTTAGGATCAAATCCAAGCTCGTATATCATGTTATAAAGGTTATAAGTTGCCTGCTTAATGTCCATGCTTGCCCCAGAGCTGATCCCCATCACCGAATTCGGATCTTTAGCATTGCCGGTTAAGAACATTCTTTCAAATGCACGGGACGCTAATGTTGCGTACACGACGCCCATCATATCTAAAGCAGACTGTCGTTGACCGTCTTTAAACTTAACATATCCGCCCATGTCAGAACTCGGCGGTGCAACAACTACAAATTCAAATCTTAAACCAAGTCTTGCCATCATAAACGCATGACCAAATTCATGAGCAGAAACATGCATTCTACCTTCTGACAATCGACCATTTATGTTTAAAGGCGGAAAAGCTAAAACAGTTGGCTTTTCGAAAATAGCCTGAGCCATTTTTTTATCCTCGCCCCTCAACCTTACTTTAGCCACGAATTTTTTTCGGCCGGGCATGTGATCAAGAGTGATTACAATAGGTTTTCGCGCATATTTTGAACTGCGAGGAATTGCATTAATAGCATCTTCAAGATTGCTGCCAGTGATCGCATTGACACCGACCACAGTGTTGCGAACTCCTTCAGAAGGAATGATTGTCTCTAAGAACAAATACTCATTGTAGCGAGCTGTTGTTTCTACTTCAATTTGTGTAATGTTGTTGTTTTTACTGTCAGAGACTCTGTTTTGTACTGTGTCTGCCATCTGGCGCTTAATAATTTGTGCATAATCTTTTCGGTCAGGCGGATCGACTAATGTAAATCGCGCCATTAAACGACTGATAGTATCTGGCAAAAACATTTTACCCAATAGACTTTTAACTTCCATCTGGGTTTTCTTTAATTTTTTGTTCACATTAACAATGTCTTCGATGGTGGTCAGTCGAGGATCAGCAACAAATCCGAAGCGATCAATTGCAAAATTCATAGTCACAAAAGCATGGGCTGATCTGATGTCGATGGTTTTTAGCTCGTCTCGGTAAGAACCCTTAGTGACAGTGGTCGCGACTCCGTCATTTAAAAGGTCTTTAATGACCCCCATAACAGGTCTATTTTTTAATTTACCATCAGGATCAATTTCAAAAATTTTATCAAGCTCCTCAAGCAATAGAATAAACCGACCTTCTTTGATTTCATTTTGATTTTCTTGAAATAATTTAGCAAATGTATCGAAAAAATTTGCCACTGTCGAAGCGTCATCAGAAGAGAATTGCTGCATATTTATTTTAATTACTTTTAGACCAAGATGCTTTGCAACGGTTCTAGCTATTTCAGATTTTCCAATTCCTGGAAAACCTGCAAGAATTCTATAGGAAGGTTCTTTTTTTGACGGACCCTCTTTTGCCAGATAGCGATCCATATCTTCTTTAATTAACCTTACAAGCTCTTCTTGTCCTACAAGCTTATTGTTGATTGCCTCTTCTAAGCCATCTGTTAATTCAACCCTTTTTGGAAATCTCGCGTTGCGTATCATTTCTTGGGTCATTTTTGGCTCTTGAGCTTTCGACTTATTATAGGTCGGCTTTTCAACTGCAAGCTCTGCTGGAGCGATAAAAAGACGAGCCGATCTACTGAATGCAACATTAAACGTGTAGGACTCTTTATCCTCATAAGTGCCACCTTTAATCACACGCGGAGTGATAATTAATATGGCTTCGTCTTTTGCAGCATCGAAAGCTATTTTAATATTTCGAGGCCTATCGATAGATTTATCATTAGGATCTGAACTTTTAACTCCGAAAGTGATCAATTGCTCTGTGAGAGCATCGGATCTAAAAACGGTTTCTCTGGCTCCAGATGGAGCATAAACAGTTTCTTTTGCTAAAAATTCTTTGAAGCTTTCGTCCACTTCGACACCAATGCGCTTAACAGCATTCGCACCTTCTGTGTTTCTTTTAACTGTAGCTTCAACAACTAAATTCACAATTTCTTTGTAAGCTTCTTTAAGCAAGGGTTGCATGATAATAGTGTTTGGCGCATATCGGCTGACCGTATTCGAGCGAAATAATTTAGATAAAATTTTATATCGTGCGCTTTCAGCTTTTTTCAGCCACACATCAAACTTTTCAAAATCATCCAACGTTAAATCGTAAAAAGATTTGCTTTCGCTTAAGACTTCTTTGGTGAACGACTGAATTTCTTTTGGAGAGAAATTCATCGTAGTCAAAACCAAAACATTGGATACATCAAGGGGCTTGCCATATCTTTGAGTGATGATACCATCAGATAGAATTTGATTGAGTGTGCCCGTAACGGCTGAATTGAAAGGCAGCTCTCGACCATTTTCGGTAATCTCTGGAACTTTATCAACTTCTTCAACGACAACAATGACAGGCTTTTTCTCTGGAAGATAATCTGAAAGACCTGTTGCTATATCATCAGATAAACTTGCATCGGGTTTATCATATTTTTGAGCGTCAAAATAAAGCGTGGGTAATTCGAGCCTTCTTAGCATTTTTAAAAGATCACTTTTTCCAATGCCTGGAAGCCCAATCAAATTGAGTGCGATTGGTTCTTTTGTTCGAGTACCGAAGTTCTCTAAATATTGAATCAAACGCTCTTGGATAACAGCAGCAGCAACCTCTTGGCCCTTGATTGTTTTATTAGCGAACTCAGCAAAGCCATAAGCCTTTTTCAATAGAACTTCTTTGTCACCAGAACCAAAGCGTGCGTCTGCGATCTCTGATCGACGATAGCTCTTTTGAGGTGGAGTTTCTTCTGCTAAAACAGGGCTTAGAAACGTTGTAAGAATTATAACCAACAAAAGTGCCAAAGGTAATCTTTTCGAAAACATTGAATTAGCCTTTCGAAGACTGATTTTTAGCTTTAGCCAATTCAATATTCATACCGAGACAGCGGCAGTTAAACGAGAAAAGACGCATCGAAAGTGTAAATTACTCTGTTTATTCAATCCAAAGCATGATGTTTTACATGGTGCTTCTGATTCCCGTCTACCTCCGATGAATTTCACGGAAAATGTCGAGTTTATTTTTTCGCTTATAACATCGACGAAATTCAAAACATTGATTTTGCGCGCAAAAACTCTGGTGATTTTTAAATCAAAATTCCCACTCTGAAACACGTCTGGTTTTTGCATTATATAACTTTGAGACGGTTTTTACCGGGAGGCTCAAATGCGTTGTCAAGGAAGACACCTATTTGGTTTATTACTATTTGTATTTCTAACGGCTTGTTCAGAGCCCAATTCAGGAACAGAAGAAAAGCAGCTGTTAAACGCTGCTGTCTTTGTAAACGACACCGTTATTCCACCTGTTATAGATCCTGTGATCCCACCTGTGGTTGACCCTGTCACACCTACGACACCAGAAGTGCCAAGCGCTCCTGAGGTGCCAAGCGCTCCTGAGGTGCCAAGCACACCAGAAGTGCCAAGCGCTCCTGAGGTGCCAAGCACACCAGAAGTACCAACTGTTCCAGAGGTGCCGACAACTCCGACGGAACCAGAGACTCCACAATTAACGATGTGCGAGCACAGCGCTCTGAAGCTGAAATCACTTGCCAATATCATCACTGCAGCTGGTGGCAAAGCTGGTTACAACAATAAGATTAAAGCCAATTGCTTAACATCGCTTGAAGGTTTTAACGCCACGACAACAGACAAAAAATGCGTAACGAAAAACTTCACAGCACAAAAACTTGCAAGCACTGCCGGTAGCATTCCTGTTATTCTTGGTGTGAACTGCTCTACGAACAGCGGCAAAACCATCAGCAATTTATTTGTAAAAGGTTTTGGTGCATCGAAAATTCGTGGCGACAATAAAATTATGAAGACTGCTGTTTGTAAGTCGACAAGCGCATCACCATGCACACTAGCCACCGATGGCTTTATCGCCGAGATCAATTGGGTTGGTGACAAAGTCGAGTCTGTCACTCTCAATTCAGAAGCACGTATCAACAGTGAAGAATTGTCATGCCAAGCTGGTGTGAAATTAGAAAGCCCATTGATCATTGAAGACCGTAAAGGCAGCGGAGTGTCCATGATGAACCCATATGACACCCACACTTACTTCGACATCAAGGGTGATGGAGTTCAACACCGTATCTCTTGCGTGAAGAATGGCTCTTACTTGGTGCTGCCAGATTCTCAAGGCCAAGTGAAAAACATCGACCAATTGTTTGGTAACAACACCAAAGGACCCGACAACAAAACTGCAGAAAATGGCTTTATTGCCCTTGGTAAACATGATTCCAATAACGATGGAGTGATCGATCGCACTGACAAAGTCTTCGCTTCACTAAAATTATGGAAAGATGCAAATTGCGATGGCCTAGCACAAACTCACGAGCTATCCGCTCTGTCATCACAGCAGATTGCCTCCATCAAATGGGATCCAGCAACCGATATGTATCAAGAAGACAAATGGGGCAACGTCACTATGCAAAGAAGCATCGTTAAACAATTAAGCGGTCAGCTTCTTCGCATCTTCGACGTGTGGTTTAAGCTCTACTGATTCGCGAATTTCTTGTAGCCCTCTGGAGTGAAGTGCATAAAAGTACGCGCTCCACGAGGGGCCCACCAGCGAAGCAAAACAGATCCATATTTTGTTAAACGCAAGCAACCGTGGCTAACAGGTCCTCCCATATTTGGCGAGAACGTTTCACCAGCACTCAACTCGTGAAACCCATTGAGGGCATTGCCCTTGTAACCAGGCACAGCAACAAAGTTCATAAAATTCGGCATTGCCCAGCCTTTGTAATAAACATGGCGAGCACCCGACATTTTCGATTCTTCCACTCCACCCATTTCCATATCTCTTTGTGCATCAGCATCCGTATAAGCCGGACGTTGACCGCCCGTGCCCCAGCTGCGAGTGTTGATAATATTCAACTCGGCATAATAACCATACTCAGGATGAGAGCTACCAGTTTCTAAAGAAGATGTTGCCAATTTCGCGACCTCAACAACCTGACCGTTTCCGCGAAGCTCACAGAGCGACACCATTTGACCAAGACAAAGATTATTCACAATGGAAGCGCGACTTAACGGCGCTTTGTAGTGAGGTAAAGACATATAAGTTTGCGCGCCATTTGGTGTGGCTAACTCTGGAAAAAAATTAATCGCACCATCGATAGTTTGTGATGGGTAATGCTCTTGCACACCTTTGCAGTTTCCGTTGTCATCACGGGTGTTCAAATTCACTACGATATAACGACCACGGTACATGTCTTTTACACCACTTAAATTGTTGTAAGTGTCTTTCACCGCAAAAGCTGTTCCGGTAAGTGGATTGATCATTTTGGTGAACGGCAACACACAATCCGAGGCCATCGAAGAAAGAGGTAGTAGTAACGAACTGACTGCGATTAAGAATTTTAGGCTCATAAGCTCTCCTTGACGCTGCGTTCTAGTATGATTTTTCAGAGGAGGCAACGAGCTTAAGACGGACCTTGAAGATTTTTCTAAGACTGCTTCAGCCATAGGTCAGCAATGCCGAAAAATCCCTAATGAAATTTGGATTTTTGCTTCTTCTTAGTCTAGTTGGTTGCTCTAGCTTGAATACCAAGAGGCCTTTGACCCATTGTCCGTCGCCTATGAAGGATGTCCCAATGAACTCGCAGAATTGGACCGTGGCTTACTCTGGCTACGGTAAAATCGAATTCGACCACAAAACCAACGAGATTCTAATCGCCCCCCAGCAAGCCAGAACCCCGCAAAGCACCCACGCAAGTTTAGTTTTATCCAACCAACATGTGACCAATAACTTTGACGTGATTGTTGAATATAAAAACAACGAACCCCTACGCACAACGGCCCCCAACCCTTGGGAAGTTTTTTGGCTTTTCTTTCAATATCAAAAGGGAGTGGGCCCACACAAAACAACGAACTACGCCGTCGCCAAACCCAATGGCATTGAACTTGGAAAAGCCTTTGATGAAGTTGGACAAAGTTTTTTAAAAACTGTGGATCACCCGATTGCTAGTTTCAATCAATGGCATCAGTTGCGCATAAAGCGAAGCGGTGAAAAACTGACCTTATACTTTGATAATAAAAAAATATTCGACTGGGACGATAAAAACGCTAAAGAAAAGCTGTACGATCACCAAGGCCCCCTTGGCCTTTATTCAGAAGATGCTTCCGTAACAATTAGGAAAGTGTGTTTACGTGCTGAACAATCAGCCAAATAAAGTAAAGGTGAGTCAAATGGTGAAACATTTGATCAAGACCAAAACAAAACCAAAATGACTTGGTATGAATGTCGTTAAAGCGCCCTAAGTACTTCGGACCGGCTTTGATGCGATCCAAAATAAAGTGCACCACCAAATCGACCAAAGACAACCACCACAAACTTGGTGCAAACCAAAGCACAATAGCCAAAGTCATCACAGCATGAACAGAGCTATGCACCAAAAGAGGAACAAAAAACTTCCAATCCGTTCTTTGCTTCATCAACATGTATGAACTTTGCAGTGGAAAATCGGCAATAAAATGCTTAATTTGAAAAATTATAACAAGAATAAAAACAAGTTCTATGGATGAGTTCATTCTAAGTCGTACTCTTCTTTCTCAGGGATAGGATATTGCTTCTTTTGATAGTTAAGAACTTCGTTCTTACGTTTTGCATATTCGCTTTCAACTTCCAATTCTTTTTTCTTATCTTCTTTTTGCTGTTTTAAGTAAGCTGGCTCAAGCGGTGCTATTTCGTCGATTTCTTTTTTACGAACCTCAACCTGCTCTTTTCTATCTCGTTCTTTTTCAACAGCATTCACTGAACGTTTTTGTTTAAGGTCTTCAACGCCTTTTGATTTTTCAACTTCCCAAGCTTCTTGTTTTTTCTTGCGTTCGTAAAAATCTTCGTAGCGTTCACGCGCGTTTTTGCGCATTTGTTCAAACTCTTGTCCCGATTGTGCCATCGCTTTCATCTGAAAAAATGAAGAAAACAAAAGACTAAAGATCACTAAAGATTTGAGGCCTCTTTCTTTTTTGACTCTTTCAACTTCAGCATCCATCGTATTGTTGTAGCTTTTGTAAAGCATCACGAAATCTGCCATCAAACTCCAAAGCGGATAACGAAATGTCGCTGGTCTATTTTTTTCAACAACAAAATGGCTAAACCAAGCAGCCGCATAAGCCACTGTTGGAGCAAGTAACAAACCCCACCAAACTTTACTTAAAAAAGTGGCTGCTAAAAGAATAAGGGCCACGGTTGTACCAAGCACATGAATAAAACGAGTCAAAGGGTTGATATGTTCCCCAACATAAAACGACCAAAATTCTTTAAAATTTTGCGGAGTGCTTAATTCGCTGCGTCCTGTGGTTTGATTTCCCAAGTTTCACTTCCTCCAAGAACTTCAAACTTCTTTTTACCAAAACCTGATTCACTTTCTAAAATCCCGTGAAGTCCCGCGGTTTTGACCCAACTTCCTTTTGTCTTCCAGTTTAGTTTTGAAGGCAGCAGCTGTCCACGAACATCCTCCCAGGACCAGCGATCCCGACCAAACTCGAGGTTACCGCTAACAGATCCTAAAGAAACTTTTGGGTGTTGCTCTTTTGAAAGCCAAGGATAAAGACGAGTGCGTACTCTTTGGTCTGGGACTAGATCGAGCTGCTGAACTTTCATTCGCCATGGGTTCAGCCCAGCTCGTTGAGTTTTATATAGCTCGAGATTTTTAACAGTGAAATCATCGGTACTGAACGACGGCACCCTTACCCTTCCGGCCATCGACCATTCATCTTTTTCATTCACAATTGAAAAATCCGCGGCCAAGGGCTCTGCCATCTGCCCCCAAAGAAGTCTTTGCACATCTTGACTTAAAACCATGTGAGATATTTGGGCCACCCACTCCACTTTGTTTTCTTTAATCTGCCATTTCCAAATTACTTTATCCCTAAGTTCACCACCCACAATTTTAAAATTATCAAAATCGGCCTCTAAATACTCATTCAATTGGCCTACGGCATTCACATCAAGTGAAGCAATGGACTGACGAGCTCTTGCGCTTAAGTTGAAAAAGTAAATTTCAACATTTTCAATAAAGCCATTGAATTTCAATTTACCGCTTGGCTCAAGACGGCCCTGCCCATTTAAAAAACCAAGCTTGGGCATAAACTGATCAAGGTTATCAATGAACGCATTTAGGCTTAATTTATTCACATTGAAAATGAGGTTGTCCGTTAATTGATGTAGCTCTAGATCCCAACTAAAAGGATTCAACTGAATATGACCAGCTTCACCCTTCACATTCAATCGCTCAATAAAAACCGGGTGAACTTTTGCTTCAGCTAAAGAAATAGAAAAATGGGCCAAGCCTTCGACCCAAAGACGACGAGGCTTGAACTCTAAACTCGAGTTGGTCCACCAGTTCCATAAACTCATAAAAGAATAAAATGGCACGTTCTGAAAAATCACATCGGTCTTCATCGCTTCATCATGAACAGAAAGCTTTGCATCTGTAGTAAACGAACCTTCTTTCAATGCAATTTTCGATTTGATGACCACTCCATCCTCATCGGCCTCGACATCCAAACGTGCATTTTCAATTTGCGGTAACTTCAACTGAGACGTGAGTTTAAAAACCTTGCCCGTATTGAAATGAAAATTCATAAAAGAAACATCAAAAGGTCTCTTACCCAAGACACGTATATGAAGCTCGTTGATTCGAACTGAATCAAGCCATTCGCGATTTTTCTTTAATTCTAGTGCCCAACGATTACGAAACAGGTCTCGCCAAGATTCAAGTGAGTGTGATGACCACTTTGATAAAACGCACTCGGACTCACCCCAAGAAATTTCAACGGTGTTCGCCTTGAATTGGGCAATGCGGACAACTCCAGAAAACAACCAACTCCACCAATCAAGAGAGATATTGGCGTGATCGATGTAAAGCTCACCCTCAACCAAACAAGGATCTTGTGGGCGAATGCGAAGCTCTTCAACCTCAACACCCAAAGCAGGCAACCAGCCGTTGGCTAAAGAGATGCGAATGTCTTTCCATTCAGCACTGAATTGAACTTTCTCTTTTTGCAAATGGCGCTGTAGCCAAGACTCTAAATTCTTTTTAGAAGAAAAAACTTGAATGGCCCCGCCAAAATAAAAAGCAAGAGCCAACCCTAAGATAAACCAAATAAATCCGCGGTGACTTGTCATCACCAACTATAATCGCTTATTTGAAGAAAAAGTCGAGAACTTCGAACTCACGCTCACCTTTTGGGCTTCTAAGTTCTACGATATCGCCTTTTTTCTTACCGATAATGGCGCGAGCCATAGGCGAGAAAACTGATATTTTGCCACTTTTAACGTCGGACTCGTCTTCACCAACGATTTGATAAGCAACAACTTCGTCTGTTTCGACGTCTTGAAGTTTAACATGGGCTCCAAAAATAATATTCCCCGCCTTAAGTTGAGAAGGATCCACAACTTCGGCATTGGCCAATTTGCCTTGAATTTCACCAATTCGAGCTTCAATAAAGCCTTGGCGTTCTTTCGCCGCATCATAATCAGCATTTTCACTGATATCACCGTGGCCACGGGCCTCTTCAATCGCTTTAATAATCGTAGGACGTTCAACATTGATAAGCTGCTTAAGCTCAGTCTCAAGTTTTAATTTTCCCGTCGTCGTCATGGGCTGCCTGTCAGACATAAGCCCTCCTATTTAAAAGTCCAGTATTATGCAGAAGGACCCTAACGCGATCAATAAAAAAATTTCCAGGGTATGGTTTAGGTCAAATCCGGCCGATAATTTAAGGAATGAACAGAGAACCTCAATTAATTTCACTCTCAGTTGAACCACTCGTGCAAGAAATACAAGGTGCGGGATCTATTATACTTTCTACCCACAGGCAATGCGATGGGGATGGCCTCGGTGCCATGCTTGGTCTTTACCATGCCCTTAAAAAAACCGGTAAGACGGTTCGCGCCATTACTGTGGATCAAATCCCAAAAAAATACCAGTTTCTAGAACATGATAAATACGTTCAGGCTTTTGAAGGAGTTCATGACCCTATCGAAAAAGCGGACCTCGCTTTAATCTTTGATACCAATGATCATCGCCTCGTGGACCCGCTTTATTCTGAACTTGCCAAGAAGTGCAAAAAAATTCTGTTTATTGATCACCATCCTTTATTGAATTTTGGGCCAGCACCAACAGCAGGATCTTTGATCGATACTCGTGCCGCAAGCACAGGCGAAATCGTTTATTTTATTATTCGCGAGCTTGGCATTCACTGGGATGAAAAAATGGCACAGGCTATTTACACCAGCGTTAGCTTCGACACTCAATTATTCCGCTTCGTGAAAAACACAGCAAACTCTCATTTGATTGCTGCCGATGTTTTGCAATATTTGAAGCATGCTGAAGAAGTTCATATGCATTTATTTGCTACACACAGCGTGGACAAAATCGGCTTCTTAGCCAAGGTTCTTGCGCAAATTGAATACTACGCCAACTATCATGTGGCTGTTCTAAAAATTCCGGCTCAAGAGTTAAAAAATCATAAACTTGAAATGGATGATGCGCGTGACTTGATCGATATGGTGATGAATATTCACTCCGTTCAAGCGGCGGCTTTGTTTCGTGAAGATGGACCAAACGACTATAAGTTAAGTCTTCGCAGCAAAGGCGAAATTGAAATTCTTGGAGTGGCTGAAGCTTTCGAAGGTGGTGGACACCTTTATGCTGCTGGCGCACGCATCCTTGGTCCCTATCCTGAAATGCGCGACAAAGTGGTCGAGCTATTAATGGCTCGTTTGGGCGATGACATCAAAGCAAAAACCAAAACCTAAAATCACTTGTTATTGCCATGGCATTCTTGAAAAAGATGTCGCCGAGGCCATTGCACGCGGTTGTTATAAGGTCGATCAAGTCAGTGACGCTACGACGGCTGGCATTGGCGCTTGCGGCGGCACCTGCCGTCCTAACATTCAAAAAATGATCGAAGATTTTTTAAAGAAAAAAGTTTAACGATTTGCTGGTGTTGGAAATTCGCAAATAAACTCAGCGCCCTTACCCATTTCACTTTTTAGGCTCACAATCCCGCCATGTCTTTGCATGACATGTTTAACGATCGCAAGGCCGATCCCGGTGCCACCCACTTCGCGCGATCTGTGCGGATCCACACGATAAAATCTTTCAAATAAACGCCCTTGATGCTCTGGCGCAATGCCCGGGCCATTGTCTTTAACTGATAACACCGTTTTATTTTCTTGAGTCGACCAAAACACTTCGATACGTCCTTGCGGCGGCACATACCTGACCGCATTTTCAATTAAATTACGCAGCACCTGATGTAAATAATTAGGATCAGCAAAAACTTCGGCGGCATCTGATTTCAAATGAATCTCGTGATTTTGATGGGGCACTTCATCAATCACACGCTCGGTAAAATCCATCGTCGGAATCCACTCGCCCTTTAAATCTGAACCTGACTCTAAAGAAGATAAATCTAAAAGATTTTCAACAAGCCCCTTTAATCTTTCGACGTTCTTTTGTACTACCCCTAAAAATTGTGGAACATCATTCATTCGACCTTGCTCAATGTCCGTTAAGGCTGTTTGCAAATAGCCATGAATTGATGTCAGTGGAGTGCGCAGTTCGTGAGACACGTTGGCCACAAAATCAATACGAATTTTTTCAGCCTGTTTTAGCTCTGTAATATTATAAAAAACTCCAACAGCACCATAAACTTCACGATCCGGTTTTCTAGTCAGAGGAGCAATCGACACTTGGAACGTACGCGGCACACGGTGGAGTGAAGATTCAATCACCAAATCAATTTTTTGAATTTGCCCTGTCGCCAAAACCTTTCTATAGGCCTCAACAAGATCCGGGGACCTTACAATTTCACTTAATTTTTGATTCTCTTTGGTATTGGCACCCAAAGCTAAAGACAACTGTGGGTTGAAAAACAGCACTTCTAAATTTTTATTCACTGCCAAAACCGCTTCTGCCATGGACGACATCAAAGCACGAAGCTCGGTTTTCTCGCGAGATAGTCGAATGGTTTTTTCTCTTAAATTTTGCCCTAAGCGATCAATGTAAGAATCAAGCTCTTGCCAGCCCACTGAATCCGAAGACAAGTCACTATGGTCATCACTGATCTCTCGAAAAGGCGACTCCACTAAATTTTGAGTTTTTTGCAGCAATCTTTGTAAAGGTTGAACCAACTGATAAGAAAAGACCCAAACCGATAAAAACGAAAAGGCCACAGCTAAAGTGACAGCGCCTACGATTTGTAACCAAGTCCAACCTAAAAGATAAAAGACAATAGCAAGGGGCACACTGCTTAATAGCGAGTAAAAAAGATGTTTTTTAAGGGCAATGGTCCAATAAGAAGTCTTCATGTTTCAGCATTTAAAAAGCGAATGCGATAACCGACGCCGCGAATAGTTTCAACAAAGTCAGAGTACTCACCTAATTTTTTACGAAGACCAAAAATATGGGTATCGATAGTTCGACCAATCACATTCACACCTTCACCTTGGATACATTGGATCAAAGATTCACGAGTTAAAACTTTGCCCTGATTTTCCATCATGGCTTCAAGTAACTTGAATTCAGAACGCGTCAGATCCAACTTCTCACCTTTAAGCTCAGCAGAGAAGGCATCGCGATCCAAAACCAACTCTTTTATCTTTAATAAATTCTGAGTTTTATTTGAACTCTCGTTTTCTAACCATTGATGACGACGAAGCAACGCATGCACACGAGCCATCAAAACCAAAGTATCAAATGGCTTTAACATGTAATCATCGGCACCTGAATCAAGGGCTGCAGCAATATGCTCGGGTTCTGTTTTAGCGGTGACAAACAAGATCGGCATGCGATCAAGGTCTTTACGCCCGCGCACCCATCTGGTCATTTCTAAACCACTTAGTTTTGGTAGCATCCAGTCCAAAACCAATAGATCAAATTTTTGTCTAGAGAGATTCAGCAAACCTTGTTCGCCATCCGGAGCCTCGGTAACATCAAAGCCCTCACGCTTTAAGTGCAATCCAATCAGTTGACGAATTTCAGCTTCATCTTCGACGATCAGCACTTTTTTCTGCATGACTATCCTCCAAAGCCGTGACGGACATCATCGCCCGTACACGCAAAAATCACTTCTTCTGCGACATTCGTAGCATGATCTGCAAGGCGCTCTAGATTCTTTGCCATCATGATCATTTGAAAACAAGCATCAATGGATGTCGAATCGGATTTCATTTTTGCTGTTAATTCTCTGTTGATATGATCACGAAGATCATCCACAAGATCATCCATCACTAAAATCTGCCTAGAAAGCTCGACATTACGAGATACAAAAGCATCCAAAGACAAACGAACCATTTTGCGAACTTCTGACATCATGGTTTTTAATTGTGGAGGAGTGGTAAAGCCCGCAGCAAATGAATACAAATCTTTTACCGAGTAAGCCAGATTCTTACACTGGTCACCCATGCGTTCTAGATCCGTATTGATTTTAATCGCGGCCACAAAAAATCTTAAGTCTTTGGCCACTGGCGCTTGTTTTGCCATCACTTCAACACAAGAGTGATCGAGCTTAACTTGCAACTCATTGATGCGCTCTTCTTGACGATGAACTTCAATCAAACGAGTGAGGTCTCTTTTTTCAAAGCTATTGCAAACCTCATCCAAGGCTTTTTCTACACAGCCACCCATCTCTAAAACGAGTGCTTTGATCTCTTGGATGTCCGTATCCACATGACGAATCACAACTCCCCCTTATTTCTTACCCAAAACGACCAGTGATATATTGTTCCGTGCGCGAATCTTTAGGTTTAGTAAAGATCTGATTGGTCTCGCCATATTCCACCAAATTTCCTAGCAGAAGGAAAGCAGTTCGATCAGAAACACGCGATGCCTGCTGCATATTGTGAGTCACCATCACAACAGTCACTGTTTTCTTTAATTCTTGTATCAACTCTTCAATACGACCCGTCGAAATTGGGTCAAGGGCGCTGGTCGGCTCGTCCATCAACAACAATGGCGGATCCACCGCTAAAGCACGTGCTAAGCACAATCTTTGTTGCTGGCCACCCGATAAAGACGTCCCCGCACGATGCAAATGATCTTTCACCTCATCCCAAAGAGCGGCCTTACGTAAAGACTGTTCAATTCTCTCTGCCAAAACCGTGCGATTCTTAACGCCCTGCAATCTTAATCCAATAGCCACATTGTCGTAGATACTCATTCCTGGAAAAGGATTTGGCTTTTGAAAAACCATACCCACTTCACGACGAACCATCACTGGGTCCACATCATTCGCATAAATATTACGACCTAAAATCCAAACATCACCCTCAACGCGTGCCTTTTCAACCTCTTCATGGAGGCGATTCAAACAACGAACAAAAGTTGATTTACCGCAGCCCGACGGACCAATAAGCGCAACCACCTTATTGCGTGGAACACTCAGATCAATGCCTTTTAGGATCTGATGTTCACCAACGTAGGCATGCAAATTTTTAACATTCACCACTGCTTGTGGATCCATATTCAACCTCTATATCGAGCGATAACGTTTACCTGTAAACCACAAAACTCCACGTAAAAGTAGATTCGCCACAAAAATAAATACCACGAGTACCAAAGCCGCCGCAAAAGCTTGTTGTTCCATATTTTCAAAACCACTTTTTACAAAATTGTAAACCTGAACCGGAACCGAAGCTGTGGGTTCTGAAAGCGAAGAAGAAAAATACTGATTCCCAAGCGAAGTTAATAAAAGTGGCGCGGTCTCACCAGCGGCACGAGCCACAGCCAGCATTCCTGCTGTCAACAAAGCCCCACGACAACCCGGCAGAAGAATATTCACAATCACTCGCCAGCGAGGCAGCCCCAAAGCCAATCCAGCTTCACGAATATGGTCTGGAACCAGTTTTAAAATCTCTTGCACCGCTCTGGCAGTGAACGGAACCATAATAAACATCAAAGCCAAAGAACCTGCATAGGCAGAAAATCCAGCTCTAACCACTAAGAAACAATAAACAAAAATACCAATGACGATGGATGGGGTACCAATCCATAAATCCAAAGCGATATTCACAAAGCGACTGAGTTTTCCTTCGCCATACTCATTCAAATAAATTCCAACAAGTAAACCAATGGGCCAAGCAATTAAAGTCCCAAGAGTAACCATAATTAAACTGCCCACGAATGCGTTGGCCATCCCGCCGCCCTCTTGACCAGGACCCGCCGGAAGCTCGGTAAACAACGACCACGTCATTGCATCCATGCCTTTATCAACAAGAAAACTTAAAATCGAAATCAATGGAGTGAGCGCTGCAAAAGACAAAAGTACAATCAGCGAACAATAAAAAAGGCTTTTCAATTTACGCCAATAAAAATACGTCATGAAGCCTCTTTTAAAATAAATTTTCTAGCAATGAGGTTCACAACAAGAGTCACCAAAAAAAGAGCAAGTCCAACGGCGGTCAAAGATGAAAGCAGCAATTCATTATCCGCTTCAGCGTATTGATTGGCTAAAATACTGGCCATGGTTTGACCTGATTCAAAAAGTGACCATTTAATTTCTTGGCGATTACCAATCACCATTGTCACAGCCATCGTTTCGCCAAGAGCTCGGCCCAGTCCTAAAATTGAAGCAGCAAACAACCCTGACTTACAAGGTTTTAAAAACGAGTGCCAAAGCACTTCAAATTTAGTTGCGCCCAACGCCAAAGCTGCTTCTTTTTGATTGAGTGGCACCGTTTTAAAAACGCTGCGAGCAACAGCCGAAATGGTTGGAAGTATCATCACCACAAGCACAAGACTGGCAGCCAAAACCCCAAGACCCATCTTTGGACCTTGCAAGAAAAATAAAAAACCAAAATGATCTTGAAGTGGCCCTTGCACATAATCACGAATAAACGGCACCAACACAAAAAGGCCCCACATTCCGTATACAAGACTTGGAATACTCGCAAGCATCTCGACAAACAGTCCAAGAGGGCCAGCGATCCACGATGGCGCAAGCTCTACGGTAAAAAGTGCTACAGCAAAAGCAAAAGGCACTGCGATCAAAAGCGCTAACAAAGATGTAACCAAAGTTCCATACATCATCGATAGAACACCGAACTCTTTGGTCCAATTGTTCCATTCAGATGAAGTCCAAAACTTTAAACCAAAATGATTCAAGGCGGGCATCGACATTTCGCCAATAATAAAAAACATATACAAAAGAGCGAGAATCACACTGATTCCCGCCCCTCTGCAAATCCAGCGAAAAATACGGTCGCCTCGTTTCGAGCTCATTTACTTGGCCACCAACTTATTCATCGCAGTTTGGATTTTTGCCGTTAATTCTTTTGGCAGTGGTGCATAGTGAAGCTCTGTCGCTGCTTTGCTACCAGCATCGCTAAAACCAAAATTGATAAAATCAAAAATCATTTTCTTTTCTTGAGCAATACTCTTACGAACCAAAATATAAGTAAACGCCGTTAAAGGATAAACCCCTTTGCCTGTTGCATCCGTTAATGACACACGGAAATCAGCGGGCATCGACTTAATAGATTTTGCAGCCGCCAACTGATTGCTTTCAACGCTTGGCTCAACAAACTCGCCAGCAGCATTCAATAAAGATGCCACAGGAAATTTATTTAACTTGGCATAAGTCATTTCAACATAAGCCACACTTCCTGGATTTTGCTTTAGCAAAGCAGTCACTCCATCATTACCCTTACCAGCTTGTCCCACAGGAAATTTAACAGCCTTACCTTTGCCAATTTCTTTTTCCCAATCTTTACTTTTCTTCACCATGTACTCAGTAAAAACTGCTGTTGTACCACTGCCATCCGCACGATGAAGTACAACGATAGGCATATCTTTTGGAAAAACTGTTCCAGGATTAAGTTTGGTTAACTGCGGATCATTCCAATTCACAATTTTACCGCGATAAATTTTATCAATCACATCGGCATTCAAGCGAAGGCCTTTGCCATCTTTTGTTGTTAAACCCGGAACATTGTAAGTGATCACAATACTGCCAAGAGCCATTGGGATATTCATCACGGGTTCACCAGCGGCTTGAATCTCTTCATTTTTTAATGGATCATCACTCGCACCAAAATCCACTGTCTTTTTTAAAAACTGCTGAACACCAGCACCGCTACCCATGCCCTGATAATTGATTTTGGCATCCGCATTTGTTTTTCTGAACTCGCTTGCCCAACGATTGTAGAGTGGTGCTGCAAATGTACTTCCGGCGCCATTGATTAAATTTTGTGAAAACGCAGTTGATGTAAACGCTATTGCTAAAAATAAAAGTCCGCTTAACAAGAGTCGATTCACAGATGCCTCCTACTTAAGGATTTTGAACGTTATTAGCTACCCTCAAAATAGCCCTCTCGGCGCCAATTGTTGCGTTAGTTTTGTGTTAAGGATTAAACTCTTTTAAAGATGGTACATAAAACAATAACTTGCCCTCAGTGCTAATAGCGCAGATGCCGCCTTTGCTCAGTTCCAAATTGACACCAATTAAATGAAAAATAAATAGAGGTAAATAGTCCCCATGACTGCATACCAAAACCACATCCTCTGGGCGCTGGTGAATATTATGAATTGTGGTTTGTACTCTTTCCCAAAACTTTTCCTGGCTTTCCGAATCGTTTTGCTCATCCAACTCATCCCAAACTTCAACCATCGCTAAAGTCCGACGAGCCACTGGACTGATTGTTTCAACACATCTTTTTTTAGGGCTAGTCAGGGCTACAATGCTTTTAAGTTTAAGCTCTTTAATTTGTTCTGGAAGCCACTTTTTAATAATTTCAGCCTGTCTGTAGCCTTTATCGGAAAGGCCATTATCCAACTCTCGATTGGTCGTATCTCTGTGAGCATGCCTAATTAAAATGATGACCTTTGACATTTGCTGGATCCTTCTCTACTGAAGATAAGCATGACTGACTTAAGCGTCAACGTGAACAAACTTGCCTGGATCCGCAACTCAAGAGGACACAACAATCCCAATGTTCTTGAGTGGAGTGAAAAGATCCTTAACCTTGGCGCTCATGGCATCACGGTCCACCCTCGTCCCGACAGCCGTCACATTAAACAGTCCGATGTTTTAGAAATATCAAAACTTATTACTGAATATAAAAAGAAGAAGCCCGCTGTTGAATTCAATGTGGAGGGATATCCTTCAGAGGATTTTTTATCTTTGGTGACATCGGTTCCCGTGGATCAAGTGACTCTTGTCCCCGATCCTCCTGAGGCTTTGACTTCAAATGCAGGCTGGAAAATCGCGCAGAATTTAGAGCTACTTAAAAAGGTTGTTGGCTTTTTAAAAAAACATCAGCGTCGTGTTTCACTTTTTATCGAACCTTCCGCTATGACAGAACAAGACTGGCAAAATTTATCCTCAACAGGCACAGATCGAGTGGAACTTTACACAGAAGCGTTTGCAGTGGCTTACACCAAACAATCGTCTGAATTAGAAAAATTGCTTTCACTTTATAAAGAGGCGGCTGTTCTTGCGCAAAAATTAAATATTCAAGTGAATGCCGGCCATGATTTGAATCAAGAAAACCTTGGCGTTTTTCTAAAAACTGTTCCGAGTGTAAAGGAAGTGTCTATTGGACATGCTCTTATATGCGAAGCCCTTGAACAAGGAATGAGCACAACAATCGCAAATTATCTCAAGATTTGTCGTTCTTAGCCTGTAACTTTTAAGACACAGGATACTTCAGAGCATTCTTTTTCATCTTACTTTTAAAGGCTTCTTTCAGATCAATATTTGCTATCTCAGCAAGCCGTAAAATAAAATAAAGACTGTCCGAAAGCTCATCCCCTAAGCACTTTAAAAACTCAGGATCTTTAAGGTCAGCCTTCATCTCGTCATCAAAACGAAAACGAAAAAGCTCAAGAACTTCAGCAGCTTCTGTACTTAAACCTATAGCTAAATCTTTTGGGTTGTGTCTTGAGTCCCAATTTCTCTGCCTACAAAATTCGCTGATCTCTTTCGTCAATTGCCCTAAAGTGATGTCGTTCATTTTCGCTATTTTCCTTTTTATAGATGAAAAGATTATTTAAATTTTTTCACACTTTGTATGAACTCAAAATCAAAAACAGATCATCTCTAAGCAGTCTAACTTTTTTACAAACCGCGGCGCCGAAAGTTTAACGCTTTACGTTTTCGAACGCCCTGTGGCATACCGATAACGCACCAAAAAACAAAACCCAATAAAGGGATAAGGAGAAACCATGACAAAATTACTAGCTATCGTTGCTGCAGCTTTCTGCGTATCGAACGCTCAAGCAACTGAACTTCCAGAGCCCGTAAAAGCTCTTGTTTCAACTGTAAAGTACACTGCTGCTGTTCCAGTACAAGTGACTCAATCAGCTTGGAACCGTATCAATGAAAACTCGCAAAACGCGAACTTGATGAGATTAATCGCTGAAGATACTACTAAATGTATCGGTGGCGCGACTCAACCAGGTGAAATTCCTGCTTGTACATTAGATATGGGCGGTTCTTTCGTAACTGCTATCTGGTCAACTGCTGGTTACTTCGTAGCTGACGTTGCAGAAATCGGTCTTGGCTTAGGAACAAACATCATCGGTGCTTGGTCTAAAGCTTTCAACTACTGCTTCGAAAGCACTAAAGCGAACTTGTTAGCTCCAGTTGGATACGCTTGTAAAATCGTATCTTTTGCTTTGGATGCAGCTGGTTTCATCGTTGGTAAAGTTGCTGGTTTGGCTCTTGTAGCTTTGACTTCAGTTGTTGACGGTGTAGGCGCAGTTCTTTCTAACGCTTTCGCACTTCCTGCTGCTCTTCTTCGTGGCGATATCGAATCTGCTTTCCGCGCTCTTTTCAACATCGTTAGAGCGGTTGTTGTTTGCGTGGTTCCAGTTGCTCCGATCGTAGTTGCTCTTATTCACGGTAACGACGCTGCTCGCGCTCTTTGCTCTGGTAAGAAGAAAGCTACTCCAGTAGCTCCGTAAATCCTCGGATTTACCTGTAAATCAGTTAAAAAGCCCCACTTGTTGGGGCTTTTTTATTTTTGTAGCCAAGGGGTCAATTTTCTAGTAAGAATTGGTCCTTTGTTTATATAGGGAGTTTTTCATGGCTAAGAAAAAAGGCAAAATTCGCATTATCACTCTTGAGTGCACTGAGGCTCGTAAAGAAGGAAAATCCCCTTCACGTTACACGACTAAGAAGAACACTCAAACGCACCCAGAGCGTTTAGAGAAAAAGAAGTACAATCCGACTCTTCGTCGTCACACTTTACATAAAGAAATTAAATAAAAAGGTGCCAGGTCCCGTTTCGGGTCACACCGCACAATCATCGTCCCCCCAATTTTTTAAAAAGGATGTCAGAAGACATCCTTTTTTTATTCGTGCTGTTCGCAAATAAAAAATTCAATTGTGCGCTATCTCTTGCCCCTTAAGCACTTCAATAAGAAGTTGGCGACATCATAAGGGGGAATTATGAAATTCTTGTTTACAGGTTTATTGTTAGCTTCCACGCAAGCTTTTGCGGGCGCACCGCATGCGTTTGATGTTCCGGCGAAACTTTTAGCAGATCCAGTGGTGACAGCTGAAATCGCAAAATATCCAAATTATTATTTCAACGCACTGGTATTCGAAGAATCTGACAATGGTTGGACAGAGCATACGTTTTCTTTGATCTTGTCTAAGTATGACGAGAAAGTGGCTGGCCCTGATCGCATTTGTTTTTGGGTTGATTACAACGAGCAAATTGCAAAGCCCGTAACGCAAATTGTGCGAAATACGATTTCTTGTGATTAATAAAATTGTTTAACTTTTTATAAAAACATTAACCAAATTTTACCTATTTAAACTAAGGAGAATTTATGAAATTTTTAAATCTAGCTGCTGCAGCTTTATTTGTTTTTGCTTCGAGCAGCGCACTTGCTGTGCCAAAGAAAAATAAGCTGATCACTCCAGATAAAGTTGAAAGAACAAAAGGCAATATTATTGAAGTGACTTACACTTTGCCATGCGAATCCATTGAATCGGTTAGCTTTGTTTTTTTAAACGATGATAGCGGTGACCGCACAGTTGCTGTTGGAGTGGTCTACTCAAGCCACTACCGCAACTGCAGAGCCGCAGCCCCTCAGCAATTCAGTGAAGAAGTGAACATCGAATCTTTCGGTTACGGCGATGCTGACTTCGTTCCAATGGATGTTGATTAGTTGAAAGCCCTGGTTATTCTGGGCACAAATCGAGATGACAGTAACACCAAAAAGGCTGTTCAGGATTTATGTCCTTTTTCGGAATACAAACTGATTGCGCTTCATAACTTAAATATTCAGCCTTATTCTTATGAGCCGAATTATGAGTCGAAGTACAGCGCCGCTGACGACTTTCTAAGTGTGGCCAAGCAAATGATCGATGCCGACCATATTGTGTTTGCGACTCCTGTTTATTGGTACTCAATGAGCGGTACAATGAAGATCTTTTTCGATCGTCTGACGGATCTGCTTTTTTCGCACAAATCGATTGGCAAGGCCCTTAAAGGCAAAAAAACCTATTTGATTGCCTCTGGTGCTGAAGCTGAATTACCAGAAGGCTTTGAAGTTCCTTTTAAGCGAACATCAGACTACTTTGATATGAAATTTCAAAACTCTTACTATGTTCAGATAATATGAAAATCAGAATTGCTGACGAACAAGACTTAGAAGGCTTGATTTAGTTTTCTTGCAATTGATCTTAAAATAAAAAATCTTTCTTAATTAGACCTTCATTACTTACAATAAATTTCTAAGACAATTTTTGGAATGACTAGGCGTGTCCCGCAACGTTGCGGGACACATATCGCCATCTATACTCTTACAAAATCAATACTCAAATAAACGGAAAATCCAAACTAAGGTTTGCGGAAATTCACCCACTCACCTTGATCTTGAACGTTCGTTTTTTGAAGTCCAGTCGGGCTTATAAAGTGAATCACAAAGCGATGGCCTAGCTGATGCCCGGCGCCCCTCTTGCAATGAACTAAGGTCATAAGAGGAGGCCACAATGCTAACTCCAATAAAAGTAATCGGAATTTATAAGACTAGCGTGACAATGAACAATCAGACTTCACATCGCCGCTTAGACAAATATGATTCCAATTCAACCAATGATCGTCACAGTAAAAATTCGAGCAAGTCATTTAAAGACATTTTGAAAGAACAAAAATAAAAAGGTGGTCTTTCAACCACCTTCTTATATTTCGTTTTTATGCAACGCTTCGGAAAAAGGTACCGGGTACCTTTTTTTACATTGCTTCGGCAAGACGAACTGGAGCGCCCATTGTTTTAGCTTTAGCAACTGCTGCTTCAGCGTTTACAAGACCTGCACCAACTTCGTTACCGTTGTAACCACTCAATTTTGTAACTGTGTCTTTCAACAATTCACGAACTTGAGCTGGAGTTAACTTGCTATTCACAGAAAGAACCAACGCTGCCACACCACTCACGTGAGGGCATGCCATTGAAGTACCGTTGTAAGATGAGTAGTCAGAAGACTCTAGAGTCACTGAAGACTTGATCTTTTCACCCTTCGCTAGCAAATCGCGCATTTTTTCACCTGGCTGTTGATCGATACCAACAACTGGGATTGCAACTTCAGAACCATCTTCTGACAACGAACCACTGATAATACCAGCTTCATTGTTGAAGATCACAGCTGCTGTCGCACCTGCATCAATCGCATTTGTTACTTTGTCACTGAACTTGATTTGTCCACGAGAGATCAAAGCAATCTTGCCTTTTACATTGCAAGATTTGAAATCAGTGATCTGACCAAGACCGCAGTATACTAACTCACCTTCAACTGGCTTCTTAAGAAGTGGTGAACCTTGAAAGCCTGCGCTCTCAACTTCAGTCAAACCTTTACCAGTCATATCAACCATTGTTCTAGCAACACGGCCTGTTCCCACTGGCACAGAAGAATTCACTGCAACACCAGGAGCAGCCAATCCAAGTTCTGGACCCCAGTTTGAGAATTTCGCTTTTGCTAAAGATGAATCAATCGCACCAACCGCAAGCACTGTTGAAAGAGCTGCAGGGTAAGAAACACTTGGTTTACCGTCGTTACCAGAAGCGGCAATAACTGTGATACCAGCAGCTTCAGCTGCTTTGAATGCTCTGATTTCAGAAGAAGATGTCATAGGACCACCAAGAGACAAGCTCATAACGTGAACTTTTTCTTGAATACCCCACTCGACACCCGCAACGATCGCAACCGAACTGCAACCAGCTTCACCGCAAACACGGCCTGCCAACAATTTTGCTTCAGGAGCAACACCAACTAAACCGTCGTTTTGACCATCAGCTAAGATTGTTCCAGCAACGTGAGTGCCGTGACCGATTTCGTCGAAGTAATCATATGGCATTGCCTTTTTAGCAGCTACAGGACCTTCTTCATCCATCTCTTCGTCGATTGGAAAAGTTGATTTGTAGAAATTCTTACCAGCAATTGTACGGCTTTTTACAGCTGGGTGATCTTTATCAAGACCAGTATCAAGAACCAAAACTTTGATTCCATTACCTTTTGTTGTTTTCCATGCTTCAGGAGCTTTAACAGCTTTGATACCCCAAGGCATTTCAACTTTTGAAGCAACAACTTCTTCTTTTGGTGGAGTTGGCTTCTTTTTCTTTTTCAACATCTCTGCGTCGAAAGTAGAAATTGGCGGTGGAAGTGGGTGAAAAACTTCTTCTTCAATAGAAGCAATTGAAGGATGTGATTGTAGAGAAGCGATACTGTTCGCATCTGAAGATTCAATCACCACGATTTGTGTGCGACCGAAAGTTTGCGCAACAACCGCGTTACTTCCCATAAAACCAAAAGAACCTTTTTGTCCTTTAGATACATCCACTTTAGCTTTTTCACTTACAGCTGTGAAAGTCTGTGGCGATTTGAATGTAACCATATATCGCTTAGTCTCTGCTTGAGCACTTAGACTTAGTGTGAATGTGAATAGGGCAGCGATTGCTACTGCTAGATTACGAGCTTCCCTGATAACCATTTATCC
>FRDC01004238.1_pt2 | contig 24524 bp, 24 predicted proteins | sample 1106171 | NCBI WGS metagenome assembly FRDC01 (sample SAMEA3930566, study PRJEB13176) | freshwater metagenome | biome: Drinking water system; feature: drinking water; material: water | place: Singapore | collected 2014-12-20 | reverse complement strand
CTATGACATTCTCGATGTTGCCGAGACCTGCACTCCGAAGGCAGAGGCAAGCTCTTTCTGCCGATCGAGGGCGTCGTAAAAAACGAGCGAAACCAAGCGATTGGCAAAACTCGAAGGATGCACGAATATCGCGTTCGAGGTCGCGGAAGCACCACGGAAGCAAACCGAAAGGAGGTTGTGGAGTACGAATGGCGACAATCGGCCCGGCTTAAGCCTCGCTCCGATTGAGCCGATTCGATCGTTGAATTCGAGATTGACCCTGCTCGATCTCGGGCACTATCTGAACACCGATGCACCCGTAGCTCAGCTGGATAGAGCGCCACCCTCCGAAGGTGGAGGCCACACGTTCGAATCGTGTCGGGTGCGCCATCTCTCTTGATGGCCATAGAACCAATCGCTCGCTTCGCTCCCACTTCACGCATGTAAACACACGGCGGCCAAGGTTGCGGCTAGTGGCAGCAGGGGCGTCGTTGCCCTTCGGGTGCTGCTTGCCGCTTGACGATCCAGCGCACGAACCATCCCCATGTTCGAAGGAGAAGGGTTGTCACGTGCGAACAAGAGCTCGACTCAACGAGCCCGCCCATCCCGGTGGGTTCGTAAAAACCGAGATTATCGATGCCTACGGCCTGTCCGTGACGGATGCAGCAAAAGCATTAGGCGCCAGCCAAGGCCAATTGCCAGCGAGGCGCATGGCGCAGCTCGACAAGTAGCTTGCCAAAATTCATCGTGCGGCTGCGTCCGGACGTCAAGTAAATCGACCGGACCTGCACTTGGGTGGTCAGGCCGAGTGCATTAGCCGCCGCCCCATTGTGTGTCCCAGGCGGCCTCTCAGCGCGACAATGGCCGAGCGCGGGATAGCCGACGGAGCGTCGTGCCCTCCGACCCAGTCACGATTCGGCGATAGAAACAACTGGCTCGGCCTGTGTGACAACAGTCGCCGTCGCCCGCGACGCGCACCTTGAGCCAGACCGCGTCCTGATCACAGTCGATGCGCAGTTCCTCGACCTGCTGGATCTGCCCGCTGGTCGCGCCCTTATGCCAGAGACGCTGGCGGGACCGGCTCCAGTACCAGGCCTGGCCGGTCTCGATCGTCTTGTTCAACGCCTCCGCATTCATCCACGCCAGCATCAGCACCACTCCACTCGCGACATCTGTCGCGACAGCGGGAATGAGCCCGTCCTCATTGAACCCTGGCAACAGGACGGAGCATTCTTCGATCATCTCCGCAGGGTCCGCACTTAATGGGTCAGGTTGCTGATCTTCCAGTGGCATGTGGCATTTCTTGATTGGGACGTACCAGTTCTATGGATGATCGTCCGACCTGAGCGATCGCCACCGTGCGCTGCGGACCGCCCGAATTTTTGCGATTAGCGGGTCCGCCGTTCGTTCGCAGGCTTGACGACATCAAGCTCGACGTCCTGCCGCGCCTCAGATACATCGCATGCGCAAGTCGGGCCGACGTCCACTCGACTGGATGAAGCCCTGCGCCAACGCATCACGGCGTAGCCGATGGCTGCGGCCAAGAACGCCAGCACGGCGGTCAATGCAAGGCCCTGTCCGCTAAGCCAGCCCACGACACCACCTACTGCCGAGCCGATAAAAAGCGGCCCAAGGCAGCAAAGCGCGACCAATGGCGCGACGACCATCGCGGTCATAAGCCCGGCTGCTGGCTTTTCGCTCACGAAACCTCACTTTCCGCGCTGGTGGCGCCGCCAAGCCATCTGTGCGGCGCTGCTCGTTGGTTCACATTGACGATCGTTACATCAGAAATTGCTACACCCTGTACTAAATACAGGGTCAATATAGAAGTTTGATCCGATCGGCTGCCCCCCGGCTTCACCATGTCAGCACGCGCGCTCCTGGGTTGGTGCATCGCCGATGAAGCACATAGCTACGTCGAGGCTCTGCGCGTGCCAGTTCGGCGTCCTTTAGCGAGTAATAGAGCAGATGAATCCGTCCTCGGTGATTCCAGAAAACGCGAAGGTATTCAAAGCATGTAGCCGATATCCGAGGCGCCGGTGGGATACGCGAACATCGTCGTCTTCAGATTGGCGGCCGTTAGGTCGTGGCGGATCGCAAGGGCAAACAGATTGATCACTTCATCGGCGTGCGGTCCGACAAGATGTGCGCCTAGGATACGCCCAGTGTCGTCCTCCACCATCACCTTGAAGCCATAGGTCTTCTCTGCGGCCTGGCGGGCAGTAAACCACTCGGACGCCTTCTGGGACTTGGTTTGGAATTTCAGGCCCTGCTGACGTGCTTCGTCCTCGCTCAGTCCGACAGCAGCGATCGGCGGGATCGTGAAGGCCACGCTCGGCACACCGCGATAGTCGGGTGTATGCCGATTGCCCTCCAGAAGGTTAGCGGCGACCACCTTGGCGTCGTGGCTAGAGACAGGAGTGAGCGGCGGCCCCTTCTGTGCCGCATCGCCGGCGGCGTACACGGCTGGGTTGGAGGCGCTCTGCAGGTGCTCATTCAGCTTGAGCCGGCCGTTCTCCGTGGCGATGCCGCCAACGTCAAGATCAAGCCCGTCCAGCGAAGGTGCCCGGCCGGCTGCATGAACAACGAGGTCGGCCTCAAAGATTGCGCCTCTACCTTCTGATGAGGCGTGGACGACAAAGCCCGCTCCCTTCTTCTCAATCGCCTCTACAGTGGTCTGCAGGCGTACATCGACCCCGATCTCGGCGAATTTGTCCATGAGCCAGCCGACAAGGTCAGGATCAAAGTGCGTGAGCATCCGCTCGCCACGTTGAAGAATGGTCACTTGCGCGCCTGCGCGAGCGGCGATGTGGGAGAATTCTGACGCTATATAGCCGCCGCCGACCAACACGATGCGTTGGGGCAGCCGCTCCATTGCCAGAAAGTCCTCATTGGTGACGAAATACTCTTCACCGGGAATGTGCAGCTTTATCGGCTCGGCGCCCGCAGCAATCAAAACGTGACGGGCTTCAAGGCTCTCGCCACCCACTGTCAGACTGTTCGGGCCTACGAAGCGCGCATGACCGTGATAGCTATGGATGCCCTTTTCTTCGTAACGGTGTTCGTGCTTTTCGGGGACCGGGTCGGTGAAGGTGCGCTTGAAGGCGATCAATTCGGACCAGGCGATATGGGCGTCGCCGGCAACGCCATTGCCGCTCATGCGCCGGACATGGTCGACAGCCGAGGCGCCGCCGACAAGCATCTTTTTCGGGTCGCAGCCCCGCAGGGCGCAGGTGCCTCCGAAAGGCCGGTGGTCGATGACAGCCACGCTCCAGCCAGCTGCGCGCACGCGCATCGCGGCGGCCATGGCTGCTGTGCCGGTTCCTATGACTACAAGGTCGAATTGGTTCGCCATTCGTCTCTCTCCTACTTATTCGTCGTGGGCGCATTACCGAGCTGACTTTCGCAGCCGCAACCAGGCTTCAACGGCGAAACGGCCGACAATTTCCGCGGCCTCAACGGTGCCCCGCATCGCCAACGTCTGGATATGACGAAAGCGCATCGAGGATCGGGCATTCCGGAATGGCGTCACCGGAACACTGTGCAGCGGTTTGGGCTAGAATTTTTTCGATCCGCCTGAGGTCTGCGATCTTTGCGCGAACATCGCTGAGGTGGTGCTCGGTACGCTCTTTGACCTCCGCGCACGTCTGTTTGCCGCCGTCGACCAACTCTAAAAGGCCGCGGATTTCCTCGATGCTGAAACCGAGTTCGCGCCCACGCATGACGAAGCGGAGGCGCCGGACATGGGCTTCGCTATAAACGCGGTAGTCGTTAGCGCTGCGTGGCGGCTCGGGAAGAAGCCCAATTTTCTCGTAGTAGCGGATTGTCTCTAAATTAGAGCCCGTCTGACGCGCCAACTCACTACGTTTGAAACCCCGTCCGATAGCGCGATCCGTCATGGCCAAAAAAAACCTCTTGAGCCTGTAGTCACTACAGACCTTATCGTGCGTTCGACTCGAATTGAAGGGCTTTTTTTCATGAGCGATATCAGTACCAAACTGGTCGACTCGCCGGATGCGGGAAAGGTTAAGACGCGGGGGTGGCTTGCAGCTGGTGGGATCATCGGCGCGATCCTTGCGTCTAGCTGCTGCGTTATACCTTTCGCCTTGTTCACGTTGGGAATCAGCGGCGCCTGGATCAGTAACCTGACGGCCCTCGAGCCCTATCAGCCCATCTTTGCCGCCGTGACGATTGGTTTCCTAGGCTACGGATTCTATCTCGTTTACCGGAAGCCCAAAGTCGCCTGCGCCGAAGGCTCCTACTGCGCCAAACCCAGTTCGGGTCGCATCGCAAAGATCGGGCTTTGGACGGCTACTGTGCTCGTTATCGTCGCACTCGGCTTCCCGAAACTGGCGCCCTTGTTCCTCTGATCGACCGCTTAACCCTGAAGGAGAAAATCTATGTTCCGACGTATCCTCGCAGCGACTGCGCTTATTGCCATGCTTTCGCCTTTTGCGGCCCAAGCCGCCGAAAGAACCGTTGTCCTAAATGTCGACAATGCGACCTGCGAACTCTGTGCCCCGATTGTCAAGAAAACGCTCTCTCGCGTCTCGGGCGTGAAGGCAGTTGTGGTCCAGGAAGCGAGCGCGACCGCGGGCGCGGTGGCGACAGTCACCTATGATGATGCTGTGACCAATGTCGCGAACCTCATTACGGCGTCGACCAACGCTGGATATCCGGCGCACGCCAAAAAGAGCTGACGAAGTGAATAGTCGCGTCCTTTTTCGGACCGGCATCATTGGGGCGGTCGTGGCGGCGCTCTGCTGCGCGACCCCAATCCTTGGGATTGCGCTGGGAGCGATCGGGCTCTCAGCGCTGGCGACCAAGGCCGATTATGTCCTGATCCCGGTTCTGGCTGCCTCGCTCGGGCTGGTCGGGATCGGGCTCTACCGACGCAACGCATCTGCCTCGGCCGTCATCGACTGCTGTGCGACGGATAAGAACACGGGAAAGTTCAAGTCATGAGTGATTGCTGCGCTCCGAGCGCAAAGAACGGGAACGGCCGCTACGACCTCATCGTCGTCGGCGCCGGCTCGGCCGGGTTCTCAGCCGCGATTACGGCGGCCGAACAAGGGGCGCAAGTTGCGTTGATCGGTCACGGCACGATCGGAGGGACGTGCGTCAATGTCGGCTGCGTCCCGTCAAAGGCCCTTATCCGGGCCGCAGAAGCGGTGCATCACGGCAACGCCGCACCTAGGTTCGCCGGGATCGCCGCGCAGGCGCGGGTGGCAGACTGGGGTGCGCAGGTCGCCCAAAAGGATGCACTGGTGGCGGGTCTGCGTCAGGCTAAGTACGCCGATCTCCTGCCATCGTATAACGGCGTTGTATATCATGAAGGCCGTGCCCGTCTCATCGATGGCGGCGTCGAAGCCGGTGGTAAGCGTTTCGCGGCGGATCGTATCATCATCGCCACCGGGACCCGGCCGGCGTTGCCGGCGATCCCGGGCATAACTGACATCTCAATCCTCGATAGCACCACGGCGCTGGAGTTGACCGCGCTGCCACGCTCGATGATTGTGCTCGGTGGCGGCTACATCGGCGCTGAACTCGCGCAAACCTTCGCTCGAGTGGGAGTCGAGGTGACGCTTGTCTTCCGCAGCCGCCTCCTGCCGGAAGCAGAGCTCGAGATCGGGGCGGCGCTCGCCGGTTATCTCGCCGACGAAGGCATCAAGGTCGTGGGCGGTCTCACTTACGAGTCGATCCGTCGGACGGCGGATGGTGTCGCGCTCACGGTGGTTCGGGACGGACACCCAGAGACGCTTGCGGCCGAGCGGGTTCTCGTTGCGGCCGGTCGCGCCCCGAACACCGAAAGCCTTGGCCTTGAACAAGCCGGTATCGCCCGGACGCCCGCGGGTGCCATCGTGGTCGACGACCGGATGCGCACCTCCAAAGTGGGCGTCTACGCGGCCGGCGATGTAACGGGCAAGGACCAGTTTGTCTACATGGCGGCCTATGGCGCGAAGCTTGCCGCGAAGAATGCGCTCAACGGCGACAGCCTCCGCTACGACAACTCGGCGATGCCCACAGTGGTCTTCACCGACCCGCAGGTGGGAAGCGTCGGTCTCACGGAAGCGCAGGCGCGCGCCGCCGGGCACAACGTCCGCACTTCCTTGCTTTCGCTCGACAACGTGCCCCGCGCGCTCGCGGCCCGGGATACACGCGGGTTGATCAAGCTTGTGGCAGACGGCGACACACGCAAGCTGCTTGGGGCACACATCCTTGCGCCTGAAGGCGCGGACAGTATTCAGACGGCGACAATGGCAATTCGTGGCGGTCTGACAATCGATGACCTCGCGGAGACGATCTTCCCGTATTTGACCACAGTCGAAGGACTCAAGCTTGCGGCGCAGACATTCGACCGGGATGTCAAGAAGCTGTCCTGCTGCGCGGGCTGACGATTTGCCAAACGATCAGTCGAGGAAGATGTGATGGCGATCGACACGACAGCATCGGAACGGTTTAGTGTCGAGATCAGGCCGGGCGTATGCCGCCCGGACTGGTCGGCTGCCACCACGCCGGCCGCGCGGCATGCACTCAGTGGGCGCATGGCAGCGCGGACGGGACTTTTGGACAAGTGGTCGCAGGCGCTCGAACCGAATGAGGATCTGGTGTGGCGGATGGCCCTCGACCTTTACGCCGAGAACGGTCGGCCGCCTAGCGTCAGCGAAATCGCCTCCTACTTGGACATCTCTGACGAATGCGTGCTCGTCATTCTGCGCAAGCTGCAACTGCGCGATCTCGTGGGAATAATTTTTGCCCCTCCGGGCGTATCCGAAAACACACCAAAATGCGACATAATGCGTTGAAATAGATAGAAAAATCTCTCTATACGTTTCGCGGTCTATCCCGGGGTTAGCCTCCGAAATGACGGTATCGCTGACGGTATAGCGAATCTTGTCTCAGCTCGAAATCACATATACCGTCAGAGGCAAGAGAGCATCTGACGGTATATTTTTTTGGCCTAATAGGCTGTAGACACAAGGAAAATATACAATCAAGAAGGTTGTTTTCGGCCTGACGGTATAATTGGGCGCTCTCCGGCATTGTTAGACCAGTCTGGAGGGTGCTGATGTTGACCGACGCCGCCATTAAGGCACTGAGACCACAAGGTAAATTATACAAGGTCGTGGACCGTGACGGTATGTACGTCGTGGTCCAGCCGTCGGGCGCGATCGTGTTCCGCATGGACTACCGGCTGAACGGCCGCCGGGAGACGTTGACATTGGGCAGGTACGGCCCGGCCGGCCTGTCTCTGGCTCGCGCGCGAGAGAAGGTGGTCGATGCCCGGCGGGCCATTTTGGAAGGTCGCTCGCCTGCGCAGGAGAAGCAGCGCGAGAAGCGTCGCCTCCTAGAGGCGAAGAGTTTCGGCCAGTTCGGTGAGCGCTGGCTTCAGGAAGCGCGAATGGCGGACAGCACGCGCGCCATGCGCCGATCGATCTTCGAGCGCGACATACTTCCTACGTTTCGCAACCGTCTGCTGCCGGAGATTCTACCGGAGGATTTGCGCGGGCTGTGCGCAAAGGTGAAGGAGCGTGGAGCGCCTGCAACGGCAGTCCACGTCAGAGACATCGTGAAGCTGGTCTTCGCCTTCGCGATCCTGCACGGCGAGAAGGTCGCCAACCCGGCTGACGAGGTTGGCCCGGCGTCGATCGCGACCTTCGTGCCGAAGGACCGATCCCTGTCTCCGGCGGAGATCCGCATCATGCTCGGCCAGATCGAGCATGTCGCGACGCTGCCGACGATCCGGCTTGGGATAAAGCTGATCCTGTTGTCGATGGTGCGAAAGAGCGAATTGCAGGACGCGGTTTGGGATGAGGTAGATTTCGAGAACGCCGTCTGGTCGATCCCAAAGGAGCGGATGAAGCGCTCGAAAGCACACAACGTCTATCTATCTCAGCAGATGCTCGACATCTTCATCGCTCTCAAGACCTGCGCCGGCAATTCCAAATACGTCCTGCCGTCGCGTTACGACGCCGACGCCCCGATGTCGCGGGCGACCTTCAATCGGATCACGACAGCGGTGGTGAAGCGGGCCAAGAAGGAGGGGCTGCCGTTGGAGCCGTTTACGGTTCACGATCTCCGGCGAACTGGCTCAACGCTGCTGAATGAGTTGGGCTTCAACAGCGACTGGATCGAAAAGTGCTTGGCGCACGAAGACGGTCGATCTTCGCGAGGCATCTACAACAAAGCGGAATACGAGCATCAGCGCCGGCACATGATTCAGGAATGGTCCAACCTGGTGGACGCCTGGGTCGCCGGTCAAAAACATACGCCGACCCTTTATCCTCCGACAATGGATCTACTCACGCCCGAGCCTGATGTTTGACGGGGCGCGTTTTGCGGAGCCGGACGTCGGGAATGGACGCACGCTTCACGGCCTTGGAGTGTGAAGCGTGGCGCCGTTCTTCCAGCCAAGTCTCGACCTCGGAAAGATCCCAGACCACACAGCGGGACGTGAGATAGAAGCGCCGGGGAAATTCGCCACGCTGTTCCATATCATAGATCGTGGTGTCGGCGAGAGGGACCATTTCTCGGAGTTGATGCCGCCGGATCGTCCGCTTAACTACAGTTTCGGCTTGGTGCTTCATCTGAAAAATTCCTCATCCATCTGCCTGCATAGATAGAAGGCGATAGGTGATGCCGAATGGAAGCTTGAATTGGAGAGCGTAGAAGTGCGTCGTGTTCTGGCGTGCAAATCGGACGTTAAGAGCTGACGAAGTAGGTAGTCATGCCCTTTCTCGAACCGGCATCATTGGGGCGGTCGTCGCAGCGATCTGCTGCGCGACCCTAGTCGTTGATGGGCCACGACGCCAGCGAGCCTTGAAAGGCGAACGATACGGTTTGCACAACGCGTCTTGCGGTAGCTGCGGACCTTGCCGCTTTCCATCTATGCCGATTGCCCGGCCAATTGTCAGCCAGCGCAACAGGACAGCGTATTGACATCCCGACCGATCCCGACGAGCCCGAGCGAGGCCGGAAAAACCGAAATCAGGACATCGCCGGCCTTGGCCGCCAGCGCCGAAAGCCCGATCGCTCCCAGCGCCCAGATCGGTTCACTCCGATCAAGGATCCAAATTCACCAGCATGGACTGGTCGGCTTTCCTGAGGCGCCACAATCGTGCGCGCTCGATGAGTTGGCAGAGGAATTGCCACGACAATGCAGTGGCGGAGAGATTCTTCACTTTGCTCAAGCACGAGCGGATAAGGTACAGATCCCGAAGAACCCACGATGCAGCACGGCGGTAGTGGTTTGCCGACATTTTGAGCCTTTGGCCATCCGGTCACGAACATGTGATATGCTTCCGTCTTTCAAAATTTCCTCTCCTATGTGATCTGGAACGTATGAAGGTCCGCCGACTCATCGGGGTTTTGCTCGCGGTGCTTGTGACCGTTGGGCTGGTTGCAGCGCCGATGGTGGCGCTGGCGGCGGTGAAGTGTGCGCCTGCCACCGAAATGGTCGATATGTCCGCTATGTCGGACGATATGCCTTGTTGCCCTGACGGACAGAAGAATAAAGGGTGCCAGGAGTGTCCGCTCGTTGCGACGTGCATGTTAAAGGTTGCACAAGTCGGGCCATCGTCGGCCGAGGGTATCCCAGCTCCTTTGCCTACCCAAACTCAATTCTTGGCCGCTAACGATTTGATCGCTGATGGCCTGATGGGGTCCCCTCCAGACCATCCTCCTCGAACCTCGATCTGATCGGCGTCACCACGCCGTCTGCTGCTGCGCGGTCGCTAGACCGCGCGGTTAATGCTTGCCGCAATCAGCGGCTTATCAGACATCGAGGACAACAAAATGAAGAATTGGAATTACGCGCGCGCCTTCCAGGCCGCGGTGATCGGCATTGCTATGCTTGGGTCGACCTCACTCGCACGCGCCGATATCAAAGACTACGAATTTCAACTGGTCGATCAGACCACCAAGAAGGGCGACGCGATCATCGCAGTTCGCCTCGTCCACAAACCAGACGGTAAGCCAGTTTCAAATGCCGTGATCTTCGCCAAAAGGCTGGATATGGCGCCGGACGGCATGGAGACGATGAAGACAACCATCGAGCCGCTGCCGAGCACGGAACCTGGCGTCTACAGATTCAAAGCTGCCGTGGTCATGGAGGGCGCCTGGCAATTGTCGCTAGGCGCAAAAGTGCAGGGTGAAACCGGGACGGTTGAAACCAAACTGGTCCTGAAGGCCTTACCATGATGTGCGCGGGCGGTATCATCCGCTCGGCCGCTATCGGGACAACCACAGTTTTGCTGTGGTTGTCGCCGGTCGCCGCGGCCGAGCAAGTTGTGCCCGGCGCTACCGTGGAAAGCGTCGTTGCTTACGCCCGGCGTCTCAATCCGACTGTCGCAGCGGCGACGCTGGATTTCGATGCCGCAGTCCACAAGGTCGGGACGGTCGGCGTGTTGGCCGATCCGACACTGATCCTTGAGGCTTGGGACGTTAATCGACGGGGGGTAGCGCAGCGACGTATCGGGGTCGACCAGGAAATAAAACTATGGGGAAAGTACGACCTGGAGCGCAGTATCGCCCAATCCGATGCCGATGCCGCGAAATTCCAGGGGCGCGCGACCGTGACGGATCTGATAGCGCAGGTTGTCGCCGCCCATGGGGAGTACAACGCGGCATATGAGGCCGTCGGAATTTCACGGGAGATCAAGCGACGGTTCGACGAAATCTTAGGCTTGCTACGATCGCGGTACGGAGCCACGTCGGTTGATCAACAGGACATCATCAAAGCTGAGCTCGAGTCCGCGACTGCTGAAGGCGATGTCGTGCGCCGCGAAGGCGAATTGAAGTCCGCAACGGCTCGGCTCAATTCCTTGATCGGGCGACCGTCCTTGGCACCCTTGGCCGCGCCGACTGGCTTTCGGGTCTTAAAAGCGATTACCCTAGCACAGGCGCAAACGCTTGCGCGCTCTGCCAACCCGATGCTGGCGTTAGCTGGGGCGCAGAGCAATTCCGCGGCGCAAACCAAGTCCCTTACCGATCTCAACTACTACCCGGATGTGACGCTAGGCGCGAAGTACGTGCAGCGGCCTGGTACGAAAGACACTGGTGAGTTCACGCTGGGCGTCAAACTGCCGCTGCATTACGAAGTAAAGGACGCCGAGCAACGTGCGGCCGGCGCGCAGCTTAGCGCTGCACGAGCTCGCAACGAGGCATTGCGACTCCGGATTGACGGGCAGATTGCCGATGCTTGGTTCAGCGTCGATGCGCTGCGGAAGGTTGTCCAAATCTATGCGTCACGCCAACTGCCGCCGGCCCGCTCATCTGTCGAGAATGCGCGCAACGGTTTTCAAGCGGGTTCGTCCGATATTGCGTTGGTTTTTGAATCCGAGCGAAGGCTCCGTGCGGTGCAACTTGATTTGTTGAAGCTCAGGGTGGAGCTGCAGGCGAAATATGCGGAGATGGAACGTTTGGCAGGAGGTTCGCTATGAAACGGCCGGTTAGCACGCTCTTTATTATGTTCGTGGTGTTGGCTGCAGCGACGCTCGGGTTAGCGGTCGGTCGATCGGGTGCACCACTTCCGGATTGGCTTTCCGGCATCCTTCCTGCCGCAGCGAAACAAAACATGGTTTTGTCCGAGGCAACCGGACCGATCATCTACTACCGTAACCCCGACGGTATTCCGGATTATTCGCTGACTGCGAAGAAGACGTCCTCTGGCAAGGAATATGCCGCAGTCCGCGCCAGTGAAGATGTGAGTTTCGAGGACGAAGCCCCAGAAGCCGCTGCAACAAAGGGGAAGGAGCGCGGACGGATCCGCTTTTACCGCAATCCGATGGGGTTACCCGACACATCGCCGACTCCGAAGAAGGATTCGATGGGGATGGACTATCTGCCCGTCTACGAGGGCGAACAAGACGACGAGTCGTCGGTCAAAGTAAGTGCCGGCAAATTGCAAAAAGCTGGCGTTCAGACCGAACTCGCAGAGCGTCAAACCCTGAATACGATGGTTCGTGCACCGGCCATTGTTGCGGAAGACGAGCGCCGGCAATCGGTCGTGTCGCTGCGTTTTGAAGGCTTCATCGATACCGTCGCAAACGTTACCACCGGTAATCACGTTCACAAGGGGCAGCCGCTGATGCGAATCTATGGCCCGAACTTGTCGAGTGCGGCGGCCGAGTACCTCTCAGCGCTGAACGCCCGCTCGGATGCGGGCGTTGGCAATCGGGCCCTGAAAGGTGCGCGCCGGCGCCTAGAAAACCTGGGCGCGCCGGATGCGTTCATCACCGACATCGAGCAGACACGTGAGGTGCCGGCCTATGTAAATTGGCCTGCGCCGCAGGACGGCGAGATCGTGGAGCGCAAGGCGGTCAACGGAATGCGCGCGGCACCTGGAGACGTCCTGTTTCGGATTTCAGACCACGACGTCGTCTGGCTGCTGGCTGATGTTGCAGAGCGCGATCTCGGTCTGATCGAGGTCGGACAAAAGGCGACCGTTCGGCTTCGTGCTCATCCTGACAAGGCGTTCATCGGGAAAGTGGAATTAATCTATCCGCACCTGATGGCCGAAACACGGACTGGGCGGATCAGAATCGAATTGGCCAATCCTAATGAAATCCTGCGGCCAGACATGTACGCGGACGTCGAAATAGCCACCGGAGCAGAGGCACCTGTCGTTACCGTTTCCAGCAGCGCTGTCATCGACAGTGGCGAGCGCCAGATCGTGCTTCTCGACAAAGGCGAGGGCCGGTTCGAGCCGCGCAACGTGAAGCTTGGACGACGCGGCGGAGGCCGCGTGGAGATCAAGGAGGGAATCGACGAAAACGACAAGGTCGTCGTCTCGGCGAATTTCCTCATCGATGCTGAAAGCAATCTCAAGTCCGCACTCAGTGGTCTCGAAGCCGGGGAGAAATCACAATGATCGCTAGGCTCATCGACTGGTCGGCCCGGAACCTGATGCTAGTGATGATCGGTGCGGTCTTCGCGGTGGCGTCCGGTGTCTATGCCGTCAAAAACTCGGCGTTGGACGCGATTCCTGATCTCTCCGATACCCAAGTGATCGTCTATACCGATTACAAGGGGCAGGCTCCCCAGGTCATCGAGGATCAGGTGACCTATCCGCTGACCACCGCCATGTTGACAGTACCGAAGTCCAAGGTGGTACGCGGATTCTCCTTCTTCGGAGTTTCATTCGTTTATGTCATCTTTGAGGATGGCACCGACATCTATTGGGCGCGCTCGCGCGTTATCGAGTATCTCAACGCCGCGGCGCGGAAGTTGCCGAGTGGAGTAACGCCTACGCTCGGGCCCGATGCGACGGGGGTCGGCTGGGTATATCAGTACGCCCTGCAATCGAAGGACAAATCCCTCGCCGACCTGCGGTCTCTACAGGATTGGACCGTCCGCTACGGTATCTCGAAAGCGGAGGGGGTCGCCGAAGTCGCAAGCGTCGGCGGCTTCGTCAAACAATACAACATCATCATCGATCCTAGTCGCTTGAGGTCGTTAGGTATCTCGGCTGCAAAGGTACGGGACGCGATCCGCGGCAGCAACATGGATGTTGGCGGACGCACCGTGGAGCTCTCGGAGTTCGAATTCATCGTGCGCGGCCGCGGTTACGTCCAAAATATGTCCGATCTCTCGAATATCGTTTTGAAGGTCGACAGGGGCACACCGGTCCGGCTCAAGGACGTAGCGCGCATCGAGCTTGGGCCAGACGAACGCCGGGGCATTACCGAACTAAACGGGGATGGCGAGGTCGCAAGCGGCATAGCGCTGCAGCGCTTTGGCCAAAATGCGCTGGATGTGATCGACAATGTCAAAGCACGACTTGCAGATATGGCGTCCGCGCTGCCGAAGGGTGTCGAGATTATACCGGTCTATGACCGTTCAGACCTGATCCATAATGCGATCGAAACGCTGAAACGAACGCTTACCGAGGAGAGTATTGTCGTTGCTCTCGTCTGCATCATATTCCTATTGCACGTGCGTAGCGCTCTCGTCGCAATCGTGATGTTGCCGGTCGGCATTCTGATGGCTTTCGCTGCCATGAAGATGCTCGGCATAGGTTCCAACATCATGAGCCTCGGCGGGATAGCGATTGCGATCGGCGCCATGATCGATGGTGCGATCGTCATGATCGAAAATGCTCACAAGCATCTCGAACGTGCCCCGCCTGATAAGTCTCGCTTAGAAGTTCTAATCGAGGCGGGGAGCGAAGTAGGGCCGGCGTTGTTTTTCAGCCTTCTGATCATCACAGTATCGTTCCTGCCAATCTTCACCATGGAATCGCAGGAGGGGCGTCTGTTCAGCCCGCTTGCCTTTACCAAGACGTTCTCGATGGCCGCCGCGGCGATCCTGTCGATCACATTGGTGCCGGCTCTTATGGTGCTTTTCGTGCGCGGTAAGATCGTTCCGGAGCACAAAAATCCTATCAATCGCTTCCTGATCTGGATTTATCGGCCCCTGATCCGGGGCGTCCTGAAGGCCAAGACCCTGACAATCCTTGTTGCCCTTGCCGCCCTGGCGGTGAGCCTCTGGCCAGCACGTCAACTTGGAACCGAGTTCATGCCAAGCTTGAACGAGGGCACGCTGATGTACATGCCGACGACGTTGCCGGGCCTGTCAGTGACCAAAGCGGCTGAAATTCTGCAGACGCAAAACAAGGTCATCAAGACGTTTCCGGAAGTTGAATCAGTTTACGGAAAGGCGGGGCGGGCCGAAACAGCGACCGATCCCGCACCGACCGAAATGTTCGAGACGGTCGTCAATCTCAAGCCCAAGGCGCAATGGCGTCCCGGCTTGACCGTCGACGGTCTGATCGCCGAGTTAGACAAGGCCCTGCAGTTTCCGGGCATCTCGAACGCTTGGACTATGCCAATCAAGGCTCGCACCGACATGCTTGCGACCGGGATTCGTACCCCCGTCGGCATCAAGGTGCTGGGGACCGATCTGACTGAGATGGAAAAGCTGGCGCGGCAAATCGAAACCGTGGTGAAGGCGGTACCGGGAACGTCCAGCGCGTATGCCGAACGAGTGATCGGCGGCTACTATCTGGACATCGCACCGGACCGTGAAGCCCTCGGACGCTACGGCCTGACAATAAGCGACGTGCAGGACACGGTATCCTCGGCCTTGGGCGGTGAAACCATCACTACCACTATCGAGGGCCGCGAACGTTATGGTGTCAATCTGCGTTATCCCCGTGATCTCAGGAGTGATCCGCAATCGATCGCGCGTGATGTGCTGGTGGCCATGCCCGGTGGTGGAACGGTGCCTCTTGGCGAAGTCGCAACCATCAAGCTGACGCGTGGTCCGACGACGATCCGCACTGAGAACGGACAGTTAGCAGTCTATATCTTTGTGGACATCCGAGATCGCGATCTCGGCGGATACGTTGCCGATGCCAAGGCCGCTGTTGCTGCAAACGTCCAATTTCCGCCGGGGAACTATGTCGTCTGGAGTGGCCAATTCGAGTACCTGGAGCGCGCTACTGCTAGGCTAAAAATAGTGGTGCCCGTCACGCTGCTGATCATCTTCTTGCTGCTCTTTCTCAATTTCCGCCGATTAACTGAGACGCTAATCGTGATGCTGTCGCTTCCGTTCGCGCTCGTCGGCGGTCTGTGGCTGATGTGGTGGTTGGGCTTCAATTTCTCGGTTGCGGTTGCTGTGGGCTTTATTGCCCTGGCAGGCGTTGCGGCCGAGACCGGTGTCATCATGTTGATCTATCTCGATCAAGCGATGAAGGAGCTTCACGCGAAGCGGCTCACTGATGGCAAACCGTTTACCCGGCGGGACTTGAACGAGGCGATCATGCTAGGCGCAGTTGAGCGGGTGCGACCCAAGATGATGACTGTCGTCGCCATCATGGCTGGCCTCATACCCATCATGTGGAGCACGGGGACAGGATCAGAAGTCATGCAACGGATTGCCGTGCCAATGATCGGCGGCATGATCTCGTCGACCATCCTGACGCTCATCGTGATCCCAGCAGTGTATGCCTTGGTTAAGGGATTTGGATTGGCGGGTGAGCCTGCTGCTGTAGGCGTCCAAGTGGAGACGGGCGTTACGGCACCGGTTGGTGTGCTGGAGCATTCGCGAGCGGCGGAATAAATGCGGCCCGCCCACCCTAAGCGACCTCAGGATAACGTCATGGACCCCTGGGATTTCAAGAAATGGCGAAAGCGATTGGGATACTCACAAGTCGAAGCGGGGAGACAACTCGGGCTCAGTCGGGGTGCGGTCCAATATTGGGAAAGGGAGATCCGACCCATACCGCTTGCTGTCGAACTCGCATGCGAAGAGCTCCTACGGCGGTCCAAATTGAGTCCGGAATTCGGCCCCGTAACCCTACTTTATGCCGATGCTCCAATATCTCAGGGGGACTCGCTCTGTGGCGATCTGGTTCTACGGAGCGAGCGCCATTTGAACAATGAGAGCGCCCTTAACCGAGTAGTCCGACTGCGGGAAACAACGGATTTGTTTACGCCACTTATAGTGGAAGACGATGGAACCGTCATCTGGTCTGGCCCTGAATTGCTTCGTGAATACGATGTGCGGAAGAAGCGCGCAATGTGAGTCCCGCCGCAGGCTAAGTGGCGGGAGCGTTCTGATGGCGATAGGCGGCGAGCGTTGGTCGAGGAAGGTAATTTTCTGACAATCGAACTGCGCCATCTTCGCTACTTTATTGCCGCCGCAGAGCGCGGGAGCTTTCGCCGCGCGGCGAAAGCGCTTGAGATTCAGGAGTCTGCCGTCAGTCGGCGTATTCGGGATTTGGAAGATGAGCTGGGGGCGGCTCTATTTATTCGCCACCATGGTGGTGTCGATCTCACTCAAGCCGGCGAGAGATTTCTTGTCCGCGCTCGTAAGGCCATCACCCAGATCGGCCATGCCGCCATGGACGTTGGTTCAGTTGGGCGTGGTGAAGCGGGCACCGTGCGCATCGGGATATTTTCCTCGCTTGCATCTGGCTTTCTCGCCGATCTCCTCCGCGCCTATGCTGCGGCAAACCCAGCCATCCGACCCGATCTGATTGAAGGCGGGCCCTCCGGCCACATCGCCGCGATTCAACGACATCACCTGGATGTCGCCTTCCTGACCGGTGAGCCGATCGCGGACGGATGCGATCTGGTGCATCTTTGGAATGAGCGTGTCTTCGTAGCATTGCCAGACGACGACGACCTGTCTCGAAATCGCGAGATTTCTTGGACGGACCTGCGAGACCGACGCTTTATCGTCAGTGAGACCGACCCGGGTCCGGAGATCCACGACTACCTGGTGAAGCACCTCGCTGACCTTGGGCACCACCCCAACGTCGAACGTTGCCGTGTCGGTCGAGACAATTTAATGAATCTCGTCGCCATGGCTCAGGGCCTCACGCTGACCAGCGAAGCGACTATCGCGGCGCGCTTTCCCGGCGTCGCCTACCGCCCACTCAGCCAGGAGATTCTGCCGTTCTGCGCGATTTGGTCGCCGCACAATGACAATCCGGCTTTACGGCGGTTGCTGAGCCTGGCCAGAACAATGTCGCGACGATCGAACGCCGACACAGTGCCGGGACTGATCGCTAATTCTGCGACGACGAGCCCGAGCTAGCAGGTGGGTGCCCGTGTTCGCCGTCGCGTCGCGCCTTCAAGAATCCTCGGTCGGTCGCCATGAATCGCTCGATCATCGGCGGAATCAGCTTCACCGGATCGCCCACGGATCTTCCTGTCTCGCGGGCTAGTATTTGGGCATAGGCCACGAGATTGCGGTGAACCGTGGCCGGCAGTTCGAACGAGACCTTGACCGGCTTGTCATCGGTAATCGAGCGAAGCTTCAATTTCACCATATCAGCCTCCGTAGGGTTCGAGCACGAGATCGCGCGTGACGATGACGCGGACGGGAAAGCCCGGCCGGATGGTGAGCGTCGGGGCGATGTTGAGCTGACGCTGGACGATTTGCTGGCCGGTTTGGCTGACGCTGTTGGACGCACCCTGTCGTAGCGCCCGCACGATGTCGCTTTCCTGGCCAGACGAGCCGGCCTCCGCGCCGATGCTCAGGATCGTGGAGAGCGCAGCGGCCTTGAAGAGTTCGCCCCAGTGATAGTCGACGCCATCCTCGAGCCCGGCATAGCCCTCGACGTCCGCGCCAGGCTGGCGCTCCAGAACGATTGAGCGGCCGTTAGGGAAGATCAGCCGGTTCCAGACGAGGAGTATGCGCCGCTGACCGAAGCCGACGCCGCTGTCATATTGCCCGATGACGCGCGTGCCCTGGGGCACAAGCAGGATTTTGCCGGTCGGGCTATCGTAGATGTTTTCCGTCACCTGCGCGGTGATCTGGCCTGGCAGGTCCGAACGGATGCCAGTGATGAGCGCGGCAGCGATGACAGCGCCGGCCTGCAGGACGTTCTTCGATGCCGGAGCCGCAACACGATCCGGCGAGACGGTGCGCTTGTCGGGCGTCTGATTGAGGAATGCGAGCTGGCGGTCCTGTGCCGAGGGCGTCGCCGGCTGCGGCGCGAGGCCGAGGCTGGCGAGATCAGTAGGCGGCGTGGCGGTCGTGGTAGGCTGTGCCGAGGCTCCAGCAGTGGCGGGCCGAGTCTCAGTCGAGGCGAACAGCCGTGCGGTCCGCGCCGCCTCCAGCTCCTGCGCCCGGCGCTGTTCCTCGGGGCTCGGTCCCGTTGGACCCGATGCGGGCGCACCGATCGGCGGCACCGTGCCACCGTTCTGCGCATTGAGGATCGGGCGACCGAGATCGCCCGGGAGCGGCGGGCCGAGCTTCGGGACGCCGGAATAATCCTTCGGCAATCCAGCCAGTCCGTCCGGTGTCGAGCGGTTGTCTGTCGAGTACAGTTCCTGGCCCTGGCCACCGTGACGGGTCTGAAGCGCATAGATCAGCGCCCCGCCGACACCGAGGCTTGCGGCGAGACCCAGACCGGCCAGCACCTTGCGGGACAGGCGGGTCACGCGCGGCGGCTCGGCGCGCAGCCGCATCGTCGCGGCCGGCTCGCCGGTCAGCGGCCGAGCGTCATCGTCGATCGGCTGAGGCTGGGGCGTCGAACCTTGCGCCCGGCCTTCCTCCTTTTCGGGATCGCGTTCATCGCTCACGATGCCGGCCTCCCGTCGGTGCGGGAGATGCGGACGCGCTTCTGGTTCTTGCCCGCACCAAATCGCAACTCGGCGGCGGCGAACAGCCGATCGACAATCATGTAGTTGCCGCGCACGCGATAGTTCACCAGCTCGGAGGTGTCGCCCTCCGGCCCGACCACGAACAGCGGCGGCATCTCGCCTTGGCCGATGCCGCGCGGAAATTCGATGAACACCTGCTTCCCGTCGTCGAACGCCCGCAGCGGCCGCCAAGGCGCACGGTCGCCCGTCACCTCGTAGCGGAAATTGACACGGGCGAGATCGATGCCGCCCGACACCGGCTGCACGGCCTCGGCCTGTTGGTTCTGGCGGCGCAGCGCAATGAGCTGGTCCTGCGGATATTGCCAGGACACCGACGCCATGTAGGTCGAGGGCGTCGCGCGCAGCTCCATGTGATAGGTGCGCCGGTCGGTGTTGATGACGAGATTGGTCATCAGCTCGGCGCGGGTCGGCTTGACGAGGATGTGGATCTGCTTGGCCCCGCCAACGCCACTTTCCGTATCGCCGATGATCCAGCGCACGGTGTCGCCGGCGGCGACGGGACCTGAACCAACGAGTTGCTCACCGGGCTGGAGTGCGATGTCAGTAATCTGCCCCGGCGAGGCATAGACCTGATAGAGGGCACCATCGACGAAGGGATAGACCTGCATCGAGTTGATGAAGCCGTTGCGAACGGGCTGGACGCGCGCGGCGGCGTTGGCCTGGTTGACGCGCACAGCGGGGTCGGCCGCTTCCGGCTCCGGCTTGCCGTCCTTGCTGAGCGGCTTCAACTGACCGGGAAGCGGCAGCGGCTTCGGCAGTTCTACCACCCGGACCGGCGCTGGCGGATCGGACGTCTGCACGGCCGGGGCCGCATTGTCGTAGGAGATCTCCGGGGGCGGCGTGTGGGTGGCGCACCCTGCCAACGCCGAGCCGGCGAGCAGGATCGCTGGCAATGCGGATTTACGCAAAGCCGGCATTGCGTTGATGAGGAAAGCCGGACGCCCTGCACTCCAGGGGGCGGCTTTGCGGAGTGCGGCGTCATTGTCCAAGCTCCTTCGACCAGTTGATGGCGTTGATGTAGATGCCGAGCGGGTTCTTCCGCAGCGTGTCGGCGTCGCGCGGCGGCTGTATAATGACGGTGAGGATGGCTGACCAGCGTTCGGTGGAGGCCAGCGAGCCGTCCTGATAGCGGCGCTCGATCCAGGCGATGCGGAAGCTGGATGGCGAGGCCCGGATGACCGACGACACCTCGATTGCGATTTGCTGCTTGCCGACCTTCGTGAAGGGGTCGTTGGCGCGGGCGTAGTCGTTCAGCGCGAGCGCGCCGCCTTGTGTGGTGAAGTCATAGGCGCGCAGCCAGTTCTGCCGCACGATGATGGCGTCGGCCGGGATCGAGCGAACCTGCTCGATGAAGCGCGCCAGGTAGAAGGCGATCTGCGGATCGTTTGGCTGGTAGTCGGCGGTCGCCGGCGCCAGGGCCTGCGCCTGGCCGAGCCGGTCGACCTGCACCACCCAGGGCACGATCGAGCCGTTGGCGGACTGCCAGACAAGTGCGGCGGAGAGGCCAGCGGCAAGCCCCAATGAGCCGAACGCCATGTAGCGCCAGTTGCGGGCCTGCACGCGGGCTGATCCGATCCGATCGTCCCAGATCTGCGCCGCGCGCTGGTAGGGCGTCTCTGGTTGCGGGGATTTGCCGTAGTGGGTGGATGGTCGTTTGAACATGGTCAGTCGCTTTCGGAAAGGTTAACGGAGGAGCCGCCGCCATGGCTGTCGCCGCTACGAACGGCATGAGCCGCGGCCTGAACGCCATGGGTGAGCTGCTGCGAGCGCTTCATGCGCTTCGCCCAGGCCGGCGGGTTTTCGGCGGCGGAAGAGGATGTAGCCTCGGCGGTGGCTTCGCCCGCCGCTGCGCCCGATGAGCCTGTGGCGATCTCCGTTGCGGCCTGTCCACCGGACTGATAGCTCTGTTTTAGGCTGTCGGCTGCACGCCCGGCTGCGCGCTTCAACGGTGAGACGGCCGCCTTCGCGCCCGTGCTGGCTACATTGCCGAGACCGGATGCGACACCCGACGCGCCAGACTGTCCGGCCGCACCCAGGCTGTAGGCGGTGGATGCGCCGCCAGCGAGGGCGGCGCCACCGCGAGCGGCAGCGGCTGCACCGCCGGCAAGGGCAGCACCGCCGGAGGCGACCGCGCCCATAGTAGCTGCGCCCGCTGCAACCATTCCGCCTGCGGCGAGCCCCGTTCCGACCGCCGCGCCCGCGCCGAGCTGCGGGCCGCCGGAGACAAGACCGTTGGCGATGCCGGGACCAAAGATGCCGAGACCAAGCAGCGACAGCGCGGCGAGCACGATCGCCATGGCATCATCGATCGACGGCGTGTTGCCGCCAAAGCCGGACGTGAACTCGGAGAACAAGGTGGAGCCGATGCCGATGATGACGGCGAGCACCAACACCTTGATGCCGGAGGAGATGACGTTGCCAAGGACGCGCTCGGCCATGAAGGCGGATTTGCCGAACAGGCCGAAGGGAATGAGGACGAACCCCGCGAGCGTCGTCAGCTTGAACTCGATCAGGGTGACGAAAAGCTGGATCGCGAGAATGAAGAAGGCGAGCAGCACCAGCGCCCAGGCGAAAAACATGCAGGCGATCTGGATGAAGTTTTCAAAGAACGACCAGTAGCCCATCAGGCCGGAGATGGAGTCGAGCAGCGGGTGTCCCGCATCGAGTCCGGTCTGCGCCACCTTGCCGGGGCGCAAAAGGTCGCTGACGGCAAAGCTCGTGCCCGAGGCTTTCAGGCCGAGGCCCGCGAAGCTCTCGAAGATAATGCGGGCGAGATTATTCCAGTTGGAGATCAGGTAGGCGAAGACGCCGACGAACAGCGTCTTCTTGACGAGGCGCGCCATGATGTCGTCGTCGGCGCCCCACGACCAGAAGAGCGCGGCGAGCGTCACGTCGATGACGATCAAGGTGGTCGCGATGAAGCCGACCTCGCCGCCGAGCAGGCCGAAGCCGCCGTCGATGTAGCGCGTGAAGACTTCGAGAAAATGGTCGATGACCCCGGTGCCGCCCATCTCAGCGAACTCCCTCGTCGGCAGAAATGGGCGGCCGGGCCGGTTCAGCCTGCATCTCAGGCTCGGCTAATTCCGCCGGCGCACTGTCTTTACGGATGGGATCGGCGGACGCGGGCGCGCTTGGAAACAGCGTGGTCGGCGCAGACGGGGCCGACGACACCGCTGGCGCCGGCTGACCGAGGAACCGGCGCCGGTTCTCGGCCCACGCTCTCAGGCAAGCGGGATCGCGCGGGCCGGCCTCGCCGATCTCCGAACAGCGGAGCAATTCGGCCGCGAGAGGATCTTGCGATGCGACGGGACGCACCCGTGTCGCGAAGTCGATTGGCCGATCATCCTTGCGGTTCATCTCGATCGCGGTCGCCGTGATGGCGACCGCGACGAAGACGATGGCGCCGATGCGAGCGAGCGTCTTGCCGTCCATCGCGCCGCCCTCAGTGATTGCCGTAGAACATCTGCGCGTTGCCGGGCTGGTAGCCCGAACCCGGCGTCAGAAAGCGACGGCGCTGCTCGCGGCCCTGTTCGGCAGCGGCGGACTGTTCCGCCGATTGCAAGGCCTGGGCCCGGCCGTTCGCCGCGACGACGGCTGTGAGATCCGCGAGCTGCTGAGCCTGGAGCGCGAGAAGCTGGTTGCCGGCTTGCGTTGCCTGCAGTGCGCCGGTCGCGCCCTGGCTCTGGCCGACCAGCGCCGACATCTGCGCGCGGTTGGTGTCGATGTTGCCGACGACGCCGGCCTGTACGCGCATGGCGTCCTGCAGGCCGCCGACCGTGTTCTGCCAGCGCGAACGCGCATCGGCGACGAGCTGCTGATCGGAGGCCGACATCGAGACGTTTCCGTATTTCTGCTGGAACACGCGATCGATCTGCTGAACGTCGTAGGCGATGTTCTGGGCTTGCTGGAGGAGCTGCTGCGTCCGCTGAACCGATTGCTGAAGCTGTTGCAGCGACGAATACGGCAGGCTCGCGAGATTGCGGGCCTGGTTGATCAGCATCTGCGCTTCGTTCTGAAGCGAGGTGATCTGGTTGGTGACCTGCTGGAGCGAACGCGCCGCCGTCAGGACGTTTTGCGCATAGTTCGAGGGATCGAACACGATGATGGCGTGGGCCGGTGTCGCCAGCATGGGCGCGAGCGCCACTGGAACGATCAGCAGCGCGGCAGCGAACCGCGCTGCGCGGGATTGGCGCAGTTTCATGAGGACTTCTCCTTGTTGGTGAGCGTGGGAATGAGGTCGGCCGCCCAACCGACGTCGCGGTGATTGAGCCAGGCGGCGAGGAATCCGTCGCGCCCGTGTTCGGCGACGATGCGGGCGATGGCGGCCTGGTCGGTCTTTGACGACGCGGCGCAGAGCGCGAGCGCAACGTCGGACAGGCCCAGCTCGAACAGCCGATTGCCGCGCCGCGACTGGCAGTAGTAGTCGCGCTTGGGCATGGCTCGGGCGATGATCTCGATCTGGCGATCGTTGAGGCCGAAGCGGCGGTAGATCGCTGTGATCTGCGGTTCGATCGCGCGTTCGTTCGGCAGCAAGAGCCGGGTCTGACAGCTCTCGATGATGGCGGGCGCGATCGCCGAGCCATCGATGTCCGACAGGCTTTGCGTCGCGAAGATCACGCTGGCGTTCTTCTTGCGCAGCGTCTTCAGCCATTCACGGAGCTGGCCGGCGAAGCCGTCATCGTCCAGCGCCAGCCAGCCCTCGTCGATGATGAGAAGGGTCGGCGAGCCGTTGAGCCGGTCTTCGATCCGGTGAAACAGGTAGGAGAGAACGGCGGGCGCCGCGCCGGTCCCGATCAGTCCCTCGGTCTCGAACGCCTGAACGAAGGCCGATCCGAGATGCTCGCGCTCGGCGTCGAGCAGCCGACCGTAGGGACCGCCGACGCAATAGGGCCTGAGCGCCTGCTTGAGGTCGTTCGACTGGAGCAGCACGACCAGGCCGGTGATCGTGCGCTCCTCGACGGGCGCCGACGCCAGCGAGGTCAGTGCCGTCCAGATATGCTCCTTCACCTCAGGCGTGATCGGCACACCTTCACGGGTCAGGATCGACACGATCCAGTCGCCGGCCCAGGCGCGTTCGGGAACGTCGTGGATGCGGGCGAGCGGCTGAAGACTGACACTGTCGATCGCGCCATCGCTGAGATCGCCGCCAAGGTCATGCCAATCGCCGCCCATGCCGAGTGCTGCCGCGCGGATCGAGCCGCCGAAGTCGAAGGCGAAGACTTGGGCGTGGGCATAGCGGCGGAACTGGAGCGCCATCAATGCCAGCAACACGGACTTGCCCGCGCCCGTTGGGCCGACGATCAGCGTGTGGCCAACGTCGCCGACGTGAAGCGAAAGCCGGAACGGGGTCGAGCCTTCGGTCTTGCCGAAGAGCAGTGGGGGCGCTGCAAAATGCTCGTCCCGTTCCGGCCCCGCCCACACCGCCGA
>FRDC01002593.1_pt1 | contig 24552 bp, 22 predicted proteins | sample 1106171 | NCBI WGS metagenome assembly FRDC01 (sample SAMEA3930566, study PRJEB13176) | freshwater metagenome | biome: Drinking water system; feature: drinking water; material: water | place: Singapore | collected 2014-12-20 | reverse complement strand
CGGGACATATGGATCGAAGCGGCATACGATCAGTCCAGCATCGAGCACGTTGTCTGCATGGATTGGGGAAGTGGCGCGGTCACGCCAAAAGATGCTGAACCTTCCCGCCTTGTCTGGAACTACGGAAAGCATTGCAGTGTCGATGCTACCAACGTTGCGGCGCAGTGCGCAGTGGGCAAGGTGCTGGTGGTTATCTCGGATGATTTCTATCCCTGCCCGCATTGGGATCTTCGCCTCAAAGAGATACCGCAACTCTGGGGAGATGAGCCATGTGTTGTCCGAGTACGAACGGGTGGAACGGGAGATGATCGTGGGCTACTGACCGTCCAAATCCTCAACCGAGTCCGGTACGAACAAGTCGGATACCTGTTCCATCCAGCCTACGCCTCGATGTTTTCTGATGACGAGTTCAGCATCCGCGCCGCGCAAGACGGAGTGCTTGTCGATGCGCCCTACATCCTGATGCCGCATGAGCATTGGACAACAGGGGAGCGCCCAAAGGATTCCGTCTACGAGCGCCAAAACGCGCCAGCCCGATACAAGTACGGGGCGGCGCTGTTGCGTTGGCGGCAGGATAACGGCTGGCCCACCATAGTGCCGCCGCAGTTTCTCGAAGCAAGGGGGAAAGTCTGATGCCAAATGATTTTGACGTGTACGGAAATCGAACCTACGGGTTTCTGAATCAGACTCCCGGAGGCTCTCGGAATCGCGGCGCATTCTCTGGCCCGACCGGAACCCGCGCCTCCGGTGGCTTTGGCGTTCCCCTTTCCTCCCCGGCTGGCAGTCGCACCCGCAGCGGCTTCGAGAACCAGCAGGACGAGCCAGTGCCCACGGGCGGCGGGCCGCAGTCCGTATCCAACCTCACGACTCCGGGGGACATCACCAACGCGCTGAACGGCACGCCTCCCGCTGTTCCAACCTCGCGTTCTGCCCCAACCACCGCGCAGGTGAACGAGAACCCCGGTCAGTGGGCGGGCACTTCCTTCGATCCGAACCGCAGTATCGGCTACACCTACGATCCGGGCGGCGCGAACTCAATGCCGCAGGGATCGGAAGTCATCAACGGCGTGGCGCAGTATACGGGAAGCAATGGGCCGCTGGATACGACGCGCTTCACTCCTGCACCAGCACCTCAACAACCAAGACTTACTCCAGCACAGCAGGCAGAGCAAGATGTTCAATCGCTAGCCTCCCGAGTAAGAGAACGATACCCGGAACTGACGTTCATGAACTTTCTTTCCGGGAATCCGAATCGCGGTGGCTTTAGCATTACGGACCCCAGCACGCAGGCGCACTACGCAAGCGCGTGGGGAAGGCCACTGAACACCGCACTGCTGGGAGAAGCCTCGCTTCAAAACGCTGCCGGAAGTTCGAATTACGATCCGTTTGCGATCAGAACTGCATTGCAGAGATACCTCTAGATCTTTCGTCCGCAAAACACCAAAACGAAAAAGGAGATGGAAAGATGAAAATTCCTCTAGTGATGTCGTGTGCCGACGGGCGCGTTCGTGCCCGCCAGGATGCACGCTTTGGCATCAATCCGGTCAGCAAATCCGTTATCACCCCCAAGACGGCGAACTACACCATCACGGGTCAAGAGTACGGCTGCGCCTTCAGCAATGAAGGGGCGACTGGCTCCGTGACCTTTACGCTTCCAACGGCATACGCCGGGGCCGTTGTTGGGCCGATCTTCAAGATGGCTAACCAGACTCTAGTGGTGGACCCTGCCGGTTCCGACACTGTAGACGGTGCAGCTACCCTCAGCAACACTGCTTCCGATTCCGGCAAGGGATTCATTATCCTGATCGGGATCTCGGCGACCAAATGGATGGCTCACACCAAAGGAACCTGGGCCTAACCAGCAATGTCAGATCAAGTTGATAAGCGGGCGGCTGAAGTACTGGAGCGCAAGCTCACTTCCCATCGCTGGATGGAGAACAACTACTACAAGCAGTTGGTGGAAGTGTACGAGGCCTACACGTGCGAACGTGAACCGGAGAAGGACGAGAAGGGTAAAGATGATCCGACCCAAACGTCGATGCATATGCCCGATACGTTTGCCTTTGTTCGGCGCAACGTGGCGCGCGTAACGGCGCAGCCGCCCAAGATCAACTTCAAAGCCAAGGACAAGGATGTCGCCGACCTCATCAGCCGCACACTGATGTATCAGTGGGACAAAGGCAACACGCAGCGCCAGCAAAAACTACACGTGGCGCAGGCTTTGTTGTTTGGTTGGTCCGTTCGCGGATGGTGGTGGGAGAAGAATGAATACGTAAAGAGAAAGAAGATTGACCCGTGGAAGATCAGCGAAAATCCGATGGTCTTCAAGGCCATCGATAAGACTTACGGGGACGAGATCGAAGAAACCTTCGGCATGCCGCTCCAAAACATCCCTCCCGAACAGCACAACGAAGTGGTCAATTTTCTGATGGGGCGCTACGCCAGTGGTAAGTTGCTGAAGGTTGCCTATCTCGCTACCGGATACGAAGGTCCGCAGAGCGAAGTGATTCCGATTTGGGATTGTTTTCCCGAGCCGTACTTCGAGAGCATCCAGAACTCGCAGCACTTTTCGGTTGTGCGCCGCCGCAATGCCGGATGGATAAAGCGCACGGCCAAGTGGTTGGAAAGTGAGGGGCACACGGAGGAAGCTGCACGGCTGGAGGAGGTGATCAAACTTCTGCCAGGTGGAACCAAGCCATTCGGCAACCAGAATAACAGCGAGGCTACGGATCTTCGCTTCCGGCTAATGGAAGTGGTGGGGCGCGCCACGCAGCCGGATACCGAGCGAGGGAAATCCGGTGCGCTGTGGGAATTCATCGAGGAGTACAGCCCCGGCGAAGATCCGAAGATGCGTCTGGTGCTGGAGGAAAAGAGCCATTGGGTTGGGGAAATTCCGTTGCCATTCGACCTCGAAGGCAAGATTCCGTTCACCGAACTGATTTTCATCGATAGCATCTTCGGCGGCGTGGGAGACAGCACACCTCGCGTGCTGCGCGGGCTGCAAGCGCTCCACTCCCGCAATGCCTGCCTGCGCACTGACCTTGCCGATACGCTGGCGCGCCCGTACATGATCACCAACGATCCCGAGTTGTACGAGGATGCGCCGAATCGGCTGAAGCGCGAAAAGGGTTATCGACTAATCCTGCTCGATGACGGACGCTCGCTGAACGTGCTGCCCGAACAGGCGGCGCAAGCCTCTGTTGCCAGTTCGCTCAACGACGAAAGCGCCACTCTCCGCGCATGGATGATGGCCAGCGGCGACAACAACATGTCTATGGCCGCGAACGTCGATCCGCAGCAAAGCAAGACGGCGACCGGATCGCGCATTGCCGCCTATAACCAAGACATCCTTTCGAAGGATCAGGTGGACATGTTCAACATGACCTCTCTGCAACCTGATGCGGAGATGATGTATCTGCTCAACCGCTCCGAATTGACGGAGCCGATCGAGTTTGACGCCGCGCCATACAATCGCGAGTATTCCGTTGAGCAAGACCCGTACCGGGAAGTGTGGCAAAAGGCTGAGCCTGCCATGTTCCAGATCGACGGGGAGATTGTTGTCGAGGTTGGCTCTACGCTTGCCGACGACGACGAGATTAAGCAGCAGAAGGCGATCAATCTGTACCAGATGTTCCGGGGTGCGCCGAACGTAAACCAGGACACCCTGCGCGATCAGGTGCTTATCAACATGGGCGAAGGCAAGAACCTTCAGAAGTGGGCGATGCCGCCCCAGCCTCAGCCTCCGGAGCCAAACAAGGCTTCTACTTCGCTCTCGATCAAGGGCGAAGACCCCACAGTTCCAGCGGCGATCAAGCTCGCAGTGCTGCAATCCGCCAATGTGCCCGTGCCTCCCGAGGCAGCGCAGGCATGGATGCAGCAAGGCATGCCGCTTGACCCGCAAGCTCTGGCTCCGGTACCCGCACAGCCTCCAAGTGCTCCGGGGCCAGCACCGGCTGGAGTGCAGCATCCTCCTCCACCGCCCTCTCCAGCCGGTCCCCTTCCTATGCCAATGCCGCCGACTCCGCCTGAAGACATGGGCGCTTACGCAGCGGCGAAGGGAGTACCGCTTCAGGCATGACCGAAAAGCAGCGGTACATGATTTACGAGTTGATGCGGACGGAGGATTTTCGCAGCGCCATCGCAGAGATCTGCGAGCACAAGGCGAGCAAGGCAACCGACATTATGGGCTCGTCCATCGAAGATGGCAACACTAACCGCGCTGCCATTGCGCGCGGAGAAGCCAAGGCCTGGGGCGAAGTCGTTAGAGTTTTGGACCGAGTGGCCAAGAAGGCCGCACCAGACAATTCATAGAAAGGCGCGCGGGACCGCTCGCGCGACGAGTAGCGAATGCAAACCCAAACACCACAGGGCGGGGACCGCTCCGATGCCCCTGTAACCATCGACAGCATCTTCGACGATCCCACTGAAGGAGACGCTGGAGAAGGGACTGAACAGGCAACCGAATCCGAAGCCGAAGGCTCCATCGACAGCGATGAGCCTGTAGCCCAAGAGGAGGAGGCCGCAACCGATGAGACTGCACCGGAGGAAACCGGGGCACCGCAAAAGCTGACGGCGGAGTCGCTTGCCAACGAGTACGGGCTTGACCTCAAGAACCCCGCTCACCGCAAGATCATCGACCGGATGCTGGAGGATGCCAAGGTCCGAGCCATCGCTGAGAAGCGCGTGGTTGACGGTCAGGACTACATCAAAAAACTTCAGGAGAAGATTTCCCAAGGCGATTACTTTGCCAATCTGGAACGCAAATTGTTCCAGCAGGAAGGTAAGCCGCCTCAGCAGGAATCCGCGCCACAGCAGCGAACGCCGCAGGGGGACCGCCCTCAGCCGCAACCAATGCCGCAGTGGAACGACGGGTTCGACCACTGGAAGAGCGCCGCGGATGCGCAGAAGGATTACGCTGACGCTTGGGAAAAGGGTGACACGCAGAAGGCTGCCGACGTTCAGATGGCGATGAACAATCGCTGGTTCCGTGACGCCGTTGAGCCGTATGTGCAAAACCTGATTCGCCAAGCCATCGAATCCCGCGTCGGCCCTGTGCTTCAGAAGGACCGCCAATGGGAGCAACAGCAGGTCGAGGAAGACTCGCGCATTGAAGCGCTGGAAGCCATCAAGCAAGACAGCGATATGGCAAAGCTCATCGAGGAGATGTTCGAGCCAGACGGGACAACTGTCACGTTGAAAAACGGGCAGAAGGAACCCGGCAATGCGATCTGGAAGACGTTGAAAGACAACGACTGGATCATGGACATCAAGGTCGATGGAAAGACCCCCCGCGAAGCCCACCGGGCAACGTGGGCGCGCCGCTATCTCGCCATGGCCCAGATCTACATGCGGCAGAAGCAGCAGGCCACGATCTCCACCCAGAAGGGTAAGGAGATTTTTGAAACCGGGGCGAAGACCGCCAAGGATCAGGCCGAGACTGCACGCATCCGCCAGACGGTCACCAAGGGAACCTCCAAGGGTAAGTCGCGACCGTTGTCCGACGATGAAAGATTTGTCGCCGAAATCAGCGCCACAAGTGGGACGGTGGGGATTCCGGTTAGCTCCCTCTTTAAGTAGGGACACACACCAACAGGAGTAAGCCATGGCCCAAATTGCGGGCATGCGTTCGACCGCCCAAATCATTTCCGAAGCGCGTAATGTACGCGATGTCGCTCCCGATATTTTCTATCTGGAGCCGGAAGAGCAGCCGCTTCTCACGATTCTGAACAAGCTCGAAAAGAAGAAGCCCTGCTACTCGACCAAATTCACCTGGTTCGGCAGCGATACCACCGCTCGCTGGACGCAGGTGGACAGCACCACGGTTACCACAACCGGAACATCCATTGGCGTTGTGGATGGAACCCTGTTCCGGGCTGGCGATCTCGTCGCCATTCCTAAGTCGGTTGATGTTTCGACCGCCCCAGAAATCGTCCGCGTTACTGCTGTCTCCAGCAACACCCTCACCGTCGTTCGCAATGTCGGCGGTTCCGGCGCTGCCACCATCCCGGCCAGCGCTGCACTCACTTTCGCCGGGTCGGCCTTTGAGGAAGGCGCGGCGTTCTCGGCAATGAAGTCCACGATTCCCGTGGAATACACCGGGTACACGCAGATCTTCCGCACGCCGATCAAACTCACCAACACCTCCCGCGCCACCCGCGTGTACGGCAAAGACGAACTGCGCCGTCTCCAGTGGGAAAAGGCCCGCGAGCACAAGATCGACATGAACCGCGCGTTCCTGTTCTCTCGCCCTTCGGAAGACACGACTGGTGGCCCCACCGGCCAGCCGATTCGCACTACGGATTCGCTGTTCAACAAGATCACCACGAACGTCACCAACGCTAACGGTACGCTGATCCCGCAGACCATCGAAAACTTTGCACGCCAAGCATTTCGCTACGGCAAGGCGAAGAAGGTTCTGCTTGCCTCCCCAATCATCGTCTCGGCATTCCACGAATTCGCCAAGTCGCACCTCAACCTGACTCCGAACGATAACAAGTACGGGATCAATGTGCAGCGGATTGTCACCGGCCACGGTGAATGGATGCTCGTTCGCGACTGGATGCTCGAAGACGGCGTATCCGGTCAGAACGGTTTCGGTGGCAACGCCTTTTCGCTCGACCTTGACCAGATCACCATCCGGTATCTGGCCGACAACGGCATCAACCGCGATACCAAGTACCTGACGGACGTGCTTCAGGACGGCGGCGACTACCGCGCCGACGAGTACCTGACCGAGTGCGGCCTCCAGATCAATCAGGAAAAATTCCACGCCCGCCTCTACAACGTGACGGGCTACTCCGCCTAACCCTCCCGCCTACCGAGCGGCTTTCACACTCCGGGAGGGGAGCAATCCCCTCCCTCTTTTTACGAGGAGCAAATGAGTATAGCAGCAGTAGCAGCACCGCCCGCCGAAAAGAAGACTTTCTTCTGCCTCCGCCCGCACTATCAGGTCTGCATCAAGCAAGGGGAGAATATGCTCACCCCGAGCGGCAAGACTGCCCGCCTTGGCGAGAAGCACCTTGAGTTCTCCCCGACGGCTGGACCAGACAAGAAAACCTACGGCGTCATCACCACCTCCGACCCGGATAAGATTGCGTGGCTGGAACAGCAGATCGCCAACGGCAACGACGAGATCATGACCATGGCACAGTTCCAGGTGATCACCACGCCGGCCGAAGAGCGCGCCGCCGCATGGGAGCGTATCGCTCAGGAGAACAAGCGGCAGTTGGGCCACACCAACCAGTTGCTCGAAGACCTGAAGACGCAGAACCCCGACGCCTACGCGAAGTTGATGGCCAAGCAGAAACGATGAGTCTGATCCAAACGTTCGTTCCGAGCTACCGCAACTCGGACTCGATTTGCGGCCAAATCATTGAGCACGCCATCGGGCACGCAGGATTAGCGGGCCACACTATCGTGAAGCAGACTTACGCTTCAGCGATGGTTGACGTGGCCCGCAACAAGTGCCTGATGCATGTGAGCGATCAGTGCGACTTCATCTTGTTCATCGACGATGACATGAAGCCAGAGCCGCAGGCGATCAACAAGATTGTAGCGCTCAACCGCCCGATCGCCAGCGCTCTTTGCACGTCGCGCACCGAACCAGTGCAGCTTGCGCTGAAGAAGTGGCACCGCGAGAAGGAAGAGTTCAGCAATTGGGATGACTACGCTCCTACTTCCGTCATCGAAGGAGACTACGCCACCGGGGCGGCATTCCTGTGTGTGCGTATGGACGCAATGCGGGAACTCGTCGGCTATCATCTTGTGGCTCAAGACTGGCTCGACTGGAACCGCAAGGTGCTCGACCGCATGCATGTGCGGAAGAAGTACCGCGAGCAGGAGCGCGCCCGCAAGGAAGCGCTGCGGCGCAAGAACTACGAGGAGCAGGGGTTGCTCCGGGTATTCGAAACGGAAGTTCACGACGGCAGCGAAAAGCGGCTTGGAGAAGATCTGATCTTTTGCTGGCGCGCGTTGCAGTTGGGAATCCCGGTCACCGTGGACCCTACTATTCGGGTAGGACATACCGGGCAGCGCGACTACTACGTCGAGGATTACATGCCTCCCAACCACTTCAAGACCTTCGAGAGCTTTTCCACGAAGGAATTGGGGCTTGAGGAAATCTTGGCATCATGACCACTGCCGAAATTGAATCGATGGCTGATCCGTCTTCCGTTGCGGTGGCGGATCTCAACCTCAAGCTGGAGCTTCGGCATCGTGTCATTCCCGAGTTTTTCGAGGACGTTGGGTATGTGGCGTGGAGGAGACGGCATACCACGAAGTCTCTGCTGGCCAACAGCACGTATGTTGACGTGACGGACTCTACCTACACCTTTGCGCACGTAAAGGAGCTCTACCTCTCCGGGTATTGGGACAAACCGCTGACCTACATCGGCGAAGACCCAATCGAAGTGCTGAAGGCAAAAGCCAATACGACCGTTGGTCGTCCGTCGAAGTTCTTTCTCGAATCCAGCGGTACCCGGTTCGAGCGCGTGTCTTTCGATTGCCCAGCAGACCAAAACTACACGGTGGCATTGACGGTAGACATCCACATTCTCTGGCCCGACAACACCAGCAGCGTCGATCTTTCGCCATACATCCCTCCGCAATTCCAAGCCGCGCTGGTCGATGGTCTTCGGCGCTTTGTCTACAGGGAGCGGTCAGGCATCGGCGATCAGCGCTATCAAGAAGCCGTGAACGAATTTGAGCGCTGGAAAGTACGTGCCTCCAAGTCAAAAGAGTCGGCCCGTTCCGAAAAGCCCAAGTTTGCCCGATGAGTCAGAATCGAAAGCCATATACCGAGTATGAGTTCCAAGGGCTGTACCTTGCGAACAACCCGCTGACGCGGCCATTGGGATCGGCAAGCGACATCACCAACGTCCGCGTGATGCCGGGTAACTGGCTGCGGTTGAAGGGTGGACGCAAGGCGCGGGTGAATCTCACTAATGCCGTGCGAGTGAACCACTTCATCAACCCCACGATCAACTCCGCCGTGGGCAACGACTACGCACTGGCGCATGTGGAGTACGGAAGTTCGGTCAGGAAGATGTGCCGCATCGATTTGACCAACTGGACCGTGGATGAGGCTGGGCTGGAAACGATCTCTAACAGCTACGAGTCAACGTACTTCTACGCGCATTCCGTGCTGGCCGATTCGGTCATCTGGGACAACGGCAAGGGATGCTCTGAAGCCTCGCTGGTTCCCGTCCCCTCCCTGACGCAGTGGCAGCCTGCCTCTACGGTGCGCTACTTCGGCCTCGACTGCGAGAAGAACGGGGCTGTAAGCGTGGCGTTCAATTCTGGCGGCAGCGGCATCAACTCCGTCACGTCCAGCGTCAAGATCTACGTGGGGCTGCACAATACAGCCACACAGCACTACAGCAACGGCATCCTGATTGGGACACTGACGGCGAGCGGAGGCACTGGCGAGATTTCGGTAACGGGTCTAAATAACATCTCCTATCCCACGCATGGGGCTTCGGAGACGGCAGAGTTGAAGTGGGTGTTCTACGCCACCATCGACAACGCCTCTGTGCCGTATTTGATTCTCAACACTGGGCTTGATGGACCATTCACGGTAGCCGTCACAAGCAACACCGCCGATCTGGATCTGGTGAGTGGCACGATCAATGGATGGGTGCTGGACACCACCAAGGAAATGCCGACGCGCAATTACGCTGCGCGCCGCATGCGCAGCATCGCCTACGCTAGCGGTCGGCTGTACGGCATTCTTTCGCCCACTTCGAACGTTTCGGGGCTTGGGTTGCGCTTCCAGATTGCCGCCAATGAACTGTATAAGGTGATCTGGAGCGATGCAGCCGGATCGGTGCAGAACCGCGATTACCTTGGCGATCCACTGCAATCGTGGCCTTCGTTCAACGCGAGCGACGTGCCAGGCGGCGAGCGCCCGCTTGTGGTCTACCCTGCCCCGAACCTCGCCGAGGTAATGGTCTTTACGGCAACCAAGGTTTTCATCCTCCGGGAGCAAGCCGATGGGGTGCATGACTGGGACACGATCAGCAACGAGCACGGGCTGGATGCGCAAGCATGGTATCGCGCCGTTTGCCGGACACGCCATGGAGTGGTGTGGGTCACACAGAACAAGCAGTTGGCGATCTACACGAATGAGGGCGAGTTCAAGATTCTCAGCAGGGACTACGATGCGTCGAGCAATGTTTCTAGCAACACTCTGGCACTATCCTCGATTAGCTACATCTACGATCCGATCAACCTGATTGATCAAGTGCAGGTTTATCGCGGGCTGTCAGGTAACAGCGTTTCTTACACGCACGACTTTGAGACAGGGGCGTGGACTTGTTCTGAGCCGCACACTGTATGGGCTGCTGGCATGCTATCGCGTCAAGGATCGTACACTGCGGAAAAACATTTTGTCATTGCTGCTTCTGGCGCGGGTGGATCTGGAGCCGGGATTTACACGGTAGCTGGCCAAGTCGATCAATCTGGCTTGGAGGTCACCTATGACGAGGTGTTTGCAGGAGCTAGCGGATCAACCAAAAACACGCAAGAGCTTCCTGCCGCCAACTACACTACCAACTGGTTCACATTCAACGACCCAAACTGGCGCAAAGAATTCCCATACATAGACATCATTGGCGATGCGCAGGTTACCGGAAGTCTCATCAACGGTGCCATCGTCATGAGTTGGTACGCGGCGATGAACAACAGCACGGCTCTGGTTGTGAACCCAATGAAGTTGGCGCAAGAGGGAACCGGAGATTATTACTACCGCTTCAAAATTTCCAAGTACCATCGCTGGGCGTGGAAGTTTAACTTTTTCCTGTATAGCCACTACGCTACGCGAAGCACATTCCCTCGCCCCGGCCAGGAAGGATTGCAGAACGCAACTGGGAACTTCTATGGCTCTATCGCCGCGATGATGATTCACCATTCAGCATCGAACGAAAACAGGCTGTAGTTGAGCATCACAAGCAAGATCGAAAGCGCTGTCGATAGCAGCGCTGGCAGGCTGACTGCGCGACTGACAACGTTGACAGATCGCCGACCGGACGAGCCAAGGAACTTTGCTGGAGCCTATCCGGGATACCTGTCGTGGACGCCACCGCAAGAAAAGAACTTCACTCACTATCGGCTGCGCATTGATCACGACGATGGCGAACCAGACTACGAATTTCCCGCTGGCCAAAACGGCATCCAGCTTTTTATCGGATCACGGTTTTTCCTTACCACTTACAACAACACGAACGGACTTGAAAGCGGACCCGCCGTGCTGGAGTATGACGCGGTTGGCGATCTCACAACCGCTATCACTGGCGGTTCAACGGAGACGGATGTGACAGCAGAATACACGATGAATTCAAGCCCCTACGCCATCCCTTGCGTGCCAAGCCCGCAGAGCGGGGTGCGCCTCACGGTGTTTCTGGCGCAAGATGCGACGGGCGGAAGAACGCCGTCATGGGCTTCGTGCTACAAGAACGCACCCACAACCGAGGTTGACGGTACCGCGAGCACATTGTCCGTGGTCGGCTTTTCGTACAGGAACTCAGCATGGTACAGAGACTCATTCGAAACTGGCTTGCCTACGCTGTAGCGGCGGGTTGTTTGCTCGGGCAGAGCAACGATTTCCGCCGCACGCAGGTAAGCATCATCCCTTCGGACACGGACGCAGCGGTCGGCGTGCTCAACTTCTATGAGCTTCGCGCTAACGGAACGAACTACTTTCGCTTCAAGCCGCCGACATCCATCGCAAGCAACGTGGCGCTGGAGCTTCCCGCGACTGCGCCGTCCTCGGGACAGTGCCTCGGCTACGTTAGCTCCACCGTACTCGGGTGGGTGACTTGCGCCGCTGGCTCCGCCATCACCAGTATCGGCGGGCAGACCGGGGCCACGCAAACATTCGGCAACGATACGAACGTGACCATGGTTTCGAGCGGCAACGTTCACACGCTTACGTGGGCGGGTACGCTCGCCAAAGCGCGCATGGCGGCAACGACCGTTCACACCGATCAGGCAAACACTTACTCAACGGGCTTGCAGGACATGAGCGCCGCGACACTGAAGGTGCCGATTGCGGCTGGCTGCAACCCAACGACGACCGGGCTTCTGTGCGTCGATTCTACCAGCAATACTCTTGAGGTTGCGCTCAACGGGGCCAACAAAATTGTGGCTACGACGGACGCAAATGTCGCTACGGCTACCGCGCTCGCAGCGAATCCCGCAGCCTGCCCCGGAGGGCAGTTCGTCACCGACATCGCGGCTGATGGAACGCTCACCTGCACAACCCCAAGCGGCAGCGGCGACGTTACCGGACCAGCCACAAACACCGATTCGTATGTGCCGCAGTGGAATGGAGCAAACAGCAAGGCGCTCAAAGATGGTCTGGCGGTAGCTGCAACTCCAACGGTGAATACTCTTGCCTATCGAGGTGCAGGTGGAACCCTGGAGGCAAGGGGCTTCGATGCACTGAGAGGAGTATCGCAGGGAGGTTTCACTGGAGAGTATGTGGATATGTTGCAGATCAGCCAAGATCTGTACGCTGGCAGATTTCGCCGCTACTCCTCTACGCAGTCCAGTTATCTGATTCGCTACGAAAATGAGCTTGGGACTGTCATGTCCTACATCGACAAGGACGGCAAGTTTCCAGCCACGATGCTTACTGGCAATCTTCCCGTCGCCAATTTCAATAGCGGAAGCGGGGCTTCCGCCTCCACCTTCTGGCGCGGAGACGGCACGTGGGCGGTTCCCGGTGGCAGCGGAAATGTGAGTGGACCAGGCTCAAGTAGTGACGACTATTTTGCCCGGTGGAATGGCTCCAGCGGCACGTTGCTCAAGGGCGGGATCGCCGGGGCCAGCACGACGGCTACTGCCAGCACCGTTGTACTTCGCGACAGCAACGGAGCATCGCTTACCTACGACAAAGGCGGCATCGTGTACGACGCTCGCGCATTCGGCTCGATCAACACATCCTGCGGCGCAGATGCCCGCACTACGATTCAAGCGGCCATCGACTACGCCCAAGACAACACGGGAGGCATCGTTCTTCTTCCTGCGGGCTGCATTCTGATCAACAGCCAGATCAGCCAAGGTAACGGCAGCACATCTGCTGACAGTACAAAGAAACCTGTTTTTCTTGTCGGCCACGGAATGGCGGCAGGTTCGAGTGATCCATACGGAACCGAGCTTCGATGGGGCGGCGGGAATCAGGGGTCGCTGACCTACATGGTGAAAATGTCGGGGCCGGGACATGGCGGCGGCATCAAGAACATGTTGATCAACGCCAACAGCGCTACCAACGTAAGTTTGATCGACTGGCAGCAATGGGGACACGGAGTTATCGAGGATGTAACTTTGCAATCTGCCAGTGGAGGAGCAGCTTTGCGATTCCATATCGTGCGTTCATCTGGGCGCACCGCATCGAACAACATGGTTCGCAATCTGACGATCAACTCTCCCGGAACTAATGGCGAAGGGGTGTACCTAACGGGATGCGATGCTACCAACCCGGTTGGCTGCACCACCTCTTGGAAGGACGCAGCCTCCAATGAGTTCTATGGTGGTTCGTGGTGGGGCACCAATTATGCAGTGAAGCTGGAGTACACGGATGGGAACATCTTTCACGTCTCACAGTTTCAAATTACGGGCACAGTAGGAGCTAGCGCCTGTGGCATTCTGTTTTCGCAAAGCACTGTGGACTCGGCATTCCCACAAGGGAACTACTTCACTGTCCCATTTACCGCTGGTTACTGCGGAACCATGGGAACTGGAAACGTGCCCAACCACTTTCTTCCTCTTGGGGAATGCGACTACGCTACCTACTGCAACCCCAAAACGGCTACGACGGTGGGCACTCCGCCGTTCGTCATTACTGCCAACAACATCACCGATTCGGTGCGCGGCCTGTACGGAATGGGCGGTCGCAGTAATTCCAGCAGTGGAATGGATACTGTGTTTTATTTGGAGAACAACAGCGGAAGCCACGACGCAACTGGGGTGCTGGAGTTCCGAAAGAGCGGTGCAGAACAGTGCAAGATCCGGGGGCGCGGAAACGACGGGCTGGAGTTCTGGTGCAACGCCGACGGTGGAGGCCTTGCTATGACGAAGCAGATGTTCATCTCCTCGTGGGGTGAGTTCAACCTGCGTTCGGTCACAAGGACCAACCTCACCAGCTACAACTCGCCCCAAGGCGCACTTGTCCTCTGCGTAGATTGCGCCAAGGATGCATCGTGCAGTTCAAGTGCTGGCACCTATGCACTGGCGTTCAAGAAAACCGCAGGCAGTGGGCTTACTAACTGGACTTGCAACTTTCAATGAGGAGGACTATGAAGTACGTTGTGTTCGCATTGCTGGCGGCGATGCTGTCGGCCGAGAAGAAAGAAGAAGCCACCCCTACCCTGACAGATCAGGAAAAGGCAGGGCTGTACTACATGCTATGGCAGCAGGAGGCCGCGGAGGCGCGGCTGGCGGCGGCACAGATGGCCACCAAGGATGCATGCGCTGCCGTGCCCGCTTGCGCTACGGCTGCGGCTGCGGAGCGCAAGGCTGAGGCTGAGGCAGATACGCACCGCAAAACGGTTGCCGCTGCATTTAAACCGTTGCAGAAAGAGGGATGGGATCTGACGGCGCAACTGACCTACCGGAAGAAGGAAGCGGCTCCCGCCACTCAGGCAAAGAAGTGAAGTGTACCGCCTCAAAAACAAGATCTTCGTGTGGGCCGCAACGGGCATCTTGTTCTGGTGGCTTTTTGAACTCGCAAAGGCAATAGGAGAACGACTGCGATGAACTGGAAACCGTGGCTGCATGGGCTTGGAAGCGCATTCGTAGGAGGTGCTGCAAACAGCATTTCGGCAATGGTGATTGACCCTGTAGACTTCAATCTCCAAGAGGGACTGCACAAAGTTCTTTCAATGTGGGCTGTATCTGGCCTCATCAGCGCGGGACTTTATCTGAAGCAAAGCCCGCTTCCAAGGTTTGACGGTGGTTCTGATTCCAGCGGAACTAAAAGCTGAATGCCCATACTGCCACGTGGTTTTGACTATACGCGCTTCGTATGCGGTACCCATCGAGGGGCACTGCGAACACTTCGTGCTTTCAGAACGTATTGATGGCCAGATCTATGTAGCCTTCCAATGCCCACTAAAGAACTCGTGATCACACTTTCCCGCGTCGTCATGCTTGTCTCCGCTTTGATCGTCATGTTCCTGGCGGCGATGATTTCTCATCGCCCCATGTCTGCACAGAATGGGGAAACCGTTGGAGAAAGAATCATCCGCCAAGAGCAGCGGATGGAATCTCAGGAGCAGGCGCTTCGCCGCATCGAAGCCAAGTTGACAAAGATGGAAGAGCAACTTTCTTCGCAGTCCATGGCCTTCACTGAATTAAAGACCGTCGTATACACCGGGGCCGGGTTGCTGGCTTTTTTGCTCGCTGGGCAGTTGGTGGTGAGTCTCAGGAAAAAGCCGTGATCACATCTACAGATCAGTTGCTAACGTTTGTGCGAAGTAATCGAACGCTGGGGATCGTATGCTTGGCTGGTCTAATCGTCATTGGGCTGAACACCTACCTGTGGAATGTAGCCACCGAATTCTCTCTGATGCGCCGCGCATATCGTGTGCTTCCGAATGCGCCTCTGGTAGTCATGACCAACCTCGGAAAGGTGCTCGCTGGGGTAGCGCACATTATTCTCGGATGGGCACTGTGGCGCTCGCGTAGGGATCTTGCCTTCAACGATGGTCGGCGTTGGCCTTCGATTGCTCTAGCAGTTAATTCGTTCACCTGCGCGGCGGCGTTCTTCGCCGATACAATGACGATCTTCATCCCCATCTTTGCCATTCGTGCCGCCGTCGTGAACGTAGCGGCTTGGTCGGCGCTTTCCAGCGCGGTCCTATTCCCTATCTGGCTGCGCCAATACCGGGTTGACATTTCTAAGGAGGAAAAGTAAATGAGTTTGCTTGTACCGCTCCCGCTTCCGGGAGCCACTGTCACCATGGACACCCTGCGCGAACTTCGCAAGCGCGGTGTTCTACCTTCCGATATCACCGCATTCCACGCCCTTGATGGGTTTGCCGAAGCTTTCGGCGGATCGCTGTCTTATATCCCCGTTGCCGCCTCCATTCCAAAGCGCTGGTCGGATACTGGCACGCCCACTGAATACCTGACCATCAGTGGAAACCTGGATGCATGGGACGCCGCGACGTGGAGCGATTTTTCCATGCAGGTGTACGGGCGTACCATAGCGCAGTTTTATCAGGACTACGCCAAGGCGAAGGACGCCACACTGCGATGGATTCCGCGATTTGTGAAATTCACAAATGCCCAGCCACGAGAGATGAACTTCACACGGGATGCCGGGCGCGTTCCCGGCCCCCGAGTCGTGGAGCATGCAGAGGCCGCGTACCCGCTCGCCAAGGCTGCACCGGAAACGGTGACCGGGTGGACGTGGCCTACGAATCACGGGCTGCGGCTGAACCCGCAAACGGGGCTGGTAGAGACTTTCGACTATCAGGAATACATCCGCGCCTACCCCATCAAGGTTACGGTGAGCACGGGCGATAGCGCTGGCGGCAAGGCGCAGGTGAAACCGGGGCAAGCGTCCGCGTTTCTCGGCGCAGCGGCGCAGGCGTTCTTCGCCGGGAACCACGATGCAGCCGCCGCCGATGTGCTCGCCAAGTACGTGGAGGTGAAGTAACATGACCGAACAGCAATTTAACCTCATCATGGCTGCCATTGCCGCAGTCAGTCGCGGTGAAAGGCTCACATGGAATAGCAATTTGGTTGGAGGCGGAGTAATCCAGCCTCCAGCGCCACAGGATGCGGCAGCCAACCCCGGCCAGTGGGCGGGCACGCAATGGGATCCGCTGAACATCGACAACATCAGCATCCATGTTGTGCAAGTGTTCGAAACGATCTCTGGTGCCTTCGTCGGTGGGAAATTAACGGACTGGTATCGCCGCGATCCACAAGCCGCCAAGGACTATTACAAGGCTCGCTACAAAGTCGATCTTGACCTTTCAAAGCTTGCCGCTTCGCAACGCGCACTGATGGGACTGTAAGTCAACTGCATCTGGGGAGGTGAAATATGCCCGCGTTCGGCCCGACAGATAGCTACCGCGAAGCAGCAGGCTTCAGCCGCGAATACGGCAATTGGAATTTTGCGCAATACCGAGACTGGCTGAACCGCATGCAGCAGTCGGGGGCGATCTCCGACCGTCTGCGCGATCAGCTTGAGCAGTATGCGCAACGCCAGATCCAAGAGGGCTTTGCCTCCCCGCAGGACATCCGCGCCATCGCCGAGCAGATCATGCCCGGCGTCGAGGAAGCCATCGCTCGTAACCGGGGTCGGCTCGAAGATGTCCAGCAACTCTTTAACTCCCGCACAATGCCCGCCGATGTCATGTCCCGCATTACAGACAGCATCAACGCGCAGGCTGAGGACATTGCAAGAACGGGAGAGGGACAGCAACGGGAGATTGACGACCTGTATGGCCGCACCTCTGGCATCAACGAGCAGACATCCGGGGACATCGTCAACAACATTGGGGAGACTGCCCGCAGTCTTCAGGGTGGCGTAAACGATTCTTTCGGTGGCCTGCGGCGCACAAACGCTGGCGTCCGCGACCGGATTGTCGGTGCAACCAACCGCACCTACGACGACCTCGGTGGTCGCAACAGCCAAGTTACGCGGGATCTGCTGCGCTCGGGGGAAGGCGCTTTCGACCAGATGGACCGCAACCGCACGGCTGGCTATGGCAGGCTGCGCGGGGAACTCGATAGCACCGTAGGCGGGCTGGAAACTGGCAGCCGTGGAACCACCGACGACATCATTGCGCGCGCGGCGGGGGTGTACAGCGGAGCCAAAGGCGATACGGCTGGCACCTACCGCGACCTCGAAGGATCTTCGGTCGATACATACGACGCCGCGCTGAAGGATGCGGAAGGGCTACGGCCTACGAGCGAATTGCAGGTTGCCCGCGTGGCGCGCTCCTACGCACCTGCAATGGCTGCGGCTGCCTCTAGGCTACGCCGTCGCGGGCTGAGCGCTGGCGATCCACAGTTCGATGCGGTGCTACGCGAAGTTGAAGCTGATCGCGCCCGTGGCATGGATGACGCTGCGGCTGCTTCTGGCGAGCGCGCCGTGGACCGCATCAACGAACTGCGCATCGGAAAGCAGACAGCGGCGGAGCGGCTTGGAATTGGCCGATTGGATCGCACGACCGATCTGTCGCTCCGGGAACAGGATCAGTACGCGCAGGAAAAGAACGCTTTGCGTGACATCCTGAACAACCTTGGGCTGAAGAAGTTCGCGGAGTCCAAGGATCTTGGGCTTTCGGAGATGAGCGATGCCGAACGGCAGTTGCTCAACCGTGAGGCCATGCGCCAAGGGCTGAACCTCGGGGAATTGGAACGCAGCATCAACCTTGAGCAGAACAGACTCAAGGCTGGAACGGATGCCGAAGATCGGGCGCTGGATCGCGAGATCAACCTCGGCGTCGGGCAATCCGACCGGGTTACGGAAATCGGAGATCGGGCTGGCCGCGACTACCGCACGGAGTTGACGCGGCGCGGTCAGAACCAGCAACAAATCGAGGGCGTTCGCACTGGGGCGAATCTTGACCTTGCAGATCGGCAGTACGACCGCACCACGAACTGGCGGCAACGGCAACAGCAGAGCGAATTGCTGCGCCGTGCCATGGAGCAGGAGGACTTCGATACCGCTGCCCGCATTGCTACCCAGATGAACGGCGAGGAAGTGAATGCGCTTGACCTGCGCAACCAGGCTTACCAGCAGGGGCGCGATTGGGTGATCGATAACTACACTCGGCAGGACGCAGGGGCGGCGAACCTTGGGCAGATTTATGCCCGCGAAGGGCAGCGGGAAGCTACGGCGGCGCAGACGGCGCGAGGTTTTGGGCAAGATGCGGAGCAGGCGTATGGCCACACGGAGCAGAGAGAGGCTGGAAGAGGGGGATGGGGAACTCGGCTTCTCGGCGGCATCGCGCAGGCAGGGCTGAGCATGATTCCGGGGGTAGGGCCGATCCTTGGCGGAATTGCTGGCCAAGTGACGAATGCCGTTGCTGGTCAGCCAACAGGGCAAGGTGGTGGCGGAGGCGGGCAGCAAGGTGGTTCTAACCCGTATGACATGCGATGGGTGATCCCCGCCTACCAAGCCGCCCGAAGCACGGCCATGGTGCGCAACGGGACGGGCGTGCAAAGCCCAGCAGCCACGGCGGGATACCAGATTCCGCAGTACCGCATCGGCACACAGGCCCCGGCGATGACGCCACCGTTCGTGCCTCCTGCTCCCAATCGCTGGAATGTGCAAGTAGATCCACTTCCGAGGTAACGATTCATGTCAATCCTGAACGCAATTGGACGCGCGGGCAAGGCTGTGTATCGGAGTGGCGCTTTGCCGGAAATGCTGCGGGCCGGGATCGTGGCGGCGGCGAATCCTACGCGCGGCGCTGTCGGCACGGCAGGCGATATCTTCGGGGCGCTCGGGGCCGTCGAGGAAGATCGCTTGCGGCGGCAGGAGATGGCACGCCAGCGCGAGATGCAGCAGTTGGCATTAGAGCGGCAGGCGGAGGAGGATGTGCGTGATGCGGCGCTCAACGACGCTCGCATTGCGGAATACCGGACGCGGGCGGAATACAACACGCGGCGGGGTATGCCGGGGCAGGGGCGGCAAGCCGCTCCGTCGAAGGTGGATTTGATTAAGCAGCAGGCCAATCTTGCGGAACAAATGCTCAGGCGTCCACTCACGGAACGTGAACTTCAAACGCTTATCGGAACTCATGGGCCACAGTACGACATGCGTTCTGACGATGCGTATTGGGCAAACGCCATGGCGAACGCGCAGACGGAAGAGGAGCGGCGTGGCATTCAGGCTGCACGCGAAGCGGCAACCAAGTCACTGGCATCGGCTAAGTCTGCTGGAGCGGCAGAAGGGAAAGCCCCATTCATGCGCCCGTTTTCCTACCAGACAGAAGGCGGAGCTAAGCTGGTTCGTCCGAAGTTTCTCGGCGGAAAGATGGCCGGGGTAGAGGAGCAGGACATTGCGTTTGAGCCGCGCAAGCCAGCGCCACGACAGGAAACTGCATCGGATAAGCGTTTGACGCGCGAGGAAACAATCAGCAGCATCGTCAACCGCGTGCTCAAGGAAGACTCTTCAGGAAGGCCGGAGAATGCGCTACGCAACGTGCAGCAGTTCTACCAGAACGACCCAGAAGTGCAGCAGTACAAGGCTGAGGTGATGGGGAGATTGCAGAAGTTGGTACAGGGCAAAGCATCTACCGGGAAAGCGGAAACATTCATCGAGGTAAACGACACCGCAAAAGAGAAGCGCGCCAAAAAGGCACAGCAGCAGGGCACCAGCAAGGCGAACGAGTTGAGATCGAAATACAACTACTGAAATGCCACTGAGCGAACAACATCGGCAAAAGCTGGACTCAATTGTTCAGCAGATGGTGGCCAACAATGAGCCGGATGACAACATTCAGTTTGTCGTCAACGACTTCAAGCAGAAGTACGATGCGAGCGGTTCGCTTACTTTGCCTCCCGCGCCGAAGGTAACAGTTCCTGGGTTGAACGCGCCGAGCGAGGCAGATTCAGCTATCGAAGCACTGCCAATGCGAGCAAAGGCGATGGCAAAGGGGATGAAGTGGCTTGCCGAAGGTCCGGCAGAGGGAATTCCAAAGGTAGTTAACAACTACAACAAGGCTTTTGGAAGAGGACCGGAAAGTGTTGATGAGCGCCTTGGTGCCATTGGCAATGTCGTTTCCGGGGCAATGGATACCGCACGCCCCGCTGCGGTGCTGATACCGGGCCAACTGTTGAAGGAGCCTGCAAAGACTGCGGCGGAATTGGTTACTGGATACTTTGCTCCAGAGATTGCCGGAAAAGTAGCAAAGAAGGCGGGTGCTGGTCCTGGCGCAGTGCAGTTAACCGAAACCGTTACTGGAGCTTTGCCGTTTGTTTCCATGGCAAATCGGGCCATGAAAAAGCCAACGGTTGTGCCATCTGAGCCTGTCCTTAAAGGTATCGCAAAGAGCGCGGAGGAATCAGCCAAGGTCTTCGAGTCGATCCCGAAAGGGCCCACGTCAGAGACGAACAAATGGGCCGTAGGGAAAAAAGCTGAACGGCAATATGTTGAGTCCAAGCCACTCAAGTTGCCGTGGATTCGGGAAGAGGTAAAACCAGCGGTAGAAGCAGCGGAGCGGTTGGCGCAGAAGCGCCCTGATACGGAACTGGCCGGTAAGCCCCGCGACGTGCGCCGTGCCGCCTCCATGCCTCCCGAGGAGGGCGTACCGGAGCCGCTGGACCGTTTCTCGGATGAGGTGTCCAGTAAGCCGTATGCTGCCCTTGATCCAGATGAAAAGCGCATCGTGGATCAACTGTGGATGGAGCGGAGGAGGCAGACGCAAGGCGGATCATTTGCTGCGCAGGGGAAGCCGATCACGCCTCCGGTTAAACCCGTCGAGGAGCAGTACTTCAATTTCAATCGAGTGCGCATCAGCCCCGAGGAAGAAGGCTTGATCCGGCAGCGTCTCCGTGATATGGATGCGGCTGGTGAAATCGCCAAGGACGTGGAGCCGCACGCGGCAATTATTGCCGAGGCAAAGAACATCGACCCCTCGCTGGTGCGCGAAGTGTCCAATGAATCTGGCATCCGGGGACGAGCAGCCCGCCAAGTCATGCGGGAGCGCATCAACTCCCTCGCCCGCGAGATCTCGAAGGCCGACGAGCAACTGAAGGGAAAGACTCCCGAGGAAGCCAACGTCATCGAATCTAATCGCCAGCGGATGGAGAATGACCTCAACTCTTACTTGAAGGAGTTCGCCGGAATTCGCACCGAGGCTGGCCGCAATCTCGCCGCTCTCAAGATTCTTGCCCGCAACACGCTGGACATTGACTGGTGGATGAACGAAGCCAAGCGATCTGCTAAGTTGCCAAGCAAGGCTGATCTGCCGGAAGCAAAGGCAAAGCTGGTCCGCGAATTAGTCGTGAAGGCGCAAGATGCGGAAGCATCCGGCAACGCAGCCGCGGCCGAGGCAGCAAAATCAAAACTCGCCAGTGAAGTCGCCAAGATGCGCGAGAACGGCTGGATGGAAACAGCAGTCGCGCTGTGGCGCACAGGGTTGCTAACTGGACCAAAGACTCACATGCGAAACGTTCTTGGCAACGTGGGATTCGCTGCGATGGAGGAGGCTGCAAAAGCTCCAGCATGGATGGTGGATCTGGCGTGGTCGTTGAAATCCGGCAAGCGCACCCAAGCAGCACCAAATCCGATGTCCGTCTACAACGCTATGACGGAGGCGGCCACCCGTGGAGTTCAGGAAGCAAAACAGGTGTTCACGCGCGGCGGAACTCCTGCCGACATGGCCAAGGGCGAACTCGCCGGGGAATGGAACTTCCAAGGTCTACGCAACCTTGCGGAGAAGACTGACAACGAACTGGCGCAGAAGGTGCTTGGCACCACCAATGATCTCGTCAACCGCTACATCAACACCGTAGGCCGCGCACTTGGGGCGGAAGACAAGATCTTTAAGGTGTACGCCATTCGTCGCGGCATCGAGGCACAAGCTCGCATCAAAGCGCTGAACGAGATGAAATCTGGCACACTTCCGGAGCGCGAGTTGGCCCGCCGCACGCAGCAATTGATCGAGCAGCCGACGGATTCAATGACGGCAGAGGCTATCGCTTACGCAGATTTCGCCACGTTCAACAACGAGAACTCTGCGGCCAACGCGGTCGGTCGCTTCGCCTCCGCTCTAGGCCCTGCCGGGAAAGCGGTAACGAATGTGCTCCTTCCATTTAGGCGCACACCGTTCAACATCTTCAACCGCATGATGGACTACACGCCTATTGGCATGGCGCTGCGACCAGCGCTCGAAGTCTACAGCGCAAAGCATAAGGGAAAGCCGATGCCCGACATGCAGCGTGTAGTCTCGGAAGCAGTGGGACGAGGGCTTACCGGAACCGCAATTCTCGCCCTTGGCTGGAAGATGGGCATGGAAGACAAGGCCACGGGAACAGGACAGGAAGACCCAAGCAAGCGCAAGGTGCAACAGGCAGCAGGCAGGATGCCGGGTGCAGTACTAATTGGAGACGATTGGTATAAAACCGCAGGGCTTGCCCCCGGAGGAGCGCTTCTGCAAATCGGCGCGCAGCTTGCCCGCGAGCAGTCCAAGAGCCTCAAGGATGAACTCAAGCGTCCGGTCAACATCGCCAAGGTGGGAACTCGGGCAATTCTGGAGCAGCCCATGATGCAGGCCGCACGGGAAACCGTGGAAGCGCTTGAGAATCCTGACAGCCGCGCCGAAAGCATGGCAGCATCCCGTGCCGGAAGCCTAGTGCCTGCCATCGTCAACGACGTGGCCACGCTTACTAACCCGCAACCCGCCGAGTTCAAACCGATGCAGGGATCGGGCATGCTGGAATCCGCCGCGCATGGTGTCAAATCTCGCCTCCCTTGGCTTCGCGGCACACTCCCTCCCGCTGTCGATGTGTTCGGCAGACAAGTAGAGGGGCGGCAGCAAAATGCGGTGAATCCATTCACCCCATCGCGCGCCAAAGAGCAAACCGATCCAATGTTCAAGGAACTCATCAATCTCGACATCGGATTCAGCGGGCCGAAGCCGCAGCCTGGTGAAAGCGCCGAAGAGTTCCGCGAGCGCAAGATCCTCGCCGGGGCGGTAGCCGAGCGCGCCGTCAGAAATGCACTGGAAGATGCACCGGAGGATAAGGATGAGCGCAAAGATGCCTTGCGCAAGGCGATCATCCGCGCCGAGTCCTCGCTCACCCGCTACATGAAGAGCGACGAATTCAAATCCATGAGTCCGCAGGAGCGCATTCAGGAAATGCGCGAGTTAGCCGCCGAGTACCGCTAAGCCCGCCCCACTTTTACCCCAGAAGGATAAATCACCGCCATGCTCAACAAGATCCACGATAGGACTGTCACTTTTTCCGGCACGACCTCGGGCGTGCTGCGAATGGGAAACTCTCACACCCTGCTCGCCATCCGTGTGCCAGCCGGGTTTAACGATTGCAACCTCACGTTTCAGGTGAGCGATGCCGACGACCAGACGGCTGACGCCAACATTACGGATTGGGCGCAGTTGTATCAGGACAACGGCACCGCGTACACCGTTACGGTCGATGCGGATGCTACTAACCCTCGCACGATTCTCATGTCCGTCAACGTCGTAGGCAACTTTGTTCGCTTCGTCAGTTCGGTGTCCCAAACTCTTCCCGTCGTAGCCAAGTTCCGGGGCATCCAGTAAGGAGATACACAGTGTCCAAAGCAGTCTTTCTGTTTCTTGTTTTTCTTGCTCCTGCGTGGTCGCAAGTGTGGCCGTTTGGCGGAGGTGCTGATGCTCGCCGCATCCAAGGGAAAAACGTTGTATCACCGCTCACCTGTACCGATGGCCAACAGCTAACGTGGGTATCCGCAAACAGCCGCTTCGAATGCGGGAGCGCCGGGGGCGCAGGCAGCGGCTACGTCACCATCGCCGACGAAGGCAGCGACCTAACGCAGCGCACGAAAGTGAACTTCACTGGCTCCGGCGTTTCGTGCGTTGACAA
>FRDC01000703.1_pt1 | contig 24555 bp, 27 predicted proteins | sample 1106171 | NCBI WGS metagenome assembly FRDC01 (sample SAMEA3930566, study PRJEB13176) | freshwater metagenome | biome: Drinking water system; feature: drinking water; material: water | place: Singapore | collected 2014-12-20 | reverse complement strand
CAGGTGATTCCACCTGCCTGGAAATCGCTCTAAGCCTTGGGGGAACCCCGCACTATCCACCCGCGTCGCGCCCCGCCAAAGATGGCGGGTGGCGACGACGAGCGAGATGCGGTGATGCGCGAGCGATGGACGGTGGAGACGGCGGCGGCCTGGCAGGGCGCGCAGCCCTGGCCGATGGGGTGCAACTTCACCCCCTCGACCGCGATCAACCAGCTCGAAATGTGGCAGGCCGAAAGCTTCGATCTGCCCACGATCGAGCGCGAGCTGGGCCTCGCCGCTTCGGCGGGGATGAACGTCGCGCGGGTCTATCTCCACGATCTCTTGTGGGGGGACGATCCCGCCGGGCTGCTCGCCCGCGTCGATACGCTGCTCGCCGCCGCCGACGCGCGCCGTATCCGGGTGATGCCGGTGCTGTTCGATTCCTGCTGGCGGCCCGATCCCGCGCTCGGGCCGCAGCCCCGACCAATCGACGGCGTGCATAATTCGGGCTGGGTGCAGGCACCTGGCCCCGCCGCGCTCGCCGATCCCGCGCAACATCCACGGCTGCGCGCCTATGTGGCGGGCGTGATCGGCCATTTCGCGCGCGATCCGCGGATCATCGCCTGGGATATTTGGAACGAGCCCGACAATGGCGCCGAGGTCTCGTCTTGCGACCCGGACGAACTCGCCGCGAAGGCGGCGCTGGTGTTGCCGCTGTTGCGCGAGGCCTTTGCCTGGGCGCGCGCGGTGTCGCCGATGCAGCCGCTCACCAGCGCGCTGTGGCTCGGCGATTGGTCGTCGCGCGACCGGCTCACCCCGCTCCAGCGCGCGCAGCTCGACGAATCGGACATCGTGTCGTTCCACAATTATGGCGATGCCGATGATTTCGCGCGGCGCATCGCCTGGCTGCGCGCCTTTGGCCGCCCGATCCTGTGCAGCGAATTTATGGCGCGCCCGGCGGGGAGCACTTTCCAATCGATCCTGCCGATCGCGCGCGCCGAGGGCGTGGGGGCGATCTGCTGGGGGCTGGTGCGCGGCAAGACGCAGACGCACCTCCCCTGGGTCGCCTGGGCGGACAAAGGCTATGGCGGCGTCGGCGAACCCTGGTTCCACGATATTTTCGAGGTCGACGGCGCGGCGCATGATCCGGCCGAGGTGGAATTTCTGCGCCTGATCACCGCGCTCGACGACCGCGCGCCGTATTGGCCGATCGTGGCGGTGGGCGAGACCGGGAGTGCGGTTGAACCGGGGACGGATCGGGCGGCGGCTTGAGATTTTTTGGTTCGCGCGGAGGCGCGGAGAGGGCTGGGCTTCGGGGCGGTGCGCCAAAGCGACGGGTTCGCGCGGAGGACACAAATGCAAAGGGAAGCGTCGCCCCAGCGAAAGCTGGGGCCTTTATGAGCCGTAGCGCTCCGCTTGCTGGAGGCCCCAGCTTTCGCTGGGGCGACGCTCCTTCTTCCCTCCACGCCTCCGCGTCTCCGCGCGAACGAGTTCTTCTTCCTCCGTGCCTCGGCGCGAATCGATCGAGCCAATGACGGCCGTCGCCCCAGCGAAAGCTGGGGCCTTCATGATCCGTAGCGCTCCGCTTGCTGGAGGCCCCAGCTTTCGCTGGGGCGACGCTCCTTCTTCTCTCCGCGCCTCCGCGTCTCCGCGCGAACAATTCTTCTTCCCCCGCGCCCCCGCGCGAACCGATCAAGCCAGCGCCAACCGGTGCGGCACGTCGAACGCCCGGTCGGGCACCGTCGTCGCCAATTCTTGATGATAGGCCCCCGAGGGGATCACCCCCGCGCCGCCGAAGCGCGCCATCACGCGCTGCTGCGCGAACACGTCCTCGCCGGCGTGCGTCTCGGGCAAGCCCTCCCAAAAATCGAACCCGCCGCACGCGATCAGCTTCACCCGGTCATAGAGCACGCACCCGCCCACCCAGGCGATCTTGTAGAGGCGCGGCGCGCGCGGCGTCGCACCCAGGCGTTGCTGGACGTGCCAGAGGTTGGCGGCATTGTGCAGCCGGTGGCGCGCCCAGGCGGGGCGGTCGGGCAGCACCGTCTCGGGCATGGGCGGCCCGTCCCACAACTCGATCGCCTGTTCGCGCGGGCGCACGTCGTCCAGGAAGCTCAGCCCGATCACCGCGCTGCCGACGAAGCCGCAGCCGGCGCGGGCGAGCGCGTCGCCCATCAGGCCGAGCAGCCAGGGCTCGCCAATCACATCGTCGTCGAGGAACAGAAGCTGCGCTTCCCGCGCGCGATCGAGCAGGAATTGGCGCTGCTGGGCAAGGCCGCGCCGGGGTAGGTTGCGGTGGAACTCGATCCCGACGCCCTTGGCGCGCAGCAGCCGGGCGACGCTCGCGACCTCGGGCACCTCCGCCACGGGCGCCGCGCTCTGGTCGCTCACCACGATCCGCGAGGGGGGGCGCGTTTGGAAGGCGAGCGCGGTGAGCGTCACCGCGAGCGCGGCCGCGCGCTCGTAGGTGGGGATCAGCACCTCGATCATTCGGCCGCCACCGCCCGCCCGCGCCGCGCCGCGATGCTCGCGCGGAACAGGTCGATCAGGCCATCGGCATGGGCATCGAAAGTGAAATCGCGCCGCTGCGCCCACACCCGCGCCCGCGCCGCCGCGACCGCGGGGCGATCGCGCAATTGCGCGGCGAGGCCCGCCATATCCTGAAAAAAGAAGCCCAGGCCGCGGTCGCGCGCGAGGCTTTGGGTGGCGACGATATGGCCCCGGTTGTCGCGCTGGAGCATCGGCAGCCCGCACACCCCCAGCGTCGCCATCCGCGCGGGCAGGTTGAGATCGTCCCAATCGGCGCGGCGCAGATCGCCTTCGTTGCGTGACTGGAAGAAATGCAGCCAGCCGGCGTCGTAGCGCGAGAATTCGGCGACCCAATCCTCCTGATGCACCGTCGGGTGAATATGGAGAAACCGCCCGGCGAGGCCTCGAGCGCGCGCGATCCAGGCGCGCCACATATCGTGGATGAAATCGCCGTAGAAGTGGAGATGCACCCCGTTCGCCGCGAGCTCGGCGACGGTTTCGGGATGGAGCCCGATCGGCCGCCCGGGGACGACGGTGTGGATCTCGCCGTCGGCGTCGGAGAGGCGCGGGGTGGGGGCATCGCGCAGCACCTCGGCCTTGGGCAGATCGCCGTCGAGGATCAGCTCGGGCGCGCCGCCCGCCAGGCGCGGGTCGGCTTGCGCGAACCAATCGCGCATCTCCGCGCTCGAATAGACGCGGCCATCGGCTTCGAGATACAGATCGAGCAGCTCCGGCCAGCTCCCTTTCTCGATGCAGATGAACGGCCCTTCCTTGAAATGCCAGACGAAGGGAATGTCGCCGCGCGCGCGCAACACTTGGTGCGCGAAGGGCACGGTCTGCCAGTTGAGCAGGCCGTAGATCACGTCCGGCCGCACCCGATCGAGTGCCGCGCGCCAATCATCGGCGGGCAGGTCCTCGACATGGCCGAAGGGCTGCGGCCCCACCCAGTTGAACCAGCAGGGCGTGTCGGTCCACAGCCCGAACAGCGTGTGGCCGCGCTCGGCGAGCGCGAGCACGCGTTCGGGGTTGTAAGCGAGTTCGCCGACCAGCAGAATTTTCAGCCCATCGCGCGCTCGCGCGTAGGTTTTGGCGCGATAGGGGGCGAAGCGCGCGCGCTCGTCGATGGCGAGCCCGGTGGTGCTGCGGAAGACGAGCGGCTCGCGCACCTGGTAGCGCTGGCGATAGGGGTTCACCCCGCCCTCGGGCGCGCGGATCGCCTTGTGGCGCTGCATCGGGTGATCGACCCAATCGGCGGTGACGCGCCCCGTTTCGACCGGCGCGCCGAGCCGATCCCAAAACATCGCGTCCAGATCGTCGGTGGTGAGTTCGGCGCGCTCGATCCAGCGCTCGGCGCCGGCGCGGTGCATTGCCTGGACGAGCTGGATCGGCGCGCCCTCGATCCGGCCCGACGCCTGCTTGTTATAATGATGCCGCACGCCGCTGATCGCGAGCCGCGCGCGCGGTGCGCCGTCGAGCGCGGCGACCAGGCTTGCCAGATGGCCGGCGAAAAATTGGTCGTCGCTCGGCAGATAGGCGATGAATTCGCCCCGCGCGGCGTCGAGCCCGGTGTTGAGCGCGGCGCCCAGGCCCCGGTTGCGCGCATGGCGGCGCACGCTCAGTCGCGGCTCGGCCTCGGCCCAGGCGGGGAGCAGCGCGGGTGTGTCGTCGGTCGAGCCGTCGTCGATCGCGATCGCTTCCCAATCGGTGAAATCCTGCGCGACGAGGCTCGCCAGCGCGCGCGGGAGGAAAGCGGCCTGGTTAAAGCTCGGCAGAATCACCGAGAGGCGCGGGTGTCGGTTGCGGTCGGCCATATCGTCCCCATTGGTGGGGCGAGAACGTTTGAACCGCGCGAAGGGTGCCGGGGGGGCGGTAGCGGCGGGTCGTTGTCTCGATGGTCATGCCGGACTTGGTCCGGGGTGACGTTAGGGTTCGTTGGTGCCGGGGGAGCCGGCCGCTAGACCCGTGGTGATGCAAATAATCCTCGTCGCCCCGGACTTGATCCGGGGCAAGGCTGCCTTGCGACGGTCGAAGAAGAAACCCCGGATCGAGTCCGGGGCGACGGGTCGGTTCGATCACCATAGCCCCCCGCGCTCACCCATCGAGCACGTCGCGCACTTTGCGCGCCAGCGCCTGATAAGTGAAGGGCTTGGCGATCATCTCCACCCCGGGATCGAGCCGCCCGGCATGGACGATCGCGTTGCGCGTATAGCCCGAGGTATAAAGCAATTTCAGCCCGGGCTGCACCGCGCGCGCGCTGTCCGCGAGATCGCGGCCCGACATGCCGGGCATCACCACGTCGGTGAAGAGCAGATCGACCACTTGCCCCTGGCGCTCGAGCAAGCGCAGCGCCGCCGGGCCGTCATGCGCCTCGAGCACCCGGTAGCCCAGATCGCGCAGACATTCGGCGGTATAAGCGCGAACATCGTCGTCATCCTCGGCGACCAGAATCGTCTCGGCGTGGAGGCTCGTCTCCCAGCCGCCGCTCGCCGCGTCTTCCGCCACCACATGGTCGCCGAGCAGGCGCGGCAGATAGATTTTCACCGTCGTGCCATGGCCGGGCTCGGAATAGATTTTCACATGGCCGCCCGATTGTTTGACGAAGCCATAGATCATCGACAGCCCCAAGCCCGTGCCCTTGCCGACTTCCTTGGTGGTGAAAAACGGCTCGAAGACTTTCTCGATCAACTCGCGCGGCATGCCGGTGCCGGTGTCGGTCACCGCGAGCACGACATAATGGCCCGCCGCCACTTCGGCATGGCTCGCGACATAGGCTTCGTCGAGCCAGGCGTTGGCGGTTTCGATCACCAGCCGCCCGCCCTCGGGCATCGCGTCGCGCGCGTTCACCGCCAGGTTCAGGATCGCCGATTCGAGCTGGTTGGGATCGACCTCGACGCGCCACAGCCCGGGCGAGGTGACGATTTCGAGCCGCACCGTCTCGCCCAGCGCGCGGTTGAGCAGGTCCGACATGCCGAGCACGAGCTTGTCGACGTCGATCGGCTTGGGCTCGAGCGGCTGGCGGCGGCTGAAGGCGAGCAGCCGCTGGGTGAGCGTCGCCGCGCGGTCGGCGCCCTTGCGCGCGCCGTCGAGCAAGCGGCGCACGCGCGGCTCGCCCCCCACGCCATCGAGCGCGCGCAGGGCGAGATCGACATTGCCGACGATCACGGTGAGCAAATTGTTGAAATCATGCGCGATGCCGCCGGTGAGCTGGCCGACCGCCTCCATCTTCTGCGCCTGGCGCAGCGCCTCCTCGGCGCGGGTGCGCTGGGCGACTTCCTCGATCACGCGGCTTTCGAGCGTTTCGTTGGCGTGCTGCACTTGCGCGAACAGCCGGGCATTGTCGATCGCGACCGCCGCCTGACCGGCGAGGCCGAGCAGCAAGGTCTCGTCATGCGCGCTGAACCGCTCGGGCTCGGGATGGCCGAACAGCATCGCCCCGATCACCTCGCCCGCGCGCGAGACGACGGGGACCGACAAATAGCTGCGCACCGTCAAATGCCCCGGCGGCATCCCGCGATAGGGGGCGTTGCTCCCATAGGCCGGGTGGCGCGCGACGTCGTCGCAGCGGACCACCGCCTTGCCGCTGAAGGTCGGCTCGAACAGCCTGGTCGGGCGCGGCATCGGGAAATTGGCGAAGGCCTGGGGATCGGCGCCCGAGAGCGCATAAAGCATATAGGGGCCATCGGCGGCGCGGTAGAAGAACGAGCCATAAGCCGCGCCGGTGAGCGCGGTGCCGGCATCGACCACCGCCTGGACGATGCGATCGACGTCGAGCTCGGCGGCGAGCGCGGCGCCGGTGCGGTTGAGCGTTTCGAGCGAGGCGGTCTTTTGCTGGAGCGCGGCCTCGGCGCGTTTCAGATCATCGACATCGGTGCAGGTTCCATACCAGCGGATGATCCTACCGTCGGCGTCGCGCATCGGCTGGGCGCGGCCGATCACCCAGCGATATTGGCCCGAACGGTGCCGCAGCCGATATTCGATATGATAAGGCGCGCCGGTTGCCAGGCAGTCGCGCCACACCGCCCAGGCGCGCGCCTGATCGTCCGGGTGGAAAACGCCGTTCCAGCCCTCGCCATCGGTCGAGCCATAAGGAACGCCGGTATATTCATACCAGCGATCGTTGAAATAATCGTGGAACCCATCGGGCAGGGTCGACCAGATCATCTGATCGATCGAATTGACCATCGCGAGGAATTTGGCCTCGCTTTCGGCGCGCGCGACTTGGGCGCGGTGTCGCTCGGTGGTGTCGGCGAGGATGCAGAGCACGGCTTCGGGCCGATCGTCGGCGCCGGGGATCGGCGAATAATCGAGATCGAACCACAAGGTTTCGGCGCGACCGTCGCGGTAGAGCGTGAGCGGCGTGTCGCGGTACGACAAGGTTTCGCCGCTCAGCACCACGCGCATCACATGGTCGTTGAAATCGGCGACTTCGGGCCAGCCCTCGCGCACCGGCGCGCCGAGCAGATCGGGGTGGCGCCCGCCCGCGATCGCGGCATAGCCCTGATTGTAGAGCATGATCCCGCTCGGCCCCCACAGGATCACCATCGGCGCGGGCGAGCGCAGCATCATCGCGACGGCATGTTTCAAGCTCTGGGGCCAGGTGTCGATCGGGCCGATCGGGCTGGTCGACCAATCGCGCGCCGCGATCAGCGCGCCGCACGCCCCGCCGCCCGCGAGGAAAGCGGGGGGTTGCGGGGCGTCCAGCGTCGGGCGTGCGGCCGCGCTCGTCTTGATGTCCATCGCGGCTCGTCGGTCCTCAGCAGCACCCCCACGCCGCGCGCCGGCGCCAGGGCATCAAAGCGAAGCGCGCGAGCAACGCTTTTGGTTCCCAAGTGATTATTAGAGTCTGGTCGTTGAGCTTGAATCCGTTCGCCCCGAGCCCTTCGGCTGGCTGGCAAGCCAGCCGATATACGAGGACAGGCTTCGGCCCTTCGGGCCGAAGCCTGTCCTCGGGCTTGGCAAAGCCAAGACCCGGGGGCTCGGCACGAACGGTGTTGTTATTCGAATTGCACCGAGTTCAACGCCCGCCGAAATGGGCGAGCGCCGCGCGGGCGATTTCCTCGCCCCATTCCTGCACGAAATGGCCGCCGCCCTTGATCATCAGCGGCTCGGGGCAGCCGTTGATCCGCTTGGCGAGCGCGGCCATTTGCGGCGGGCCGAGCACCGGATCGGCGTCGCCCACCGCCATGAAGGTCGGCCCCGACCAGTCGTTCGACCAAAATTCGGCCGCCGCGCGCGATTCGGCGGCGCCGGGCATATCGGGCTCGACCGGGACGAGCGCGGGCCACACTTGCGCCCCCGCCTTATAGCTCGCATCGGGGAAGGGCGCGTCGTACGCGGCGATTTCCTCGGGTGTCAGATGCGGCGTGCCGCGCGCGATGAGCGCGCCGATCGGCAGATCGGGGGTGGAGAGCGCATAATTTTTCCACGCCATGAACCCCGGCCCTGGTGATTGGCCGGTGGCGAGCCCGGTGTTCATCACGATCAGCCGCGCGATCCGCGCGCGCATGCCTTCGTGGACCGGCAAGGTGAGTCCGATCAGCCCGCCCCAATCCTGCACCACCAGCGTGACGTTGGTGAGGTCGAGCCGCTCGATCAGCGCGATCAGCCAATCGCGGTGGAAGGGGAAGCTGTAATCGCTCTGCTTCACCGGCTTGTCCGACCGGCCGAAGCCCAGGAAATCGGGCGCCACCACCCGCCCGCCGCTTTCCAAGAACACCGGGATCATCCGCCGGTAGAGATAGCTCCAGCTCGGCTCGCCGTGCAGGCAGAGGAACACAGGGGCACCCTGCGGGCCTTCGTCGATATAGGCGGCGCGCAGCCCCTGATAGCCGGGCAGATCCTCGACATAATGCGGGGTGTAGGGGAAGCCGGGGAGATGGGCGAAGCGGTCTTCGGGGGTGCGTTTGGCTTCGATCATCACGGTTCTCCAGGGTGAGTCTTTATGGACGATGCTATGTGTTGCGTCCGCTACATCAAGTGCTTTGAAGGCCGCTACGCGCTTATCACCTGCTGTTCGATCGCGCCGAAGATGCTGTGGTGCTTGTCGTCCTCGGCCCAGATGCGCACCGTGTCGCCGGCTTTCAGGAACGGGGTGACCGGCTTGCCGCCCGCGATCGTCTCGACCGTGCGGACTTCGGCCAGGCACGAATAGCCGACCCCGCCTTGCGCGATCGGCTTGCCGGGGCCGCCCGCTTCGTCGCGGTTGGAAACCGTGCCCGAGCCGATGATCGTCCCCGCGCCGAGCGCCCGCGTCTTCGCGGCGTGCGCGATCAGCGTGCCGAAATCGAAGGTCATGTCCTCGCCCGCCTGCGCGCGACCGAAGGGCTGGCCGTTCAGATCGACGCACAGCCGGCGGTGGAGCTTGCCGTCCCGCCACCAATCGCCCAGCGCCTCAGGCGTCACGAACACCGGCGAAAAGGCGCTCGCGGGCTTCGATTGGAAAAAGCCGAAGCCCTTGGCGAGCTCGCCCGGGATCAGGTTGCGCAGGCTCACGTCGTTGGTGAGCCCGACGAGGCGGATCAGCCCAAGCGCTTCCTCGCGCGTCACCCCCATCGGCACGTCGCCGGTCACGACGACGACCTCGGCCTCCAAATCGCAGCCCCAGGCTTCGTCGCGCAGCGGGATCGGATCGCGCGGTCCTAGAAAGCCGTCCGATCCGCCCTGATACATCAGCGGATCGTGCCAGAAGCTCTCGGGCATCTCCGCCCCGCGCGCCTGCCGCACCAGCGCGACATGGTTCACATAGGCCGAGCCATCGGCCCATTGATAAGCGCGCGGCAGCGGGGCGGCGGCGTCATGCTCGTGGAAGCGCTCGAGCGGGATCGCGCGGTGCTCCAGATCGGTCGCCAGCGCTTCGAGCGCGGGGGCGACGCGGTCCCAATCGTCGAGCGCGGCCTGGAGCGTGGGGGCGATGTGGCCCGCATCGGCATACCAGGCGAGGTCGTTCGAGACGACGACGAGGCGGCCATCGCGTCCGCTTTTCAGGCTGGCCAGTTTCATTGATTCTCCTATTGGCTCGGCGGGCGCTCGTCGATCGGATCGAGCGCCGATAAGGGCAGTCGTAGCGCTTCGGCGATGGCGATGCGAGTAGCGCGCCTGCCTTCGGGAAAACCGCGACCATGGCGGCGTTCTAGCCGGGCGATGCCGGTTTGGCTGATGCCCGCCGCCCGCGCCAATTGCTCTTGGGTCAGGCCACGATAGCGTCGCCAGGCCGCGATCGGGCTCGCGCCTTCGAGCAGCGCATCGACCACCGGCCCTGGGTAACGCGCGTCCGATTCGGCGAGCGCGGCGCGCGCGGCGGCGAGATCGAGCGCGTCTTCCTCCCCGGCGAGCGCGGCGAGGCGATCATATTCGGCGCGGGTGAGCACCACCATTTCGGTGCCGTCGGGCGCGGTGAAGCTCTGGGGGTCGTCCATCGTTCCTCTCCCGTCACGCATAAATGCCGCCGCGCGCCCCGATCGCGACGACGAGCACGGTCAGCCGATCGGCGTCGATGATCACCCGCCAATCGCTGACGCGCAGCCGCGCCAAGTCCGATCCCTTGAGCGCCGCGACGTTATTCGCGAGCGATGCCGGATCGCGCGCGAACAGGTCGATCTTGTCGCGGATCAGCCGCGCGTTGTTCGCTGGCATCCGCGCGAGCGCCTTCACCGCCGCCTTGGTATAGGTCACCTCGCGCGCCGTGGTGCCGCTCATGCGGCCGCTTTAGCACGAAATGTGTTGATCGCAAATCACGGCCGGTGCCCGGGCATTGACGCGAGCGCGTGCGCGCCGCACCCTGCGGCAAAGAGGAGAGGATCATGCTCGACACCCTGCCCGGGCGTTTCGCTTATAATGAGGATCATCAGGCCTTCCGTCAGACGGTGCGCCAATTCCTGCTGAAGGAAGGCGTGCCCAATGTGAACCAGTGGGAGAAGGACCGGCTGGTGCCCAAGGCGTTCTGGCGCCAGGCGGGCGAGGTCGGGATGCTGTGCCCGACGGTGCCCGAGGCTTATGGCGGGCTCGGGCTCGATTTCGGCTATAACGCGATCGTCAACGAAGAGATGGCGTATCTGGGCGTGCCCGCCGGCTTCACGCTGCAATCGGACATCGTCTGCGATTATCTCGTCGCTTATGGCTCGGAAGAGCAAAAGGCGCAGTGGCTCCCCCGGCTGGTGAGCGGCGAGACGATCACAGCGATCGCGATGACCGAGCCGGGCACGGGCTCCGACCTTCAATCGATCCGCACCAGCGCGGTGAAGGACGGCAATCATTACGTCATCAACGGCAGCAAGACCTATATCACCAATGGCCAGAACGCCGATCTGATCCTGGTCGTCGCCAAGACCGATCCCGAGGCCAAGCCCGCGTACAAGGGCATGTCGATCATCCTGGTCGAGAGCGATCGCGAAGGCTTTCAGCGCGGGCGCAAGCTCGACAAGATCGGCCAGGACGCGGCCGACACGAGCGAGCTGTTCTTCGAGGACGTGCGCGTGCCGATGACCAACTGCCTGGGGCAGGAGGGGATGGGCTTCATCTATCTGATGAGCCAATTGCCGCAGGAGCGGCTCTCGATCGCGGTCGGCACGCAAGCGAGCGCGCAAAAGGCGTTCGACGAGACGGTCGAGTTCACCAAGACGCGTAAAGCCTTCGCGGGCATGGTGTTCGATTTCCAGAACACGCGCTTCGTGCTGGCGGATTTGAAAGCGAAGCTCCAGGTCGGCTGGGCGCATCTCGATTGGGCGATCAAGCGCCACCTGGCGGGCGAGCTGACCGCGACCGAGGGCGCGGCGGCCAAGCTCTGGCACACCGAGCTGCAATGGGAAGTGATGGACAAATGCCTGCAATTGCACGGCGGGGCGGGTTATATGAACGAATATCCCATCGCGCGCATGTGGCGCGCGGCGCGGGTGAGCCGGATTTACGGCGGCACCAACGAGATCATGAAGGAGCTGATCGGGCGCTCGCTTTAGGCTTTGGGCGATCCGATTGGGCGATTCGTCACCCCGGCCCCCGAGCCGGGGTCCCGCTGCCTTCCGCCCGAAGTCGAGCGGGACCCCGGGTCAAGCCCGGGGTGACCCGGTGAAGAATTAGAGCTGTTTGCGATCACACCGATTAGTTCCTCCCCTGTAAGGGGAGGTGGCAGCCGCGTGAGCGGCTGACGGAGGGGTGTCCCCGGCAGATGGAGGGCGATACCCCTCCACCATTCGCTACGCGAATGGTCCCCCTCCCCTTGCAGGGGAGGAGCTTTTTCTGTCGAGCCTTTGGTTCTGTGTGATCGCGAACAGCTCTAGCGCGGAAACGCCGACGATTTACGCACCCCGCCCCGATGCCGCCCCGTCTCGCAGACGCCAGGCCCAGGCAGCTGCGGCACGGGTCATCCAAAGCGGCCCTTCAGCTCGAGCATCTTGAGCGCGGCCTTCGCCGCCTCGCCGCCCTTGTCCTTTTGCGCGGGATCGGCGCGGACCAGCGCCTGCGCCTCGTTCTCGGTCGTCAAAATGCCATTGCCGATCGCGAGCCCGTCCATGCTGAGCGCCATCAGCCCGCGCGCGCTTTCGCCGGCCACGATCTCGAAATGATAGGTTTCGCCCCGGATCACCACGCCGATCGCGACGAAGGCGTCATAGCGCCCGCTTTCGGCGGCGAAGGCAACCGCGCCCGGAATTTCGAGCGCGCCGGGGACGGTGATCGTCTCATGGCCATGCCCCGCCGCCGCGATCGCCGCGCGGGCGCCGGCGAGGAGCAGGTCGTTCAGATGCTCATAGAAACGCGCTTCGACGATCAGGATGCGGGCCATGGATTGTCCTTCTTTCGAAAATCTTCCCCAAGCTCGCTTGGGGAGGGGGACCATTTGCAAAGCAAATGGTGGAGGGGCGGCGCGTGGGCGGAGGTCGCGGCCCCTCCACCGCCTACGGCGGTCCCCCTCCCCAAAGCGATGCTTTGGGGAGGATTTGGGTCACTCCCCCGCCGCTTGGATCGCCGCGCGGGCGCCGGCAAGGGGCAGGTCGTTCAAATGCTCGTGGAAGCGCGCTTCGACGACGAGGATTCGGGCCATGAATGTTCCTTTCTGCAGATCCTCCCCAAGCTTGCTTGGGGAGGGGGGACCATTTGCGAAGCAAATGGTGGAGGGGCGGCGCGGGGGCGGAGGTCGCGGCCCCTCCACCGCCTGCGGCGGTCCCCCTCCCCAAAGCGATGCTTTGGGGAGGATTTGGCTCACTCCCCCGCCGTGCAGGGGATGGGGCGTTCGCCGACGATCGACAGGCCATAGCCTTCCAGCCCGACCAACGTGTGATGGGTGTTGGTGAGCAGCACCATGTCCTGCACGCCCAGCTCGGCGAGAATCTGCGCGCCGATGCCGTAATCGCGCAATTCCTCCACTTGCGGGTCGCCCGCGCCGCGCCCCTCGTGGCGCAGCTGGATGAAGCGCGAGACCAGGCCCGGCATCGGCTTGTTGATCACCACGATCACGCCCGATCCATGCTCGGCGATCAGCTCCATCGAGTGCGAGAGCAGGCCCGAACGCGCCGATTCCTCGCCGAACACGTCGACGAACATCGACATGGTGTGCATCCGCACCAGCGTCGGGCAATCGGGCGAGACCTTGCCCTTTTGCAGCGCGATCACTTCGTCGCCGGTGACTTTGTTGCGGAAGGTCATCGCGCGCCACTCGCCGCCCCAGCGGCTGCAGAAATTGATCTCGGCGGTCTTCTCGACGAGATGATCGTGGCGGCGGCGATAGGCGATCAGATCGCGGATCGTGCCGATCTTGAGCCCATGCGCCTTGGCGAAGGGGATCAGATCGTCCATCCGCGCCATCGTGCCGTCGTCGCGCATGATTTCGCAGATCACGCCCGAGGGGTTGAGCCCGGCCAAACGCGCGACGTCGACCGCCGCCTCGGTATGGCCGGCGCGCACCAGCACCCCGCCGTCGCGCGCGACCAGCGGGAAGACATGGCCCGGCGTCACGATCTCGTCCTTGCCCTTGGAGGCATCGATCGCGACCGCGATGGTGCGCGCGCGGTCATGCGCGGAAATGCCCGTCGTCACCCCGTCGCGCGCCTCGATCGAGACGGTGAAGGCGGTCGAATGGCGGGTGCCGTTGTTGCGGCTCATCAGGTCGAGCCCCAATTGCTCGACGCGCGGGCGCGCGAGCGCGAGGCAGATCAGGCCCCGGCCATGCGTCGCCATGAAATTGATCGCCGCCGGCGTCGCCATTTGCGCGGGGATGACGAGATCGCCTTCATTCTCGCGATCCTCGTCATCGACCAGGATGAACATCCGCCCGTTGCGCGCTTCCTCGATGATTTCCTCGATCGGGACGACGACGTCGGTATCGTCGCTCGCGAAGAGGAAGGTTTCGAGTTTTCGCAGCGTCTCGGCGGTGGGGTTCCACTCGGGCGAGTCGATCTCGCGCAGCGTGTTGGCGTGGAGTCCGGCGGCGCGGGCGAGGCCCGAGCGGCTCATGCCGCCTTCGGTGACGAGGCGACGGACGCGGTCGATCAGCATGGTGCTCATGCGCCCGAACTAATCACATCACGATGTGCGCGCAAGAGCGCGATCACACATTCATGTGTGTTTTTCGATATTGTTCCATCCGTCCCAGATAGCGCGCGAGCACGTCGATCTCGATGTTCACCGCGACGCCGGGGGCGAGGCGGCCGAGCGTCGTCGCCTCTTGGGTGTGCGGGATGAGGTTGATCGCGAAGCGCGTGCCCGCGGCGCCGTCGGTCACTTCGTTGATGGTGAGCGACACACCGTCGAGCGTCACCGACCCCTTGGGCGCGAGATAGGGGGCGAGTTCGGCGGGGGCGGCGATCTCGATCCGGCGCGACTCGCCCTCGGGCGTCACCGCGACGATCGTCGCCAGGCCGTCGACATGACCGGTCACGATATGCCCGCCCAATTCCTCGCCCAGCTTCATCGCGCGTTCGAGGTTGAGCCGCGCGCCCGCGTCCCACATGCCAGGCGCGGTCCGGCGGATCGATTCGGCGGACACATCGACCGCGAACCAGCCCGGCCCTTTGGCGACGACGGTCATGCACGCGCCCGAACAGGCGATCGAGGCGCCCAGGTCGATGCCGTCGGTATCGAAGCCGGTGCGCACCGTCACACGCCGGTCGCCGCGATCCTCGCTGCGTTCGATCGTGCCGATATCGGTGATGATGCCGGTGAACATGGCCGTTCCTCAGCGCGTTCGGTGGAAGACGTCGAGCCCGTCATGGCCCAGCCGCCGCCGATCGGCAAGCCGCCAACGGCCATGCGCTTGCGCGAGGGAGTCCAAGCCGATGTCGCCGAGCGCCGGGCGCCCGCCGCCGATCAGGATCGGCGCGCGGTAAAGCAGCAGCCGGTCGACCAGATCCGCGGCGAGAAACGCGCTCGCCGCCCCGGCGCCACCTTCGACGAGGAGGTGATCGACGCCCTCCAGATCGGCGATCGCGGCGGGGGCGGGGAGGGTTTCCCAAGGGGGGAGCCTATGATCGGGGAGACCCCGGCTTTCGCCGGGGTGACGCGCCTGTTCCTCAATCTCCAGGCGTCGCCCCGGCGAAGGCCGGGGCCTTTCGGCCACGGCGCGCGCCGGTTCCGCCAGGCCCTCGCTTTCGCCAGCGTCACGATCGGGATCGAGAGGGCGCGTCGTCAGCACCAGCCGTCTCGGGCTGCGCGATTCCAGCCCCGGCAGCCGCACGTCGAGGCGCGGCGCGTCCGCTTCATATGTCCCGCGCCCGACCAGGATCGCCTCGTGCCGGCCGCGCTCCAAATGGGTATGGGCGCGCGCCTCGGCGCCGGTGATCCATTGGCTCTCGCCATCGGCGCGCGCGATCATCCCGTCGAGCGAGAGCGCGAGCTTGAGCGTCACCAGCGGGCGTCCGAGCGCGCGGCGGGTGAGGAAGCCCGCCATCGCGTCCCGCGCATCAGCGGCGCGCACCCCGGTCGTCACCGCGATGCCGGCGGCGCGCAGCCGATCGAAGCCGGCGCCATTGGTCCGCGCATCGGGATCGCCGAGCGCGGCGACCACGCGCGCCACGCCGCCCGCGATCAGCAGATCGGCGCAGGCCGGCCCGCGCGGCGAGACGTGCGCGCAGGGCTCGAGCGTGACATAGGCCGTGCCCCCGCGTGCCGCGTCGCCCGCCTCGGCGAGCGCCATCGCCTCGGCATGGGGGCGGCCGCCCGGCTGGGTCCAGCCGCGCCCGACGACCCGACCCTCCGCCACGATCATGCAGCCGACATTGGGGTTGGGCGCGGTCCGCCCGCGCGTGCGCTGGCCGAGCGCGAGCGCGGCGCCCATCCAGCGCGCGTCTTCGCTCGCGGTCATGCCAAATATCCGCCCGTCACCCCGGCCGCCGGGCCGGGGTCCCGCTTGGTCTTCGCCCCGAGCAAGGCAGCGGGGCCCCGGGTCAAGCCCGGGGCGACGGTGGGATGATGGTGCTCGGTCAGCCCTAAATCCCCCAGCGCTTCAGGGCGTCGTCGACCTTTTTGAACTCGGCCTGGCGCTTTTTCTTCAGCGCCTCGATCCGGGCGAGCTCGGCGTGTTTCTTCGCCTGGTCGATCTTCTGGTCGGCGCGGATCTCGGCGTCGGTGCGCGTCGCGGGCCATTGCTCGACATAGATGATCTCGGGCTTATAGGGCCGCTTGAACTCGGACGCGTCCTTGATCAGCGCGAGGATGATTCCGGCGGTGAGCGCCGCGGAACAGGCGAAGAACCATAGCTCATGGCGTTTGCGCGCGGCGAAGAAGGCGCGCAGATCGGCGAGAGCTGCAAGTGGCGAGAAACGGGCGAAGAAGCGCATGGCGCCAACATAGGCGCGCGGCGCCCGTGGGAAAAGCGCGCGCGTGCCGCGAGAACTGTGTTCGGACGCGCGCGGCCGCGTAACCGATCGCTTGGGTGGCGCGAAGGGCTCGGCATGAACGGTCCCGCCCTCTCGCGTCTCGGCGCCGCCGAGGCCCTCGCCCGCGCCACCATCGCCATGGCCCAGCAGCAGCGGCCGCTGATGCCCCGTGTGCTGCCGCCATCGGCGATGCGGGCATGGGATCGCTACCCGCAAGGCGACATCGTCTCACCCAGCACCGGCGCGCGCGCCTTCTACCACGCGCACCCCGATGGCGACGACGAAGACGAGCATGGCCATTTCCACTTCTTCCTGCCGGTAAGCGCGATGCCCGCCGATGCGCTCTGCTTGCGCGGGCCGTTCGAGCGGCTGCCGGCGGCGGACGATGTCGTCCATATCGCTGCGATGGCGTTTTCGACGCGCGGCCTGCCGACGGCCTTGTTCACGCTCAATCGCTGGGCGACCGACGAGTGGCTCTATCCGGCGGCGGCGATCATGCAGGCGCTCGCGCGTTTCGATCTGCGCGACGCGCCGGGCGATCCGCTCGTCACCACGTGGCTGACGGCGGCTGTGCATTTGTGCCGCGACCAAATCGCCGCGCTGCTCGCCGCGCGCGACGCCGCGCTCGCGACCGGCATCGGGGGCGAGGATCGCGCGCACGAACGCTTGAGCCAGGCGCCGATCGATCTGCAGCAATTGCTCGGCGACGCGCTGTAACCGCGCGCCTCGCTCGCGCGAAGACGTGGCGGCGCCAGGGCTGGGAAGGCTGGGGCCGTCAATCCGGGTGCTTCGCGCGCCCCTTTCTTTTTCGGGGAACAGCCCATGTCCAAATCGATCAATCTCGTCGCCTTGTTGAGCGTCACCGGCGGGCTCGCCGCCGCCACGCTCCCCGCCACCGCCCGCGCCAATTGCAACCCTTCGGGCGGGGGCGGCGATTATTCGGCGTCGAGCACGCCGAGCGCCGGCCCGGCGATCGATCCGCAAAAGCGCTACGACGCCGCGCTCGCCGCTTATGAGGACGGCCATTATCGCGAAGCGGCGCGCGGCTTCGAAGAAGTGATCCCCTATAGCTCCAAGCCGGGCGTGCTCTATTACTATGCGGGTGCCGCGCGATTGCGCGCGGGCGATGTGAAGGGCGCGCGGCGGATGCTGGAACGCTCGGTGAAACTCGTCCCCGATTTCCTGATCGCGCAGCAGGATCTGGGCGTTACCTATGCCAAGCTCGGCGATCGCCCCAAGGCCGAGGCGGTGCTCGCCAAGATGAAGGCAATGGCCGATCAATGCGGCGGCAAATGCGAAGACGCCCAGCCGCTGCTCGCGGTGGTGACCGAGATCAGCGAAGCAGTGGCGGCGATGCCGGCCTGAGCCGACACCGCCTGCCGTGGAAGCGCGTCACCCGTCCTTGAGCGTGAAGGTGACGCGCATCTGCTTCCATTCCTCATAAGCCACGCCGTCGCGCGTCGCGGGCTTGAAGCGCCAGGCGGTGAAGGCGCGGCGGCGGGTGGCGGCAAGGAACTCCTCGCTGGTGGCGCTCACCGGTTCGAGCGCTTTCACCCGCCCGTCGGTGCCGATCAGCACCCCAACGATCACCACGCCCTCGCGCTCGAGCCGGATTTCGCCCGCCGGATAATCGGGCTGGAAGCTCGCCGCATAGCGCGGGTCGACCATCGGCGGCACGAGCAGCGGCGGCTTGGGCTTGGCCTCGACCGTCGCCGCGCCGCCGCCGTCGGTACCCGCGCCGATGGGCCCCAGCGGCGTGACCGGCTCGAACCTCGGCTCGGCGAGCGCGATTTCGGTCGGCTTGCTGAGCGTGTCGATCACCGGGTCGACCAGCGGCGGCGCGGTTTCGCGCGCGGTTTCTCGCGCGGGCTTGGGATCGATATGCTTCTCCGGCGGCGGCGGGGGCGGCGGATCGGCGACAGGGTAAAGCACGAGCGTCGTCGGCTTGGGCAAGCTCGCGACGATGTTGGGCGCGGCGAGCCAGATCGCGCTCAACGCGAGCAGCGTCGTGCCCGCCGCCAGGCCGAGCCCTTCGGGGCGGATCGCGGGGCCGGATGTGTAGGCCATGCTCTCTCCTTTCGCCGCCGTGAGTCGCGGCTGAAAGGATGTTACATTATTGTGACGGTCGCGCAAGATTGTTATCGTCGGAAGCCCTGCAACTGGTCGTTCATTACGTAGACTCGTCACCCTCGCGCAAGCTTCTGCCCATTCTCGTCGAAGCGCGCGGTCGGCGGCACGTCGATCTTGGGCGGCGCGGCCTGAGCGTTGAGGCCGAAGACGAAGGCGAGCACGGTCGCGACCGCCTGATAGAGATCGTCGCGAATCTCCTGCCCCTCGCGCGCGGTGTAATAGACCGCGCGGGCGAGCATCGGATATTCGAGGCACGGCACGTCATTCTCCGCCGCCAGTTCGCGGATCGCGAGCGCGGTGACGCCGCGGCCCTTCGCCACCACCACCGGCACCTGATCCTGGCCGCGTTCATAGCGTAGCGCGACCGCGAAGTGCGTCGGGTTGGTGAGCACCACCTGCGCGCTCGCCACCGCTTTCTTCATGTTGCGCTTGGCCATCGCGTGCATCCGCGCGCGCTGGGCGCCCTTGGCCTCGGGATTGCCCTCGGTTTCCTTATGCTCGTCCTTCACTTCCTGCTTGGTCATGCGCAGCTTGTTCATCAGCTGGAACAGCTGCAGCGGCACGTCGATCAGCGCGATCAGCACCAGCCCGCCCGCCATCGCGAACAGCACTTGCACCAGCATCGTCCCCAGGCTCGCGACGCTCTGGCGGACGTCGGTCGAAACCAGGCCGACCGATTGCTTGTCGATCGAGCGCAGCACGTACCAGCCGATCGCGCCGAGCAGCAGCACTTTCAGCAGCGACTTGCCGAGCTCGATCCAGCCCGAGGGGCCGAAGATGCGCTTGATCCCCGCCATCGGATCGAGCCGATTGGCCTTGGGGGCGAGCAGGCTCGAATTGAAGCTGAGCGAGCCGAGCCCCGCCTGGCTCGCGATCGCCGCCACGATCGAGATCGCGAACAAGGCGATCATCGCCGGCGCGAGCTGCCAGCCGGCGGCGGCGAGCGGGCGCAAGGGCTGGAAATCGGCGACATCGGCCGCGCCGAAGCTGAGCGACGCGCGCATCAGGCTGCGGCAGGCATCGAACAATTGCGGCCCGAACAACGCGATCCAGGCGCAGCCGGCGAGCACGGTGAGCGCGGTCGCGAAATCGCGGCTGCGCAGGATATTGCCCTCTTTGGCGGCGTCTTGGCGCCGCTTGGCTGTCGGGCTTTCTGTCTTGTCGCCTTCCTGCTCGGCCATCAGCCCAGCACCAGCTTGGCGGACGCGGCGAGCCCTTCGCGCACGATCACGATCATATAATCACCCATCGCCGGAAAGCTGATCGCGAGCGCGAGCACGCCCACCGCCAAGCTCACCGGCAAGCCGACCGCGAACAGATTGAGCGCCGGCGCCGAGCGCGACAACATGCCGACGATGAGGTTGAGGCAGAGCAGCAGAAATCCCACCGGCAGCGCGAGGAGGAAGCCGGCGGCGAAGATATAGCCGCCGAAAAAGGCGATGTCGCGCAATTGCTCGGGTGCGAGCCAGGCGCGGCCTGGCGGCAGCGCGTCGTAACTGCGCGCCAGCGTATCGACCAGGATGAGGTGCCCGTTCACCGACAGGAACAACAGCGTCAGCAGCACCATCAGGAACTGGCCGAGCGCGGGCGAGGAGCGCCCGTTCTGCGGATCGATCGCCGAGGCGAAGCCGATCCCCATCGAATTGCCGATCAATTCGCCCGCGACCAGGGGGGCGGCGAACGCGATTTGCAGCACGAAGCCGATCGCCAGCCCCACCAGCGCTTCGGCGGCGACCATCAGGAAAGTCGTCACCGCGAAAATCTGCGGCGGCGGCACGATCTCGTGCGTGCCCAAGATCAGCACCGCGATCGCGCCCGACAGCGTGATCCGCACCGGCAGCGGCACCGGCGCCGCGCCGAAGATCGGCGCCGCCGTGAACGCCGCGCCGATGCGCACCATCACGAAGATCAGCGCCCAAAGCTGCGGCTCGATCGACAGGCCGAAGCCGAGCATCGCTATTTCACCAGATCGGGAATGCGTTCGAAAATGCCGATGGTGAAATCGCTCAGCAGCCCGAAGATCAGGCTCCCGAAGATCACCAGCGACACGCCGACCACGGCGAGCTTGGGGACGAAGCTCAGCGTCTGTTCGTTGATCGAGGTCGCCGCCTGGATCATCCCCAGGATGAGCCCCGCGACCAGCGCCGGGATCAGGATCGGCGCGGCGGCGAGCGCCAGCACCCATAGGGCCTGGTTCGCGACCGAGAGGAAGTAGCTCGCGTCCATCGCATCACCTCATGAAACTGGCGGCGAGGCTGCCCATCGTCAGCGCCCAGCCATCGACCAGCACGAACAACAGCAGCTTGAAGGGGAGCGCGATGATCGTGGGGGACACCATCATCATGCCGAGCGACATCAACACCGTCGCCACGATCAGATCGAGCACCAGAAAGGGCAGGAAGATCAAAAAGCCGATCTGGAACGCGGTCTTGAGTTCGCTGGTGACGAAAGCGGGGAGCAGCACCGAATAGGGGACTTCGGTGGTCGCCTTATAGGGGCCGGATTTGGCCATGTCGGCGAACAGCTTGATGTCGGTCTTGCGCGTCTGGCGCATCATGAAGCTGTGCAGCGGCGCGCCGGCTTGCTGGATCATCTGCGTCGCGCCGATCTGGCCATTGGCATAGGGCGTGATCGCCTCGCGGTTCATGCGATCGAGCGTGGGGGCCATCACGAAGAAGGACAGGAACAGCGACAGCCCGATCAGCACCTGGTTGGGCGGGGTCTGTTGCAGCCCGAGCGCCTGGCGGAGCAGCGAGAGCACGATGATGATCCGGGTGAAGCTCGTCATCATCAGGATGATGCCGGGCAGGATCGAGAGCAGCCCCATGATGATGAGGATCTGCAAGCTGAGCGAAAGCGGCGCGTTGCCGCCGCCCAAATCGCCGAGCGCGCGGTCGATCGCGTCGCCGACGCCGGGCTGCGCCGGGGCGGGCGGGGTAATCGCGGGGGCGGTCTGCGCGAAAGCGGGGGCGGCGACGATCAGGAGCAGCGCGATCGCGAGCAGGGCGAAGACGGCGCGCATCGCATGATCGGTGCGCCCCGAGCGACGTCGAGCGGCGGCGACCGGGCGGCGGCGGGTTTCGCGGAACAGGCTGGGCCCGGAGCCCAGGCGGCGGACGTTGGGGCTCATGCGTCCCCCCGTTCGACCAAGGTGACGCCGGTGCGCGCGACCGAGACGAGCAGGCTGCGCCCGTCGAACTCGATCACCGCGAGCTTCAGGCCCGGCCCCAGAATCATCGTTTCGCGCAGCTTGATCCGGCGCTCGCCCTGCTGCCCGGGCAAGCGGCTCTCGAGCCGGCGCCAAAGATAGAGCGAGCCGATCATCAGCCCGCACACCAGCGGCAGCAGCACCACCAGCTTTAGAATATAGTCCCACATCATCGCGGCATTCCCCCAAGTCCGCAGTTCGCAAAGCAACCTTCGTGCCGGGCGGTGCCCGGCGCCGTTCTGGTGTTCTTGTTGTCGTCTTGGCGGGGCAGAGGCGCTTCCAGCGTCGCGCCCGTCCCCCCCTCACCCAACCCTCTCCCGCACGCGGGAGAGGGCTAATTCTCGCCTTCAGCGTCACCCTCAACTGGTCGAGGGCTGGCCTATCCCTTCGCCCAAAGCCCTCTCCCGCTGGCGGGAGAGGGTTGGGTGAGGGCCTTTTTTCACCGCCCGCGCTTGTCCGGCGCGATCAGCTCGGTCATGCGCACGCCGAAGCGCTCGCCTACCGTCACCACTTCGCCGCGGCCGATCAGCGTGCCGTTGACGAATACGTCGAGCAGGTCGTTCGCGGCGCGGTCGAGCTCGATCACGCTCGATTCGCCCAGCGCCAGCAGTTCGCGCAGCGTGAGGCTGGTCGAGCCGATCTCGACCGTCAGCTTCACGTCCACGTCCTGCAGCAGCCGGAAATTCGCCGCCACCGCCCCGTCGACCGGGAATTGGCCGGTCATGTCGTTCATAAATCCCCCTCGTCCTTGCGATCCAATTTGCTGAGCCGGATCGCCGCGCGCCCGTTCGCGGTGCCGACCGTGCCCAGCCCGAGCCGATCATCGCCCACCATCACCGGCACATCGGTGCCGAAGTTGATCGGGATCACATCGCCTTCCTTCAGCGCCATCAGCTGGGCGAGCGGGATCACCGGCTCGGCGAGCACCGAGCGGACCTTGAAATGCACCCCCATCGCCGCGCGGGTCAGCGCTTGGCGCCAGGCCTGGTCGGGCGCGGCCGAGCGCGCATGGACCTTGCCGGTCAGCTGCGGCGCGTGCGGCTTCAGCGCGACGACGGGGTAGAGAATGTCGAGATAAGTCGGCTTGCCCGCGCCGCTGGCGATGCCGAAACGCGTGACGACCACCGGCTCCTCGACGTCGAAGCCCGCGATCAGCATCGGCGTCGCCTCGGCGCTGCCGGGGGTGAAAGTGATCCGCGCGAGCGGCTCCCACGCCTGGTGGAGCGGCTTGGCGAGCAGCGCGCCGATCCGTGCGATCATCGCATCGGCGGCGGGCGAGAATTCGCCGGGCAGCGGCGTCGGCGCCTCGCCGCGCCCGCCGAAGAACAGATCGAGCAGTTCGAGCACGAATTTGCCGTCGATGATCATCAGCGCCTGGCCGGGCGTCGGCGACATTTTGAGCGGCAGCCAGGCGGTGAGCGTCTCGGGCCGCTCGGCGCGATAAGCGGCAAAGCGCTCGACCACGAGCGGCTCGGCCCAGACACGCAGTTCACGGCGCAGCATCGGCTCGAACACGCCGCGCATCGCGCGCGCGAACAAGGCCGAGAGATGCTGGAGCGTGTGGAGATCGCCGAACGGGTTGAGCGACTGGCTGCCGAGCAGCGCGGCATGCGCCGCCCCCGCGCGCCCCCGTTCGCGCCGCTCGACCCCTTCGGTCATCTCTGAAGCCCCGTTAACCATGCATCGCTACTGAACGACAAAATTGGTAAAGTAAGCGTTACTAATGCCGCCAAAGCCTTCCTTTTGCTTCAGCACGGCGTTGATCGCCTTCACCAGCCGGGCCTGCAGCCGGCTCTTGCCCTCGGAGGTGAACACCTCCTCCTCGGTGGTGTCGCCGAGCGCGAGTAGGATCGCCGAGCGCACCGCGATCTCATGCGTTTTGAGGCCCTCGAGCACGCGCTCGTCATAAGGGGTGGAGACCGCGAGCCCGACCTGGATGAAGTGAACGCTGTCCTTAAGGTTGGAGGTGAACTCCTTGTCCATCTGATAGTAATTGCTGGCATATTTGTCGCCGCCCGCGCCCAGCGGCGCGCCGCTGCCGCTGCCGCCGCCGCCGCCGCCGCCATGGCCGCCCTCGCCGCCGCCCGCGCGCTTCTGTTCGGATTTGGGGACGAGCCGGGGCGCTTCGAAATGTTCGCCCTCGCCCTTGGGGCTGAACACGCCCATCGCATAAAGCCCCCCCGCGACGCCGCCGCCCACGAGCAGTAGAATCACGATGACGAGCAGCAGGATCTTCACCATCATCCCGCCGCCGCTCTTCTTGTCCGTCTTCGCCTCTTCAGCCTTTGCCATTGCGCTTCTTCCTCAAGCTTTTGCCGCCGTCGATCAGGCCAACCGGCGATCGACCTCGCGCGCTTCTACCCCGGGGTCGCTTGCAAGATGGTTAGCGCGCGGCGCCTCCGGCTGCGGGCGCGGCGGGCGCTGGCCCTGATCGGCGCCGGCCTGGCCGCCGCTCACCTGCGCCTGCCCGAGCTTCAGCCCGCGCTCGGCGGCGAGTTCGGCGAGGCGCGGCTGGGCGTTTTCGAGCAGCGCGCGGGTCTGCGGCTGCTCGGCGGCGAAGCGCAGGTTGAGCGTGTCACCGTCGCGCGCGATCTGGACGTCGATCTTGCCGAGCGCCTGGGGTTCGAGCCGGATGCGCGTGTCACCCGCGTCGGCGGCATCGCGCACCGCCTCGATCCGATCGAGCAGCCGCTGCGGCCAATCCTCGCGCCGCATGTCGAGCGGGCGCTGATCGAGCCGCGCGTCGAGCGCGGGGCGGAGCGAGGCGCCGGCCGAGGCGGCGGGGGCGGTGAGCGGGGCGGGCTCGAGCTCTTCCTCGCGCCGGGGCCGACGGACGGCGGCGGCGAGCTGAGTGGCGAAGGCGCGCGCGGCGGGCTGCGCGACGCCGATCAAGGGCGCGGGTGGGGG
>FRDC01004359.1_pt1 | contig 24589 bp, 24 predicted proteins | sample 1106171 | NCBI WGS metagenome assembly FRDC01 (sample SAMEA3930566, study PRJEB13176) | freshwater metagenome | biome: Drinking water system; feature: drinking water; material: water | place: Singapore | collected 2014-12-20 | reverse complement strand
TGGGTGTACTACTGGGCCATCGTGCTGCTGTGGGGAAACATGATTGGCTATTCGACGGCCGTATACGCACCGGAGCGTGGCCTGCAGCCGATTGGCGATTGGCCGAATCTGGTGTCGTACGGCACGTTCTATATCGCCGTGGTCGCGGCCACGATCACGACCGGCATCTGTCTTTACAACGCCGTGCGGATTGGCCGCGGCTGATGGCGGCGCGAAAAGCTGCTCAGCAAACGCAGGCCAAGAAGAGCGTAGCGAAATCTGCGAGGCGCGCATTCTGCCGTCGGTATCGCCCCGGATTTCGCGTTGCTCTATCCGGGCTACTTGGCATCGGCAAGCATTGAAGACGCCGACGCGACTTGCAGACTTGTTGATCGCAAGGAGAATCGTCCAAGACGAATGCTGGGTCCTCCTCGCATCGCTGCGGAACCAGGCGAGGGTTTCGCGACGGACATTGCAGCCCGAACGCTGCGACGGCTCGACTACGGCGCTTTCCCTCCAGCCAGCATCGCCGCCATCTTCTGATGGATGTGATTGATCGCCTTCAACGGCCGGATCATCACCTTGAAGTCGGTGATCTGGCCGGCGTCGTTGCAGCGGATCATGTCGACGCCGTTGATGGCGATGCCGTCCAGCGTCACTTCGAATTCCAGAATCGTGTCGTGGCCGCTGCGCACTTCGCGGACGTAGCGAAAGCTGTCGTTGAAGAACACGAAGAACGCTGCCGTCAGGTATCTCGCGGTGATCGCCTTGCCGAACTGCGGCGTGTGCACGACCGGCGAGTGGAACACCGCGTCATCGGCCAGCAGTGTGTCGAGGCCGCGCGGGCTGCGCGCGCGGACCATTTCGTGCCAGCGGTGGATCGGGTCGGTCTGGCTCATCGTGCAGGTGCTCCGGCGGGTGGATGACGGTGCCGCCCAAGGTGCCAGCAGACGGCGCGGGCTGCACGCGCGCGGCGCATGCCTCCGCGACGCGACGCGACGCTGCGGCATACTCGATTGATGAGCCCGCCGCTGCACCTCGAACCGATTCCGTTCATCACCCTGCCGAACTGGGTCAAGGCGGCGTCGCAGTGCGGCTTCAACATCGAGCCGGTGTTTCGCGAAGTCGGCATCGAGATGGATCTGATTCACCTTGAAAGCGCCACGGTCAGCGCGCCGCTGCTGCAGAAGGTGATGGAAGNNAAAGCCTGCGTGGCGCGGACCCGCGATCAGCCGCAGCATTTTCCGTTCGTGCTCGGCGAAACCTTTGCGTTCGATTATCTGCCGGACATCGATACCTTCCTGGCCACGAGCCCGACCCTGCGCGACGGCCTGCGCGTGTTCGACTGGGTGCGCGAGCTGATCAATCCGTTGATTCAAGTGCGGTTGACGGAAGTCGATGACGAAGCGCAGCTCGTGCTCGATCTCGCGCCCTCCGGCGAGCCGGTGCCGTACCCGTACTTCAGCGAAACGACGTTCGCATCGATCGCGAAGTTCGGCCGGCGGCTGCTCGGCTCGGATGTCCCGTTTCATCGTCTGGCGTTCCAGCACGCGCGTCCGCCGCATGTGGCGGCCTATGACGCGTATTTCCGCGTGCCAGTGCTGTTCGAGCAGCCGCAGCAGCTGCTGGCATTCAAGCGTGCGCTGCTCGATCAACCGCTGGAAGGCGCATTCCCGGCGCTGCACAGGCAGGCGCGCTACCGAATCGAGCAGCGGCTGGCGCAACTGCCGCCGAAGGCGAGTCACGATGCTGCGCCATCGCCGGGCCTGGTGGCGGCGATCGAACAGGCGTTCGCCGCACAGCCGGCGTTGCTCGGGCAAGGCATCGACCGGATGGCAGCGGTGCTCGGCCTGCATCCCCGCACCTTGCAGCGACGCCTGCAGGACGAGCAGCAGCGCTATGCGGAGCTTCAGGATCGCGCCCGCTTCAGGCTGGCCGTGCGCTGGCTCGAAGACGGCACGCAGGACATCGAAACGATCAGCGAACGCCTCGGCTTTTCCGATCGCCGCAGTTTCACGCGCGCGTTCACGCGCTGGGCTGGCACTTCGCCGAGCGCGTTTCGCGGCAAGGAACGGGCGGACGGCTGAGCCGGCGTACCTGTCGCGAAATGTTCCCTCGGGGTCGCAGCCGGTCATAGTCGGCGCAGCGAGCGCGGCCTACAGTCTGGTCACGCCATTCCCACGAGGCAGAGCCCGATGAAGCAGACCACCGTCACCTCCGGTTATCCGATCGTGCCGCGCACCGAGGTCGATTTCGATCTGGACGGCGACATTCCGCGCCACTGGTTCGGTGGCGATGCCTTCAAGTCGCGCTTCTTCGACGCGATGTCGACGCTGTTTCCGGAAGGCGAGAAATTCTTCATCACCTGCGTGCGCGACTACCGCGACCAGATCACCGATCCGGAGCTGCAGCAGCAGGTCAAGGATTTCATGCGCCAGGAAGCGCAGCACGGCCGCATCCACAAGCAGTTCAATGATCGCCTGCAGGCGCAGGGCATTCGCGTGGACCTGATCGAAGCCAAGACCCGCAGCCTGTTGATCAAGATGCGCCGCCTGATGCCGGCTTCGTTCACGCTGGCGCAGACGGCCGCGGCCGAGCACATGACCTCGATCATGGCGCACAGCTTCTTCGAGCGGCAGGACGTGTTTGCCGAGGCCGATCCGCGCATTCGGGCGATGTACCTCTGGCACGGTGTCGAGGAAATCGAGCACAAGGCGGTGGCCTATGACGTGATGAAGAACGTCGCCAAGTCCGGCTATTTCCTGCGCATCGGCGTGATGATCTACACCTCGATCATGTTCCCGCTGCACGTGTTCCTGATCTTGCGGCACATGCTGCAGGTGGATGGCTTCAGCTTCCGCCAGCGCGTCGGCCTGTGGGCACGCGGACTGCGCTGGCTCTACGGCTGGAATGGCCTGTTCCGGCCGCTGCTGGGGCATTACCTCGCGTACTACCGCCCCGGCTTCCACCCGTGGCAGGACGGCGACATGCGCACGTACCAGCGCTGGGCCGACGCCTTCGCCCGCACGGGCGGCGATGCCGTGGCGGCAGGCAACGAAGCCCACGCGCAGGCAGCGTAGGCCGGAATAGGGATTGACCTGCGGCGGCGAGCACGTCACCCCGCCGCTGCGGCGCGCTCAGTCGCCGTCTTCGTTTTCCTGTGCCAGCAGCGATTTCAGGTGATAGGTGTTGACGTCGAAATCGCGGTCGTCCGAGGCTGCCTTCAGCACCTGCGGCGCGAGGCGGCCGAGTTCTTCGTCGATCTCGGCGCTGGTGAAGCCGGCATCCAACGCCTCCGCGACCATCTTGTCGGTCATGCGCTTGGCGCGTGCCGCGTAGGTTTCAACGTCGGGATTGGCACCGGGCAGGATGTTGTCCTCGATCCAGGTACTGGCCCATCTCAGGAAGCGGTTGCTCATGATGTGTGCTCTGTTCTTGCGTTGAATGTCGATAGGGGCTTTCGGCGAACGGTGCCGCAGATCATGCTGGTGCTGAACACGGCGCAGAATTCGATGCACACGCAGCAGTGTCGACCATGACCCGCAAGACCGCCTGACGCAGGCCGCAGAGTAGCGAGGCGAGGCGCGGGATGTCATCCGCTTTCAACAGTGCCGGATGGCACCGGTCCACGCGGCAGATGGCCTTGCAGCCTCATCAAGCGGCGGCTCATGTCGATCGTCACGTCGCCGCACGTCAACGGCAAGGACGACTGCATCCGCCATGAAGCGGACTACAGCCACCTGCGCCCGCCAGGTGATGAGCAACGAAAGCAGCGGCATCAGCGATGAAGCCGTGGTCGCCAGCGCAATCCGCATCTCGATTCCGATGCTCGGGAGCATTGCGACTGTCAATCGCGGCATCAGTACCCCCTGCGTCGTGCACGAGATCGCGAAGCAGCACCGAGCGTTCCGGCCGGAACACCGTCGTGCGCTTGAAAACAAGGCTTTTGCGGCGCGCACTGCCGGCGACTGACGGCAACCGAACACGGCTGGCAACGGTCACGGACTTGCGGGCTGACGATCGACGAGCGCGCGCATTCGCCTGCCGTGCTTCATGTCGATCGATCTCGACGAACGCACTGTCCCATCCGTGTGACACCCGCGAACGCGCCGGGCTCGTCGAGGCGCAGGATAAGTGCTTGCAAACAAGGACTTGCGCGCTATTCTCGTCGCGGTGCCAATAGGCACGCTTTCTGCCTCTGTCGCCGACCATGCCGCTGCCCCGCCCTCGCTTCGTCACCGCGCTGATCGCCTTGCTGCTGGCGTCGGACGCGGCTGTCGCGGCGTCGGCAAGGTCGCTGTCGCCGCTCGCCTTGTCGTGTCTCGCCTGCCATCAGCCGGCGGTCAATGCCGCGTCGATGCCGGCGCTGGATCATTACAAGCCGGCGGCAATCGCTGCCTCGCTGCGTGCCGCGCGCGATCAGCCGCAACCGGGTTCGATCATGGCGCGCTTCGCCGTGAAGCTGGGCGATGCCGAGATCGAACAGCTCGCCGCCGAGCTGGGCCAAGCCACGCCATCGTCGAAAGCGGTCGGCTCGAACGCGAAACCGCGATGAGCCTGTCGCGCCGCACCTTGCTGCAGGGCCTGCTGGCATCGGCCATGGTGCCGATGACTGCGGCCGCAGCGGGCGGCCGCCGCAAGGCGCGGGTCATCGTCATCGGTGCCGGATTTGGCGGTGCCACCTTCGCCAAGACCTTGCGGCAATTGTCTTCGTCGATCGACGTGCTGCTGATCGAGGCCCGCGAGCGCTACTGCACCGGCCCGTTCACCAACCTCGCGATTACCGGCCTGCGCACGGTTGACAGCATCACGCGGCGCACGGCGGACATCGGCAAGGCCCATGGCGTGCGGACCGTGGTCGATGAAGTGATCGCGCTCGATCCGGTCGCGAAGTCGGTGACGACCGCGAGCGGCCAGCGCTACACCGCCGACCGCATCGTGGTCTCGCCCGGCGTGGCGATGCATTGGGGGCCGATTGCCGGGCTCGATGCCGGCAACAGCGGCGCGATGCCGCATGCCTGGCTCGGCGACACGCAGTTGCTGAACCTGCGTGATCGCCTCGATGCCGTGCCGGACGGCGGCGTGATCCTGATCGGCTCGCCGCCGAATCCGTACCGCTGCCCGCCCGGTCCGTACGAGCGTGCCGGCCTGATCGCCGACCACCTGCAGAAGACCGGCCGCAAGCGCTGCAAGATCCTGATCGCCGATGCCAAGGACGACTTCACCAAGCGCGCGCTGTTCCTGCTCGAATGGGACAACCGCTACGGCGCGATGATCGAGTGGCTGCCGCGCGCCAAGGGTGGCGAGGTGGTGCGCGTCGATGTCACGACCGGCGAGGTCTGGCTGCGCGATGCGAACACGTCCATCGGTACCCATCTCGCGTCGATCGTGCCGCCGCAGCACGCCGCCGCGATTGCGGCGAAGGCTGATCTGGTCGACGAATCCGGCTGGTGCCCGATCGAGCCGACGACGTTCGAATCGACCCGCCACGCCGGCATTCACGTGCTGGGCGACGCCTCGGTGGCAGCGCCGATGCCGAAGTCGGCCTTCGCGGCGAACACGCAGGCCAAGCTCTGTGCGTCGGTCATCGTCGCGGCATTCGAGGGCCGCGAGGCACCGCTCGCCCGCTTCGTCAACACCTGCTACAGCCTCGTGGCCGAGGATGCAGCAATCTCCATTTCCGGTTTCTATTCGGCCGCCAATGGCCGCATCTCGGTGATTTCCGACGGCGTCAGTCCGTTGTCGGGCAGCGCCGAGTTGCGGCAGCAGGAAGCGGCTCAGGCACGCGATTGGTATGAAAGCATCACGACTGACAGTTTTGGCGCGCAAGCGAAACGGACCTGAGGCGCTGCGCCGGGATGACCCGGTCGGCGCCTGCTGGCATCGCTGGCTGCTGATCGCGGCTGCGATCGTTTATGGCCTGTACATCAGCAACGATCTGGGCTGGTTGCCGCTGCTCGCGTTCGGCGACCCGACGTGGCTCACGTTCGGAATCATCGTGCTGTTCGTTGCGGCGTCGATCTACTGCGGCAGCATGGCCTTCGAACTGGCGCGGCAGCACGCGGTGCTGCAGGGGTTGCAGAACGGGCAGCCGAGCGCCGGACCGAGCTGGGTCGGCGACTATCTCGCCGAACGTCAGGCGCTGAACGGTGCCGACGCGACCGCGCTCGGCGACCTGCTGCACGAGCGGATCAAGGGCCGTACCGAACTCGGCTGGTTCTCGGCCGGCCTGCAGATCAAGCTTGGCTTGCTTGGAACGGTGATCGGCTTCGTCATCATGCTGGCATCGATCGGCAACGCCAGCGATCTGCAGAGTCAGGGGCTGGATCGGCTGATCCAGAACATGGGGCTGGGCATGCGCGTGTCGCTGTACACGACGATCGTCGGCCTGATCGGTTCGATGATGATCGGCATCCAGATGCTGGTGATCGATCGCGCGGCGGATCGCCTGTTCGCGCTGATCATCACCATGCCGAACCCGGACGCGCGCTGAGCCGATGTCCCGCCGCGGCAGCAACCGTCATCACTACGAGGAAGATCCGTTCACGGATCTGCTGTTCAATGCCCTGATGGGCTTCACGATGCTGCTGTTCCTGACCTTGCTGTTCCTGAATCCGCCATCGAAGAAGACCGGCGTGATCGATACCAAGGCCGAGTTCATCGTGACCACGACCTGGCCGGATGGCGCCGAGGACGACATCGACACCTGGGTCGAGTCCGGCACCGGCGACGTAGTCTGGTTCAGCCATCCCGACGACGGCCAGATGCATCTGGACCGCGATGACCGCGGACTGGCCAACGACACCATCACGGTCAACGGCCAGAAAGTCGTCAATCCGCTGAATCAGGAAGTTGTGACCTTGCGCGGCAAGGCACCGGGCGAGTACACGGTGAACATCAACAACTACAAGTCGGCGAACAACGGACCGGTGCCGGTGCAGGTCAATGTCGTCAAGGTCAATCCGGTCTTGCGGGTGATCTTCTACGACACTCTCATGCTGACACGGCAGGGCGAGGAGAAGACCGCTGTGCGCTTTACCGTGACGCCGGAAGGCGATGTCATCAACGTCAACACGCTGCAGAAATCGCTGGTCAAGTCCCGCAACTGATCATTCTCGTCACCACGCTCTAGCCTCCATGTCCAACGGACTCGTGCTGTTGTCGCTGCTGTACTTCTCGCTGGCCTTGCTGCTGCTGGCGCTGCTGGTCCGCACCACGCTCGGCGCGCGGCTCAAGACCGTGATGATCGTCGCGTTCGTCGCGATGGCCGGCGTCAGCCACTACGGCTGGAAGCAGATGGCCGGCTGGCCGACGCGCGCCGTGCTGCCGGAACGCTTCCTGTATCACGCCGCCAGCGTGCGCGAGCCGAACAGCGCCACCGGCGATCCGGGCCTGATCCACATCTGGGCCACCGAGCTGACGCCGTCCGGCCCGGCCAAGGAGCCGCGCGCCTACGAACTGCCGTACAGCCCGGAGGACCAGAAGCAGATTCAGGACGCGCGCGAGCGCCAGCGGCAGCAGGGCTTGCCGCAGATCGGCCGCAAAGCCGGTGTCCGGAACAAGTCGAACATGGTCTCGGATGCCCGACGGACTTCAGCACTGGCGAGCTTCACGCTGGCCGATCTGCCCGATCCGGCGCTGCCGGAAAAGTGAGGCGCCTGAGCATGCGTCGCCTTCCTCTCCCGCTCACGGCCGTCGCCAGCCTGCTGCTGGCCGCCTGCAACCAGGCGCCCGACACGCCGTACTTTCCGCTCGAATCCGGGCGTCGCTGGACGTACACGCTGCACGAGGCCAATGCCCTCGGCGAGAAAACGGAGACTTTCGAGATCACCAGCGCCGGCCCGCGCGAGCGCAACGGCGAAACCTATTGGCTGCGCCGCAACAGCCTCGGCACCGAGTACTGGTTGAAGCTCGACGAGCGCAACATCGTTCGAACCGGCCTGCGCACGACGGTCGAGTTCGAGCCGCGGGACGAAGCGACGCCGCGCACCGTGCTGCCGATCGCCCCGAAGCTCGGAGACGGCTGGGAACAGCCGAGCCAGCCATTCATCCTCGAACGCGCCGTGCCGTTCCGCGAACGCTTCCTGCACCACGACTCGGTACGCTTCGCGCTGCAGATGAAGATCACGGCCGTCGACGAGGAAGTGACGGTGCCGGCCGGCACCTTCAAGCACTGCATCAAGGCCGAAGGCGATGCGCTGATCTATGTGCTGGCCGATCCGCGACTCGGCGGCTCCGAGGTCGTGGTCCGGCATACCGAGTGGTACGCCCCCGGTGTCGGGCTGATCAAGCTGCAGCGGGTCGAGCCACTCGAAACCACGCAGATCGTCGGCGGCGAAGTGACGATGGAACTGGAGTCGTTCGAGCGCTGATCCCGCACGCGACCCCGGCTGATCGAGCCAGCCGCGCGCCTCAACCGGCGCTGCGGGCCTGAGCGGACCTGCAGCGCCTCATGCGTTCGAGCCCGGATTCAGTCCGGCAGGCCGAACGTCACCACGGCATCGCCCTGGCGATAGCCCCAGATCTGGCTGCCACCGGCGGCGACGGTAATGTACGGCTTCCCGTCCATCATCCACGCGATCGGCGGGGCATTGACGCCGGCACCGCAGTTGAACTGCCACAGACGCTTGCCGGTCTTCGAATCGAACGCGGACAGGTTGCCGTCGCCTTCGCCGGTGAACACGACTCCGCCCTGCAGCGCGAGCACGCCACCGATCAACGGCTGAGCGGTCTTGATCGACCATGCGATCTTGCCGCGTTGCGCAACGTCGATCGCCGCAAGAATGCCCCAGCTCTGCTCGTTGGACGGCTCGGCCGCGAAATACGGCACTGCCGGCTTGTCGCCATCGGCCGGGATTTCCTTGACCTTGTACGTCGTCGGCAGATGCATGGCGGCGACGAACACCAGGTTGCGCGCGACATCGAGCGCCGCCGGCGACCAGTTGACGCCTCCGCCGATGCCCGGGGCAATCGTCACGCCGTCACGGCTTGGCTGTGCGAACAGGTTCTTCTGCGGCACGTAAGCGTCCGACTTGTACAGCAGCTTGCCGGTGTAGCGGTCGTGCACGAACAACCAGCCGAGCTTCGAGGCCTGCGCCACCGCCGGCACCTTCTGACCGTTGACGGTGGCCTCGAGCAGCATCGGCGGCGATGCCACGTCGTAGCCCCACAGATCATGCGGCACCTGCTGCCAGCTCCAGCGGCGCTCGCCGGTTTCGACGTCGACCGCAACCAGGCTCGAGGTGTACAGGTTGTCGCCCGGGCGACCATCGCCGTTCATCTGCGGGCTCGGGTTGCCGACACCGAAGAACAGCAGGCCGGCTTTCTCGTCGAACGCCGGTGTGTTCCAGACCGAGCCGCCACCGAACTTCCACGCGTCTTTGCGGGCAGGTGCCAGCTTGCGTTCGGCGTCGACATCACGGTTCAGCGGCACGCCGTCCGGCGTGGCGGCGGCAAACTCGCCTTCCCAACCGCCGTTTTCCGGACGAACCACGGTGTCGAAGCGCCATGACGGCTTGCCGCTGTCGACATCGAACGCGGCAAGGAAACCGATGCCGCCGTACTGACCCGGCAGGCCGACGACCGCACCCAGCGGCGCGCCGGGCCGCAGGCTGTCGAGATGCAGGCCATAGCCAAGTCCATTGACACCGACGATCACGCGATTTCCGTAGACGAGCGGTGCCGATGCGATGCCGACACCGGACGCGCCGGTGACCTTCACATCCTTGAGGTTGTCGCTCGCTGCAAAGCTGGCCTGCGTTTCCGCCGCCGCTTCCGGGCGCGCAACCTCGACATCCCACAGCACCTTGCCGGACGCGGCATCCAGCGCGATCAGGCGCGCATCGACCGTGCCGACGAAAACCTTGCCGTTGGCGACCGCCACGCCGCGATTGGCCGGGCCACAGCAGATCCGTTCACTGCGCTTCTTGTGCTCGTAGCGCCACAGTTCGTGACCGGTCTTCGGATCGATCGCGACGACGGACGAAAACGGCAGCGATACGAACATGCGGCCATCGACGACCAGCGGCGTGGCCTGAAACGTGCCGCTGACGCCGCTCTGGTAAATCCACTCCGGCACGAGCCTGCCGACCGTCTTCGGATTGATCGCGGTGATCGCGGCGAGACGGCTGTTGGCGTTGTCGAGGCCGTAGACCGGCCAGTCGAGCGTCCGAACCGGCGGGGCGGGACTGGCTGCGTTGGCCGTAGCGGCTGTGACGGCTGCGGCGGACAGCAGCGCAAGCACGGTGCGGCGAAAAAGCTTCTGGATCATGGTCGAGCCGAAGGCAGGGTTTCGAGTTCGTACGCCGGATACAGATGGGCAATCGATCGGCTGTATTCCGTCTGCAGCACCGCAAGGCCGCGGAACCGCTCCGGAATCGGCAGTTGCATCACTTCCGGCATGTCGAGGCCGCGATTCGCGGCATCCTTCAGAGTGCTGGTGAGCCACTGCAGGTAATCGCGCGTCTGCGCCACGCCGGCGTGATCACGCAGTACCGGACCATGACCCGGCACCATGATCTTGAAATCGAGCTGGTCGATGGCATCGAGCGTTGCCAGCCAGCGCGGGATATCGGCATTCGGCGTGGTCAGCGTGCGCTGGAAGAACACGAGGTCTCCGGTGAACAGGGTCTTCGTCGCTTCGTCGAACACCATCAGATCGCCATCGGTGTGGCCCACCGCAGGAATCAGGCGCAACGCGCGGCCGGCAATCCGGACGCTGCCGGAAGCCGCATCGGCCGAGCCGAACTGCACCTGCGTGCCGCTCATCGCGCCGCCGACGAGCCGGTACAGATTGTCGAGCAGCGCGTCACCGCTCTGGCGCAAGGCCGCGTTGGTCGCGACGGTCGCCGCGATCGGTACATCGGCGTAGGCCTGATTGCCGAGGAAATGGTCAGGGTGCGCGTGCGTCAGATAAACCTGCACGACCTTGCGCGGCGTGACTGCGGTAATCGCGGCGCGCTGCTGCGTGCCGTAGGCCTTTGACGGACCCGAATCAATGACGATGACACCCTCGTCACCGACGATGAATCCGGTATTGACGATGTTGCCGCCGTTGTCGCGCGTGAAATTCTCGGTCTTGCCGATCAGCGCGTAGACGCCGTCCGCAACTGCCGTCGGCTTGAGGTGGTAGGCGAATTCCTCGGCGCGCGCCGTCGTCACTCCGGCCACGATCAGCGCCGTGGCGACCCACCGAAGCATCATGGACGAACCTCGGCCGCGATCTTGTTGCCCTGAATGTCGCCGCCGCTGATGCGCACGGGACCGCTGCCCTTCAGATCAAAGCTCAGCACCGGATTTTCCGAGATCGGCTCGTAGGTGTTGAGCCGCGCGATCTGCTGGCCATCGGCATCGCTGATCACCAGACGGTCGATGTAGAACGCCGGGATGCCGCTGGCGAGACCGGTATCCATCGGATGGACCACGCGCAGGCGCAGGCGCTGCGTGTTGCTGTCGGCCTTCGGCCACAGACGGCCGCTGACTTCGTTCAGATGCGTCTGCCACAGCGGGTCGGCACTGCCGTGACTTGGCGTGGTGCAGCCGCCACCCGCAGCGCTGAGCCAGACGCCGCCGACATGCCAGACGCCATCCTTGGTCCGCATGGCGGCGCGGATCGGCGTCGACTGCTCAACCTTGAACCGGAATGCGAGGCTCGGCAGCGCTCGCGTCGGTTCGTAACTCAGGATCTTCTGGATCGGGTTCAGATCGGCGACCACCAGCACCTGCTCGACATCGGCGAGGCCATCGGCGTCGATCTGCACCGGCACGTCCAGCGGGTTTTCCGCCGCCGACGGTGCCATCACCTTGACCCGCTCGTCGAAGACCACGGGCTGGTCCTTGAAATAGCGGCCGTGGATCGTGCTCCAGCCCGGGGAGTTCAGCGGATCGGCCGGTCGCTCCGCGCCTTGTGCCGCGAATACTGACAGCAGGCAAGCCGCTGCGCCGATCATCCGCGCAACGCGATGCACTGCCCTGCTTGCGACGTCACTCATGAGCCTGTCCTCGTCCTCGCACCGTGGCGTATCGCCCCTCCGACCGTCGAAACGAGGCCGGTACGGATTCCCGATCATGCGGGAATGACGCTTCGTGTGGTCCAGCACCGGCAGCGCGGAGACGCCGCCGGTGCCAGCCGTTGCCTACTTCAAGCCCGGCGTCTGGTAATCCATCCCGTGACGGGCGTAGATCGCCTTCAGCTGTCCGTTCTCGATCAACGTGGCCATCGCGTTGGCCAGCGCATCCCGCAGTTTCGGGCTGTCTCGCTTGACTGCGATGCCGATTTCCCAGGCGTTGCGGAACAGGCCTTGGAACTGCACCGTCTGCGCCGGCGATGCGCGACCGCTTTCACCATTCAGCTTCAGCAAGCCCTGCAGTTCGCCGCGCGGCGCGATGGTGGCGTCGGCCTTGCCTGCGACAAAGGCTTTCACCGCCTCGTTCGCGGTCGGGTAACGGTTCAGCGACTGGCGCAGTGCGCCATCGTTGAAGTTCGTCAGATAAAGATCGGCGATCGAGCCCAGTTCGACTGCGATGCGCTTGCCTTCGAGATCCTCGAGGACCGAGTAATCCGGAAACTTCTTCGGATCGAACGATAGCGACACCGTCTCGCGGAAATAGACGCCGAAAATCCAGACCTTGTCCTGGCGCGCGACGTACTGCGGATCGGCGCCGACGTGCAGCATCACGTCGCCGACGCTGCCGCCGACGATGGTGCCGCGCCACAACTGGTTGCGCAGGTCGTCATCGAGGTCATCGCCGGGAATGAAGGTCTTGAACGTGGCCTTCAGGCCGAGCGCCGCAGCCAGCGCTTCGCCCATTTCGACGTCAACGCCCTTGAACACGCCGTCGACCTGATACGAGTACGGCGGAAAGTCGCGATAGACGACGAACTCGATCGCGCCCTTCTTCCGCACGAGGTCGAGACGATCGTCGCCATCGTCAGCGAACGCAGCGCCGGTCAGCAGCGTCGCCGCCAGCGCCAGTGCCGCCAGGATGCCACGTGCCAGCGACCGGACCGATGTCCGGAGTCGGCTCATGGCTCGGTGTGGATGCTGACGAGATAGCTGCGCAGCGCCCAGATCGCTTCTTCCTTGAACACGTCCTTGAACGCCGGCATGTAGGTCACGCCGTTGCGGATCGCGCCGCCCTCGACCTTGCCCTTGAAGTACTCGTCGGTATCGGCGTCAGTCGGCAGGTAGCGCAAATCCGGCGCAATCCCACCCGACACGGCGCCAAGACCATGGCAGCGTGCGCAGTTCTGGTTGAACGCGGAGGCGCCAACCTTGATCGCCTCCGGGTTGCCGACGTACGGATTGCTGGTCTTCGGGCCGTTGAGCGGCGGCAGGCGCGAGGTATCGACTGCCTGCGGCGTGACATCACCGTGAGCGCTGACCGCCGGGCTGTTGAACGCAATCGTCGCCACTGCAACCACGGCCGCCGCCGAGGCGAGCGCTGCCGACTTGAACATCGTGCGAATCATCATGGGTATAAGACCGAGTGAAATGAAAAAGTAGTGAGGGGATGATCAATCAAGCTGCGTGAATCGAAAAAGGAGCCCGAAACCGGGCTCCTTCTCGTTCCGCTTTTTAGCTTTCGTCAAGCTTGAACGGCCGAAGCCGGTCGAGCTCAGTTCTGCGCAACGGTCGACTTGCCGGACTTGTGCAGCTTGAAGACCCAGAACGAGCCACCCTGGCTGATGTCCTTGACCTTCTTGGCAACTTCGCCGCCCCAGAGCGGAACCGCACCGCCCCAGCCCGACGCGACGCCGACGTACTGCTCGCCGTCCATTTCCCAGGTCGTCGGCTGACCGACGACGCCCGAGCCGGTCTGGAACTTCCACAGTTCCTTGCCCGTCTTGGCGTCAAACGCCTTCAGGAAGCCTTCCGGCGTACCGGTGAACACCAGGTTGCCGGCGGTGGTCATGACGCCACCCCACAGCGGGGCCGGGTTCTTGTATTCCCAGACAACCTTGCCGGTGGCCGGGTCCATCGCACGCAGCGCGCCAATGTAGTCGTCGTACAGCGGCTTGATGGTGAAGCCGGCACCCAGATAGGCCGCACCCTTCTTGTAGGTGATCGGCTCGTTCCAGATGTCCATGCCCCACTCGTTCGCCGGCACGTAGAACAGACCCGTCTGGCCCGAGTACGCCATCGGCATCCAGTTCTTGCCGCCGAGGAACGACGGCGCGGCGAACACTGCGCTGCCCTTCTCGCCGGAACCCGGATTGCCCGGACGGTTGTTGGACTCGATCGGACGACCGGTCTTCAGGTCGACGCCCGAGGCCCAGGTCTGCTTGGTGACGAACGGGCTGGCACTGAGCAGCTTGCCGTCAGCACGGTTCAGCACATAAAAGAAGCCATTGCGGTCAGCCTTGGCGCCAGCCTTGACGGTCTTGCCGTCCTTCTTCATGTCGAACGAGATGAACTCGTTGACGCCGTCGAAGTCCCAATGGTCGTTCGGCGTGCCCTGGTAGCTCCACTCGATCTTGCCGGTGTCGGCGTTGATCGCGACGGTCGAGGTCGAGTACAGATTGTCACCCGGACGGGTGAAGGCATTCCACGGAGCCGGGTTGCCGGTACCGCAGTAGATCTGGTTGGTATCGGCACCATACGTGCAGCCGAGCCAAGTGGCGGCACCGCCGGTCTTCCACAGGTCACCCGGCCAAGTCGCGTTGGTCTTGCCCGAAACGCCGTTCTCCTTGCCGTTCAGGTAGCCCATGTGGCCTTCGACGGTCGGACGCGTCCAGACGATCTTGCCGGTCTTCGCATCGCGTGCTTCCACGCGGCCGACCACGCCAAACTCGCCGCCCGACACGCCGGTGATCAGCTTGCCCTTCACGATCAGCGGCGCTGCCGTGTACGAGTAGCCGCCCTTGAAGTCGGCGATGGTTTCGGTCCAGACGACCTTGCCAGTCGACTGGTCGAGCGCGACGAGCTTGGCGTCGAGCGTGCCGAAGATCACGAGGTTGTCGTACAGCGCGGCACCGCGGTTGACCACGTCGCAGCACGGCACGATGCCTTCCGGCAGGCGATGCTCATACGACCAGAGCTTGGCGCCGGTCTTCTGATCCAGCGCCCAGAGGCGCGAGTACGAACCGGTGATGAAGATCTTGCCGTCGTGCACCAGGGCCTGCGTTTCCTGGCCACGCTGCTTTTCGCCGCCCATCGAGAACGACCATGCCGGAACCAGGTCGGCAACAGTGTCCGAGTTGATCTGCGTCGACGTGCTGAAGCGCTGGCCGCTGAAGCCCATGCCCACCGTCAGCACATCATTCGGCGTGTTCTGATCGTTCGCGATCATGGCATCGGTGACCGGCACCGCAGCGATTGCCGGCAGCGCGCTCGCCGCCGCCGCCAGCCCGATCAGGCCAACGGCCCGGGCGATGCGGGTTCGTTCAATTTTGTGGTTCATCTGTTTTCTCCTCCTCAGGTTTCAATTCGTACACAAGTGTGACGACCCGACCAAAGTCATCGCGCCGCCTGAAGCATGATCAATGCCATTTAACGCAACGCAGCATTCGTCTCGGCATTGTCATTGAAAAGCACTATCCAGCCTCGGTAAAACGTCTGTAACTCCATGATTTTACGAAACAACCTTTTGCATTTCCACGACTCGAACCCGGGCCATCCGAGGGACCTTGCCAGCACGTGAACTGCGAGGCCTGACGGACGTGCCGCCAGTGTCACCAGCCGGGGACAGAGCCGTTTTCGCTGTACCGTCACCGGGACGCAAGCGCCGTCTGAACCTCATCCGCATCCGATGAAAAGCGCTGCTGTGTCGAGTTTGTCACAGTGCGTGACACAGGGGATCGACCGCAACGATCCGGACTTGAACCGTGTCTGCCGTCGGAATCCGGGCCAAAAAAAACCGGGCACGAAGCCCGGTTCAATTTGGCGCTAGGAGAGGTTCGTTTTCAGGCGACGGCTCAGAACGACAGGAACGTGCCGATGTTGAAGTTCAGCGCTTCGTTCTTGCCGCCACCGTGGGCCTTGGCGGTGACCGACGAGATTTCACCGACCAGCGTCAGGTTCTTCGTCAGCGAGTAGTAGGCGCCGCCGGTGATCTTGCTGTTGCTGCGGACCGGCACGCTCGACTGCAGTTCGCCATCGGCCTGACCGAGGCGGCTGGTGCCGTAGTTCACGCCGAGCTTCAGGGCGTTGATCTTGTACGAGGCCTGAGCCAGGTAGCCGTTGGAGCCACGGCGGCCGCCGTTGCCGTCGGAGGCGAACGCGAACAGCGCGGTCGTGCCGAGGGCCTTGCCGTAGTAGTACCAGTAGCCGAGTTCGAGATCGGCGATGTTCAGCTTGGCGCCGGCATCGACGCCGTAGCTGCGATAGTCGTCGTTGCCGCCATCGTCACGGGTCTGCTGCGTGATGAAGGTCGACGAGGCGTACAGCTTGGCACCGCCGATGTCGGTCTTGTACGCAAGCTTGCCGTGGATGCCCGGCTGCGACTTGCGGCCCGAGCCGCCGGTCAGCGAGTTCAGCGGATCGTAGATGCCGACCGTGGCATTCAGGCCGAACAGGCTCGGCGTGGTGTAATTGATCTGGCCCAGCAGGTCGGGATAGACGTAGCCGAGACCGATCGAGCCCAGCGTCGTGTTGGCCGGAGCGCCCGAAGCTGCGGCACCAGCGACGCCGACGCCCGGAATCGTGATGTCGTTGATGATCGCGTCGAAGCCGAACAGGCCGAAGTTGCGACCCAGCGTGAACGTACCGACGTCCTTGTTGCCGAACGTCAGGTAGACCTGACGAACGTCGAGGCCGGTCGTGCCGAGCGCGACATTGCCCGGTCCGGCCTGCAGGTTCGGGCTGCCGCCATCGTTGGTGCTGATGCCCGGGTAAAAGCCGAAGTGGCCTTCAATGTCGAGGCCAGCCTGCTTGGTGATGATGCCGAACGACAGCGCAGCGGGCAGCAGGCCGTTGGTGACGGCGGACGCGCTCTTGGCAGTACCGCCGCCGCCGGTGCAGGCGAGGCCCGCGGCGATGACAGCCGGCGAGCTGCTGTCGCAATCCGAGTAGACGTAATGGACGTTGATGTTGCCGTTGACCGTGAACTTGTAGTCACCGGCATTGAGTTCCAGTGCACTGGCACTGGTCGCGGACAGCATGGCCACGGCGGCCGCAATCAGATTTCGCTGGTTCGCTGCTTTCATTAGTGAATCCCCAATATTGTTGAGAGGTTGAACGGCGCAGCCACCCACCGACCCGGTGGATCGCTCACTCCTGCCGCCACACTTCCTCTTCAGCAGCGCTGCCGGTCGGCCGTTTTGTTGAGATCGGCCTTCAGCGCGCGCAGCCCGCACAAGTGTGTCGGCGTGACCCATAGAGCAACGGCCATGCCAAGATAAGTTTATCTTGCAAGCTATTGTAATTATTGTTTTTTACGATGTTCCACGCGCGACGTGACAATCGCTCGTTGTTTCACTGAGGGGACGACTTTCGAGTCAGTTCCGTTACACCGCCAGCGCAGGGGTGCAAACCTTCAGGCGTCGCACGAAGCCGGCAGTCGGAGCAGGATGCAGGTGCCACCGCCGGGGTTCGCACCGAGGGTCAGCGTGGCCCCCAGGGTCTCGGCACGCTCGGCCATGCCGAGCAGGCCAAGCCCCACCCGCTCGGATGCCGAACGGGTTGTGTCGGCCGTGCCGGAAAGTCCACAGCCATCGTCGATGATCCGCAGTTCGATCGCGCCATCGTCGCCCGCTTCCAGCATCAGGCTGATCCGTCGCGCACGGGCATGCCGCGTGGCATTGGTCAGCGCTTCCTGCGCGATGCGGAAAAGATAAACCTGTACCAGCGGCTCACCCGGTACGCGATCCAGCGCGATGTGCTGCTCGAAGCGGATCTGCGGGCAGCGCGCGGCCCAGTCCATCACCAGATTCTCGAGCGCCGGCCCCAACCCGAACTCGTCGAGGCCGGCGGGCCGCAGCCGCGCCAGAAGGCCGTGAAGACCGTCGTAGAGGCTGGCGATGCCGGACCGGATCGCCGAGGCACGATGGGCCAGTTCCGGCACCGTGCTGCCGGCCTTCTGCTGCAACACCGCCGCTTCGGCATCCATCGCCGCAAGGCTCTGGCCGAGATCGTCGTGCAACTCGCGCGCAATCGATCGCCGTTCGCGCTCCTGCACTTCCAGACTGTGGCGCAGCAGGCGCTGATTGTCCGATCGCGCATGTTCGAGGCTCACACCAAGCTCGACCACGCTGTCGATGATCGTCCGCAGTTCGGGGGTCGTGGCCGTCGGCATGCCGGGATGAAGCTCACCACGCCCGATTCGAGCCAGCGCATCGCGAATCAGATCGATCGGCCGGAATGCACGCCAGACCGAGAACACGACGACGGCATTGGTCAGGAAGCCGATCGCAACAATCAGCAGCAGCAGCGGCCGCGCCTCGTTCCAGGCTTCGAGGATTTCGTCGGCCGGATCCGAGCGGATGACGACTGCGGCGATGCGCCCGTCGCGCCCGGTGACGTTGCGTCGGAGTTCACGGGGGGCGGTGGTGACATGCGCGACGAACCAGTCCGGCACGCTGTCGTCGACCGCCGCCGGACATCCACGTGCTGCCGGCAGTTCGCCGACCTTCTCGACGCAGAGGTGCCGGGTGTGCTCGAACACGCCGAGCAGCACCGGAAACAGGTCGGCGTCGGTCGCCTCGACCGGAATCGCGTGTTCGTCAAGCAGGCTGGACGCGAGCCGCATCACCGCATCGATCTCGCCTTGGACCGAGCGGCGCGAGTTGCCGAGCACGGCGTAAACCGCCAGCAGCAGCACGATGCCGAGCAGCAGGCCGATCGACAAGCTGAGTCGGGTCTTGAGATCGATCCGGCTCAACGCGCCATGAAGACGCATTCGCGCGCGATCCACCCATCCGGGTGGCGCCAGCGCAGCGACGTCAGACACGCACGACGCCGGCCACGATGGCGAGGCGTGCCATCTCCGCGGCCGAGCGCAAACCCAGCTTCAGCCGGATCTGGGAATAGTGATTGGAAACCGTCTTGCCGCTGATGCACAGGCCGCTGGCGATGTCGCGTACCGATCGACCTTCGGCAATCTGGCGAAAAATCTCGAACTCGCGCTGGCTCAGTCTGTGCAGCGCATCGTCCGGCCGCCGCTGCTGCTGCCGCGTGCCGGCGAGATCAGGCGACAGGAATTCGCGACCGTGGGCCACGCTGTCAACCGCTGCGACCAGCGTATCCGGCGCCGAGCGCTTGCTGACGTAGCCGAGCGCGCCAGCGGCGAACGCACGGTTCACGAACATCGGCTCCTCGTGCACGCTGAACGCAAGTGCCTTCAGATCCGGCTGCCGCGCGCTCATCCGGCGCAGCAGTTCGATGCCGCCGACGCCGGGCAACGACAGGTCGGTGATCACGACATCGGGGGCGCATTCGAGAAAGCGGCGGTAGCCGCAGGCAGCCGACGAGGCTTCCGCAACGACCTGATATTCAGGCGCGCACTCAAGCAACTGACGATAGCCGGCACGCACGACGGCATGATCGTCGACCAGCAGGATACGGATCATCGGTGTTTCTCCTCAGGCAGCGGGCGCGCTCGAATCGGCGCGTGTATTCGTCTGTCTCAAGTCCGCGACGACGAAGGCCCGGGCAAGCATCGCCCGGGCCTCGTGTCACTGACAACTATCGGCTGAAGCCAGCCGATGTCGACCGCTCGATCAATAGGCGATGCAGACAGCCTTCGTTTCGAGATAGTTGTTCAGCACCTGATGGCCCATTTCGCGGCCCCAGCCCGACTGCTTGTAGCCGCCGAACGGCATCGAAGCGTCGAAGATGTTGTAGCAGTTGACCCAAACCGTGCCGGCGCGCAGGCGCGGCACCAGCTTGTGGATCTTCGACACGTCCTGCGACCAGATGCCGGCGGCCAGGCCGTAGACCGAGTCGTTGGCACGACGGACCAGTTCGTCATCAACTTCGCTGAAGCGGGTGGCGACCAGAACCGGCCCGAAGATTTCTTCCTGGACGACCTTGGCGCTGTCGGCAGCGTTGATGATGACGGTCGGCTCGACGAAGTAGCCTTCGTTGCCCCAACGGCCGCCACCGGTAGCGAGCGACGCGCCTTCGGACTTGCCGGCAGCCATGTAGCCCGACACGCGGTCGAACTGGTTCTGCGAGACCAGCGGTCCGAGCTGGGTCGACGGGTCGAGTCCCGGGCCCATCTTCAGGCCCTTGGCGTAGGCGGCGATGCCGGCCACGACTTCGTCATAGACCTTGTCCTGGATGAACAGGCGTGAGCCGGCACAGCAGGTCTGGCCTTGGTTGAAGAAGATCGCACTGGCGGCACCCGGAATCGCCTTCGACAGATCGGCGTCGTTCATGATGATGTTCGGCGACTTGCCGCCGAGTTCCAGCGTCAGCTTCTTCAGGTCGTTGGCGGCTGCCTTGACGATCAGCTTGCCGACTTCGGTCGAACCAGTGAAGGCGACCTTGTCGACGCCCGGGTGACCGGCCAGCGGTGCGCCGGTGGTTTCGCCGAAACCGGTGACCACGTTCAGCACGCCCTTCGGCAGGCCGGCTTCCTGAATCAGTTCGGCGAGGCGCAACGCGGTCAGCGGGGTTTCCTCAGCCGGCTTCAGCACCACGGTGCAGCCGCAGGCCAGTGCCGGGGCGAGCTTCCACGCCGCCATCAGGATCGGGAAATTCCACGGAATGATCTGGCCAACGACGCCGATCGGCTCGCGCTTGGTGTAAGCGTGGTACTCGGTACCCGGGGTGAACGGCACCGACAGGTCGAGCACGCCGCCATCGGTCTTGGTGGTCCAGCCGGCCATGTAGTGGAAGATGTCGGCGGCGAGCGCGACATCGGCCACCTTGGCAACGACGACCGGCTTGCCGTTGTCGAGCGATTCCAACTGGGCCAGTTCGTCCTGATGCTTCAGGATCAGGTCGCCGATGCGATGCAGCAGCTTGCCGCGATTCGACGGCGACATCTTGCGCCATTCGCTGTGATCGTCGAACGCACGACGAGCAGCCGCAACCGCTGCGTTGATGTCTTCCTTGCTGCCGCTCTGGGCATGCGCCACGACCTGACCGGTGGCCGGGTTGTAGATTTCGAAGGTTTCGCCCGACGTCGAGTTGACCCACTCGCCGTCGATCAGAATCTTCTTGGGGCTGCTGATGAACTTGCGAGCTTCTGCGCCCAGTGCTTCCAGGCCTTTTGATCCATCCATTATTCGATCTCCTCGTGCATTGTTTGGGGTGACGGACATACTGCCGGCGATGTTGCGCCGGGTACGCAATCTTTGCACCCGGGCATCGCAACGAACCGCTGATGGCAAAAAGCAAGCCAGCCACTGGCGCGCGTGAAAATATCGATCAACTGACTGTTTTTCCGAGGATTGTCGCCAATACACCGCGCTGCCACGGGTCATGCTGTCTCAGTCGCGGCGCGGGCCTCGACGCCAGTGTTGCAGTGCTGACACAGTGCGAAGCGTACCGTCCGTACTTGCGCCGCCAAGCGTGCACTTTGCGTTGACCGCCGGCAATTCCGGGTCTACCTTTCCTTGGCATTACAGTTGCTTGGAGCGCGCGCATGCAGGTTCGCGGGCACCGGCATCGACCAGAAAGAACACAAAAAGCCCCGTGACCATGAGTGCGGGGAGTGCGATGAGGAGTGAGGAAATGGGCGACAACGCCGCCGTACAGCATGCCAATGGCGTGCTGCGGTTGATCAATGGCGATGGCATGGCGCGGACCGGGCTCGACGAAGCCGTTCGCGTGTCATGGCAGCGCTGCCTCAACGAATTCCAGCTCGATCCGGCGCGGCTGCATGCGCCGAGCGTGATCGACAGCAACAACCTCAAGGATCTGCAGGCGCGTCACGACGAGCTGGTGGAAATCGCCCGGGCCGAGATGGACACGCTGTACGACCAGATCAGCGGCTCCGGCTACGCGCTGCTGCTGACCGATGCCAAGGGCATCATCCTGACCGAGAAGGTCGATCCGACCTTGACCAAGATGTTCCGCAGCGCTGGCCTGATCGTGGGCGCCGAATGGAGCGAGAAGAGCGAAGGCACCAATGGCATCGGCACCTGCATCGCCGAAGGCCGCTCGATCACCATTCATCGCAACGACCACTTCCGCGCGCGCCACATCGGCCTGTCGTGCTCCGGCTCGCCGATCCGCGACATGAACGGCAACATGATTGCCGTGCTCGATGCCTCGTCCGTCGGCAGTCACGACACCCGCGCCAGCCAGATGCACACGATGGCGCTGGTCAACACGTCGGCGCGGCTGATCGAGAAATGTCTGTTCCTGCGCCGCTGCCAGCCGTACCGCATCCTGCGATTCCACAGTCGCCCGGAGTTCGTCAACCTGCTGCATGACGCGGCGCTGGCGCTGACCGAAGATGGTCACGTCGCCGCCGCTGACGACATGGCCGTGTCGCTGCTGTCGGCTCCGAGCCGCGCCAGCCTGATCGGCCGACCGGTCAGCGAACTGTTCGATCTGGGCGAACTGGAACTCGAGCAACTGGTGACCACGCGTCAGGCGCTGCTGCCGATGCGCGACCAACGCTTCGGCCGGCGCTTCTTCGTCACCCTCGCCCCGCCACAGATGCTGACTCGGCTCGTCGATTCCGGCGATCGCCCGCGTCGCTCGATGCCAGAGCGCGCGCAGATCACGCCGGCGCCGCTGATGACGGCGCTGTCGCTCGAGGATCTCGCGGGTCAGGATCCTCAGATGCTGCAGAACATTCGTACGGCGCGCCGACTGGTCGATTCACGGGTGCCGATCCTGATTCAAGGGCCGACCGGCTCGGGCAAGGAAGTCTTCGCCAAAGCCATTCATCTGGCCAGCAGTCGCGCGTCGCAGCAGTTCGTCGCGGTGAACTGCGCGGCCATTCCGGAAACGCTGATCGAATCCGAACTGTTCGGCTACAAGGCCGGCGCCTTCACCGGCGCGCGCAAGGAAGGCATGCGCGGCCGCCTCGTGCAGTCGTCCGGCGGAACGCTGTTTCTCGATGAAATCGGCGACATGCCGCTGAACCTGCAGACGCGCCTGCTGCGCGTGCTCGAAGAACAGGAAGTGGTTCCGCTCGGCTGCGAGCAGGCTGTGAAAGTCGAGCTGAGCGTGGTCAGTGCCTCGCACCGCAACCTGCAGGACATGATCGCCCGCGGCGAATTCCGCGAAGACCTGTACTACCGGCTCAACGGCATGACGCTGGAGTTGCCGGCGCTGAAGGACCGAGTCGATGCCGAGAGCCTGATCCGTCGGTTCATCGCGCTCGAAGCCCGCGCCGGGCAGGCGGTATCGATCGAGGCCGACGCCTTCGAGAGCCTCGTCAGCTACGACTGGCCCGGCAATATCCGCGAACTGCGCAACGTCATCCGCACGGCACTGGCGATCTGCGAAAACGGCGTCATTCGGACTGCCGACTTGCCGCGCATCGTGTCGCACCGTCAACGCAAGCCGGCACTGCCGCTGCCCGCTGCGGCACTGCCCGTGCCGATGATCACGGCGACAGTCAGCACGCCGGAGGCCCTGCCAGCGCCACCGAGCCTGCAGACCGTCGCAGGCGTCAATCCGCTGGAAGCGGCCGAGCGCGGCGCGATCCTGCGAGCGGTCGAAAGCAATGCCTGGAACATGACCTTGACCGCGCGCGAACTCGGCATGAGCCGCAACACGCTGTATCGCAAGCTCAAGCGGCACAACATTCCGGTCGGCGATGCGCGGCGCGACGATCTGTCCCGGATGTGACACAACGATCGTTTGAGGCTGCACCGTGACAATGTGCCGTCGTCCCGAAAACGCCGTGAAAAAGACCTTGATTCGCGCTTCGAAAGCGGCTTAAATTCGAGTGGTGACAGGGACTTGCGAAGAAGCAATTCGCACCATTGAATCATACGATTGGGAACTCATCTTAACGTGGCATAGTCTCTGCACTGTCAGCTCGTCCGAAACGGGCATGCTGGCATTAATCACTGCGATTAGACGGAGGAATGAATCATGCGTTGGACGAAGCCGAGCTTCACCGAAATGCGTTTTGGCATGGAAGTGACGATGTACATCCTCAACCGCTAAGCCTTCCGGCCTCGGTCCGCTTTGGGTTATCCCGAAGCGGCACCAGCCAGATAGCGGTGACGAAGCCCCCGGCCAAAACTGGGGGCTTTGTTTTGAGGGCGAGTTTTTGCGACGCAGCGCAGCAAACAGCGCGACGTCCGATTCGACACCCCAGACATGAAAATAAGAATCCTGGGTTCCGCGGCGGGAGGAGGATTCCCCCAGTGGAACTGCAATTGCGAAACCTGCGCCGGCCAGCGTAGCGGCACCCTGCTGGCGACGGCCCGTTCCCAGTCATCGATCGCGGTCAGCGACAACGGTCAGGACTGGGTGTTGATCAATGCATCGCCGGACATCCGTTCGCAGATCCTGGCCACGCCGGACTTGCAGCCGAACCGCGCCCTGCGCGATACCGGCATCAAGGCCGTGTTCCTGATGGATGCGCAGATCGATCACGTGACCGGTCTGCTGATGCTGCGCGAGTCCAAGGTGCGGCTGCCGATCTACTGCTCGGCGCGGGTCAAGGCTGATCTCACGTCCGGCTTCCCGATCTTCAACATCCTTGAACACTACTGCGGCGTCGACTGGCACGAGGTGAAGCCGGACGGCAC